>ERZ507500.50-NODE-50-length-34314-cov-7.134972_pt1 | contig 34314 bp, 29 predicted proteins | sample MGYA00248673_ERZ507500 | MGnify/ENA primary metagenome ERZ507500 (study PRJEB26165, sample SAMN02676116) | human gut metagenome | isolation source: stool | host: Homo sapiens | place: USA | study: EMG produced TPA metagenomics assembly of the C.diff FMT (human gut...
GCCCTTGACAAATACTCTGTGCTTCGCTGGCAGGTGTTTAGGAAAAAAGAAAAAACATTGGTGATGATGCTATTTAAGATAGTAGGGCTTATGGTATGGGCAATATACTGAATTTTCTGTTGCTCGTTCATTACAATTAGGGTATGCGCATTTATAATTTCCTGTTATTATTTCAAGCATTGTTGAGCATGACGAGAACAAACAGAAACTTAGGACTAAAAAAATAAGATACTTTTTTTTCATACAATAAGTGAAGGGAAGGAGCGTATATATTAACTCCTTCCCTATTTTGTTTAGGATTATTTTTTTTCTATTTTTGCTCCAATCCAGCCATCACCATCTTTGGTATATACAATAGCCTCACAGGATACAATTTCTGGCTTACCAACAAAATCATTGTCTCCTAGATCTGCTCCTGGAGTTGTTTTATCTCCTTTGATTTTAATGGAAAATACAATGTTTCTATAATATCTAAGGAATGTTTCTTTTACTCTATATCCTCCCCCGTTCCAAGAGAGATCATTTCTAAATAAAGAATATGCAGTTTTCTCTCGTTGTGATATGCAAACTAATTGTGTACTTTGTGTTTTATGACTATTAACATAGCTTTTTAGGAAATTAGCTCCTTGACGTATAAGAGCATCTTCGATTTTCTTTGATATATTTGTTGTTCCAAAGAAATCATCTATAACTGAAATATATGGAATAATGAATTTATTTTCTTGTTTGCTATGGTTATATTCAGGATTCCATTGATTTGAAATTCCTCCAGTTAGACTGTTTGAAGCGTTAGTGAAATTATTGTGCTTAATAGCTTCTTGCCATTGTTTCTTTAGAAACTCTTTTCTATTTTCATCTAGTACAGTATCAAAACTGGGATTCTTGATTTTTTGTTTTACAACGAGTGATGCAACTCCATAGTATATACCATCATCCCAATGTTTCATGTGTCCCCATTTCATACCATGCCATAACTTTTTCATGACCTTACAATCAAGTCCAATACTTACTGCAAATCCATAGTCATTTCTGTATAGAGAAATATATAGTTTTCTTTTTGAATTAGATTTAAATCTTAATTTCGTATGTCCTAGATAGCCCGGATTAAAGTGTATGACCTTATCTATAAGGTTTACATCAGCTGTTCCTATTGTGGGGAATGATTCTACGACAGATTTAGGTATACCTCCATCGCTTGCGGAACGTGTGAGAGTTTCAGTCCCATTGTTTTCTACTAATAAATCATCCTCGTCATTTTCAAAAAAACTATCATCTGTAATAGGATTGTTAGTCTCTTTATCCCATAGTCCGTAAGTGTCTATAAGTTTAATGTTTCCATATTGTTTCGTATTATTGGATAACGGTTTGAATTCAGAAATATTTTCTAAAGATTTGATTAATTCTGATTTATTTGAAATATGAGTAAATAGTGTACCATATTTAGTTGCTTTGTAAAGAGTATCATTGATAATTATTTCTAGATCTTTATTGAAAAAATTTCTATATTTTTCATCAGGAATAAGAAAACCAATATATTCATTATCTGCATTTTCATTGTTTTCCTGTTCATAGATATTTTCCGCAGAAACAAAAGATGAACTTGCTCTTGTTAAAATAGGATTATCCAAGTCGAAGTTTTCTATTGTTGATAAGAACTCTTCTGAATTTTTAAAACTAAGAATTTCTGAATCTTCTTTTGATTTAGGAGTCTGTAGCTCTTGTACATTTTCAATAGGAAGTTCATTGTTACATGAACACAAAATAGCTGTTAAACAGATGATATAACTGATTTTTTTCATATATGTGAATTTATTAAAATGAATATCCAAAACTAATATAAGGGTAAATAAATGGTTCTTTTGTTATACCGTGTTTATCATTAAAACTAAAAGAAGGGCTTAATCCTATTCTAAATAGAAAACCTTTAGTTGATATGTAACGGTAACCTATATTAGAAAAGAAATAATATCCAAATGTTGTATTGGAAGTGGAACTTATTGTTTCATATTGTTCCTTTGATTCTTCTATAAAAGAAATGTGTTCGTTATATATTCCAAGATTAGATCCTAATCCAAGTTCTAATTTGTGCTTATTTCCAGAGGTGAGGAAGTTAACTTCAATAGGGAAAAATAGCCCTCTATTAGAGTTAGATGCTTTAATAAAAGAATCCCCTCCTTGAAAATAAGAAATACCAATCCTATATCCCCATGGGGATATAGGAGTAAATCTTGAATCGAAAGAAACTCCAATAAGGTTAGAAGCTCCTAAAAACTCTATATAGATATTTTTATCTCTCGTCTTTTTGAAAGATAAGGTGTCCTGTGCGAATATATTTGCAAAAACACCTATAGCAAACAATGCAAGTAAAAAACCTTTTTTTATCATATAATTTATTGATTTTGAACGTTGCAAAGTTAGACTTAATACTTCAAATCGCCATTTGTAAGCTTTTTTGTGAATTTGTAAACTTAATATATAACTATTTGATAGTTAAGGTGCATCACAAAAAAAAGATTGTAAAAGTATAAGCTGTCATTGGAATGGAGGAGCAGACCTTAAAAAAGCTATTATATTAGCACCTTCAGGAGTTTTAAGTTTCTTTCGGATATTGGTTTTATATTTGTGTACAGAAAAAATACTTTGCATCCATATAGCTGCAATTTCTTCTGTCTTGAACCCTGCAACCATCATACAGCAAAGTTGTAGTTCTTTTTCATTTAGATCTGAAAAGTTATCTTTCAGCAGTGTATAAAAATTATCAAAAGATAAATCAATGTGTTTATAAAAATTGTCCCATTGCGTAGTTAGTAAAGAATTATTTTGTGTAATATTGAATCTGTTTAATTCTTTTATAAATTTAGCACTTTGTTCTTTTTGCGTATATCTCAACATTGCAATTTGTTTGGCTATTTCAAAATCACGTAAGATGAACATTTTTGCTTCATCTTTTATATTATTTAAGCCTTCCAATGTTTCTATTTGTTGGTGAAGAGCCACAATTTGGTAAGCTTGTTTTCTTTTTTTATTGATGTAGATTAATAGCCCTATGCTTGCTATAAAAAGAGAACTTAAAGCAGCATATTTGTATGTAGATAATTTCTTTTCATAATTTTTTTTATCGCAAAAGTGAGTATATGCTTGAATAGCTTCATCTAAAGAACTTCCATTCAAGTTCCTTAGAAGAATTTCATATCGTTCTATTGCCTTATACAGGCAATCAATTTGATTGTCTATATAATTATTTTCTCTAGCAAATTCTGCACACAGTTTATAAAATTCTATTTCAGCAAAATTGGTTTCCGAATCTGTATCATATTCTATAGCTAATTTTCTATGTTTATTAGCATTTGCTAAATCATTTATGGAGTAATAGCAATAAGTTAGTATAGAATGGCAGACAAACAAAAAATCATCTGTTTGGCTTAATATTATAGCTTCCTGTAATTTTTCGATACATAGTGCCCATTGTTTAGTCTTAAATAGCGTAATACCTTGTAGGCATTTTATCTCATTATAATAAATGTTGTTTTTATCAATGGAGCTTTCTATTAAATTCAATAGCTCGTAGGACTTTTTATGATTTCCTATATATAAAAAACTTTTTGCCGTTTGTACTTGAGTTGATATATCCATATCCCTAAATGCAATATCTTCAATACACTGGTTAGCTAATGTTTGATATTTGATAAATTTCAACATGTTGTATTTGCGGATATACATATCTCCTAGATAGCCATATAGACAACATAGCCATTCTTTATCCTCTATTTGGCTTGCTATATCTATAGCTTTTTCTATAGCTTGCACCTCCATTTTTAAGTTTTTTTCTTTTTTGTATGTTTTGGCAAGAAACAAAAGGGATTCAAGTTGTTGTTGAATTAGTTTCTTTTTTGTGAAAATATGAATACTTTTTTGTAATACTTCTTTGGGTGGGTAGTAATTATTTACATAGTAGTTGGCTAATGAAACTAATAAGAAATGAGTTGCTTCTTTTGAGTTATTAAGATTAGTGACTTGGGTTGAATCAATTTTAGAAAGATATAATCGAGGATTATTTTCTAAGAGTGTTATTTGATTATTAAAAAAGTCTTCTTCCTCATTGTTTTGTTGGCAAGATGTCTGTACTAACAAAATGATGATAACTAAAAAATATATAGATTGTTTTTTCATAGTATTATCAATAGGTTTGATTACAACTCAGTTTTTACATGTATTTTTCCGAAAATTTTTTGTTCGTCACGTACCCGACACAGTTCTCGATGTGCCTTTTTCTTATATTCTAGCAAAGCAGAGTTCTCAGAGCGTAACCGGGTAATCTCCCTTTCTTGTTCTTCGTTTTTGGCTTCTGCCTTTGCTTTTTCTTCGGCAGCATGGGCAATCAGTTCTGGTGCCGGAAGCTGTTTAGCGGTCTGTTCCCGGACTGCTAGCAATAGCTGGCGTACCGCTTCTGTTCCCTCGTTGTGCTGTTCCATGATCTTTGCAGATTGTTCCAGCCGCCCGGCAACCTTTTCTAATGGGGAGAGGTCAAATGCTTCACCTCGAAGGTCGAATCCAGTTCTTTGGAAATAATCAACGGACAACTCGACAAATTCTTTGCGAGTTATACCCGTACCGTTTAAATACTCGTCTAATTTTTGGGCGTACTCTTGGCTTATCGCTATGGTGGTAAGCGGTGTTTTCCTCTTTTGCTTGCTTTCCTGTCCTTTTTCCATTGCTGTAAATGCTATATTTTGTTACAAAGGTAGTTATAAGTTTTATTATTGCAATTTATTACATGTGTTATAGCAATTTATTGCGATTATAGCAAAATAAATCACTCTGTTATTAGCTGGAAGTCATGGTAAACGCCTCCTTTTCTTCCGTAGGCTTCCGGACATGGTTCGGTGAATACCACTGTTACGAATATTGTCCCAGCAAACTTCTCTATCTCTGTAACCATTGCCTGTAAATCCCTGCCATAGCCGTTAATTTCGGCTGGCACGATAACTTTATCACCTGTTTTCATACTTGTATGTTTTTTATTCTATACCAAAATCTTCCATTAAGCAAACCCGGATGATAGCTCCTATTTGTTTGGCTGGCTTGTCTATATATTGCTCAAACTTCTTTTGTATTTTTTGCGCCACCTGTACGGCTATTTCCGGGTGTAACTGTACAGCGTTCACTACACGTTTAACATATCCTTTGTCACTTTTAGAGAATCTCGAAATAGTGGTTGTTATGTAGATGATCGCTTGTTTGGCACTTTCGTATTCCAATAGCTTTTGTTGTTCGGTTTGACGGCTGTGTATGAAAAAGTTATAAGAGAGTGCTTCTTTACCTTTCTTTTCCCTTATGTCGAAATCGAAGTATAAATCACATTGTCCGGCATCATATAGGTTTTTTAATTCTTTAGCTGGCGTTTCAAGTACCCATTTTTTAAAATCGAAAGAACGTGGATATTTGTTTTCCAACATGAACATTTCCCGTAGCTCATTGACAGCATAGAAAAAGAAACCTTTATTTTGATATTGGCAGCATAGTTCATAGAAACGTTGGGTAAATGTGCTTTTGAGTGCGATTGCTACTGTCATGGAGTAACTCGTGAAGTTTTGGGCGAGTTCCACGTAATAGGGTAGTACCTCTTTGGATACTTCCACTTCAAAATATGATTTATTTTTGATATGCTTAACGTAATTGACAAAACCGATACTCAGCCACATCTTTTCGTTATTAATCTCTATATCACGATTTCTAAGCCGCTTTAGCGCATCATAGATATTCTTCATTTTAGTATTATCACCACATTTTTGAAGTTCTTCCTCTTTGATTGTGATTATAAGATTTTCAAACAAAGTTCTTTGTCCGTCCTCTTGTTCGATATAGTTTGCCCGTATATTGCGAATGATGCAATATAACGCACGCTTTTCGATAAGGTCGAACTTATAACGGGCAGTTGTGAGTGCATTATCTTGAGATAAGATAATATCTCGTTTCTTTTGGTCTTTCTTTGCCATACGCCGAATATTTTCCACAAAATAAAATATATAAAACGAGAAAAAAAAAAAACTCTCGCGGTTTTTTCTCGTTTTTCTCAAAAAAAAACGGAAATTTCTCGTTTTCTCTCGGAAATTTCTCGTTTTCTCTCGGAAATTTCTCGTTTTTCTCAAAAATGACACTTTGTAACTCATTGAATATAAATATATTGCAAAGCAAAAAAACATGCCGAAAAAGTAACTAAAAAGAAACTAAAAATTACCGTAAAGCAATGGAGCGTTTCTTTTTTGGTTTATAGAGGTTGCTTCGCTCCACTTTTCACCTTGTTTTTGATACGATAAATTTCCGAAGAAAGGAAGAGAGTGGAAATAGGTAAAGCCAAGTGCAACGGATTGAGAGGATTTTTCCGCGTGTTAAAATTTGTATAAATATGATTTTTTGTGTGTAATATGAGAAGTTTTCCGGGAGCGAAAACGCATCCCGGATATAGTCAGTTACCATAATGCAACTTTACCCATGCTTCCGATTTCAAGTTTAGCACTTATCCCCATAGCCTTAAAAACTCTTGCAATGGTGGAAAAGGTTAAATTCTTACCGTTTTCAATTCGGGAGATTTGAGCCCGCTGCACTCCTATCAAATTGCCTAATTCCTCTTGGGTTAAGTTCTTTGATTGGCGAGCCTGTTTAATGGCTTCACCTATCAAAAAAGAGTTAAGTTCTTCTTCGTAGGCATCACGTTTGGGAGTACCTTTTTCTCCGATGTATTTATCTTCGATTTCTTCGAGTGTATAAAATTTCTTTGCTTCCATACGCTTTATCTTTTTGAATTAAAATAATCTTTTCTAATCTCTTCGGCTTTGGCTATTTCTTTGAGGGGTGTCTTTTGGGTTTTCTTGATAAACCCGTGCGTTGCGATTACCAGAGTGTTTATCTTATCGCCCTTATCCCAAAAAGCAAGAAGCCTGTACTTGGTTTTGTTATAGAACGTTCTGAACTCCCAGATATCCGTATCATCCAATTTCTTGAATAAATCAGGATCAAGTACAAAGGTGGATTTACGAATATTGCTAATGATCTTCTCACGTACCTTGTTGGGCAATCCGTCTAAAAACTCTTGGGCTTCGTTGGATAATTTGACCTTGAATCTTGATTTTGCTTCCATATAAAGTTTTTTAGTGTTGCAAATATAACAATTTGTTTCCATATAACGAAACAAAATATATTTATTTTATGCAGCCTGTTGTGCCGTTTTGATGTGTTTTTTGTTTGTGGAATAGGTTCTTTCTTAGTGCCTCGCTCCGACTTCTCCTCGTCCCCCTTGTACGAGCTTTCGCCGTACCGCAGGGGAGGGTGTTCGTCGATTGCTCGGCAGTCGAAAAGAACAGCAAGAGGAAACCGGGCTTTGCCCTGTTTTTCCTCTTGCCCTACGGGATTACGGCTGAATATCAGCCGTTTAAGTTTTTTAACCACAATTAGTTTGAAATTGTGGTTAAAATTATACCTTTGTAAATCAGAGATTTAATAATATAATTAGCAATTAAAATCGCAATTGTATGGATAAAGAAACAACCACTTCTGTCACCATTGATCGAAAAACGTTTGCCCGGCTTGACAGGCTGGCAAAGTCCAATAATGTATCAAAGAAAGACTTCCTTTCCTGTGCGCTGGAATACTTCGAGAAGTACGGCATCAACCCGGTTGAACATGAAAGTCCGGCAAAGGAAATGCAGAAACTTATCAAACGCTGTGATCAGGTGATAGCGTTCATCAGGAAGCAGGAGCAGGATTTCTTGCGTCCGGCTTGTGAAGCCATGGGCAGTACAAGCATGAGAGTGACCATGAGCATGGACTCGATACTTACGGAAAAAAAGTTTAGCCAATACCAAAAGGACAATGACCTATTCATGCGTGATCTTGCAAGCCTTGCCGGGATAAGGGAGCAGGCTTTGGACCGGGCGGAAAAGGTAGTCGGTCAGTCGAGGGATATGCTTCTGAAGAACCAACAAGCCATTTATGCAAGGCTGGAGGCTGTGACGCAAAGGCAGGAGAAGATCTTCTCCTATATCGCAAGCTACATCGACGCGAAAGGAAAAGCCGGGCTTTTCGATGATATAAAAGCCTTGTACAAGGACGAGAAGAACAAAAGGGAAAAGATATGAACGTGAAGATACAGGGAGGCGGTAACGGCACATACGCCAATACAGGCAGTTGTGTTGCGGTGACGAACTATCTCCAGCATGAGGATCTGGAGAGGATGAAGAAAGGGGAGGAGGTGCAGCCGTTCTTCAACCAGTTCCGGGACTACGTGAGCGCAAGGGAGGTCACATTCAAGATAGACAACAACAAGGCGAAGTTAAGCCGGACTGACGCAAAGTTCTATGTTATCACCGTCAGCCCTTCAGAGAAGGAGCTGCGCTGCATGGGCAGGACTCCGCAGGAGCGTGCGGAAGCCTTGCAGCGGTACATCCGGCAGGACGTGATGAGAAACTATGCAGAGGGTTTCGGAAAAGGCTTGAGAAGCGATGATGTGGAATATTACGCAAAGATCCATTTCAACCGGGACGGTGACAGTGACAGCGATATGCACGCACATATCATCGTCAGTCGGAAAGACCGGAGCAACACCAAAAAGTTAAGCCCTAAAACGAACCACACCGGAAAGAAGAACTGCGGCAACGTGAAGGGAGGTTTTGACCGGACGGATTTTTTCCGGAAGTGTGAAAGCTCTTTTGATCGGTGCATGGGGTTTGACCGGGAGCCGGAGGAAAGCTTCGACTATCTTAACGCTGTCAAGAACGGAAGCCCGGCGGAAATAGCCCGGCAGGTGGAACGTGCGGAACGCATCAGAAAGGAGAAATGGGACAATCTCAAAGCGGAGCTTCAATCCCGGCAGGAACCGGAGAAGTCAAAAATTCAACAGGTGGAGAAAACGCCGGACATCGAGCAGCCTATTTCCAAAAAGAAGCAGCAGGAGAAAGATCTGGAACTCCTGAAGAAGCCAAAAAGGAGCAGAGGTTTCGGAATGGGCATGTGAACTTATTCTGAGAGTATGAATTTTGTACCGTTATGAGGTAACGAACAAGGATGAACTTCATCAGGAAATCTATCTTGAAGAAGAAAAAACTCCTCTTGAGTAGTGTTATTTTTTTGTTTTTTAGAATATTATATCTTTTGCTTTTGTAAATTTAGAGTGCTGAAAGAACTCTAAGAAATATATCTTAGAGTTCTCAAAGTATTGTTTTTGTAGGGTATTAATATCTTCTATACTTATTTCATTTTAAATTGAATTTTAAAATAGCGTCCTCATTAGTTTCAAGATTAATACCATAAATGCATTTGTATTTCTCATCAACAATTAAAGAAGATATATTATTATTTAATAAAAGACGCTTTATAGGATTCCCTTTCCAATCATATACTTCAACGGAAGATGAATGAATTTTTTCTGAATCTCCCCAAGGAATACCAGAATATAAGGCATATATTCCTATTTGAGTACAACTTAGGTCTTCATAACGAACAATATTATTATCTACATTATATTTAAATTTGCTTCCAAAGGTATTTCTATTAAATAAATAGAACTTTGGAGGAAAATCAACTCCTATTTTACCAGTTAAATATAGTTTGCCATTCCTTATTTCTCCAAATTCAATTCTATCAATAAAAAAATAAGCAGAAGCAAAATGATTTCCTGAAACAGTAATCACGTATCATCAAACTCGGTATAGTAGTCTTTCCCTAAATCCTCAGTTAAATTAAATGTATTGGGTAGCGTATCTAATAATAATCGTTGTTTGATATTCCATAATTCACGAGTAGAGCTTTTACTATTGCTTCTTTTCGTTAAATATTGAGTTGTATCAACATAATTCATTTCCCAAAAAAAATTATTGTCAAGGCTTGGTAAATAAAATTCTTCTTCCATGATAGCACAAGTATCAGTTAATAGATAAGATACATATTTATCTGTGGCATGATCACGAAAGGCAAATCGATTTTCAGGCATATTTTTTATGACAGTAGGCATCAAATATTCTCCCGGTCCTGTTCCAATGGGGCAAAAAGAATATAAGAAATGAAAGGAAGGTAAAGAGTAGACATAAAAATTATATTTAGCATTTGTCTGTATGTCACGAAGGATTATATAATCTTTTGATTTATAGATATTACCTGCTTTTATTATTTCATTAATTGGAACTTGTATGGCATTTAATGTTTGTTGTTTGGGAAAGTTTTTTATATAAGTATTGTTCTCATTGTTACATGAAATGACCAATAGTAAGAAGCTTATTATTAGCAGTTGTCGAATATTTAACATAGGCTTACTTATAAACTGTAAGTTACAATATAAAGAACTCCTGCTTTAGTCTTTGTTTATTTCTATTTATAGAACTAAAAACAGGAGATTTTTATTTTAGTAATTCTATTTTGAGACAGGTTCTTGATTTATAATAATAAATGAGAAAATATTAGCATCTGTTTTTACATTTTCCTGTATATCTACCACAATCACAAGCTATACCACCTCCGGAATTTCCAGACCATTCTTTACAACTATCAGTACACTTAGCAGTTTCTCCACTTGCTAATGCTTCTATATTAGCTATCATTAAAGTTGACATTTGACTATTATTTTCTGTTTGTTTTATACAATATACATTGTAAACTCCTATTGAAATAATCAAAGATACAGTTAACTTTAAAATTTTCTTTTTCATATTTTTATGATTTATGGTTTCTATCTACAAATATAGGAACTATTTATAAAAAGAAATAAAATTATTTTTTTTTGATAAAGGAGTTTTGTATGTGCATCTACAAAGCAACCACCGAAGCCGGATAAGATGTTAGGTTGCGTGTAAGTGACCGTTACAAGGGTTTGTTTCATGAATGTTTCAATTTTGTCTATAATGGCTTCCATTGGCTTGCTCAAGCCTGTAGCTTCAGCAGATACCAATACTAAATCTCCTTCTTTTATGTTTTTGTTCATGGACAAGTCTTGTCATTACTATATTCCCATGATATCTTGAAGGCACAAAGGTAACTCCGCACGCCGCATTTGTAAAGGGACGTTTCACTCTCCGGATAAAAAATCTCCTGTGCTTGCTTTGTTCGTGCGGTATTTTTTATCCTTCGCCCTTGACAAATACTCTGTGCTTCGCTGGCAGGTGTTTAGGAAAAAAGAAAAAAATGTTGTTCTTTAGTGGGTGTCCGTTTTGTCATTTTGTTACAGGAATTTGTCCGCATGGTGGGAGAACCGCACCGATCAGCTGGATATGCAATATCATTTTGTAATAATTGGCAGGTTGTTTTTGCAGTTAATGTTCTGATATCGCTTTCCTTTTGCTCTTAGCCTGTATAAGTGTATATTTATCGATTTATTAATGAAAAGAAATGTTCGTTTGTTTTATGATTTCATATGGGAAGGGAGATATATAAGTATCCTCCCTTCCCATATAATTTAGTAATTTTTTTCTTCTGCTTGTGCTGTTCTAATAGCTGTTCTTCTGCTGTTGTTAAAGTAAAAACAGAATTATCTTTTGTGTAATATCCTTTACAGAATATAGGAAGTCCAAAATTAACTTCTGAATAATTGATCTTGAAAGCATTTTTTATATCATCTAAAGAATTGAAAAATTGATTGGCTTCTCCTTGTGTATCGTCAGAAATAAGATATAGTGTGATTGTTGATTTGTTTTTGTAGGGTGTAACCGGTAATGCTGAGGAAATCTGGTCTGTATTTAGCAGTGACACGCGCACATTCTTTAAACCTGATTATACAAGGATGTTCAATGCCACTTATTTTGGCGGAATATTGGAATTGTTTAGTGTAGGGTCCGACTGGAAATTGGCCATGGATACGATTCAAAATGTACGCCATTGCTTAACTTGGGATTCATCTTTTCATCCAGACTGATATGAATCTCTTGAGAGGTTTGTTCGACTCCAGAGATAAGAAAGTAATCTAATATCTGCGCCGGCAACACAAGGCTGGCTAGCATGTTCAAATAATCGTTTTTTATAATGCGAAGTAAGCAATACTTCACGAGCATAAAAAATAATCCCCACTAAAAATCTACTGAGCCAATATTCCCGTGATAGGTTCGTTGAATGCTACTGTCAACTCCAGTTCCCTGGGATATAGAGATATTATGGACATTATTGAGAATAGTGATTGTTGAACTGAGTTCTGTTCAGAAAAGCGGTAAATTAAGAGAATACGTATTTATCTTGGTTCATAAGCGGTCTTCAATTTGACTGCTAAGCTACGAATTAAAATCCGTTTCATTTTAAAATACTGTTTAAAAGACTGTATTTCAATAAATTCAAAGACCGATTAGTCTACTTTTATTAGACAGTAGTAATTCAGGTTATTGCCAGATAAATTTCATCTCGCCGGCATAAATGTAAGAATTAACTTAACCGTTTGCGTAAACGATATTTTTTTTGAAAAAATCTTATAAACATTGCATTGCATTTTAAAATAATATTAATACTTTTACACCCAAAAACAAAAGAACCTTTAAAAAAGAGGGAATTCATTAACTTATTGATTTATTTTTTTATAATTAAGAACTTCCCTTAAAGCCAGAATAAAAAATCACAGATGAAGTCATAAAACACATCTTCAAATATTAAAGCTATGAAAAAAGAGCGACTAAAGTTAGTAAGCGCTATGTTACTTTTATCCGGCTTTTCTACCGGATATGTTCAGGCCGCCCCTCATGCAGCGGCTGTAGAAATGCATTCTGTACAACAGGACAATGCTTGTACGGGAGTGGTTGTGGATCAGAACGGTGAAACCGTCATCGGTGCGTCTGTTGTTGTCAAAGGGACAACGAACGGAACAATAACGGGACTGGACGGAGATTTCAGTATTCCAAACGTAAAGAAGGGTGATGTCATTGTCGTTTCATATGTGGGTTATATGAACTCTGAAATCATATGGGAGGGCAAGCCCTTGAAAATAGCACTGAAAGAAGACAGCAAGACCTTGGACGAGGTTGTTGTTGTAGGTTATGCGACTGTCAAGAAAGCCAATCTGACCGGTGCGGTTTCTGCCGTCGATGACAAAGTGCTGGCAGACCGTCCCATCGTCAATTTGGGACAAGGTTTGCAAGGAACAATTCCTAACTTGAACATCACCACCAGCGGACAGCCGGGAAAAGGCTCAAGCTTCAATGTCCGCGGTGAAACATCCATCAATGGTGGTAGCCCGCTGGTTTTGGTCGACGGAGTACAGATGGATCCGAATCTGATCAATCCGCAAGATGTGGCAAGCGTATCTGTATTGAAGGATGCAGCTTCTGCCTCTATCTATGGAGCCCGTGCCGCTTATGGTGTTATCCTTATCACAACCAAGAGTGGTCGCAAGAATATGCCTACACAAGTGTCATTCGATGCATCTGTTTCATTCAACAGCCCGACAACCCGTCCGGAATACATGAACTCTATGGAATATGCGCACTGGATGAACGCTGCAAACAATACAACCAGCGGTCGTGACCTTTTCAGCCAGGAGGAGATGGAACACATAGAAGCTTATTTCTATGATCCGGTCAACAATCTTCCGGTCTTTGTGGCAAAAGACCCAAGTAGCTGGCAATATGGAAATTGCCAGGCCGGTAAATATGCCTATTGTGGAAACACGGACTGGATGAAGGAGATGTACAAAAAAAGTTACCCTGTCCAAAAATATAATGTAAACATCAACGGCGGTAGTGACAAGGCCACTTATTATACTTCGGTGGGCTATATAGACCAGGGATCACTGATGCGTTATGGGGATGAGGGCTTCCGTAAGTTCAATATGGTAAACAATATCAATTATGACATCAATAACTGGCTGCACGTCTCCATGAAGACAAGTTACATCCGTACCGAACTGGACGGACTTGCCCAGGATGCCGTACACGGAGAGTCATGGATCGGTAACGACACACAACCTCTCATGCCTGTAAAACATCCTGATGGTAACTGGTCAGGTCAAGGTAACTACACCAATTTTGCCGCAGTTCTGGATGAGATGGGTTCACGTAAGACCACAAAAAATGACTTCTGGAACACCCTTGCCGTGAAGCTTACTCCATTAAAAGGACTGACAATCAACATGGACTATACGTTCAACTATTATGCCGAACATAACAAGGTACACAGAAAAACATTTAACGAATATGGTATAGATGGCAAATTCTTACAGGTTTTCCAACACTCCAGACCAAGCGGCGTATCAGAAAGCCAGGCCAATGACACATACAATGCTTTCAACCTGTTCGGTGACTATGAACTAACTTTAGGTAAACATTACTTCAAAGTAATGGCCGGTTACAATCAGGAAACCAAGCATACCCGTGGCTTCTCGGCAAGCCGGGATGAGCTTATCTCCAATGACCTTCCCTCAATGAACGCCGCTACCGGAGAGAAATATGTGGGGAACTCGGATGACAGTTGGGCCACAAGAAGCGGTTTCTTCCGTGTAAACTACAGTTTTGCAGACCGTTATCTGCTGGAGGTGAACGGTCGTTATGACTTGTCGTCCAAATTCCCGAAAGATGACCGTTCCGTATTTAGTCCTTCCTTCTCTCTGGGATGGAAATTATCGGAAGAGAGCTGGTTCAAACAACCCACTAACGGATTTTTTGATGAATTGAAGATAAGAGCCTCTTACGGTAGTCTGGCAAACCAGGCTTTGGATAATGGGTGGTACGCTTACCTGTCCAATTACGGAACTGGTACCTTGGGATATATCATGGGGGGAAAACAGCCCCAATACGTATTGCCAGGTGGTCTTGTAAGCAATACCGTTACCTGGGAAAAGGTTACCCAATGGGACTTGGGACTTGATTTTGTCATCCTGCAGAACCGTTTGAAAGGTACATTCGACTATTACCAGCGTAAAACAACCGATATGTTGGGACCGGGTAGAATATTGCCTAATATCCTAGGTATGAGTGAGCCCTTGGAGAATGCCGCCGATATGGTAACACGCGGTTGGGAACTGGCATTGACCTGGAATGACCAGCTGGACAACGGACTACATTACAGTGTGGGATTCAATCTTTCTGACACCCAAGCAGAAATCACCAAATATGACAATCCGACCAAATCATTGTCTTCTCCATATTATGAAGGACAAATAGTCGGTGATATTTGGGGATACGAATCCACCCTGTTCCAGTCATCGGATGAGATAACTTCGGCCCCTGACCAATCCAAGCTGGATGGCGGAATCAGCAAGGTTCCCGGTGATATCAGATTTATGGATATTGACGGTAACGGTGTCGTGGATAATGGAGAGAACACAGTTGATAATCCGGGTGACATGAAGATTATCGGTAACAACAAGGCGCGTTACCGTTACGGATTCAATATCTCGGCGGACTGGAAAGGCTTTGATCTAGGAATATTCTTCCAGGGTGTCGGAAAACGTGACCTGATGCTTCCCCATACTTTTAAATGGCAATACGGAAGCATGTGGCAGGTTCCTACAGCTGTAGGTAACGATTACTGGCGTGAAGACAATGCAGAGGGCTGGCTTCCGGTGGCACGTTTCAACGGCAGCCAGGCTTTAGGTCAAAACCAGACACGCTATCTGCTTGACGCATCCTACCTGCGTCTCAAATCATTGTCTTTCGGATATACCCTGCCTGTTTCCCTGACCAAACAATGGGGAATACAGAAATGCCGCGTATATTTTACCGGAGAGAACCTGCTGACTTTCAAGCATACTCCGGAAGGATTTGACCCGGAACTGGACGATCCATACAAGTATCCGCAGCAGAAATCGCTGGCTTTGGGACTTAATGTTGTATTCTAATCTTAACACAAAATTTTTATGAAACTGAAATATATACTTTATATGGCGGCTGCCCTGTCTCTGACAGGCTGTAATGACTCTTTTCTGGAAAGAGGCCCGCAAAATTTGAACGACCAGAGTTTTTGGGTATCTGTCAATGATCTGAAAGCCTATGCCAATGCCTTTTATGGTCTGATACCGGGAGGAGTCAGTGTTTTGGATGACACGGACAGTGACATCCAGGTCCCCAACAATATCAATTCTTTCCTATGGGGACAATATGTCGTGCCTACAGAAGGTGGCGTATGGCAAAAATCAAACTGGCAGAACATTCGAAACATCAATTATTTCATGACACATTATCAGAGTGTGCAGGCTGCCGAAGCGGATGTCAACATTTATGTAGCCGAAATGCGTTTCTTCCGTGCACTGGAATATTTCAACAAGATTCAGCTTTTGGGAGATGTGCCTTGGCTGGAAGTTGACCTGAATGTGGACAGCGAGGAACTGTACGGTCCGAAGATGAAGAGAAACCAAGTGTTCCAAAAAATCATCGAAGACCTGGATTTCGCCATCCAATGGCTGCCGGAAGCGGGCAGTGAAGAAGCCAACCGTCTGAATAAGGACATAGCCAGACACGTAAAGGCACGGTTCTGCCTGAATGAAGGTACCCATTATAAATACCATGATGAATTGGAGTATGCCTTAGAAGCAGAAAAGTGGTTGCAAATGGCTGCAACTGAAAGTGACAAGCTTATCACATCAGGAATATATGAAATCTATAATACGGGCCATCCACAAGAAGACTATTTCAATATGTACCGCATAGACGACAAGAGTGACCTGAAAGAGGCCGTCCTCTACGTGGATTATAAGACGAACATACGTGAACACAACATGGCAGCTGCAGGACGTGAGGCCGGATGCGGTTTCTCCAAAAGTTTTGTAGAAAGCTTCCTTTGTTCGGACGGGCTTCCCATTTCACTAAGTAATAAATATTTAGGCGATGAAACAATGAGAAAGGAAACGGCCAACCGTGACCCCCGTTTGAAACAGCTGATCCTTACTAACGATTTTCCGACAAACGTGACAGATGACCTGAAGGACTCTACTTTTGTAGTGAATGAAGATGAGTTTATCACCCAGCACTGTTTCACAGGATACAGACCTATCAAAGGATTCAATCCCATATACTCACAGGCGTTGTATATGAAAAGCTCCTTCGATGGCATCGCTTACCGTTATGCAGAAACCCTGCTGATCAATGCGGAAGCAAAAGCGGAATTGAATACCATTACCGATGCGGATTTGGATAGAACTATCAACCAATTAAGAGACCGTGTTGGAATGCCTCACCTGACAGTAAATGTAGGCTTTACCGATCCCAAATGGCCGGACTGGGGATACAGTCTGAGTCCTATTTTGCAAGAGATCCGTCGTGAACGCTGCATTGAGTTGGCAGGAGAAGGCTTCAGATTCAATGATCTGAAACGTTGGAAAGCCGGTAAAGTGCTCAATAATGTACTGACTTATGTGGGGAAAAGAAAACCAGACGGTAATCTGGCCATTGTATATCCCAACTACACAAATCCCGACCTTTCATATCAGGCAGGAAAAAGCCGTACTTGGGAAGACAAGATGTACCTTTATCCGATTCCGACTGGAGAACTTCAGAGAAATCCGCAATTGTTACCACAGAATCCGGGATGGTAAATGTAGTGACAACGGATTTACAAGCTGTGATTTAGATTGACAAGGAGACCGCCATGGGCAAATATATGTACCGGTGGTCTCTCTTCATTTTGTCAGCCCGGTCACGGCATTGATGAGTAAAATCCCTCAAAACAGATAAATTCAAGTATGTCAGTATTCTATCAAATATTTTATAACAATGAGAAAGATAATCTTAACCGCAGCCTTGGTTTGCGCCTTTTTAGCTGCACAAGCTCAGGAGTACTATGAGAAACAAGTGACCTTCCCCGTCGGGGCGACTTTGGAACAGAAAGTGGATATGGCTTCCCGCCTGGTGCCCACTCCGCAACAGTTGGCATGGCAGCAAATGGAGTTTACCGCTTTCCTGCATTTTGGCATCAATACGTTTACCGGCAATGAATGGGGAAGCGGAAAAGAAGATCCTGCTGTCTTCAATCCCACCGAACTGGATTGCGAACAATGGGTGCGTTCACTGAAAGAAGGCGGTTTCAAAATGGCGATTATTACGGCCAAGCACCATGATGGTTTCTGCCTTTGGCCTACTAAGACAACCAAACATTCTGTGGCCAATTCTCCGTGGAAGAATGGCAAAGGAGACGTTGTCCGTGAGTTGCGCGACGCCTGCGACAAGTACGGCATCAAGTTTGGTGTTTACCTGTCCCCATGGGATCGTAATGCCGAATGTTATGGCGATTCTCCCGCATACAATAAATTCTTTATCGAACAGCTCACCGAGCTTCTGACCAATTACGGTGAAGTGCACGAAGTTTGGTTTGACGGTGCGAATGGAGAAGGTCCCAACGGCAAGAAGCAGATTTATGATTGGGATGCCATCTTGAAAACCATCCGCCGACTGCAACCGAAAGCCGTGACAGCCATTATGGGTGATGATGTACGCTGGGTGGGCAACGAAGGCGGATTGGGACGGGCCACGGAATGGAGTGCAACAGCTTTGATGCCTAATTCTTATCCGGGTTCTGATGAAATCTATAAGAGATTGGACATAAATGCCATGTCCAAGGATTTGGGAAGTCGTGAATTAATATCTAAAGCATCGCACTTGTTTTGGTATCCGTCGGAAGTGGATGTATCTATCCGCCCGGGATGGTTCTATCATGCCGAACAGGACAAACAGGTACGTTCACTGGCCAATTTGGTGAACATCTATTATCACTCCGTAGGCTGCAACTCTGTTTTATTATTGAATATTCCACCCGACAAGCGTGGCTTGATACACGAGAATGATGTAAAACGTATCAAAGAGCTGGCTGAATACATCAAGAAGACCTTTGCCGACAATAAAGTTGAGAAGGGAAAAACAGCATGGACAGCCCAAGTGGGCGATACCAAAGAATACAAAGTCAGAAAGAATGCACTGGCCAATACTTTTCTGATTCAAGAAGATATCACAAAAGGCCAGCGTGTGGAAGGTTTCACGGTGGAAGTGTTTAGCAATGGTGCATGGCATCATGCAGGCAAGGGAACCACAGTGGGATACAAACGGTTGCTTACTTTCTCGGACAGCCATGCGGAAAAGGTCAGAGTGACTGTCACTGGTACCCGTGGAGATGCCAACATCAGCAACATTGGTTTATACTATGCCGAACCATTAATCGACAATACAATTAAAGTATCCCTGAGCGACATTCCGGTAGATGATTGGAAAACAGTGGGCATGGATGCGACAGCAGCTATTGACGGCAGGCAGGAAACCGTATGGAAAACCGATACTCTGACTTCTTTGGTGGTCGACATGGGTAAGGATGTGGAAATAGCCGGCTTCAGTTATACTCCTGCACAAAAGGAAGATCTGACCGGAACCATTTATAAATATAATTTTTATGTCAGCCGGAACGGGAAGGAATGGACGAAATGCGACACCACAGGTGAATTCAGCAATATCATGCACAACCCTGTCCCTTACTTTGTACGCTTCGGAAAAACTTATCCGGCCCGTTATTTCAAATTGGAGCCTGTTGCCGAAATAAACAGTAAGGCGGCAATAGCCGTTGGCGAAGTGGGAGTACTGCTTAAATAAACACACAAATAAGCTATAAAGTACGGCAAACTTTACCCGATTTATGAGCGTGGGATTATTTAACTGCCGCTTTTTCTGTATGATATTTAATGCTGTACTTTTTTCAGACATGTATAATAATTGAAATTTTCTATTATAGTGGTGTATTATGGTTTGTGAAAATAATAATGCACCTTATTCAGACTGATTATCCAAATAAACTTATTCTTGTTTCCGAAAAAAAGAGGATTATACGACCGGAAAAAAACAAGGCTCCACTCGAAGAAAAGCAAACGATTGAAGCGAACTGCCGCTTTGGAAGCGAAAGATCCGAATACCTATCTACAGCTCTAAAAGACTAGAATATACGGGTAAGCAATAAACTGCCGAGCAAATAAAGGAGAGGGGTATAGCTGCCGGGAAAAGGTTGTTCGGCATGGTCGAAGCTCCGAAAGAAAACCAGATACACCTCTCTCATTTGACTTCCCCATAGCAGGTACGCAATCAAGAAGCTTGCAAGTGACTATGAGAAAGCTTAAAACAGGAACAGTCATTCCGATCAAATAGTGATGGGAAACAACCATTGAAGAACAAACATCCCCCTATCGTCACATACTATTCTCTACTTCAATTGATTCCTGCAAGAATTATGGAACCAACTACAAAAAAATAGGCATCCGATAAAGTACACATTGTATTTTTCATAAATAAAAAATTCCAATTGTATTCTATTGGATTTCTCCAACTTCCAAACTTCAGGAAAAAGTTCACGAACATTTTTCCCAAAGTCCTTTTCCGGATAATATGGAAGTTTGGCTATGACATCATTCAGCCATTCCTTTGGGTAATTCCCTGTGCTTTATAAGATCAGTTAGGACAATAGACAAGAGCCGGATAAAACGAAAAATTGGAGAAGTTAACAATAACCGAAAGAAGTGTTCAGACAAATGTTGTGTAAATGGTATATCTTCCTAACCTATGAGTTCAAGGAGAAAATCAACCGGAGTGCCCCCTCAAAAAATGGTCGAAATTTTGGTAGCTCACTTCTTCATTTGATATATAATTAAACTGCATCCACCATTTTTTAAGATAGAATCTGTTTTCTCATCTGCTTTTTTAAATCCATATCTGACAAGATTCTGATATAAATTGTAATCATCATTGATGTATCCAATAAATGAATCATTTGTTGTACCTATGATATTAATAGGTAAATATTTTGCATTAGTAGATGAATTTCTATATATCTTATGAGAAGAATCAACAGAGAACAACTGTTCACTTTCTCCTGAAGAACTTATTTCAAAAATTCCATATCCGTTTATCTTAAATGGTGTTTCTGCTAAAAATTGCCAATGATTCTTGTTTACATCTATCAGTCTATATGAATGATTTTTAGGCAAAGGATTATTAAAGATAATAGATGAAAAACTAGGATTTCCATGTTTTTTAAATATAAAGTATCCGTTATATTTCAATGCATGAAATATAATACTATTATTACTGCGAGTAAAATACCGTGGTTTCCCATAGAATTCTGTATAGCCTTGTTCAAAAGGTAAATAGAAGTGAGTAAATTCCCAGTTATTGTTTGTCCTCCATACCGAATAATTAATAGGATTCGTGTTAATACTTGCCTCTGGATTATTATTTAAGCATGAAAATATGAAATCATTATCGTCAAAAGCCTCCATATCCCATGCAGTAAAAGGTATATCTGTTTTTTTTATGAATTCACCCGTATTAATATTGTATTGAGATATTTTATGAGTATAGTTATCTAAAGCATAAATAGATGTGTTAGTTGCTGTAAATGTTGCTATTTCAAGATAATCTTTTGGCCCATTTCCTTTATTTGATATTTGATAAAGAAAATTTCCTTTCTTTGAATATACTTGAATAATAGATTGATTTCGGCTAGCAATGAGTATGTAGTCGTTAACAACACACATTTTAGAAATATGGTCAAAAATATTTATATGACTAGAATCTAATGGAATCCAATAAATGGAATCTATAATATCTTGTGATAAGATATCGGTGGATTCTGAAAAATAAATAGAATCTGATGTAATAATATTTGATGGTAATAAATTTGTTCTATTTTGAGAACATCCATAAAATATTATTACAGATACGAAAATTGCAACATTTCTAATAATTGTATGTGTCTTATATATTATATTCTCGTCCATTTTTTATGTTAATTTCTAGTCTAATTATGGTTATGCTTTATATTACACATCCTTTCTATAATTTACTCACCCAGAGCACAACGTTATAATCTATCAACAAAAATTCGTTGTGTTAACTTTTCCATAATCTGAATGTGCCCTAACAATTTAAAGAATTAAGGTGTCCAGTTTGATGTTCCAACTTTTAATATGATATAAGTTTCAAAGAGCTGATAATCATATCTATTTAAAATATTGATCTAATGAATTAGCAATGCTTTTTTCGTATATTAAAATTGCACCTAAAAGCAGTTCTATTCAAGATGATAATCAATATGTCGTTAAATTAATATAGAAAACGAGAACATAGAATTGGACACCCTATTAAAGAATTGAATAAGGATACATGCTGGATTTTGGTTATGAAGGGTGAACTGGACACTTTTTTGAATTGCAACCAGACCCACCACCTTGGCAAACTATTACTTCTACCTTACATCTTTTAGTCCCTAAGAAACTTGATCCTATTGCAACATTACATGTCGTTGAATATAGGTATCCATCTTTGAATTCGTAATCTCCGCCTTCACTTTGTGCTAATGCTTCCACATTAGCTAAAGCAAGTTCAGACAATTCAGATTTCTACTGTGATGTGTACACTCCATAACCGGCTGATAAGGCGACAACCAGCGCCAGTGCTGTTTTTGTCATTTGTTTCATGGTATTTAATTTTATTGGTTATGTTTGCAAATGTAAAAAAGAAAATTCAGCAAGCAAAACAAAATTCTGTTTTTATTCTTTGTTTTTCAGATACTTATCCGGAACATCATGCGTCAGATTCAATGGAAGGATTGCTCACCCTGACCGTCCAGCACGAACTGCTGTTCCTCCCGTCCCTTCGTCAGGTCTCGGAGCCAGAACACCGCATTACCGGGCACACCCTCGTAGACCAGACTGTCTGCGTCGGCGGTCTTCCTGCCCAATGATTTCCAGCCTTCAGAACCATTTTGGTAAAACAGTTCATAAGTGTCTCCAGGTTCTATGTAATTTCCGTCATTATGCGGTATATAGAGCATGTCTGAGAGACGATAGATGCCACCAAGGTCGAACACCAGCGTCTGAGGTCCATGCTCCTTTGCTTGGTAGGTGGTCAGCACGTCACCGTCGGTCATGTTCGACACTCCGTGCCCATAGACTGGGGAGGGCAAATCGAGGAGTCGGAAAGGAAGCTTTCGTCCGGTTCCGTATTCATGGAAGGCAATCTCCGCCACGGACACGTTGAAGCGGGAGGGGATGGCATCCCAGCGAAGATAGCGCACAGGCCTGTTCGAGGCGGACACCATGACGTGCCGGTTCGTCTTCAGCGTACGGGGGAACGTAAATAATGTGTCCGGAAAGCGGAAGTCCCTTCTGGAGCTACCAGTCACCCTGTTGCCGGCCATGCGGAGCCCCCGCTCCTTAAGATGGTGGTGGAAAGCGTATTTCCTGCGTAGCAATGCACGGGTACGATTCCACTTGTCGGGAACATAGAAAACCGTACTTCCCAGGCTGTCCACACAGAAGGGATGCCCGGCAAAGCGCAGGTCTCCGGACTGATGCTGGTACATCGGGAAAAAGCGGATGCCCGGCTCTAGGTCGTGAAAGGCTACCTCGCCCCGGTGCACCTCGCCCTGTCCTACGGGCACGAGCCTGCCACAGCTGAAGACACACAGGAGAATGCGGCTGGCACGGATGTCACTGCCGATCCTTACCCGTGCCACGTTTCTTCCGAAATATTCGGAGGTAACATCGCATGTCCGGCCGCCGAACTCTAAACGGAACACCTTGCCCTTGGGCCTTCCGTCATCCATCTCCCTTCCCACCTTCGACTCCTCCAGCCAGAACGGAACCAGGCTTCCAGTAGTGTCGCGGACAGCATTCCACCAGTGCATGCCCGAGGTGTGCGGGGAAACAATGTAGTGGTCGGTGACAGAAGGGATGCCTAGGGCCCTAAGCAGGTAAAGGGTAAAGTCACATGACTCGCGGCAACTGCCCAAGCGGTGACGGAAGAGGTAGCCGGCCCCTAGATGCGGCAGCGAGGGAAACAGCTCGTTCCACTGGAAACCATCCCTGTTGATGATGGTCTCGACGGCCTGCGTTTTGCGGATCACATCTCCACCAGAATAAATGGAATCCACGCGATTGGCAAAATGCATGTAGTAGGACTCCCGCCAGTCCTCCAGCGGTTCATCCCCCAAACGATAGGGGAGTACATGGCGAATAAACTCTTCCAGTGGATAGTACTTCGACCATGGTCTGCTGTCCCATATGGCAAAAGCATGGTCAATGTGCCGGATAAGGAAATCTGCCGTGATCACCTGCGCATCATAGACCTTAGTACAAGAAAGGAGTTGTGGGAAGTTCCAAGCCTTCTTTACGGAATCCGTCCATGCTTCCTTTCCAGGCAGGCCGGAGAGCTGTTTCAGACGTTTGAGGGTGTCAATGTTCGTTCCTGACCAACTGTAGCAGTCCGCCATCTGTTCTAACAGAAACAAGGCAGCCCGGTGCTTGCGACTGTCATCACCATAGTGGCGGAGTACCTTCTCAAGTTCAGCTCGATTCTTTCCAGCCCGTTCCCATGTCCGTTCTAGACCGGACGGATGGGTACATGCCGCCAGGCAGGACAGGACAGCTCCGAACAGCAAGACAGCTGCCCGACGTGTCATATTTTTCTTTTCCATTGTCTGTTTCATATTTCTTTTATTGTTTGGGCCTGTTGAACTCGTCACTAATGTATTTACAAGCCTCTATTATTACCGGTATAAATTGAATCAAACAGATTCCTATAATGTGCATTGCAAAGCCCAATCGGATAATCTTTCATTGCCTATACGATATGGAAATATCAAGTCACAAAAGTCATCAAAGGATAAAGATTTATTCCATGGACGCTTCTGCCATTCCTGAAAAGCCAAATCTATATTCTCTATCAGGTATTCTGAAGTTATAACTTTCGAATCATATATCTTATTTAATGCGTGATAATCAAAACTATTCCAGCGCATCTTATCATCCTTTGAAAGAATACCCTCCCTGTCCTTTCTCATCAATACTTCCAATGTATCCAACTGCCATCCATCATAAGCATACCAGCGCGGCATATTCTCTATCAAGAAACATGCTGCACGAAATTTAAGGCTGTCATCACTATAATATTCCAACACTTTCTCCAATTCTCTCCTGTTTTCTCCCGCAAACTCCAAAGCATATTCCAAACGGTCAACCTTAGTAGCACACCCAGAAAATAATAAAAGGAAAAACATTAGTAAAGAAAGGCTGTGTTTTATATTTAATATATTCATACTCTATTAATTTTTTGTTGGTTTACCATATGAATTTGTACATTATATAGTATTCGATTTTTAACTCCTTCAAAAGAAAAATCGAAGTTACTTATTTATTAGGAACAATAAGGTCTATACTCAGTATTTCATAATCTAGGTTTTATCTTCTAGTATTTTTTTTACCTCCTGCCGCATTTCTTTTATAGCTATAGAATTTACCTTAGGTTTAGCATTAAGTACATATCTTGCTTCTTTAATAAGCTTTATTCTATTAAAATACTCAGACTCCGAATAAAGTTTTACAAGTAAATAATGGGGATAGATACGCTCCGGCAATCTGTGGGTAGAACGTATCAAATATTTCTCTGCTTTCTCATACTCACCCCTTTCCTGTGCATTGCGTCCCAAAATATTCAATATCATCGGATCTCCGCTGACCGTCATGGCTTCAAGCAGAATTTCTTCCGCTTTGCCGTAACTTCCGGCTTTATATAATGCCCTTCCATACTCAAAACAAAAATCTTTATGCCAGTTCATCCTTTCATAAAACTTACCATACTCTTTAACAGCCGTCTTAAACGCTCCAGAATTATACAAAACCCTTGCAGGCATCCACTCGCGTACAGCCTGAGTGCGTATGGAGTACCAATCATGTATTTTTATTGAAACAGTTAATCCGGATGCTACAACCGATAGCAAAACTATTTTGGGAATCAATCTATACTTCATCATCACCAAGCCTTCACCACAAAGCACAATTACCACCAAAGACCAAATAGAAACAATAGCTGGGATATGGATTGGATAGGAAAAACATGCAAATACCATAAGCGATACAAGGCATCCGCCCATTCCTGCAAGATGTTTACAATTCCCGGCTATCTTCAACAACATAAGCAATACAGTTACAAATAACACAGCCCCCCACACACCATATTCAACAGCAATCTGCAGATACTCATTGAAGGCAAAGTCGGGTGTTCCAGCTACCCATGCCTCCGAATCTGAATATTTACAATCTGTGAAGTATCTTTCCTGGACATCACCGTAGAAGGCAGAAAAAGTTTTTCCGCCTTCTACACCCCATGGACTGTCAGCAATGGCTTGGGTAGTTATTTTCCATATAAGCAAACGACCGTCAACCGAGTCACGTTTTATGAAATACATTCCAGTAGCAAACAGCGTACCGACTATAAGCACGCCCAATAAGGCATATCTGTGTCTTAATACAAAAGATTTTATTTTCTCACGGTATAGCCTGAAAACCACATATCCGCACGAAACCAGAGAAGCAATCCATGCTGCACGGCTCATACCCGCCGGAAGCACACAGCATATCAGTATCAGCACACATAGTGAGAGATAATACTGCACGACTAAAAGGAGGTCTTTCTTTCCGTTCAACACTAACATCCGGTGCAGGGCTATCGGAAGGATGGCTGCTATATAGCCTGAATATGGACCGGGGTTATAGAATGTTCCCGTAAGAACAAAAAGCGAATGGTTTGATGGATATATGCCTGCAATCTGTCCCAGACCGTGCAGGGCTTCCAATGCTCCGAATCCCATCAGCATCCATTCTACCGATTCCGACACTATACGTACAATCCGTTGCGGATTCGCAACATATCCGGCAAGCCACAAAGGTAATGCAACAGTCATTATGGCAGCAAGCCACATCCACTGCGTCCCTTGCAGGTCAACCGGAATGCTTCTGTCTGTCACCAGTACAGTTCCACTTACAAGTCCCGTAAGCAATACTCCTACAAACCACGGCAGAACTTTGCATACCCATTTCTTTAGTTTTGCATCCATTTTAAATTTCTATTCAATTTTTTTCCATATTCTATCCCAGCAAATCTTACCGGTATAACTGTCCTCTGATTTCCATATTCTTGACGCCACACCCACTATATACTCTTCTGGCAGCAGTCCCCAGTAGCGTGAATCCTGTGAGTTTGCTCCACGATCTCCCGCTACGAAATAATAGTTCTTGTGGAAACGGTAAGAAGTTATCACACTGTCATTAAGTAGTACAATATCTCCCTTTACCTGCATTTTTCCTCTTTGTTCCCATTCAATGAGTTTTCGGTACAACACACCGCCTGTATGATCCATCTTCACTACATCCCCCTTGCCGGGTACAAACAAAGGTCCGAACTCTTTTATGCTCCAGTCCAGTAGGGAATCGTATGGGAAACACTTGTACACACCTTCTGAAAAATCCTCAGGGCGCATTAATCCTATACGCTTCTGTGAGGCAATATTCCCTAAAGGCACATCCACACCTTTCACCCTGAACATGCCTTTTTTTATGGATACTGTATCTCCAGGTAGTCCGATACACCGCTTGATGTAATATTTCATTATATGCATCTCCATACGGTTCCAGTCATTGGGATGCGGGAAGTTGAAGACCACTACGTCGTTGCGCCTTATCTTCCTGAGCCCCGGCAACCGGTAGATCTCCGTCTGCTCCAGCTGAAGCGACCTATGCAGGTTGAATAGGCGCGCCCCCACAATCGGCTTCCACACAAGCACGCAATCCCCCTTCTGAAGTGCTGGTGACATGGAATCACTCGGAATCCGGAAGGAAGAAAAGAGGAATACTTGCGCCAGGAGCCAAAAGATGAACAGGCATGCACATCCAAATAATAAGTTCAATATTATGTCCAACCACCGATTCATATTCTTATACTATATAGAAATCCGTTGGCGAAATTAAATTAGCGCATATTTATTCAGCCAACGGATTATCATTATACTCACTTAAAAAAACGATTCAAGACAATCTCATAATATCTTCTTGAATATACCGGAATCTCCTTCATGGGAATCATTAAATTTTTGAGAATCATATCATTGTTTATTAAACAGCAATATGGGATATTTTCTTCTTTTAATACATCTTCAGAGTTTCTACTATAATAAATAGAATATGGTAAAGAATAATTCTTAATAAATGCCTGAAAAACTCTTTGGTTATCATAAGTACCTATCAATATGACTTTATTTGATGGGAATTTATTTACTACCTGTCTTAAACCTTCAAAAATATCATCTATACAAGACGAACAATTTAATTGAGAGAATCTTATAAGTAGTTTATAGTCATCATTTAATAGCTCTGATAAATGTAAAGAATCACCATCTATTGTATATAATAATAAATTAGGTATTTTTTTATCATTATATGTGTAATGAAGCATTATGTTGTCTAATAATAATGCACGTTCTAAACTTAACGTTTCAATAGTTGTTGAAGCATTTTTTAATTTTTTTCTAATATCAACATTAGTTCTGTTAGTGTAATATAATAGACACAAACTTAATGAGCAAAATATTATAAGATTGTAATTCTTCAACTTATGTTTTTTATTTTTTATTTCCATACTTCATATAAATTTCAGCTAGAACAGGATTATCATCAATCCCAACATTTATGGGTAAGTTATTATTCTCCGGTATTTCAGAAGGTTCTATAACACAATAAACTTTATTCCCTTCAACACATCGCGGAGAAAATAAAAAACTTTTATCTATATCATTCTCTATAGGAATTTTTCCCAAAGAAGATGCCTCTTTGTATTCTTTCGTATCAGGATAATAAAAACCGGAATAAAGAAAACCATTCATACGCATAAATAAAAAATGCACACTATCGCATGAAAAATATGTTATCAATTGAGGGAATTTTCCTTTGTTACAGGCTTCTTCGGCATCATTTACGGTCATTCGTTCAGTATAACTACGTTCTATGTACTCATTTTTATATAACAAATATTTGTCATCATATTTTAAAATGCATTTTGCCGATATTAAATCTGCATCTAGTCTATAAATAGTATCATTTAATGGCAAATATAAATTCTTGTCATATAAGTTATTTAGTGTGGACGTATAAGCCAAGTTGTTCACATCTTCATTAAAATATAAATATCCAGCAATTTCATTCTCTGCTGTATTGAAATATATCACGCTTGGATATTTCTTATCTTTATATAATGAATAGTTTGGAGTATAATCACAGCAAAATGATAACAGATTTTCATTTATACAACATAGCGAATAAGCTGTATAGTCAAACTTATAAGAATCTAGAAAGTCACCATTCTCCGAATATTTCAAGACTTTCTTTTGTACGCTATCCCATACATAAATAAATCCATATCCATAAGTCACATCTTCTATTTTAATATATTCCGCCATACCTAGTCCTCGTGTACCGATGCGACATTTAAAACGCCCTTCATCATTGAATACAAAAATAGAAGAAGCCACATCCTTATCTACTACAATTATATCACTATTATCAGTCCGTAATATTTTATCGATAGCTCCAATCAAGCAAGAGTCTGATGTTTCTAGTGATATATAATGAATAGAATCTGCTATCTCTGACAGTCGTATTATATTTTCTTTCTGATATAATTTAAGGTTTATAACATCTATTGTTCCATTTTCGTATTTCAGCTCCTTTTTACTAGTACAAGAGGTTATTCCAAAGAATAAAAAAAACAGCAAATAACAAATGAGTTTCATAATCTTACATTTTATCAAAAGTTCGTTTATCAACAAACTGTCGATATTTTTCTTTAATTACGTATGTTTTTTTAAGACTTGTTTTTACTTTTTATTTAGAATGCCATCGCAATCTGTTTGTTCAGATGGATTGCAACAAACACCTGACATCTCTTTGCATTTTTTATGCGAACCTCCATTCCAACAATTAGCTGTTCCTAAATAGTGATTAGGAACCCAAGTAGAATGACCACCACATCCTAATTCACCGTTTTCACCCAAAGCTAAAGCTTCAACATTGGTTATTGCCAAATCCAACATATTCGCATCTTGCTGTGAAACATATGCATCATAACCTGTAACAGCCAGTTATTAAAACTGCACTTAAAAATTTAACTTTCATGATATTTTTATTTTTTTAGCAAAAGTACATTAATAATTTGAATTTCAAAGCACCGTTAGGTAATTTTTGTTATCATTTTGCCAATATATGCAAATTTATATTGTATTGCTCTTACATGTTTGCAGTTGTAATGTATATGCAGCCACTACACTTGTTCCCGGAAAAAGAAGAAGAAAAACCGGATCAGCCTAGACGGAAGTCAGTTTCTAAAAAGAAAAAATCCGGCAAATGATTGAAGCGGCCTGGTGCCGCTTTTTTTGCTACATATCCGAGAACGTTTTTGCGTTCACTCAGTATTCTTCCCCACCCTCCCCTTCATCGGAATGACTGTTCCCATTCCCGGTTTGTCCGTAGTCATCCGCTGTGCGGCCGATTATGGGCAAACCAGAAAAGAGAAGTTCCAAACGTGGTCGGGATTGCAATGGTCATCATCCGGAGCTTCGGCATTGCCTAAACAACCTTCTTCTTCCGTATTGCATCCCCTTCCTTTTACCGTTTGTCCCGGAAGTTCCGTTTTTAACCCGTACAAGACCTAGCGGTCGGTGTTTCTTCCCCTGTTGTTCCGAACTGCCCTTTCCTGTTGTCAGTCTCCCCCGTTGCTTCGGCATCACTCCCCTCTGAGCCGCCTTTTTGTTCGGCAAAGGTTGTCGGATTACGTAAGTGCCAAGTTACGGCCATAAGCCTTTGCTTCATCAAAAATAACGATGCAGGCTGCGCTTGCCCAACATTTTTAATGAGCAAAACTTGTTGTGTTACTTACAATCCGAACCTTATTGAAGCCGAAAAAAGGCTCAGAACTCAGATGGGGAATGAATCCCAATAAAAAAAAGGTCGGCTGACGAAAGGACAATCCGGAACAATAGAAAAAAAGGTCTTGAATCTAGCTGAAGAATAAATCAAAAGTTTAACGATTGAAACGTAAAAGGATATGAGAACAGGCTTTGAGATAAACGGAGATTACAGATTGATGGATAGTGCGGAACTGGTGTACATCCTGACAAACAGTGCAGTTATGGTAAACAAGGTGCAGGAAAAAGAAATCGCTTATGGCGAAAACTGCAACTTTGAAGAAGTATTGGCTAAGATGACACCAGGCAAACGTAACTTGGTCATGGCTGGAGTGGAGCTATACAAGCGTTGCAATTCCAAGAAGAACGAAAAGCCACAAATCAAATGCAGCACGGACATATACGACATCATGCACCCCTATCTGTGCGATAACAAGACGGAAGAATGTTGGGCGATTTTTTTGAACCAATCCAGTCGGGTAACACGCAAAATCAGAGTGTCGGCAGGTGGTTATGCCATGTGTCCGGTGGATGTACGTGTCATCCTCAAAGAAGCCATTCTTTGTGAGGCTGTAGCACTTATCATTTGCCACAACCACCCAAGCGGAAGCCATATGCCGAGCTGCGAGGATGACAAGCTCACGACAGCTTTACGGTCTGCTTCAAATGCGCTGAATATCAATATGATTGACCATGTGATAATTGTCAATGATACATATTACAGCTATGCGGACGAAGGCAGGATTTAAACAGACTACGTAGGCACGTTACAATAATATAATCACAGATGCAAAAGGAAAGTCCGTTCACCTTATACAATCGCTTCAAATTGTACTGACCTTACAGACATACGTGACGGTATCAATGAAATTCAGGATGAAATGAAAAGGCTTGTATCCGAAGGTAAGGATATTCCGTCTTTCTTTTATTCCAGAATTTTAAAGCTCCAAAGTAAGAGGAAAAAATGTAAACAGAAAAATTAAATTTACATGACTGTGAGTGTCCGTTTTTTTCATAGACGAGAAACGCTTACAATGGCTGCCCGCCATTGCTTGTATTTCAAGATAGAACCTATTTTCCCGAATGTAAAGAAAGCCATCAGATGTGCAGTCCTGAATAATGGTAAATCAATCATTGATTTTCCGGAATTATGGGGTGATGACCTTATGGAAGTGAATTAGGTTGAAGTGAATAAAGCATTGAGGTTGCTTAAATTAACGTGAATTCGATATTAGGATTAATATATTTGCTTGATTATTAGTGATATATTGATAAAGTTATTAAATTTATAGTGTTCAATTATAACATTTAAACGATTACCATTATGTTCCTAGAGTCTAAAGTTATAAAGATTTATTGTATGGCCGATGATTTTTGCAAGGTATTTTCATTGCAGTAGGAACAATACATGATTGAAGCAAAAAGGCTAGGCATAGTAAGAAGCCTAACCGCATGAATGGTGCTGAGATTATGGTTATTCTTATTTTGTTTCATTCTAGTAGTTTCCGCTGCTTCAAGCATTATTATAAAGAGTATGTCTGCAAACATTTGGAACACCTGTTTCCGCACTAGGTGTCCTATAACCGTTTTGTGGAACTGGAGAAGGAGGTGTTGCTTCCCCTGACCATTTTCATAAAGAAAGTCCTGCTGGGAACCTGTACCGGTATCAGTTTTGTGGACTCAACTCCTTTACATGTCTGTCGTAACCAAAGGATTCTGATTCATAAGACATTTGAAGGGCTCGCAGAGCGAGGAAAATGTTCCATGGGATGGTTTTTCGGATTCAAGCTACATCTGATAATCAATGACAAGGGTGAAATCCTCAATTTCATGTTCATACCTGGAAATGTGGATGACCGGGAACCCTTGAAGCAGGTAAGTTTCTGAAGAACATTAAAGGAAAACTATGTGCAGACAAGGTATATATTGGCCAGGCTCTGTTTGAGAATCTTTTCCTTAATGGTATACAACTTGTCACTAAAGTTAAAAACAATATGAGGAACTCCCTGATGAGTATTGCCGACAGGATCCTGCTCAGAAAGAGAGCGTTGATTGAAACAGCCAATGACGAGCTGAAAAACATTGCACAGATAGAATACTCACGACATCGTTCTTTCAGCAATGTCATTGCCAATTCATTATTTGCTATTGCAGCCTATTGTTTCTTTGAAAAGAAACCCGCTATTTTTATCAATGACGGGCAACTTACTATCTTTTGATTTTATGTCGAACTCACGTTAATTATCTTCAACCAAGGTGGATTTGGGCATTACCTTGTTTCCAGAACGGTGAAGGTCAGGAAAACAAAGGTAAGTGTAGTACTTGAATGTAATACCCAGACAACTATTTTATGCTGTTGTAGTCGTTCTACGGTTAATCTAAAAATAAACTGAAATAAAAGTTGAATGGATCTGAAGAGAGACTTAATGGTTGGAATGGATTTGTGATTTTATATTTGAATATCAGGTATCTTGTGCTGTTAAGAGTTTACCAGTAAAGATGAACTTCTTCAGGATATCTACCTTGAGGAAGTAAAAGCAACTTAAAAAAAAGATAAAATTTAGAAATAAATCTTGCTTTTATATAAATACAAGTATATTAGCATATAAATAAATTTTATTAATATGAAAGAGTCATTGGATATATCTAAGGATAATTTACAGGATGCTGCAAAGTCATGCAATAACTGTAATGAACCTAATATGAAGGAAATACTTCTTATAAAATGTGATACTACTATTTATGCAGATGAGATTACAAATCTGCTTATTGAAAATAACATTGTTTCTCGCCAGCATGATGAGGGACAAGATCAAAGGCCAGGTGCTTATGGTGCAATTACAGGTATTGCGATATATGTTTATGAGAAAGATTATGAAAAGGCTGTTGAGATAACAAATCCTATTGTGAATAGTAGAAATAAATCTCATGTTTGGTGCCCTAAATGTGGAAGTTACAATGTATCGGCTATATACGTAAGTAATAAATACGGAACTGCGATATCATTATTGTGCATCTTTCTTGTTCTTATTCCTGGGCTTTATATTGTTTGGGCAAATGATTTTGGTCTCAGATCAACTATTGCAGATTATATAGTATTGTCTATGTTTATTTTTTTTCTTGTAATAGCATTTTCCGGAAAAATTTCTAATGCCAATTATATGTGTAAAGATTGTAATAAAAGGTTCTACCATAAATGATTTTTTTGTAGTAAGGTCACTGAATTTCAGTCGAAAACTCAGTATATGAGCCTAAAATAACGTGAGCTCGATATAAGGGTTAGAATAATTTATTTGAAAATTAGGAATATAGCGATAAAAGTATTAAATATATAGTGACCAATTATAACATTTAATCGATTACCACTATGTTCACAGAGTCTAAAATTACAGAGATTTATTGTATGGCCGATGATTTTTGCAAGGAATTTTCGTTTCAAAAGGAAAAATATATGATTGAAGACAAGAAGACCGGGCATCGTAATAAGCCTAATCGGATGAGTGATGTGGAGATTATGGTCATTCTTATTCTGTTCCACTCCGGTGGTTTCCGCTGCTTCAAGCATTATTATAAAGAGTATGTCTGCAAACATTTGGAACA
>ERZ507500.55-NODE-55-length-31840-cov-6.216108_pt1 | contig 31840 bp, 30 predicted proteins | sample MGYA00248673_ERZ507500 | MGnify/ENA primary metagenome ERZ507500 (study PRJEB26165, sample SAMN02676116) | human gut metagenome | isolation source: stool | host: Homo sapiens | place: USA | study: EMG produced TPA metagenomics assembly of the C.diff FMT (human gut...
TGTTTCGGATCGGAAAGTATGGGGGTACTTTCCGATCTTTTTTTATCAAAAAAGGGAAGTAATTCTTAGGACTGTTGCTTTATGGTTTCATGCTGTTCGGTTTTAAGGGGTTAGTACTAAATTTAAAGGTTTTGTTTATTCATATATGATTATCGAGTCTTTGTTTTCATTGATGCGGAACTTGAACGGATGCTCTTTGGAGATGGCTCTCAAGATGTGCTCTATGCCATCCTGTTCCCTGAATTTGCCGGTCAGGCCTTCGTGGGTCAGTAGTCTGGGGCTGGTGACGGTTATCTTTACGTTGTAGTATTTTTCGAGTTTGTCCAGGATGCCGCTGAAGGGTACATCATCAAAACAGTATAATCCCTCTTTCCAGCGGAGATATTCGTACGAGGGGAGGATGGTTTTCTTGCAGCGTCCGTCATAATTGGCAAAAAACTCATCCTTTTGAAGGCGGGTAATCACTTGGTTGTTACAGCTTGGGTAGATGTCTACGATACCCTCCACCAATGTTGTTTCGAACTCTTTGCTGCCTTTGTATGCGCAGACGTTAAAGCTGGTTCCGACCACTCTTACCTTGTGCATTTCCGTATGTACATAGAACGGTAATTTTTTGTTTTTGGCAACTTCAAAATATGCTTCGCCGTCTAACTCGACGTTGCGGTCATTGCGGCCGAAGTCGGAAGCATATGTAAGCGTGGATTGGGCATTGAGCCATACGCGTGTACCGTCGGCAAGTGTAATTTGAGCGCGTTGCCCGGCAGGAACAGTAATGGTTTGAGGCTGTGCATCCTTATTATATATATAATTTGTGGTCATGTAGTAACCGGATACGGCAATGATGACTGCCGCTGCAATACGCGCCGCCCAACGGAGCGTTGGCATGAGTCGTATTGCTTTTTTCTTATTGTCTTGTTTTGTGGAAAACAGGGATACGTCGAACAGCATACGTTCTTTCAGGTAGGCTTCCCGGTTTTCTTCAGAAGCTTCAACCCAGTCCAGAATCTGTTTCTCTTCTTCAATGGATGCTGTTCCTTTAAAATATTTGTATAGTAATTCCTGGTTCATCATAAATAGAGTTGCTTGGTTAAAGAGAGGGACTTTACCGCCTTTCTGTATATATAACCGGCGAAGTGTGGACAACCCTATCAAAAAAGGAAACTTTTTTCTGAAAAAATACTTTTATTGCTCAGAGCAGTATGGAAGCCAGGTAATCTTTCAACTCCAATCGCAGTATGCGGAGGGCTTTGGTGATATGCGCTTCTACGGTTTTCAGTGAAACATGCAGTTGCTCTGCAATTTGTTTGTTGGGGAGATTCTGGTAACGGCTCAGCATGAAAATAGTCCGGCTTTGTTGTGGCATTTGCTCTAAGGCCTTGTGAACGATGTGCTGTATTTCGTTGTCGAATATCTGCTCGGGTTCGCAGGCTTTCAAGGTGGATATACGCAAGTTGAGCTCCCGCTGGTTATGGCTGTTTATATTTTCTTCTGCTTGCAGGCGTATTTTTTTGTGCTCTAACAGATTGAGTGACTTGTTTTTGATTATGGTCAACAGCAAGGCATGCAGATTGCTTCCTTCTTCCCAACGGTTCCGGTTTTCCCATAGGGCAATCATGGATTCCATTAACACGTCTTCCGCTTCCGCTTTATCTCTGAGGTAGGAATAAGCAAAAGTCAGGAACTTTTCTTGGTTCTCCTGGAAAAAACGCGAGAAAAGGTCCATCGTATGTAATTTAATGGAGTCGGACATTCAAATTGGAGTTTTTTCGTACGATTTAAGGTTTCGTATCACAAAGCAACATAATCTTTTTGTAATATGCAAACAATACCTGTTGTTTTTTTGATTTCCATGGGTGGGGAGTGAAAAAAAGCCCGGCAGATCACTGTCGGGCTCATATATCCTATTTATTGATAGGGATTATTTGTCTTTCTTTTCCGGTCTTTCCTGTCTTTCCGGTTTCGGAAGCAATACTTTGCGAGACAGTTTGAACTTACCGGTCTTAGGATCAATGTCAAGCAACTTCACATCAATCTCGTCACCTTCCTTGATTCCGGCTTCTTCTACTGTTTCCAGACGCTTCCAGTCGATTTCAGAAATATGGAGCAAACCGTCTTTGCCCGGTAAGAATTCAACGAATGCACCGTAAGGCATAATAGAACGTACTTTACCTTTGTAGACTTCACCTACTTCCGGTACTGCCACGATACCTTTGATGATACGCATTGCATCGTCGATAGACTTCTTGTTGGTTCCGGCAATTTCAATTCTACCGATATTGTCTATTTCCTCGATAGTGATTGTTGCACCGGTTTCTTCCTGCATACCCTGGATAATCTTTCCGCCCGGGCCGATTACTGCACCGATGAATTCTTTAGGAATAGTCATGGTTTCGATGCGTGGAGCATGCGGTTTCAGGTCGGCATGCGGTTCAGCGATACATTCGGTGATTTTACTCAGAATGTATTCGCGGCCTTCTTTAGCCTGTAACAATGCTTTTTCAAGGATTTCATAAGACAGACCGTCTACTTTGATATCCATCTGGGTAGCAGTGATACCGTCCTTTGTACCGGTTACCTTGAAGTCCATATCGCCGAGGTGGTCCTCATCACCGAGGATATCGGACAATACGGCGTATTTTTCTTCGCCTGCATTCTTAATCAATCCCATTGCAATACCGGATACGGGCTTCTTGATTTTTACACCGGCATCCATCAGTGCCAGCGTACCGGCACATACGGTAGCCATGGAAGATGAACCGTTTGATTCGAGAATATCGGATACTACACGCACTACATACGGATAATCGGCAGGGATTTGTCCTTTCAAAGCACGCCATGCAAGGTGTCCGTGACCGATTTCGCGACGACCTACACCACGTTGTGCTTTGGCTTCACCCGTAGAGAACGGCGGGAAGTTGTAGTGCAGTAAGAAACGTTCTTTTCCATGTTCCAGAACGTCGTCGATAATTTTTTCGTCCAGTTTTGTACCTAAAGTAACGGTAGACAAAGACTGGGTTTCACCACGTGTGAAGATAGCGGAGCCGTGAGGACCGGGCAGATAACCGATTTCGCACCAGATAGGACGGATTTCGGTAGTCTTACGTCCGTCGAGACGCTTGCCTTCATCCAGGATGGAACGACGCATGGCTTCTTTTTCAACATCGTGGTAGTAGCGGTCGATAAGCGGAGCTTTTTCTTCCAGTTCTTCTTCGCTGAATTGTGCCTTGAATTCTTCGCGGATGGCATCGAAAGCATCCATACGCTCATGCTTATTCTTGTTACCGGAAGCTGCAATTGCATAAGCCTTGTTATAGCAGGCGTCGTGAACAGCCTTGCGGAGTTCTTCATCGTTTACTTCGTGGCAGTATTCGCGTTTTACGGTAGAACCGACTTCTTCTGCCAGTTCCATTTGGGCCTTACATTGTATCTTGATTGCTTCGTGAGCAGCTTTCATGGCTTCCAGCAAGTCTCTTTCGGAAACTTCATCCATTTCACCTTCCACCATCATGATGTTTTCATAAGTGGCGCCTACCATCAGATCCATGTCAGCCTTTTCCAATTGCTCAAAAGTAGGATTGATAACAAATTCGCCGTTGATACGTGCTACGCGTACTTCGGAAATCGGTCCGTTGAAAGGAATATCTGAAACAGCGAGGGCTGCAGAAGCTGCAAGTCCTGCCAGTGCGTCCGGCATGTCAACGCCGTCTGCTGAGAAGAGGATGATGTTTACATATACCTCTGCGTGGAAATTGTCGGGGAATAAAGGGCGGAGAGCACGGTCTACGAGGCGGCAGGTAAGGATTTCATAATCAGAAGCACGGCCTTCGCGTTTTGTAAAACCTCCGGGGAAACGTCCGAAAGCGGAGAATTTTTCTTTGTACTCTACCTGTAACGGCATGAAATCTGTTCCGGGAACTGCGTCCTTGGCGGCACAAACAGTAGCTAACAGCATGGTGTTACCCATACGAAGCATTACAGAACCGTCTGCCTGTTTTGCCAGCTTTCCCGTTTCGAGCGTGATGGTTCTGCCATCAGGAAGCTCGATCGTCTTAACAATTGGGTTAATCATAAAAAATGTTTTATATCTATTTTTCTTTCAAAATGCTTGCAAAGATACATATTTTATTCGTGTAATACGGTGGGAATGAGATAAAAAGTTTGTATTTAGTTGTTTTTTGCACTTTTATAAGTGTAAGAAGTGGGAAAATGCTTTGACTAACCGTGAAAAGGAGTATATTTGCACGTTCTTTTTAGAAAAATACATGAAATATGAAAAAGATTCTTTTTGTAGCATTGGCTGTTTTGGGGTTAAGCGCATGTAATTCCGGACCGGAATTTAAAGTGGAAGGTGAAATATCCGGTGCTGACGGTAAAATGCTTTACCTGGAAGCTTCGGCTTTAGAGGGTATTGTTCCTTTGGACTCCGTTAAGTTGAAGAGTGACGGTACGTTTGCTTTTAAGCAGGCATGCCCTGTATCACCTGAATTTTATCGTTTGCGTGTAGATGATAAGGTTATCAACTTTTCCATAGATTCTGCGGAAACGGTTCGGTTTAATGCACCGTATACGGATTTTTCTACGGCTTATACAGTAGAAGGTTCGGCAAACAGTGTGAAGATAAAAGAACTTACATTGAAGCAAATGCAGCTTCAAACCAATGTAAATGCGTTGATTCAAAGTATGCAAGCCCATAAAATCGGTACGGATGTGTTTGAGGATAGTCTGGCTACACTGATGAAGGACTATAAGGATGAAGTGAAGATTAATTATATTTTTGCCGCTCCTAATACGGCAGCTGCTTATTTTGCTTTATTTCAGAAATTAAATAATTATCTCATATTCGATCCGTTGAATAATAAAGATGATGTGAAGTGCTTTGCTGCAGTGGCAACCAGCCTGAACAATTATTATCCGCATGCTGACCGTTCGAAGAATCTTTATAATATAGTAATAAAGGGAATGAAGAATACCCGTGCCCCGCAGCAGAAGGTCGTGGAACTTCCTACGGAGGCTGTGTCGGAAACAGGTATCATTGATATTAACTTGCGCGACATGAAAGGCAATATGCACAAGTTGAGTGATTTGAAGGGGAAAGCTGTTATTTTGGATTTCACAATCTATCAGAGTGCGGTTTCTCCTACACATAATTATATGCTGCGTGATTTATACGACAAGTATGCCGGTCAGGGCTTGGAGATTTACCAGGTTTCTTTGGATGCTGATGAGCACTATTGGAAAACAACAGCCGATAATCTGCCGTGGATATGTGTACGTGACGCCAATGGGGTATATTCCAGCATAGCTGCCGCTTATAATGTACAGTCGCTTCCTGCTGTCTTCCTAATCAATAAAAAGAGCGAGTTGAGTGCTCGTGGCGAAACAATTAAAGATTTGGATGCAGCGGTGAAAGCCTTGCTGTAACATGTTATAAATTAGAAGATTTCATTTAAATATGTTACAAAGCACTGCTTTTTGCTTGACACGCATTATTTAAAAGTCTATCTTTGCAAAGGAAAAAATAGGAAGAGGGTTCCAGCATGCTGACCATGTTGGAATTCTTTTTTGTTTATAGTACCATTAAAAAACATTATAAATAATAAGGAGGAAAAACTATGGCTTATATGTCAGAAGAAGGCTACAATAAGTTGTTGGCCGATTTGAAACAGTTGGAAACGATAGAACGCCCGAAGATTGTGGCAGCTATCGCTGAGGCACGCGATAAAGGTGACTTGTCGGAAAATGCAGAATATGATGCTGCAAAAGAAGCTCAAGGTCTTCTTGAAATGAAAATCAATAAACTGAAACAGGTTATTGCGGATGCAAAGATTATTGATGAATCTAAATTGAAAACCGACAGTGTACAGATATTGAATAAAGTGGAACTGAAAAATGTGAAAAACGGTATGAAGATGACTTATACCATTGTTTCTGAAAGTGAAGCTAACCTGAAAGAGGGAAAGATTTCTGTAAATACTCCGATTGCACAAGGTTTGCTTGGCAAGAAAGTGGGTGATGTTGCTGAGATTAAAGTACCGCAGGGTATCATCAATCTGGAAGTAGTGAACATATCATTTTAGAGGAGGGGCAGGTCTGCATGCGGGCTTGCCTCATTTTATATAAGTAAAATTATGGCAACAATATTCAGCAAAATTATCGCGGGTGAAATACCTTGCTACAAAGTGGCGGAGAATGATAAGTTCTTTGCTTTTCTTGATATTAATCCATTGGCGAAAGGGCATACGCTGGTCATTCCTAAACAGGAAGTGGACTATATCTTCGATTTAAGTGATGAGGATTTGGCTGCAATGCATGTTTTTGCAAAGAAAGTGGCATTGGCTATTGGCAAGGCTTTTCCTTGTAGGAAAGTGGGTGAAGCAGTTTTAGGTTTGGAAGTTCCTCATGCACATATTCATTTGATTCCTATGCAGAATGAAAAGGATATGCTTTTTTCCAATCCAAAGCTGAAATTGACAGATGAAGAATTTAAGGCGATAGCCAAAGCTATCACCATGGCGTTCTAAAAGATTTTATTTCCTCCCATTATAAAAAATCGGCAGTTGGAAATAGCAACTGCCGATTTTATTTTACTTTTTTGTCGTTGAAAAAACTATTTATATATAGTCCTCTCCCAATTTAATTTGAGCATCATTCACATACTTACGTATGGAATGCTCTTCATCTTTTTTACAAATCAGCAGGACATTGTCGGATTCGGCAATGAGGTATCCTTCCAGCCCGTCGATGACAGCAAGTTTGTTTTGCGGAAGTACGACAATATTGTTTTTACTATTGTATAATAAAGACCTGCATTTCAGAGTGACATTCTCCGATTCGTCTTTTTGAGAAAGATCGTACAGGGAGCCCCATGTACCTAAATCAGACCATCCGAAGTCGCCCAATGATACATATACATTGTCTGCTTTTTCCATAATGCCGAAGTCGATGGATACGTTAGGGCATGCAGGAAAGTTCTCATCTATGAATTTCTTTTCTTCCGGTGTTCCGTATACATCTTTTCCGGCTGCCAATTTAGTGGCCAATTCCGGTAAAAGCAATTCACCGGCTTTGATGATACTGTTTACATTCCACATGAAGAGACCGGCATTCCAATAAAATTCTCCGCTTTCTATAAAGACTTTGGCTAATTCCAATTCGGGCTTTTCTGTAAAGGTTTTTACTTTATAGAAGCTGCTGTCTATATGTTCGGCTACCTGTATATAACCATATCCTGTTTCCGGGCGGTTAGGCTTAATGCCAAGAGTTAGAAGCTTATCAGATTTTGCAACGAATGCCAGCCCTTTCTCTATGGCTGAAAGAAATTCGCTTTCTTTTAGGATAAGATGATCCGAAGGAGCTACTACGATATTGGCATTTGGGTTTAATGCACGGATATGGTAAGCAGCCCATGCAATGCACGGGGCAGTGTTTCTGCGTGTAGGTTCTAATAAAATCTGTTCGGAGTTTAATTCGGGAAGCTGTTCTTTCACCAAGTCGGCATATAGGTCATTGGTTACAACCAGTATGTTTTCTGTAGGGATTACTTGCTTGAACCGATCGAATGTTTGTTGCAATAATGAACGCCCTGTGCCGAAAAAATCCAGAAATTGTTTCGGAAGAGTTTTGCGGCTGAAAGGCCAGAAACGGCTACCGATACCGCCACCCATGATTACACAGAAATTATCCTTATTGGTTATCATATTAAATGTTTTAAAAGTTTCTGCTAAAGTACTGTATATTTTATAAACGCGGAATGCTTGGAGAATATTTTCTCGTTTTTTTCGTCTTTTTTTAAGGAAAGTATTGTAGTTTTCAAAAAAAGCTGTATCTTTGCACCGCATTTGAGAAATCAACATGCCCAGATGGCGGAATCGGTAGACGCGCTGGTCTCAAACACCAGTGGATTCACTTCCATCCCGGTTCGACCCCGGGTCTGGGTACTAAGATAAAAGCTAAGTATTGAGAAATCAGTTACTTAGTTTTTTCTTTTTATGGAATTTTCCCCACATTTTCCCCATACGTGCAAAAAATATAGCAGTAAATCATTATTTCCTTTGGTTGAACGTAGTAAATAAGTTACCTTTGAGAAGAAATAAAGCCTATTAAATAAGTGGTATGGAACAAGGTGTTTGGCAAGAGATAGAACAGTTGTACCAGAAGTTTCAAAAACTTGGTATCAGTGAATCGGTGGACTATGATAAGTACTACCTTTATTCTCTTATTACCCATTCCACAGCCATAGAAGGCTCTACGTTGACCGAACTTGACACGCAGCTTCTCTTTGACGAGGGAGTGACAGCGAAAGGAAAACCGCTTGTACATCATCTGATGAATGAAGACTTAAAGCAAGCGTACGAATTTGCTAAAGCTGAATCCGACCGTCTTGTACCGATAACTCCTGCTTTTCTGAAAAGGTTGAATGCTATGCTGATGCGTACTACTGGCTGCATTCATAGTGTGATGGGTGGTTCTTTTGATTCTTCCAAAGGAGAGTTTCGCCTGTGTGGGGTTACGGCTGGCATTGGTGGACATTCTTATATGAACTATCTGAAGATTCCTGCTAAGGTGGATGAGCTTTGCACCATTTTGCAAGAGAAGCAAAAGAGCGTGGGAACATTTCGGGAACAATATGAATTGAGCTTCAATGCCCACCTTAATTTAGTAACCATACATCCATGGGTGGATGGTAACGGCAGAACGGCTCGGCTGCTAATGAACTACCTCCAATTTTGCTATCACCTTTTCCCCACCAAGATATTCAAAGAGGATAGGGAAGAATATATCCTTTCCCTTCGTCAGTGTCAGGATGAAGAAACCAATCTGCCTTTCCTGGACTTTATGTCAGGACAGTTGAAGAAATCGCTTTCTTTGGAGATTGAAAATTTTAAAGCTTCGCAGAAGAAACAGTTCAGTTTTATGTTTTAGAGGTATGGAAGCCCGTCTCTCTGCAACAAATATTGAAAATTAATGATTTATAGAAATGATTCCCAATTTTATACTCCAAAATGTAAGATTGGGTATTTCATAGTAGTTATTTGATTTGTTTGTTCGATTTGCTTTTGTTTTTTTTTTATAATTTGTATCCTTTTATTACTTTTGCCTCAAATTTATTATTTGAAAGAAGGCATTTATGAAACGCCGTTTCCTGTTGTTTAGGGGGCTGTGTAGAAGTTTGAGCGACAGGATAAGCGGAAAGTACAGACTTCTATGCCTTTTGATGTATTAATTTTATTGAATCCGGGAAGTCTATAAGAAGATTTGCGACTTATGAAAATGTTTAGAATGATTGCTGCTTCCATGCTGAGTGCAGCGTTGTGTCTGGGATTTACTGCTTGTAGTGACGATGACGAAAATGAAAATGGTGAGGGTGGCGGAAGCACTGTCACTGTGGTCAAGCCGTCGGAGGTATTCAAGGGAGGACTACCGAAGTCGGCTGCCGGGATGTCTATCTCCCAAAACAAAGAAGGACTGGTGACAAGTATCATAGGTGAGGATGGGGAAGAAGCCGTCTTCGAGTATTTCTTTGCCGAAACGAAGGCAGATGCGACGAAAGACCGCGCAAAAATCACCGTGACAGATGACGAGGGCGATGTTACCGAACTGAACTTGCAGCTCAACAGCAATGGCTATGTGGAATATTGCAACTCCATAGACCACGCCGGCACTTCCGATGCCAGTGAGTTCACTTGGGAGATGAAGTACGATGCCGACGGTCATCTCATAGAAATGAGACGTTCTGAAGGTAGCGGTGAGTTGACGAAAATCACTTATAAAGATGGTGACGCTGTGAAGACTTCCACAAGCTATATGGGTGGCGGAGATATGAATGGCGACGGAGTTCTTGACGGCAATGACGAGTGGGAGGATGGTGCTATCATAGACTATACGACGGGCGAGATTGCAACTCCCATTGACAACAAGGGTTGCCTGATGATGTTCGACGAACTGCAGGATGTGGATATGGATGAGATGATATATGCCTACTACGGAGGTATGCTCGGCAAGGCTACCAAGCATCTGCCGCTTGCGATGCGTGATGCTGATGATACTTCTGTTGAATTATCGAATTATAAGTGGACACTGAATTCCGACGGTTATCCTACGCAACTGCTTATAAAAGACGAGGGGGATGAGGAGAAGTACACATTTACTTGGTGACTTATCGGAAAATGACAAATAGCGAGAAGGCTTGCATCGGTCAGGTGCAAGCCTTCTCGCTATTTGTCAATGATTAAGTTTAGTCCATTTCTCTTGTATATCTAAAATGAACTAAACCTTTGTTTTTATTGAAAGTTGTTAGCCTGTCTCCTTTGAAAGAAATCTCGTGATTTCTTCCTCATTGGGCAACAGGATTTTATACTTTTGCACAAAAATATTCGGGTCTAATCCTGTTTCATAATGTTACCATCTTACCGGTTCGTTTAATATATTTCCGTCTGTTGTATCTTCTTGTGCGAATGTTGCAGCCTTATATTGAATGCAAAGCATAATAAGGGGAATTATGCCGTTGTTCCGGACAGACCTTTTACCTTTAGGGGCTACACGTACCACACTTCCTTCCGAAACAGGGAATACTTGGCCGTCTACTTGAAATTCTCCGTTTCCACTAAGGAAGAAATAAAGTTCTTCATGTGTTTGGTGAGTGTGAAGAAAGCCGGTTTCTGTTCCCGGTTGGAATAACTGGAATGAAAATTCGCTTCCTGTGGCTTGAAGTGCAGCCCCGCCAAACACTTTTCCCGGAATTTTTATTTCAGGAGCAAGTTCCAACAGGTAATCTCCTAATTCATTTAACTTGCCTAAGTTGATAGCGGTGAAGTTTGTCGCTGATGCTGTTTTTTCAATCTGTTTCATAGCTTTTAATTTTGATGTTTATACTTCTATTGATTACGTATCGCAAATTAACTAACTTTGCATTGGATAATTGCTTTCTTTTTGATACTGCAAATATATGAATCAATTATTTGCAATACAAGAAGTTACAAATATGTATCAAAGTTACCCGGAGGTTACTTATGCAGAAAAACAATAGATTGTCATGACGAAAAAAGAAGAAAAAAAATCTATCATTGAGATTTGCCCTATTCGGAATGTCGTTGCACGTTTTGGTAATAAGTGGGCATTGTTAGTTGTTTTCATTCTGAATGAGAATGGTTCAATCCGTTTCAACCAATTAGCGAGGCAAATTCCTGATATATCAACCAAAGTGTTGTCTAATACGCTACAGATATTGGAAGCTGACGGACTGGTAAAACGAACTGTTTTTCCGGAAGTTCCGATAAGAGTGGAGTATGAGTTGACAGCAACAGGCAAAAGCCTTGTCCCTATCATTATATCGTTAACTGAATGGGCGCAAAATAATATGCAATCAATAATGGAGCACAGAAAAAAGTTCGAGAGCTTGTCATAGAATGAATATATAGAATAGCATTGTTGTTAAGAATCGGAACGGCAAAGGGTTATTTCATGGTAACACCGGCAGCTCTGTTCCGTACGGAAAGACTCTTTATAATATTCGGCTACTCTATTATCGGTATATCAATATTCTCGTTTTTCTCGTTCCAGTCATCGACGGTAAAGTCACCGGAGGATTCTTCAGAGAAAATATCACCCAGACTTAACGTTAATGTCAGTTTGGCATTGGCATCGAGCGGGCTGCTCAATGCTTGTCTGAAGCTTTTCACATTACCGTTTTTAAGAATGATTGCCAGTTGGAATTCCGGTTTTCCGGCGGACGGGAACAGCATAACGGTGCTGTTGCTCATCTGAGTACCATCGTTTGAACGAATCAGAGGGAACGCGATTGTACGTGGTGTACCTTGCGGTTTTCCCGTATAATAATTGAGTTCGCTGTAAATGTTGGTGATGCGTACGGCCACACTGTCTATACTGGAACTTAGTACGGCATTGTCTTTGTCCTTCAGGACAACCTTTATTCCGGCTACCACTCGTTTTAAAGAGCCTCTGAGGCTTTCGCTTCCGATGTTTACCGGCTGTGTGGCGTACACCAGGTCGAATACGGGATAGTAAATGGTATCGGCTGACATTCTGAACAAGCCGAGAGACTGTTTGGACATATCGGCTCCTATGCTGTGAGCCGCCTCTTTTATGGCAGGGTGGGCATAAATGGGAGTCTGGTATTGGGGTGTTCCCCAATAAATCATATTGTAAGTGCCTATCGGCAGAGAAATCTCCCTATTGATGGAATTGTCATGGAAACTTCCGTCCTTTACCCGGTAATAGCCGTAGAAAGGAGACAGTTTCCCTTTTACATAATTTCCATAGTATATGGAACTGTTTGCATCGCATGGCATAATTGTAAGAATGCCGGTAAACGGGCTTTGGCGGCCGTTGGTGTTGCTGATGCTCACAGCCATTGAGGGACTGACAAGATGCTGATTATCCGTATCGTTGTTCCGGTCATCGTCCGAACAGCTTGCTATGAGAGCTGCAAGGCCTATTAACAGTATCGATTTTTTCATTATCCGTTGGGTTTTGGGTTATTTCCATAGAGAACATTCTGCAGTGGGAATGGTTCCCGGATACGGTACATTTCGGGAAAATTATTCGTCCGGCGGGGGAACAGTTATCAAAGGAAAGCTGTGCGGTTAGCTTCCGTTTCAGGTTTTTCCGTATTTTTGCAACACAATAAAGAATTAACTTGTGATGAACCGTATGTTACTTGCGCTAAAGCGCCCTTTTATCTGGCTGTACCGATTCCGCCACCGCTGCGGTTACGGGGTGCACTCGCCTTTTGCCTTCAACCTGATAACGCACGTTATCTATGAAACTACTCCTTATTATAAGTATAAGGAGCTGGCTTCCGAGCAGAAGAGGCTTATGCCGCAGAAAGACCGGGCATGGGGGTACGAGCCCTCAAAGGTGAAACGGCTTCTGTTCCGGCTGGTAAATTATGCACAGCCGGCTACGATTGTGGATGCAGGCATGCAGGCTGCCTCTTCCTTATATCTGAAAGCAGCGAAGGAAGGGGCGGACTACACTGCTGCCGCCGACCTGTCCGAACTGTTTCTGGAGAGTGGCGCGTCTGTCGACTTTTTATACCTGCACGATTACCGCCGTCCGGAGTTTGTGGAAGAGGTGTTCCGTATCTGTGCCGACCGCACTGCGCAAACGTCCGTCTTTGTAATCGAAGGTATCCGTTATACTTCCCGGATGCGTGCCGTTTGGAGGCGTATCAGCCGGCACGAAAAGGCAGGCATCACTTTCGACCTTTACGATCTCGGTATTATTTTCTTTGATAAAACCAGGATAAAACAAGACTATATTGTCAACTTTTGATTACCTTTAGGCGTTTCAAAGGAAAAAAGACCATTATGAAGAAAAGCCTTGTATATACAAAGACCGGAGATAAAGGAACCACTTCCCTTGTAGGAGGCACGCGTGTTCCTAAAACCCACATCCGCCTCGAAGCCTACGGTACGGTGGACGAACTGAATTCCAATCTGGGGTTTCTGATAACTTTCCTTTCCGACGAGCCCGACAGGCAGTTCCTGCAGCAAGTCCAGGACAGATTGTTTGCAATAGGTTCTTACCTTGCTACGGATCGTGAAAAGACACGGCTGAAGGAGGCGAGTATCATCACCCCGGAACAGGTGGAGGCGATAGAGCGCGAGATAGACCGGCTGGACGACAAGCTTCCCCCTCTCTCTGCTTTTATTCTTCCGGGCGGGAGTCGCGGAGCCTCCGTTTGTCATATCTGCCGTACCGTTTGCCGCCGTACCGAACGTCGCATTCTTGCTTTGGCGGAACAGACGGACATCTCTTCCGAGCTGTTGGCCTATGTAAACCGTCTATCTGACTATTTGTTCGTTCTTTCGCGTAAAATGAACCAAGACGAGAAAAAAGAAGAAATATTTTGGAATAATAGTTGCAAGTGAAATATTTTGTTATACTTTTGCCGAAAAATAAAGAAAGGAATTACTACTCACAATTTTAATACTTAGAAACTATGTATTGGACATTGGAATTGGCATCTAAACTGGAAGATGCCCCTTGGCCGGCAACTAAGGACGAATTGATTGATTATGCCATGCGTTCGGGTGCTCCGCTTGAGGTTATTGAGAACCTGCAGGAAATGGAAGATGAAGGCGAGATTTATGAAAGTATTGAAGATATTTGGCCTGATTATCCCAGCAAAGAAGATTTCTTCTTCAACGAAGAGGAGTATTGATGCGCTTTGATTGAATTTCATCCGTCGGCTTACGGATATACAAATTATAGAAAGAGGTAGTACGAAGGCCTTTACTATGGCCGGAATACTATCTTTTTTTCTTTTTAATCCCCCATTATATTAATGATGACACAAACAGGAGAGGCACACCGCTTGCCCGTATTGAAAGAACGCCACTTGCCCGGGGAGTGCCGGCAAAGTGTAACGGAACTGCTGAAAGAGACCTATGGTTACGACGGGTTCCGCAATCTCGAGATTTACGATGATTTGTTTAAAAACAGGGATACTCTCTGTATCTCTCAGGGACAACTGGTTGAAAATGTAATCCGGGAAGCGGAAAAGGCGTACAAAGGCGGCGAACAGCCCGACAATATCCTGCTGACTGCTCCGACCGGTGCGGGAAAGTCTCTCTTGTTCCAGCTTCCTGCCATCTATCTGGGAAAAGAATATAACCTGCTGACTATCGTTGTCTCTCCTTTGAAAGCGCTGATAGTGGACCAGGTGGAAGGCTTGCAGGACGTAGGGTATGAACGTGTGGCATATGCGTCTTCCGACCTTTCGCCGGAGCAGAAGATGGAAGTGTACCGGGCGGTGCGTGAGGGGGAAATCGACTTGTTCTATCTTTCACCGGAGCTGTTGCTCTCCTACGACATCAGACATTTTATCGGCAACCGCCGCATCGGTATGGTTGTTGTCGATGAGGCGCATACGGTAACCACCTGGGGCAAAGAGTTCCGCGTGGACTATTGGTTTCTGGGGCGCTATTTGGACGCATTGAAACAGAACCTCGGTTATTCGTTCCCCCTGTTTGCCCTTACCGCCACTGCCGTGTGGAATCCCAAAGGCGGCAACGATATGGTATTCGATACCATCCGCTCCCTGCAAATGGAACCTTGCATACTTTATGTAGGTACGGTCAGGCGCAAGAACATCGGTTTTGACATCCGCCGGCTCACATTGGAAGAGGGAGAGACTTATGACAAAGGCAAGCAACGCGTCATATCCGGACGTGTGGAGGAGTTTCTCGACGGGCATAAGGCGCTGCTTTACTATCCTTTTGCCGGTGGCATAGATATGCGTATCAAGACCTGGGTGGCTCCTGCCGACTGGCGTCTGGTGGCCTCTTACTACGGCAAGAAGGACAAGGCGCAGAAGGCTGCCATCGTCAGGGACTTTAAAGAGGGCACGAAGCGGATGATTGTTGCTACAAAAGCTTTCGGTATGGGAGTGGACATCAGCGACATCGACCGTGTTTACCACGTGGCGCCTTCCAGCACGTTTGTCGATTACATTCAGGAAATAGGCCGTGCCGCCCGTGATGCGGATGTGCAGGGTATTGCCGCCACCGATTATCACGAACGCGACTTTTATTACATGAAGCGTCTGCACCAGACCGGCAACATCGGGCAGGACCAGTTGGAACTTATCCTGAAGAAACTCATGGAGGTATATCGGATGAAAGGGAAGAAGGAAGAGATACTTGTTTCCCTGTCCGACTTTGAGTTCGTGGTGAAGCTGCCGCGTACCAAGAATAAGCTGGAGTACGAGGCCGAGTTGGGGCAGCTTATCAAAACGGCCCTGCTGTGGCTGGAGGATGACTTGGAGCAACGCTACGGCACACGTCTGCTGGAGGTAAGTCCGCAAAATCTGTTGACGGAGGGTTACATCCAGGACAAGACGGGCGATGCCTTTGCACGCGAATTCCGTGCCTACCTTACCGGGGTGGACGGTGAAGAGGGAGTCTACCGTGCCCGTTTGGACACTCTTTGGGAAGAGCGTTTTCCGGAGTTGGGATACAGGGAGTTCAAGCAGAAACTGAACAGCGGCATGTTGTGGGAAGGTTCACGTGCTGTTTCGGTGGGCAAGCACGAGGTGTTGCTGAAAGAGGATGCAACGGTTATCCGCCAGCGCATGGATGCTTTGTTCAAGAGCCTGGTATCGATGCTGAAAACAGCTTTGCTGAAGTCGAAAGGCCGTTTCGACGAGGAGGAGTTGCGTGCAGTGTTTGCCGAGCACGGCATGGATGTGCCGTCGGCCAAACGTTTCATCGGTTCGTTGCTGGAAAGCCGCACCGAGGAGGGGCGCAGCGTAAGTTACATCAGCAGCGTCAAGAAGAAAGACTCGAACGAACTCTCGTTTACCGTCACCAAAGGTTTCGACCTGCTTCTGTCCCGTTATCAGAAGCTGTTCGCCCAGCGTATCGCAGGCAACAGGGGCGACCGCTTGCAGTTCTATTGCACTCCGTTCTCCGATTTGAATATGTTGCTCAACCTTCTTTCCATGCTCGACTGCCTGTCGTTCAGCGTTGAGGGAGGCGGTACTCCTTGCGTGCATGTGCGGTTCGATAACCCGGAACTTCTGCAACAGTTGGCGGATTCCGACGAATATCATAATCTTATACTGGACACGAACGAACGTATCTTCGAGGAACAGATTGAGCTGTTCTCCTTTTTCTTCGGTACGGATACTCTGACCGACAGCCAGCGTTGGGATTTCGTGGAAGAGTATTTCACCGGAACAACCGTGGAGGAGCTGAAGAAGAAATACGGCGGCAGCCGGCCCGTATGAGTTTGGTGCGTGTGCCGTCGCTACAGCTTCTGAAAGGCCAGCCGTTCGTCTCCATTCTGCAGGTATATGATGCCGCAATATTGGAAGCCGTGTTTTTTGAGGATGTGTTGCAGGATATGGTTGTCGCGGTGCGTGTCTGCCCGTAGGTTGGGAATCTGGCAGTAGCACCATTGCAGGCAGGCGGATGCCACTCCTTTGCTTTGCTCCGTGCTTGCCAGGCGGTGGATGACGCCGTAGGGACGCGTGTCGTCACTCCATGCTCCTTCGTAAATTCGGGCGTAAGTAGGGTCGTTCCCTTGTATGAAAGTGAAAGTCCCTACTATGTTCCGTTCTTCATCGAGGCATACGTAGCTGTTTCCGTTCTCGATGTCCTTCTTTACAAGTTCTTCATCGGGATAGCCGCCGGTCCACTGTTTCATGTTTCCGCTTTTGCGCATGATGCGCTTTCCCTGTTCAAAAAGCTCCATAAGGATGCCGAGTTCTGCAATCTCTGTTTTCCTGATTTCTATCATACTCCGTAATAAAGAAATGTGTTTTTTTGAATAATGTTTTGCAAAGGTAGTCAATCTATGCTTTCCGATGCCTATCTTGCATTTTTAATCTCCTAAAAAAGAAAACACGTTTTTTCTCGTCACTCGTCACCGGTAGCGTTCTATCCCTTTGCAGAAGGGGGATGGAGAGGGTGTTGACAACGGTGACGAGAGTGTTGACCAATTGTTTGTCGTCACTTCCGGTCATCACTTTTATCCTTCTTTTTTATTGTAACAGGCTTATACACAGAAGTAAAACCTATGTGAAGCGAAATTTGTTAACGGCGGTTAAAAACTTCTGTTTTTCAAGGGCGGAGCGTTCCAAACTCTGCGGCTTAATGTCACTGTAGCTCATTGGTTTTGTCGTTTTACAGCATGTATAATGTAGGAAAGCCGGATGTAAAACCTCGTTTTCCAGTTGCGGGCTCTCCGGTTGCCGGTTGCGGGCCGTACGGTTTCCATATGCGGGCCGTACAGCCCGCAGTTGCAGGACGAGGAAAACGATGTGGCATAGCAGGTTTTTGCATAGGGTATTTCTCCTTTATACATAAGGGATGTCGTGGAAAAACACCGGCATACGGAATGCTCCGGGCTGGAGATTGGGACGGTTTTCCACCGGTGACGCACCGGAACTCTTGTTTTAATTTTGAACAATTCGGAATGCCTGTTGTTTTTTTAAGGGATAATTTGCATATATTTGTCCGCGAAATTTAAACGTATTGAATTATGAAAAAGTTCTTTAGTGTTTTTATGATAGCTGTATGCTGCATGGCATTGGCTATGCCTGCCCAAGCTCAGTTGATTAAGTTTGGTGTGAAAGGCGGTGTGAACTTGTCGAAACTCAAGTTCGAAGGAATGAAAGACAACTCTACCGGATTCTTTTTCGGACCTATGGCGGAAATAACGATTCCCGTTATAGGACTGGGAGTGGACGGTGCGTTGCTGTATTCTCAGAAAGGCGATAAGATGGAAGGCCTTGATATGAAGCAATCGGGGCTGGACATACCTGTCAATCTGAAATATTCCATCGGTCTGGGCAGTATGCTGGGTATTTATGTAGCGGCCGGTCCGGACTTCTTCTTCAACTTCAAGGGTGATAAGAATTTTGAAGATGGAAGAAAGCTGGAAAGCAAGAAAACGCAGGTGGGTATCAATGTGGGAGCCGGTGTGAAACTGGTTCGGCATTTGCAGATAGGTTTCAACTATACGATTCCTTGCGGCGACTCGTTCACCTGGAAGAGTGCCAGTGAGGCTATCGGAACAAAGAATAAGACCTGGCAGATTTCCGCTGCTTACCTGTTCTAAAGATATAACGGGATTATCTCTGTATGGCGTTGCCGATTTTGATTGGCAACGCCGTTTTTTTACGTTATCTTTGCCGTTGCAATGGAAAAGTTCGTAGATGTCATATTGCCCCTTCCCCTGCATGCCTGCTTTACATACTCGCTGCCGGAGGATATGGCGGGGAGTGTACAGATTGGCTGCCGGGTGGTTGTTCCTTTCGGACGGAAGAAATACTATACGGCTATTGTGCAGAACATACACTATTCCGCACCGGCCGGGTACGAGGTAAAGGAAGTGAGTGCCCTGCTGGATGCGCATCCCATCCTGCTGCCCGAGCAGTTCAGGTTTTGGGACTGGCTGGCGGATTATTATCTCTGTACCCGGGGCGATGTCTATAAAGCGGCGCTTCCTTCAGGCCTGAAGCTGGAGAGCGAGACCATCGTGGAGTATAACCCCGATTTCGAATCGGATGTGCAACTGCCCGAAAAGGAACAGAAGATACTGGACCTGCTTGCTGCGGAGCCGGAACAGTGCATTACGAAACTGGAGAAGGAGAGCGGCATCAGGAATATCCTGTCTGTAATTAAATCCTTGCTGGATAAAGAGGCGGTCTTTGTGAAAGAAGAACTGAAGCGCACCTACAAGCCCAAGACCGAGACCCGCGTACGCCTGACGGAAGCGGCAGGCAACGAACACCGTCTGCACTTCTTCTTTGACGAACTGCAGCGCCGCGCTCCCAAACAGTTGGACTTGCTGATGAAGTACATCGAACTTTCCGCCTGTTTGGGCAAAACGCCGAAAGAAGTCACCAAGAAGGAACTTTTGCAGCGGACTTCCGCTACGCCTGCCGTGTTCAACGGGTTGGTGGAACGCGGGGTCTTTGAGGTATACCAGCAGGAAATAGGCAGGCTGAACGCAGCCGCTGCCCGGACAACCCTTCCTTTAAATCCTTTGAACGGGCATCAGCAGCGGGCATACGACAGCATTGTGGAAAGTTTCCGGACAAAGAATGTCTGTTTGCTGCATGGAGTCACGTCCAGCGGAAAGACGGAGATTTACATCCATCTGATAGAAAAAGTTATCCGGCAAGGGAAGCAGGTGCTGTATCTGTTGCCGGAAATAGCGCTGACTACACAGATTACAGAAAGGCTGCAACGGGTGTTCGGTTCGCGTCTGGGCATCTATCACTCCAAGTTTCCGGATGCCGAACGGGTGGAAATCTGGCAGAAACAGCTCTCGGACAGCGGATATGACATCATTCTGGGAGTGCGTTCTTCCGTGTTCCTGCCCTTCCGCAAGCTGGGCCTGGTTATCGTGGACGAGGAGCACGAGAACACATATAAGCAACAGGATCCCGCCCCCCGCTACCATGCACGCAATGCCGCCACTGTGCTGGCTGCGCTGTATGGCGCCAAGACCCTGCTGGGAACGGCGACTCCTTCCATAGAAACCTGGCACAACGCCATGTCCGGAAAGTACGGGCTGGTGGAGCTGAAGGAGAGGTACAAGGAGATACAGTTGCCGGAGATTATTCCGGTAGACATCAAGGAGTTGCAGCGCAAGAAGCGGATGAACGGGCCCTTTTCCCCTTTGTTGCTGCAATATGTCCGCGAGGCACTGGAACGGAAAGAACAGGTCATTCTGTTTCAGAACCGCAGGGGGTTTGCCCCGATGATAGAATGCCATACGTGCGGGTGGGTTCCCAAATGTAAGAACTGCGATGTCAGCCTGACCTATCACAAAGGACTGAACCAACTGACCTGCCACTATTGCGGATATACCTATCAACTGCCCCGCATCTGTCCCGCTTGCGAAGGAACGGACTTGCGCAACCGCGGTTTCGGTACGGAAAAGATAGAGGACGACGTCAAACTCCTGTTTCCCGAAGCGACCGTTGCCCGTATGGACCTGGATACCACCCGCACTCGCGCGGCCTACGAGCGTATCATCGCCGATTTTGAACAGGGAAAGACGGATATTCTTATCGGTACGCAAATGGTTTCCAAAGGGCTGGACTTCGACCACGTAAGCGTGGTAGGCATTCTGAATGCGGATACGATGCTGAACTATCCGGATTTTCGTGCCTATGAGCGTGCTTTCCAGTTGATGGCGCAGGTGGCAGGGCGTGCCGGACGGAAGAATAAAAGGGGCAGGGTAGTGCTGCAGACCAAGAGCATTGAGCATCCTATCATCCCTCAGGTAATTGCCAATGACTACGAAGGCATGGTCGACGGACAGCTTGCCGAGCGGCAGATGTTTCATTATCCCCCTTATTATCGCCTCATATATGTGTATCTGAAGAACCGCAATGAGTCCCTGCTCGATTTGATGGCGCAGACTATGGCGGGCAAGCTGCGTGCCATCTTCGGCAATCGGGTGTTAGGGCCGGATAAACCGCCGGTGGCACGTGTGCAGACGCTGTTTATCCGCAAAATTGTAGTGAAGATTGAAACCAAAGCTCCTATGGCGCGTGTCCGCGAATTGTTGTTGCAGGTACAGAAGGAGATGATAATGGAAGACCGTTTCAAGTCGCTGATTGTATATTATGATGTAGACCCGATGTAGATGGCCGTAGTGCGGGTTGCGGAATGTTTAATATGAGTTTGAGTATGAAAGAGAAGAAAAAGATATTGTTTGTTTGCCTGGGCAACATTTGCCGCTCTTCTTCGGCGGAAGGGGTGATGAGGCATTTGATAGAAGAGGCAGGGCGTGAAGATGAGTTCGTTATCGACTCGGCAGGTATTCTTTCCTATCATCAGGGAGAGCTGCCCGACAGCAGGATGCGTGCCCATGCCGCCCGTCGGGGTTACAACCTGACGCACCGTTCCCGTCCGGTACGTACGGATGATTTCTATGAGTTCGATTTGATTATCGGAATGGATGACCGTAATATTGATGATTTGAAAGAGCGTGCCCCTTCTGTGGAAGCATGCGGAAAGATACATCGCATGACGGAATACTGTACTAAGTTTGCCCATGCCGATTACGTGCCCGACCCTTATTATGGCGGAGCCGAGGGGTTTGAATACGTACTCGATATATTGGAAGACGCCTGTGCCGGGTTGCTCGGAGCGGTTGGCGAATAATCACCGCTCAATGCCTGTTGTCATGATAAAAACGCTTGTTGTCGTTGAGGCTGCACGTTGCATCCACTCCGGCCTGCTGCAACCGTTCGGCAATCTCATTCAGCTTCTTCCTTGAAACCCGGCCGATGTAGAAAAGACGGTAACGGTAGTCCTTGTCGAGCAATTCCATGACGTGGGTGAAAGTCTGCTCCCGGGCAAAATCAAAGTTGACCTTGCGCAGGTCTGTATACGGATAGCGGATTGTCCTGCCTGCACTGTGTACGGTGAGGTTCTCGTTGTCCAGCGTCAGGTAGCAGAACCGGGTCATCAGCATGCAAATGAAGAAAAGGCTCAGTCCGAAGGACAGGATGGCCGGAATGAATCCCCACCATGCATCGATGCCGACGGAATAGTAACCCAATATCAGGAACATAAGGAATAATATGAAGAACCAAAACATATACAGCGAGGGACGCCGGTAAGTTTCCTCCGGGAGGGTTTCCATGCTCCGTCCGCGCGGAACATAATTGGCAAAAGGCACTCCTTGCGACACCAGAAAGCGGACGAGTGATGAAGGATGCCTGAAGGGAGGCATGTATATTACCTTATCCTGCTTTTCCTTTAGGTGAAATACGAATATTCCGGGACCGTATTTGGCTTTTCCTGCCGGGATATCCTTATGCGCCTGTCGGGGGTAGCGTTCCATGAAACTGAAACTTTCAATCTGATGCAGTTGAATCCGTTGGCTTTGCAACAGAAATTCCGCTCTTTGCTGTTCTTTGGTACTGATTTTCATAGGTCTTGCTTTTTAAGTTCCGGGTAACTGATGCGGGTGTGGTAGATGGTTTTCAATTTTTCTTTGAAAACGGCTTTTACCGTTGCTATGTCCTTGAACGTGACGGGGCACTCCCTGAAATAACCTTCCTCCACCTGCGAATCGATAATCTTGTCTACCAGGTTGCTGATGCTCTCTTCCGTATATTCGGGCAGGCTGCGCGAGGCTGCCTCTACGGAATCCGCCATCATCAGGATGGCTTGCTCCTTGCTGAAAGGGTTGGGACCGGGATAGGTGAATGACTCGTTGTCGGGTTCCTCGCCGGGATGCTCGTTTTTCCAGGATATGTAGAAGTATTTAGTCTTTCCCCTACCGTGGTGGGTAGTAATGAAATCCTTGATGACTTTAGGCAGGTTGTTCTTCTCGGCCAGTTTCAATCCGTCCGTTACATGTCCGATGACGACTTGCGCACTCTGCTCGTAACCGAGATTCTTGTGCGGATTGACACCGCCCGACTGGTTTTCGGTAAAGAATGCCGGATTCTCCATTTTGCCGATGTCATGGTATAAAGCGCCTGTACGCACCAACTGGCTGTTTGCGCCGATGCGGTTGGCTGCTTCGGCTGCGAGGTTGGCTACCTGCATGGAATGCTGGAATGTGCCGGGTACGGTTTCCGACATGCGCCGCAGCAAACTGTTGTTGATGTTGGACAATTCCACCAAAGTAACATTTGAAGTGAAGCCGAAGGTCTTTTCCACCAGAAAAAGCAACGGATACGTGAAAAGCAGCAATACGCCGTTTATCACGAAGTAGGTGTACATACTGCCGTTCAGTTTGGAAAGGTCGTTTTCCGTTATCAGTTCAAAAGCGAAATAAACGGCTGCATAAGTCAGAATCACCAGGATAGCCGTGCGGAACAACTGCGAGCGTTGCGATAATTCTCTCAAACTGAAAATCGCAACCAAACCTGCCGTTAGTTGCAGCAGGATGAACTCGTGCGGATAGCGCAGGCAGATGGAACAAATCAGTATTGTGACGACCTGTGTGAGAAAGGCTGTCCGTGAGTCGAGAAACACGCGGATAATGACGGGCAGCATGGCATAGGGAATGATGTATACGTTGAATATATTGTTTGTTACCATAACGGCCGTTACCACACAATAGAACATGATAAGGGTGAAAAGCAGCGCGAGGTTGCCTTTGCGGTTGTAATAATCTTTGCGGAAGAGGTCGAGATAAAGCATGAAGCACAATATGAAGATGCCGACGTACAGAATCTGTCCTGCCAGCATCAGTTGTTTCTGGCCGATGGACTCGCTGCGCTGGATGGACTCTTTGCGCAGGCTTTCGAGGATATTGTAGGTTTCCCGGCTCACTATCTCGCCGCGGTCGATGATTTTCTGCCCGCTCAGTACGATGCCGTTTGCCCATGAATAGTTGTCGAGGATTTCTTCCTTGGCGGTCTCTGTCCGCCGGGCATCGTAGGTGAGGTTGGGAGATAGGTATTCGTTGAGGGAACACTGCCGGAGTATGTTCGGACGATAGTGTACGGTATCGGCCGTAAGCAGGTAGGCATATGCCTGCTTTACGGAGTAGAGTTTGTCGATGCTCCGTTGGTTGGCAAGCTTGTCGTCTATCACCATAACGGCAGATGTGCTGTCTTTGTGCAGCCGGGCAAGCTCTTCAGTGGAAAGGATGCCCGCCCGGTACACCTCGGATAGTATTTTTTCGATATGGCGGATGTAATCGGAAGAGGGCAGAATGTCGCGCAGATGAGTCTGATAGTCGTTCTTCAGTTTCTTGAGCGCCTCTTTCCCGGTGCTCTTGTCCAATTGGAAATAGGGTTGGAAAGAGGCCAGGATGCTGTCTTGTTCTTTTTTTACGACTTGGTCGTCTTTGTAGATGGGGAAGTCGAAGGTAGCCATCAGTTGCCCGTACTTCCAGGGTTTGTCAATGTCAAACTGGTAATTAAACTTACCGTCTCTCGGCAGGAAATAGACAATAACTCCCACCGTACCTATAAAAATAAGTGCCTTGTATATCAAATCTCTGAACGAGAACTCTTTGTTTTTACCTTTGAAATAGTTCATATCGGTTGAAATTTTTGCGAAAAGTACAAAAAAAAACAATAGTATGGAAAAAAAGGTTTAATTTTGCCGTCTAATTTAGTTATAAGTAAGATAGATTATGACAGAAAGAAAAGTCAGAGTCCGTTTTGCCCCGAGTCCTACGGGGGCGTTGCACATCGGTGGTGTGCGCACTGCGTTGTATAATTATCTCTTTGCCCGTCAGCATGGAGGAGATTTGATTTTCCGCATTGAGGATACCGATTCCAACCGGTTTGTGCCGGGGGCGGAAGAATATATATTGGAGTCTTTCAAGTGGTTGGGCATTCCTTTTGACGAGGGTGTCAGCTTTGGTGGAGAACATGGTCCGTACCGTCAGTCCGAACGCCGCGACATATACAAGAAGTATGTACAGGTGCTGCTGGATGCCGGCAAGGCATATATCGCTTTCGATACTCCGCAGGAGCTGGAAGCCAAGCGTGCGGAGATTGCCAATTTCCAGTATGACGCTTCTACGCGCATGCAGATGCGTAATTCGCTGACGATGCCCAAAGAGGAAGTGGACGCGCTGATTGCCGAAGGCAGGCAGTATGTGGTCCGTTTCAAGATAGAGCCGGACGAAGATGTGCATGTGAACGACTTGATACGTGGCGAGGTCGTGATAAACTCGTCTATCCTTGACGATAAGGTGCTTTACAAATCGGCGGACGAACTGCCTACCTATCACCTGGCAAATATTGTGGATGACCATTTGATGGAAGTTTCCCACGTTATCCGCGGTGAAGAGTGGCTGCCTTCCGCTCCGTTGCATGTGCTGCTGTACCGTGCTTTCGGTTGGGAAGATACGATGCCGGCGTTCGCACACCTGCCGCTGTTGCTGAAGCCCGAAGGTAACGGTAAGCTCAGCAAGCGCGACGGCGACCGTCTGGGCTTCCCGGTATTTCCGCTGGAATGGCACGACCCCAAGTCGGGCGAAGTGTCTTCGGGCTATCGCGAATCGGGCTATCTGCCGGAAGCTGTTATCAATTTCCTTGCCTTGCTGGGCTGGAACCCGGGTAACGACCAGGAACTGATGTCGATGGATGAACTTGTAAAACTGTTCAATCTGAGCCATTGCAGCAAATCGGGTGCTAAGTTCGACTATAAGAAAGGTATCTGGTTTAACCATGAATATATTCTTCAGAAATCGGACGAGGAGCTTGCGGAACTTTTCAAGCCGGTACTGAAAGAGCACGGTGTAGACCTTGGTGCATACAGCGATGCGTTCCTTACTACGGTAGTCTCCCTGGTAAAGGGCCGCGTCAACTTCGTGAAGGAACTGTGGGAGCAGGCACGTTTCTTCTTTGTTGCTCCTGAGCAGTATGCCGAGAAGGATGTGAAGAAACGTTGGTCGGAAGATACTCCGCGCATCATGACGGAATTGATGGAAGTGCTTCGGGGCATTGGAGATTTCTCCTCTAAACCGTCGGAAGATGTAGTTATCGGCTGGATTACGGAGAAAGGATATCACATGGGTAATGTGATGAATGCTTTCCGGCTGGCAGTGGTAGGAGAGTGTAAAGGACCGCATATGTTCGATATTACCGCATTGTTGGGCAAAGAAGAGACGCTTGCCCGCATACAGCGTGCCATCGACGTTCTGAAATAAGTTGAAGCGGAGAAAAGTATGTTTTATAATTTAGCAATAATACTCTATGATATTGCGGTGCACCTGGTGGCTCCTTTCAGCCGTAAACCGCGGAAGATGATGAAGGGGCACTGGGTCGTGTACGAACTTCTTCGGCAGCAGCTGGAGAAGGATGCGCGTTATATCTGGTTTCACGCTGCCTCTTTGGGAGAGTTTGAACAGGGACGCCCGCTGATTGAGAAGATACGTGCCAAATATCCGGATTATCGTATTTTGCTGACATTCTTTTCGCCGTCGGGCTATGAAGTGCGCAAGAACTACCGGGGGGCGGATATCGTGTGTTATCTGCCTTTCGACAAACCGCGCAATGTGAGGAAGTTTCTTGACCTGGTGAATCCCTGCATGGCGTTTTTTATCAAGTATGAGTTTTGGAAGAACTACCTGGATGAGTTGCATAAGCGCCGCATCCCCGTTTATAGCGTGTCTTCCATCTTTCGCCGCGGGCAGATTTTCTTTAAATGGTACGGCGGTACGTATAGGAATGTGCTGCGCAACTTCGACCACATCTTCGTGCAGAACGAGCGCTCCAAGCGCTATCTGGCGAAGATTGGTATCAACCGGGTGACTGTGGTGGGGGATACCCGTTTTGACCGCGTGCTTCAAATTCGGGAAGAGGCTAAAGACTTGCCTTTGGTTGAGTTGTTCAAGAACAATACGATGACTTTTGTTGCCGGAAGTTCCTGGCAGCCCGACGAGGATTTGTTTATCGAATACTTTAATCAGCATCCGGAAGTAAAGCTGATTATCGCTCCGCATGTAATCGACGAAAATCATTTGGTAGAGATAATCCGTAAGCTGAAGCGTCCGTATGTGCGTTATACCCGTGCCGACGAAAAGAATGTCCGTAAGGCGGATTGCCTGATAATAGACTGCTTCGGCCTGCTTTCCTCCATCTATCGCTATGGAGAGATTGCCTATATCGGCGGCGGGTTCGGAGTGGGTATCCATAATACGCTGGAAGCTGCCGTATATGGCATTCCGGTAATCTTTGGACCGAAGTACCAGAAATTCCAGGAAGCCGTTCAGCTCCTGGAGGCAAAAGGCGGGTTCTCTGTCAAGAGTTATGAAGAACTGAAAGCGTTGCTCGACCGTATGCTGGAAGATGAAAGCTTCTTGCGCGAGACCGGTACGAATGCGGGGACTTATGTAACCGGTAATGCCGGAGCAACGGACAAAGTTTTGGGCATGATTAACTTTTAGACTGTTGAGGAGGTTGCCAAAGACCTCTTTCCATACAAAATATGAGGGGTTGTCAAAACTAAAACGAGACTCTGAAAAGTTACAGGCTGTAATTATAACCTCTAAAAGGGTCGTATCAAACTCCGTTTTGAGAGTAATGATACGACCTTTTTTTTAGTCTTTTAGGATGTTCTAATTTCAAGTTAAAAGTTTGTCTTCTCAAAGAATGAGTTGTGACGCTTTCATTTTTCCTATATGTAGGCAGTCTTCTTTTTAGAGGCAGTCGATACCTTTACTCCTTGTACCAGCTTGAGTACATCAGGTAGTTGTGTGCAATCTTCTGGTTTAGTTCTTTTGCCTGTTCGGGGTCTACCTTTTTGATGAATTTGGCAGGTACGCCACCCCAGATGCTTCCCGGTTCTATTACGGTGTTGCTAAGTACCAATGAGCCGGCGGCTACAATGGCGCCTTCGCCTACTACGGCATGGTCCAGAATGGTAGACCCCATGCCTATAAGTGCATAATCCCTGATTGCAGCTCCGTGGATGGTTACATTGTGGCCTACGGATACATGGTCGCCTATTTCAATGGTAGATTTCTCGTATAAGGTGTGCAGTACGCTTCCGTCTTGGATGTTTACACCGTTTCCGATGCGGATGGAGTTGACGTCTCCGCGCAACACGGTACTGAACCAGATGCTGCAATCCCGTCCCATTTTTACATCTCCGATGATAGTAGCGTTATCTGCTAAAAAACAATTCTCTCCGATTTCCGGAGTGAAACCTCTTACTGATTTTATTAGTGCCATTTTTTTTTCTGTTGGTTATCGGTTAATAATTAATGGTTTACATGCTTCTTTCAGCCACTCTTTTTCATCATTGTCTAAGTCTGGAGATAGCTTTTCGTATACAACTCGATGGTATTCGTTCAGCCATTCGATTTCTTCGGCAGTCAGCAATTCCTTGATGATTCCTTTCCGGCAGATAGGACAGAGCGTGATGGTCTCGAACTTCAGATAATTGCCGAACATGCCTTCGCCGGCAGGAACTGTCAGTAACAGGTTTTCGGTGCGGATGCCGTGGCTTCCGGCCTTGTATACGCCTGGTTCGTTGGAAGTGACCATACCCGGTTGCAAGGGAATGGGATTCTCGTTCATTCGGATGCTCTGCGGTCCTTCGTGTACATTGAGGAAATGTCCCACTCCGTGGCCGGTTCCATGCAGATAATTCATGTGCTGCTTCCATATCGGGAGGCGTGCCAATACGTCCAGTTGCGCTCCGCGGGTGCCTTCAGGGAATACCGCCGTTGCCAGTGCGATATGGCCTTTCAATATTAAGGTGTAATCGGTTTTCTCTTCCTCCGTCAAGTTGCCAAGTGCGATGGTACGGGTTATATCTGTCGTTCCGTCCAGATATTGGGCTCCGGAGTCCAGTAAAAGAAAGCCTTCCGCTTTCAGTGTTACATCCGTTTCGGGAGTGGCTTCATAGTGAACTATGGCTCCATGTTCTTTATAGCCGGCAATCGTATCAAAGCTTTCGCCCATGTAAAGTGGTTGTGCAGCCCGAAAAGCATGCAGCTTTTTATCTATACTGATTTCTGTTTCCCGACCTGTAGGGACGGCATCTTCCAGCCACTTCAGAAATTTAACCAATGCAACGCCGTCTCTTTGCATAGCCGTATGGATGCCGGCTATTTCCTGTTTGTTGCGGATGGCTTTCAGTAGAGTTACGGGGGATGTGCCGTCGATTATCCGGCATTGCGGATTGATTGCCGAGTAGATGGCGTAATTTGTTTTGGCGGAATCTGCCAGTATGCTTCTTGCAGGGAAGTGGTTAAGGTAATCTTCTATTTCTTCATATGTATGTACGGAGATACCATTAACGTTAAAATAGGAAGTTAGCTCTGCTGTGACTTTTTGCGGTTGGATGAAATAATGCACTGCGTTTTTCTCTATCAGCAGGTAGCTGACAACAACCGGGTTGCAGTGTACGTCATTTCCTCGAATGTTGAGCAGCCAGGCTATTTCATCCAGTGCCGACAGTAGCAAAGACTCAGCACCGTTTGCGTCCATCTCTTTTCGGACGGCTGCAAGTTTCTCCGTAAAGCTCCTGCCGGCATATTGTGTGTCGTGAATAAACGCGGGAGACAATGGCATTGCCGGGCGGTCTTTCCATAACAGTTGCAGGGGGTCGGCAACACTTTTTACATGAATACCGCTCTTTCTCAATGCTTCTTGCAGATGCTCCACTTCTTTGGCCGAGAACATTTTTCCGTCTATTCCTACGGTGTCTCCCTCTTGCAGGCGTGAGTTCAAGAATGCCGGAATACTTGGCGTTTCAGGCAACATCTCTTTGTATAATGTGATTTCTGTTCCTTCTATCTGCCGGGCGGCTTGCAGGAAATAACGGGAGTCGGTCCATAAACCGGCCTCTTCTGCTGTTATAACTACCGTGCCGGCTGAACCTGTAAATCCGGAAATCCATTCCCGCGACTGCCAGTGGGGAGCTACGTACTCGCTGAGGTGAGGGTCTGTGCTTGGAATGATGAATGCCTGTATGTTTTCTTGGGCAATGTGTGTCCGCAAGGCGGCAATACGTTCATTAATTGTTAAATTCATACTGTATAAGGTGTTGATAAGCGTTTTCAAAGATACTCACTTTACTTGTATTACATGGAGTAAATTCTGTTATTTTATCTATTGTTGCTTCTGTAAGTGAAATCTTATCTGCGGGCAGTTTTGATAACTGTCAGTAAGAAAGGCAGGTATTTTATGTTAGTATTGTCGATTTTTTTGTCGAAAGTTTTGTGAATAAAGAAAGTATGTGTAATTTTGCCGCTCAATTTAATCGTGAGATTTTATAAACCATTTAAATTTTAAAAACAAAAAAATGATTGTAGTACCTGTAAAAGAAGGCGAAAACATTGAAAAAGCGCTGAAGAAATTTAAAAGAAAATTTGAAAAGACTGGTATCGTTAAAGAGTTGAGAAGCAGACAACAGTTTGATAAACCGTCTGTGACTAAAAGACTTAAGAAAGAGCGTGCAGTTTACGTTCAGCAACTTCAACAAGTAGAAGATTAATAATTCGTAATTTCCTTTGAATTATTGAATTCTTTTTCATACATTCGTTGCATGATTTAGATGTAACGATATGCTGTTGACAGATTCTTTTCTCGACTATCTTCTGTATGAACGGAATTATTCTGAAGGTACTGTAAGGTATTACCGGGCGGACATTCTTGAGTTGCAGAAGTTTGGTGAGAAGCTGTTGGGAGATTTAGTCCCGTCGGATGTAGGTGCGGATCTTGTTCGTGAATGGATTGTTTCCCTGATGGATAAAGGTTATGCGCCTAATACGGTGAATCGAAAGTTGAGTTCTGTCCGGACATATTACAAGTATCTTTTAAAGAAAGGATTGGTGGCGGCAGATCCGTTACGGAGAGTAACAGGGCCGAAAAAAAAGAAACCGCTTCCTGTCTTTCTGAGAGAAGGTGAAGTGGATAGGTTGTTGGATGATGTCGACTTTGGAGAAAGGTTTGAAGGGTATCGCGACCGTTTGATTATCGAAATGTTTTATACGACAGGTATGAGGCTTTCGGAATTGATAGGGTTGGATGATAAGGATGTTGATTTTTCTGCTTCTCTTATTAAAGTGACCGGAAAACGGAATAAGCAACGTCTGATACCTTTTGATAAAGAATTGGGGCGTTCCATGCAGGAATATGTCAATGTGCGGAATCAAGCATTGCCGGTTCGTTCGGATGCTTTTTTTGTCCGAAAGAATGGAGAAAGGCTTGGCCGCGGTATCGTAGCATATATTGTGAGACGAAACCTGTCAAAGGTAGTAACTGTAAAAAAAAGAAGTCCGCATGTGCTGAGGCATACCTTTGCAACGGCTATGCTGAACAATGGTGCTGATTTGAGCTCGATAAAAGAGCTGTTAGGGCATGAGAGTTTGGCGACTACGGAAGTTTATACGCATACTACTTTTGAAGAGCTTAAAAAAGTGTATAATCAGGCTCATCCTCGAGCCTAAAAAAAGGAGGTAAGTATGATAGTTAGAATTCAATCGATTCACTTTGATGCGTCAGAGCAGTTGCAGGCTTTTATTCAGAAGAAAGCTGCTAAATTGGAGAAATTTTACGATGATATAGAGAAAGTAGAGGTGTCATTAAAGGTAGTTAAGCCGGAAACAGCCGAAAATAAAGAAGCCGGGGTGAAAGTATTGGTGCCCAACGGTGAGTTTTATGCGAATAAGGTTTGTGATACGTTTGAAGAAGCAGTGGATCTTTGTCTGGAAGCTTTGGAAAAACAGCTGGTTAAATACAAGGAAAAACAACGAAGTAAATAAAAATCCGCTTAAAATTTTGCGGGTAAAAAATAAATGCCTAAATTTGCAGCCGTTTCGCTCACGGTAGAACGTTGCGGTTGCATTTTTAAAAAGATTGCCTCTTTAGCTCAGTTGGCCAGAGCACGTGATTTGTAATCTCGGGGTCGTTGGT
>ERZ507500.97-NODE-97-length-22164-cov-4.687005_pt1 | contig 22164 bp, 38 predicted proteins | sample MGYA00248673_ERZ507500 | MGnify/ENA primary metagenome ERZ507500 (study PRJEB26165, sample SAMN02676116) | human gut metagenome | isolation source: stool | host: Homo sapiens | place: USA | study: EMG produced TPA metagenomics assembly of the C.diff FMT (human gut...
ATTCTCAGGTCTTAGGAATAGGATAGTTGCTAATCCTTCTAGTTTATCATCGGGAACACATTCAATAGAAATAGCTCCACTAACTAAGAGTTGAACTATCATTTTGTTTACTAATCCATCAATCCCAGCTGAATACGTTGACCATTTTTTGGTAGCATTCTTTAGATGTTCTCTCATCTTACTTGCTTCCTCATCCGTATTATTAGGGAATGTAATTAAGTGACCGGTATTAGACAACTTAAACATATCCTGAAGAGCAATGCCTACATCGGGATTCACTTTATATAGATCCCGAATAAAAGGTATTATCTCTGTACGGAAAGAAGGACTTACCATATAAGTAAGCCCTTTTAAGGAAGAAATAAAATTAGAATCTTCTGGAACCGATATCCTACCTGGAGATACTGAAGGAACATTGTTAGGTTTTTTATTGCCTTCAGCCTGTGGCATAGTGGGAGGATCTTTCTTCCCAAATGGCCATTTGAAACTAATCTTTTTCATTTTGGTTGTACAATTATGTTAGTCTTTCCTTTTCGTATATGATTGCATATTGCTTTTCCGAAAATAGAGTCATCAGAATAGACATCACCCTCAAGGTCTATATCTACTGCTGAATTGTTTGCCCTATGCTTACCCATTGCTACTGGTCTACCTAAACCATCATAGATAAAGGTATAAGCTTCTTGAACGAAAAATGGATCTTTTATTATAACGTCTTCTTCTCGAATATCTTGTTCAAGATTCTCAATGATTACTGAACGATTCTTTTGAGTAGTTAACCATCCAGGAGATTTATCTACTTCAGGTCTACTCTTACCTTTTTTCTTGAGCATCTTTTGATAATAATACAATTTGGGATAGCCCTCATCTTGAAGCTTGGTAGTTACAGCCATACCAACATCATTGGATTCTGGAGCAATAGTTGCCCAATTATACAATTGGCCAGTATCTCCCAGAAGTTTAGCATACTTATCTATAGGTATTCTACCTTTAAATACTGATTGTTCTTCTCCTTGCTTATCCATACAAGTAAAAGCTGAGTAGTCAGAAGCTCTACCAGTTGAAACGTCTGCCCCGATAAAATATTCTTTATCTGATTGAGGTTCAAGATATTGCCTATACTGACCATTAAACCTTTTCTTAATAACTGGGTAATCACTAAGGCAGTCTTCGATAGCCTTTATATCAGCTAAATCGAAGACTGTATTTCCTGATGATAAGAAGTCACCATCTATTTCTTGAGCAGTTCTCTTTGGGCCAAGAGCAGAAGCCATTTGCTTATACCAGTTTTCATCTCGTTCTGGGTGCATTTGCCAATATAACCGGATTGGGTTAAATGGATTACCTCCTGCAATGGCATCTACCCAAGTAGAATGGTAAAAGTTCCCTACGCCATAAGGTGTATTTTTATTTATAAAGTTATACTCTTCTTGCCCTCTCCTCTTCTTGTTAAAGTTATAAGTTATATAACTATGATGATCTTCTACGGTTATATCGTAAATGGTAGTTTTAAATTTACGTAAAACTTTTAGAGTAGATAACTTTACCTGATTACCTCTTTTACCAGATAATATCTTACTGATATAGGATCTAGCTGATTTGAGAGACATAGAGTTAAATACTGGGTTCTCCTTGATAAATTTAGTTATACCTTTCTGTTCTAATTCTCCAGTCTCTATTGCATTGAGAACTATAGCTAAAGAATCTAAATCCGTAAAACTTTTACCAATTCTAGTACCCAATTTAAGTCCATAGGAATAAAGATTTGCTCTTTGAGTATTCTCTTTTCTAGATATTACTTGTAGATTAGTTACCCAATTATGATGAGGTACACAATCTATGTGATCAATCACTTGGTCTTTTCCCACTTTAAGATCTGTGAAATGAGATATTACTAGATCAGCCATTCTAAAATGTTTAGAAGACCGATCCTTATGAAGAGTAACTCTAACGTATCCATCATCATTAGGTTTTAAGTGTTTTTTATACCACTTACCTGCCCTTAAATACTTTAGTTCTCCACGGTTAGAGATCTTATAATTAGGATAATCTTTTACTGTCTTCCATACTTCTTTTTCAGGCCACATAATCCTTGGCGGTTCCTGTAATTCTGATAGACCAGTTTTATAGAGAATTACTTTTTCTTTTTTCTCTATGATATCCTTTACTGACATCCACCCATGTAAAGTATATAATTTATGATTTGGTGTACAATTAAGAGTAGTTCCATATTTGGTTTGAATCTTCCAAGTTTCCAGTTTACCTTTATTTACTGAAGCTATGATCCTTTTCCATTCTCCTTTATGGGTTAATACTTTCAAATTACTAACATAAGATAGATCTACAGCACCAAACTTCTTTGGGCATAAGTTCCTTACTTTTATCAAACCTTTATCAGTAATTATTCTAGTATTACCAGTAATACAACTGTTTACTATAGCACTCCCCCCAGTACTAAGAGTTGGGAAGGCCGCGGCCCAGATTTGAGCTGCCCATCTTACTATTGCTGCCTCATCAATAACCAGAAGAGAAAGGGATTCCGAACGACCAGCTTCTGAAGATGTAGGGATAGATTCTATGAAAGAACCATTATCGAATTCTATCATAGAAGCAGATCCAAATTCTCCAGCTCTACCATTTATAATCGGAGTTTGAAGATACCAGGGAAGATTCTTATACATGAACTTAATCTTCTTGAGTACCTTTTTAGCTGTAGTATCCTTAATGGAGATAATGTTTATCTTCTTATTCGGATGGTACATCGCTAACCAAAGGCAGTACATAGAAATAAGTTCTGTAATACCAGCCTGACGAAACTTTAGTAAAATGTTGAATCTCTCTTTTACGAACTGGTATAGTACCGATTTCTGGTAAGGATATAGTTCGAATCTTACCTTTCCTCTTACTGGGTGTATCACATAACAAAAGAGACTAAAGAGAAATACATCATTAGGAATTTTAGCCAATATCTCTAATTCCTCTCTTGTAAGGTTTGTATTTTCTGTTATAATCTTTTTTGCCATATCAAAATTTATATTGAACTGAAAACTCTAAATCAGTACCTATTCCCGATTGGAATTTCGGGTAGTAGAAAGCATTGATTCCGAGTTTGTAATTAAATCGGTTAGTCTTGAACTCAATTCCAGTACCCATGTCTAACAAGTTATTGAAAGGTCTGTATTTGCCATAGATGTAAGGATTAAGTGAAAATCTCTTTATCCTTTTCTGGGTTAATTGACCTTCATACCAGTTATAACTGTACTTATTCAGGTCGATTTGGAATGATCTAGTTGAATAAGTATTGGATTCCTTATTGAGTAGACTTAAGTTCAATTTATTCCTCTTTAAAACCAATTGAACCAGAGAATCTTGTTTACTGATTAGAGGCTGTCTTATGGAATTATCAGGAAGAGAGTCTGACTTCTCTCTATCGTAAACTAAGATTCTATCTGGTTCTTTTTTCTCTGAAAAAAAGTTTTCAGGTTTAAAGGGTTTCTTGATGTAAACTGTATCTGGGATTTCATTGACCGCTTGTTCCAGAGAATTAACCTCTCGAGAAAGTTTGTAATTCCTGAAGCAAAGGTAAATAGTAAATCCTATTAGTATTAACGTAACGATATTTTTGGCTTTCTTCATAAACTAATATAATCTTAATAAACCCAGTACAAAAGAAGAAAAAAACCTCCTAAAAAAAAGAAGAATATAATAAAGAATACAAGATAATATATTTCCAATCAATGGTTGTATACAACCATTGATTACATTGGTTGATGGAATCAACCAATGTAGGTAGGAATGAATAATGATTATTATTGATACCTACCTATTGAGGTTAATTGTATAGAAGGTTTTTAAGAAGGAATTCCTGAAAGGGAGGAAGTTTTTCCCTTCTAGTACTTTTTGACACTTTTAAAGTCTTTTAACATTTAATCAAATCATCAACTTACCCTAGTTCTCTTAGTCTTTAAGCTCCTAGCATGCTTTCTAGTAATATTTTCTCCTAATATTAGGGCCTTACTCGGTTTCTTTTCAACCAACTTTGGTGAAATAGCTTCATACCAACCCTCTATTTGAGAGGCGCAAGCATCTAGTAAATTTAAATATTCCATCTTCTTAGCTTCGAATGATTTTAACATTTTAGGCAATAAAAATCGGCTTTTTGAAGCCGATTTTAAATTTGGGTTCAAACTCCAGTAGTAAGAAGCTAAAGCACTACTAAGTTTAGATTCTTCAGCTAGTACTTCTGATTCTAACTTCATTAATTTATATATTAATTTCACTTTAGAACCAGGTAGGTTTTTAATAAAATCCTCAGGTAATCTTGGTAAAGTTTTCATATTATATTTATGGTATTAAGTTAGTTATATATATATATGTATAATCCAATAGTCTACTTATCGGAGGCGTTTCTAATGCACCTTTTAAACCAAATCCCAATTTCTCCAACTGCCCCTTTGGCAATTGTATACCTTGCCTTGTTAAGCCAGTAAAGATAATTGCCTTCATCCATGAAAATCTTGTAGGATTTAGGAAATCCCATGATTGCCTTGAAATCCAAAATCCCAAGAGGATAACCATCGGGTCGGAATTGTCTATCGGCAGGTCTCAGTGTTAAGGGAGATTTATCTTCTTCCAATCTGTATACTCCTGGGAGGGTACTCATCTTTGCTGTTTTGATTGGCCATTTCTTTTCAGCATGGAATGCTCCTACCCAAAGTCTATGTATTTTCTTTACTGTAAGATTTTTCTTTTCGGGAAGTTTTCGATAGTCATACATTGCCAGGGTTTTATCCAAGGGTATGTTATAATTTAATGGATTCTGGTAATCGTTAAGTAGATTTCTAGTAATTGTTGGGTTTTTTACTTGAAATACTTCATTGAAAGCATTCAAATATTTCTTACCGGTTTTTCTATGTACTCCGATGATAAGTAATCTCTTCCTTGATAACTGTGAGTTTCCATAATCAGAAACCGACCTTTCGTGAAAAATAAGTTTATAATCTTCGAAAGTTTTTTGAAGGTATTCCTTTGGTAGCAGAGATAGCAAACGAGGCAAGTTTTCTATAAGAAATATCTTAGGCTTATAATGTAAGATTGATTGAATCACTAGATTTAGGGATTTATTCTCTTGGGGATTACCCAATTCTTTTACTTTTGAAAGCCTCATAATGGAGGATGCTCCACAATCTGGACTTGAAAGTATGATGTCTGGCTTACAATTTGGGAAAATTGCCTCTTTATAATAAGGTATATCCCCAAAGTTTAATTTCCACTGTTCTAGACCCTTAGTATAAAATACTCCTCTAATTTCTATATTAGCTATCAAATTCTTTCTAAAAGGGAACAAAAGGATGCCTGCACCCGCAGACACCCCTAATACTTTTAATTTTTTCATTTCTTGTAGCTTCTCAGTTTTATGTAAGACATCCATGAAAAGGGTAATCTTTCTTTGAGATAATCCCATTTGGTATCATTCGAATGAGCTTCTTCTTCGAAACTTACATCGTGATATCGATCATTCTGCTTATCCCAACCTGCAAAAGCGAGGATGATCAAATATTCGATTCCATACCATAAGTAGAAGAATCCAAAAGCCATTATAGGGATAATCCACCATGGAGCTCCCAAACCCATAATTATAGCTCCTACAATTAGGCCTAAGATAAAGCATTCTATCTGTTGTACCTGATGAATACACTCGTGATTTATATTATCCCATTCATATACTTCTTCGTCATACTTGAAGAATGAGTTGAAAAATAGGGTTATTGCTGTGTAATTCTTGGCTAAAATCAATTTTGCTAGCCAATTGTTAAAATGACATCTTTTCATATCTTATTCTTGAAGTTTTCGTAAGCATTTCTTAATTTCTGGTCGTAAGCATTCTGGGCATATCCAGGGCCATTATATTTCTTGGCAAAACCTGCCCAGTCTTTTTCCTTGAGTTCTTTCAAACAACCCGAGTTATTCATGAAATAATACATCAATTCCAGTTGTTTTTCATGAGATTCTGACATCTTATGAACGAAATCGAAGACATCTTTACATCCACAAAGGTTGTGATTGAATCCCATGATCTGGAACATTCCCCAACTTGTGGCTTTTAAAGCACATTCTTCATCAATTTCCTTAGCTAATTCGAGCCTTTTGTACTCCCCTAAGCCCCCAAAATACTTCGATTTATCCCATTTTGGATAAAATACCGTAGAAAATCTCTTACAAAAATAATCTAAGTCTCTATCTGGGAATTTTTTGTGAAATTCCTTGTACATAATGTGTCCTTCAAAAAGGATCTGAGGTCTACCATCGGATAAAAATCCGTCTCTACCAGCAGCTTCTACTATCTGTACTGCTTTTAAGAGAGCTGGTTCTATACCCAATCTGTTAGCCAGATCTTTAATCATCTCATTCGTTAATTTATCTTTCATAACTTTAGTGTTTTAAGTTCAATAAACATTGAACAGTATTGCTCATATCCCTATTTTCTAAGTTCTTTGTGTTCTATTATTCCATATAACTTATAAATAATGCAATATGAATAGGATGAATCGATGCCGTATATGTGGCAAACTCATTAATTTAGAGGATTTTGATATAAATCGAGAGATCCCTAAACTTATGAAAGCTCAGGATGTTTGTTATAGCTGTGCTTTTTGGTTTAATCGTTTGGAATACGATAAAAAACTTGAGAATGAGAAGAAAATTGCAGTGATTACTCCAGATTATTCTCATTGGATAACTCGAGTACCCGGAGATATTTTAATGGTTCCTTCGGCTTTCGGAGGAATTTACCAAACTAAACTTCAACCAATCAACACTTTAGGGGTTATAGATCGGAATAAGAAGGATCTATACATTATCAGATACAATAACATCACTCACCAAGGCACTATACCGGAGCATCTAAGAAAACTTTTTAAAGTAAACGGAGTATTCCTATCTCCACAGGAATACAAAATGCTAGAAGATTACCAAGGCAATGCCTATGAATTTATTAAAAATAAAATAGATAATTTTCAATAATCAAATAAATTTAGTATATTTGCATAAACAATTAATCAAACGAATTATGAAAGAAAAATTAAAAGAAGGAACAAAGGTAATCTACTCAAATTCAGAGAATCCTACAATGATGGAAGAAGTAGAAGTAGTTTCAGTAGATAAAAAAGAGGGAGTTGCTACTCTGAGTAATAAGGTAAAGGTAACTAGATTGCCTAACTTGGATAGAATTTATAAAAGAGTAGGCAATAATCTTCAGGGATTTGCCTTACCAATGAATCCTGAAAATGAGGAAAGGTTTAAAAGGTTCAAGGCATATTTCTCTATCAAAAGATCCATAGAGAAATTATCCTCTTATGGAGAAGATATTAAGGGATGGGAAATCTCTAAATTAGAGAAGGTTCAAGGCAAATTATCCAAGGTAATCAACTTAATCGAAGAGAAATAATGTGGGTAATCATTTACACTATATATGCCGTTTGTTTTTTGCCAGCAGTGATTCTTACTAAGCTTTGTAAGAGATACTTGGGTTTAAATGAATTCATTACTTTCATCAGTATTTGGTTAGTTTTGCCTTTGTTCCCAATATATTGTTTAATCCGATACTTAAAACATTTGAGATTATGAGACATTATTTCGATTCAAACAACAACTATAGAGGTTGGTCTGCCAGTACTCAAGAACTTATATTATACATTTTGTTCTTGGTTTTATTCCCAGTTATAATCATATTTGGGGTATTATTCTTTCCTTTAATTTATCTGGGTTGTTACTTTAATCAGGGCAAATTCTGGGAGAAGAATAAAATAGGCCTTACATTTGCCTTAGCATTCTGGGTAATTGCATTATTCGTAATTTAAAAGAGAAGCTAGAGGGGATTACCCAGGTTGGTCACATGAAAGAATAGGAGAGAACTATTCTTATATGTAACTTATTAAATCATTTAGAGTATGGAAAAGAACTTTTTAAACATCATTCCAGAGAGTGGAAATGGAAATCAAGAAGTAACTATTAATGCAAAAGCTAACATTTCTCTAGAAGATAGAGAAGAGATGTTGAGGATCAGATCCTCAACAGGGAAAGAGGCTTCTGTAAGAATAATCCAGGATGGTGTACCTTTTATTGCTAATATTGGAGTAATACATAGAGATATCTTCCCCTCAGGTACTGGATATCCTATAAATATTAACTTTTCAAAAACTACTTGGGATTCCGAAGGTATACCAACTACTAAACTGAAAGTATTCTTACCAAATGGAGCAAAGTTTGAGTTTATACCATATTTCCAACTCCTAATCAGAAAGGATATAGTAGATGAATTATTACCTCCTGGAAAGTATGGAAACCCTGCGATGTATATTCAAGATGCTCTAATAGATCAATCTCTAACTGGTATTGGTGTAAGCTTTAATCAAATTACTATAAAGGGGATTGAATATTATACTGCAGCAACAGAGGGATCTTACTATGGAGATGATTTCTATGCTACCATAGGATTATGCTATGAAGATGAAGAGGTTGAATTATTCCGATTATGTACACAGAGATTTGATATTTACACTATTCCGATTATATACACAGAGATTTGATATTTACTGGTTCTAGAGAAAAATTATATAAACATGGTAACAGTAGAAAGAATTAGAGATGATAGTGAAAAGAGAATCCTAAGGTGTTCTGAGGGTAATATGGTTTGGTATCAGATGTGGATTGATCCCGGAGATATGCTAAGAATAGAACCATTATTGGAGGGATGGAGTAGAACTTGGATGATAGAACTTCAGAAGTATTATGTATTCTTTTATGAGAGAAAGAATGGTAGGAGGATCTTAGGGAAGGATAGGATTAAGAGGATATTAGATACCCTTTTATAGAGAAGTGAAAGCCAGGGATGTTTGGTCTCTGGCTTCTTTGTGTGAAGTATATGGGGTTATAGTATAACCCCATATAAACCTTTAATATGTAAGTGTATGAATAAAAGTTTTTTAAGTGTATCTCCAAGTGAAGGTAATGGTAATGCTCAAGTAGTTATTAATGTTAAGGAAAATATGTCTCTAGATGAAAGGTCTGAGAGCCTTAGAATCCGAACGAGTAATGGAGTAGAGAAGCAAGTGAGGATTATTCAGGATCCTGGTATGATCTTCTTCCCTACTATGCAAGTATCTGGCATCCAGGTAGGACAAGGTGAGAAGAAGTTTGCTCCCTTAGATCATTATCCTGTGATATCTCCCCAGAGTGATAAGAATTGGTTGGTAGATAGTATTAATATAAGTAACCTATTATCAAGCTTTACGAATGGTAGAGGGGTAATAGCTTTTCGATTAAGGATCCTTATGAAGAGAAGTTTCTTTGAGGAATTCTTCTTTGATCTTAATCAAGGAGGGTCTACTTATTCACTGGGGGATAAGAGAAAGGAGTTAGAAGATCTTGATAGGGGATGGTATCTTAAGGATGATTGGTCTTATACTGGTTGTAATTGGAATATGGGTTACGAGGGTTATCAAACTTTACCTTCTGTTACTTTAGATTATGATAATGGGGAAGGAGAGTATAAGACTTTATTTGAATGGATCTTTTCGAATGATATAGATAATATATTACCTCAGTAATCGGAGTCTTGGTAGGCCTTTAATGTGAGGAGGTAAAATCATAGCCTACTAAAAAGGGTGAAGAATCCTCAAGGTACCTCTTAATGCGTAGAGCAAAAATTTCCTGGTAGTTTTAGGGGCGAACGGTTACGTTAATTTTAACATTTTAAAAATAAAGATAAGGGACAATGTTTTATTGTCCCTTTTTTATTTCAGTCTTTAAAATACTCGTTTTCTTCGTTATTTAAACTTTCTTTTGTGTCTTTATACATTTGCTTTATTAAAAGAGATAATGCAGCAAATAAAGCTATATTTAATAATATCATAATGTTTTAGATTAAAGGGAGTATTTTAAAATACTCCCTTTTGTTATTACTTATTATTTATTTGCATCTTTTACTATCTCTAAGCCTTTTTTCAAAATGGCTTTCTTTTCTTCTTTAGTGTTTTCGCTTGCAATAGAAGCAAATGAAAAATCATTTAAAACGTATGCAGATTTGTAGAAATCTAAAAAAGCACTAATTAATTTTTCTGATTTATTTTCAACAATGGTTGAAAGCATAGAATAAGTATAATTTCTTATTTTCTTTCTTGCTGCCTTTTTCTTTTTCTCATCCATGCCATCAAACAAACTATTTTTATAAATTTCTGTTTTTTGTCCCAAAGAAGTTTTTAATAGTCCATTTGTTTTTTCTTTAGTTGTTTTAAACAACTCATTAAAAGAAATTGTAGCGTTTGCTTTACTTGTTGCAATAGCTTTTTCTGCACTCACATTGTTTACTTTTGTTGTTGACATAATAAAAATACATTTAGTTTTTATGTTTATTTTATTATTTCCTTTTCTCTATAAAACTAAATGATTTATAAGAAAAAGAGAAAAGGAATTTGTTTTATTTCTGTATTGCAAATATAAGAACTATTTTTTAATCTACAAAATTTTTTAGAAAATTATTTTCTTAAAAAGTTTTAAATAAAATTTTTCAAATATCTTTTGTTTTTCTCACATTGCAAAGATACGAACTTTATTTTAATCTACAAACATTTTCAAGAAAAATTTTTGAGAAAATGAAATTTTTAAAAATCAAAAATTTTAAAATTAAAATTTGCAAAAATCTAAAAAAATTGGAGAGGTTTTTAGATTGCACCCTAAAAAGTAGTTTAAAATTTGCACTTAAATTTGGGGGTACGTTCAAGCTTAAAATCACGCACGCTTTGTAGCTATATAGATTACCTGTATGAATAGAGAGTAAGGTTGCTCAGGTTGGGTATACCTATATACTCATAGGCCATTAATGGTACCCAGTAGTAAATATCCCATATTTTATTCAATTGCTATAGGAGCCATTAAGGGAATATTCTAGAAGGCTTATAGGTATAGGAGTATTAGAGCCTAATTACCTAATATAGGGCCATAGATAGGGATTTTGAAAATGAGTGTAAGGTAAGAATATAAAAAAGGTCCAGTACCAAAGTTAGGCCTGGGTAATATTCTTATTCTTGGCAACCTATGGTACTATCTGAGTCTAGGATTATTATATGTTCTGATTCATATATGGGTTCTTGGTTTGTGGGTTTATTCGTTTGGCAATGGGATATAATACCGGTATAGATATCGTATAAGAAAATATGTAGGCCTTGAGTTAGGTCTAGTTTATTTATTTCTTCTTGTTCTCTTAGAGTCCAGGTGTCAATGGCATCATCCTTGAGAATCTTGGCTAGGTATTCGAAATTGGTTTCCATTGTGATATATGTATTATATGGTTAGTATTCGCAATATTCTCGTTCAAGGTATATATTGAGATCCTTGAAAAGTTTTATACCAGGTATAGGACCATCATTTTTGTCCCAAATCTCAAATGAGATAAGTTGGGTCTCATAGCCTTCTATATCTGAAATAGAAAGGAGATAGTTCTGGCTTGGGTCAAATTCTTTAAGGAAAACTTCGATAGTAGCCTTAATCCTAATAGGGTGAGTATTAGTAAGGCCTTGTACGATTTGTGTTAATCGGTTTGATAATTCTTCTGTGTTCATAGGTAATGGGTTTTAATAATTAATACTTTATATTTATTATGCTGCAAATATAAGAACTATTTTTTAATTATGCAATAACCCTAATTGCCTTCGTAGGTTATTAAGGGCCTTGAATTATATTTGCCTTAGTCCTTGAGGCCATGAATGGAGTAAATGGAGTAAGGCCATAACACCATAGGTCCTAGAATTAATGCAAATATTGCTAATATAAATACTTAGCCAATAACTGCAATAAACTCTAGGACCTTATTACCTAACCCTTTATAATTACCTTATCAATATTAATTATAACCTGGTCACTGTGTTTATCCTTACCTTTCTTTAATAAATAACCTATACTACCCATCGGTATATTATATTCTTTAACCAATTCATCCCAAGTTTTATAATTTGCCTTCTCCTGTATGGCCTTAATGAACTTAGGATTATATTTCCTACGTTTCTTATTAACTTTTCTAATGGGTATATAGGTAGGTTTAGGGGTACCCCTTTTATCTTCCCAAGTATATAGGTTAGGGAATAGTTCGGCAAAGTATTTCTGAACAGTGATACCTTTACGTTTGCCTTTAGCATCAATCAGTTTCATATGACGTTTTACCTTAATGAAGTGATTGGTTGTTTTGTTCTTAATCCTACCATCTGAATAGAATCGGTAGGATGGAAAATCCTTGTGGGTTCTGTGTTTCATATTTACCTTGAATTTAATTGATATGTATTATATAATAGTGCTTGGTAAGGTAATTCAGATAAGGTAAATAAGAGGCCATTAATGGTACTGGGATTATGAGGATTTTATGGAGATTAGGGGCCTTTTTATTGCCTTTTTGTGATTACCTTAAAATGAGCCAAGTAGCTCTAGAGTATAGTAGCTATATAGTAGTGTGGTATGTTTTGTATAGTAACTAGGGGGGATTGCCTTGAGGTACCTCAAATTTTCGAAACCCCCGGGGATACCTTGTATATGTATCTTAGATATGTATTATATGATATGAGTATTAATAGTAATGAGGATATATGGTAATAGGTATTAGTGTATTATATGAGGTATAGGATATGATTATATTTTGATTAGGTATATTATGTATACCTTTAGTGTATAGGTTCTTTATTATTTCTCTTTTTGTTTTTGTTGGGGAGGGGGGTATTAGTTATAGGTACCTTTGTATTAGGATCATTAAGGTGGTATATATTATTAGGATTTGTGATATTATGTACCTTATTTTGTTTGTTGGGGTGGGATTGGTAGGTGTTCTCATTGTGTATGAGGATTAGGGATAGGATTACCTTTAGGTATGTGATATTCATGGTAGTGGGATTATATCGATTATGGTTATATCACTTTGTAATATCTCTCTTAACCTTAGCCTTATGAATTCTGAGTGAAGATGATTTTTGTTTATTTCTTGGTTGGGGTAGCGAAGGTAGGGATTTAGTTCCTCAGTTCTGTATGGGATTACCATTTCCTCTGTGAAACCCTCTGTGTAGTCTTTAGTGTGACCTGGTACCTCGAAAGATACCAGGAATTTTCCTTTTGTTAGCATGGCTCTAGTTCATTAGTTAGTATTCGGATATCGGTATATTGATTCATGTATTCCTCTTCTGAAGATATGTCTAAGCATTTACATGCTATATAGTGACCGTACATTGATATACCGGATTCGTAGCCTTGGTCATCGTTCATGAAGTGGGCTAAGCCTTTCCTATTAATTTCGATTACTGGGTAGGGAGGTTCTCCATTGGTTGCTTCCTTATCGAATGTAGCAAAGTCGTAAGTATCCGTATTATCAGTCATGGTAACACAAATATTTCAATTAGCCAGGTAAAGTCCTCTAAGGGTACTCTGTCTAGCCATTCCCATCCGATTGGGTATTCGTTTATTGTTATGGTTGGTTCCATAGGTTAATTGAGTTGAGGGTTAAAGGTTGGTTTAATATTTCTGAGTAGAACACAAGTTAGATTATGATTTTGATCGAGAACTCCCCCTATTACGTAGAAGTATAGAGGATCCTTTGGTATATCAAATATGAATGCCGATACCATTCTACCTTGTAATTCTATTCGTTCGATATGGGTATTTTCTAGTTTTCCGTTTAGTAGTACATGGGATAAATATTCTTTGATAGCTTGGGATTCTCTTTCTGGTTTGAAATCCCAGGTATTTAGCATATCGTTAAACCATTCAGGATTATCGCAGAGTTTTATTAATTGGTTTTTGATGTATTCAGTCATTTTTTCCGTAATGTTTTAGTTCTTTGTTATACTCGGGGTATTTGTTCTCGTAGTAGTCATAAAGATAAGTGTATTCGTCATCTCCTGACCAGCAGTCAAGGAAGTATTCATATTGATCCTCTGTTGCTTGTGATGGGTGTATATGCAAAGTGTATTTACAGTAATGTTCCCATACCGTTTTTGGTTGAAAGTTATTCTTGGTAGGGAAAAGCATGATAGCTACCATGGTAGCTATCAAGGCAATTAGTATTAATTTGATTCTAGTCATGATCATAAGGGTTTAGCGATTACTGATATAAAGCCCTGTGGGTATAGAGTATAAAGGATTTGGTAATCTCCATTTGGTAAGAATACTTTCAGGATATTTGCTAGCAATGGGTAGATTTTCCATTGGTTATCTTCTAAGAAGGTTATCCAGTCATTTATTTCATCATCTAAATAATTTCCAGTGAGTTGAATGTGATAGGTTTCTTGATCCGAGACAAATACATTGGTTACTACCTGAATCTCATTGGATTCCTTTTTGTATTGAAGAATGGGATACCAAATACCTTCGGTTTTCCATTTATTAAGTTGGAATAGGGACATACCCTGTTCTAGAGTGTTAAGCAGTTTATATAAGTTTATCATAGGAATTAGTGTTTTAGTGACTGAAATAATTTAGAGATATACAAGGACTTTATAAGATCAGGAGTAAGGTGATCTTCTTCCCATGTTACGAGAGCTTTATATAGTTCATCATAGGTATTTACCATATCTTCGTCCTGTTCTTCATCTTGGATAAATTCCCAGAGATGTTTTTTAAGTTTGTTGAGGATTTCCTCTTGGTGATCTGGAGATAATTTGGTAATACCAAAGATGATTGCCTCTACCTGTGAAGGTGAGTAATCACGGTATTGGTCATCGGCACCTTCCGTTAAATCCATACGGGAGATAAGGTTTTCATTTAGGTTTTCGAATAAGGTTTCTTCTGAAGAATAAATAATAAGGTAACCAGAAATGGAAGAAGCAAGAGGGTCATTGCCCAAATCGATTGAGTAAACTTGGATACCTCTGTTATATGGATTAATGTAGAGCCCATCGGTATAGTCATAAGTATAAATGGGATGGGAAGCAAGCAAGTTGCCGATGTCGATTAAATTTTTTAACTGTTTCATAATGTCTATATTTAAATTGTTTTTCTATGCAAATATAATCATTTTTATTTTTATAAAAAAATATATCAAAAGAATTTTTAATCAAAAGGGAGTTCCCAGTTCCTGTTTTGTGATAGGTTTTATCATAAGCAGTGATATTGAGAACTCCCATAACGGCAAATGAAAGAAAGTGATTAAGTTTTGGTATTAGTATAGTTCATCTGCCAAGCTTGGTTCTGGGTTATCAGATTCTTTTTCTTTAATTACGCATCCCTTACACTTTGTAGAGGATGAGGCTCTAGTGAATTTTTGATATGAGAATTGCCCAGTATCTTTATCTTGAGTAACCCTGTATAATCCCTTACGAGTGATCCTTTTTCCGTAAGTTTTCTTTAGATTCTCATACCAAGTAGAATATTCTGAATAAGATCTAAAGATTTCTTCCTTACCCTCTAGATCAGGATCCCTGTGTGAAGGTCTTACTTGCCATCTAGCTTTGATTTGATCAGGTAACAAAGTTAGCTCTATGTGATATAGGAGATTTCTCATCTCTATTTCGATAAGAAGAGGAACCATTGATTGTGGGGTATACCAGTATGTACTCATGATATAGAAAAATTAAATTGGAAAAGTGTGTATTCCTGATCCAGACAAATGAAATTTATGAATGTACCGTCGTTATCGGTAAATTCGTTCATAAAGTGAACAGCAGCATCAGCTAATTGCCCTTTGTAGGGGTTAGTGTCTGCAGTTAGGGCAGATTCGAAGATGAACGTATAATATGCCGTATCCTCTATCTGTACCTGATTGATATCAAGGCAATTGAGTTTGTAGTCATCCTCTAATCGAATTAGAAGGCTCATCAAGAGATTAAGGAGATTACCCTTTTCATCTGAATCAAGTTCAAATGTAGATTTCTTATCTAAGAAATTACGAACCACCTTGGTTAAGGTTGAGTCGTTGTAAGTTACTGAATTTTTCATAATGTCTATATTTAAATTGTTTTTCTATGCAAATATAATCATTTTTATTTTTATAGAAAAATATATTCTTTTATTTTTATATGGAGCTGAGGATGTAAGAAAGGTTACTTGTCTTCTTCAGTTCATTGAAAGCAATAGATAGGCAAGATTCCTTATCGGCAAGAAAAGAAACTTCGAATTTACTAAAGAAATCCCTTATCGAATCCTTTAAGTGTTCAGTAAGGGCTTCTGATAGCTCTTTAGAGTTATAGGCTGAAATCAGATCAGTTCTCAACTTCATAAGGTCTTCTTCGGATTTTACTAAGGGATTGAATTCTTTGATAAAAGAGAAGTTATCCTTAGTAGTGATACACTTTTGATATCCGAGGTCTACGATTTGATTCACAAATTCCTTATATAGGTCTCTGCTAACCTTGAAATAGTTATCTCTATCTAGATTGAAGTATAGTGGGATTGATGGTAATAATAAGTTAAATAACTTCAGGGGTTCTTCCCTTATTTTGGCTATGTTATTGGTATCCTCTACATAAATGTTTCTAATCTCTAAACATAGTCCGTTATCGAACTGAACTATTAAGTTTACCGATTGTAGTTGATTTTTCATAATTCTGTATCTTTTGTTTTATCGTTAATGAATGATTGAACTTCTCGGTGTATGATGTTTGAAACTACTGTTCGATCTTTAGCAGTTTCTTCTATCTGGATTATTTCTGCTGAGACAAAAGCAGCAAGGAAATCAACAGAATTCTTGTAATAAGCTGCCCATTCTTTTATCCAGTTAGCCTCTAAGTAATATCTGTAATTACCAAAAAAATCTTCAATAGTGAGATTAGTATTAGCATAGGGGCTAACAAGATTCCTGATGTTGCATAGAAGATCGGCATATTCTTCTGGTATTCTCAAAGACCGAGGAATATCATCTAAATTTGATATATCCGGTATAAAGTGAGTTTTATAGAGTTGCTTTAGAGGATTCTGATAGCCTAAGCTTAGATTAAGAGCTTCTTTTTTAGAATATAGGAGAGAGAAAAAGTATATAAATCTGTAGTACATTAAGTTTGGTACTAGATCGTATACTTTGTAATATTTCTGATAATCGTTATAGAGCTTGATGTAGATCTCATCCTCGAATATTGCAAAGGTTCTCAACATGTAAGAGATGTGGAACTCTAGATCATTATAGAAATCTGAGAATCTGATATTCTTCTGATCATCCAAATAAAGTAAGTTTTTGCAGTATTTTAGCTGCTGTTCTGGTTTTTTCTTAAATAAGTTCATGTGATTAAAACGTAAAGTCAATGTATATCTTTCTTGTTCCCTTGAGAAATTTTTCGTGATTTGAGTCATCATACTTATGGCAAGCATAAGTCTTAGATGATTTATCGAAATGGTCTCTTACCCATACTGGAGCAGTATCTGTGGGATTCAGTTTAAAATATGTACCTTGATTAACTTTGTTAACCGTAGTTTCTTTGTAGGTTGGTTTTAATATTTCCATATTTTGTCTATTTTTAAATTGATATGCAAATATAATTCTTTTTATTAAATTATGCAATAACCCCATAAACATAGAGAAGCCCAGATTATAGATGTCGGGGCTTAGTTTATTTAGATAAGAATCTGGCCGTAAATGGAGTATCATCTTCTTCTTCAATCTCTTCATAAGGGATTAGTTCTGGATCTTCTTCATCTGGATCTACTCTCATTTCAATTTCTCTTCTCAGTTCATGATGCTCCCTTGAAGAAACTTCTAATGCCCCCTTATAATCATCAGTTATCTGAGCTAACTCTTGCTTATTGATATTAATGCCTTCTTTGCTAACATCTACTCCCTCTTGCTTAGTAGCAACTACCTCAGGCAATGAACTAAGATCATATTTAGCTTCTAAGAGTTTAGCTTCTTCTGTTTTATCTTGAATCTTTTGAGATTCTAAAATAATCTTTCTAGCTTCCTCTATACTAATGCCCTGTTCTTGCTGAATATTGTTCTGTTGATTGAATTGATTGAAGATATTAGTAGTACCATTCCCAGTGAATCCTCTTATCAATGACTGAAGAGAATTAGTAGAATCCAGCTTCATTTTCAAAGCCTTGTTCAATTCAGCAGAAATAAAGGGCATATACTTCCCACCCTGTGAATCTCTTAATAGATTAACCTGATGAGATACTTCCATTCTATCCTCTAATACCCATGCTAATTGTTCTCCAAGTAAAGCTTCTATAAGGGCTTCTTGTTTATCCTTATCCCATATCCTACTTGACAGAAGTCTATCTCTCATGAATACTCTTATCTGATTAACGTCTATCCCTAACTTATTAGAGAAAGTGTTAATATCATAAGTAACACCACAAAGTACTCCATTACCCAATAACCATTGGTTTATAAGGTAATTTTGTACTTTCAATAAATCCTCAGGCTTTTGGGTTTTCTGATACTCTAATGCAAGAGCAGTAGTTCCCATTGGTCGAGGAAATCTCTTTATTTTATCTTTTCCTTCCATATAAGTGAGCCTTTCTTATATCTTTAGATTCTTCATATCCAATCTTTTCTAAGGTATAACAGATGAAAGCGTTTATACTCTGATTATAAAAATACCCTTTATATTTATCTTTACCATAAAATAAACTAAAGGGTACACCAGAGAATAGATCCCTGGTGTAAATTAATTTCTCTTTCCCTATTATAGGGATTTCTAAACAAACCTTATAATCCGATGCCTTAAATTTATTGCCATGAAGATCGATTATTTCTCTTACCATAATTTGCTTTTTTAGGGTCCGAGGATTTTTTGTCTTGTTTACTATGGCTATTTAATTGCCTTTGCTCTTCGATTCTCTTTTGCATTTTCGGATATAACCTTCCTCTTAGGGGAACTACCTGAGTTGCAAAAAAGGCATTCCATAATTTTTGTGATAGAGGTTCTCCAACTTTGAGTTCTGATATTGCCCAGAATTTAGATTCGAAATTCTTCACTATTTCCCTGAATCGATAATAATATATGATACCAGATTTATTATCTCTTCCGATAGTAGTAGTTTGGCAATATTCTAGAAATTCTTTACCTAATTCGGATATGAATTCTTCCCTTTTAAAATCAAAGTTCTCTTGATCTAGTTTGAATAATTTTACGTAATCGATTGCTTCCATATAGGTTTAGTGATTAATTAACATTATGGGTCTGGGGATTTCCTCATCTGTGATTTGGAATAAATATCCCCTTATATCATCCTCATAGTATGAGGACCAATAAGTTCTCCGGATTCTAAAATTATCTAAGATTGCCCCTTTGGGGATTCCAGTAACGAATAATCGATGTTTGGGCATTACGGGAGTGATTTCGAATTTACCCTCTTTAAAGTTACCAAGAGTACAATAATCTGGCATATTACCAGTGAATCCGGTAGGTTGTAATACATCTTGTATTAAAGCAGTTTGAGGTATTTCTCTTTGATTGCATTCGATTGTCAATTTCGATTTGCCTATATATAGGTCTTTAACTATTTCTCTAAACATCTGTATATGATTATGTGAGTGATACCATTCTTTTTAAAGTAAGAGCCATCCTTAGAATGTTCCTCTAACTTTTTCAATTCTCTTCGAGATTCAGTACAAACCCTATCCGATTTCCTTAATATACCAAAAGCATTATCCCATATAGGGGTCATAGGATCAACTGGCCCTGCATATATTACCTGATGCCTTGCCATAATTTGAGGATATTTGGATTTGTACTGGTATTTACCCTTGAGGTAAAGTACCTTATACTTTTCTAGATTTTCTTTTTCGTTTACCATTGGTTTTGTTGTTATCGATATAATCTGATATCTGATCTAATTGGTTTAAAACTAAGGCTTGTACAAATATTGATATAGGCCTGAAAAAGTAATTCCTTACATTCTTTGGATTGATATACCAATCGTAGATTATAAAGAACTTCTTGATCTTAGAATGCTTAAGTGATCTCTGAACTAAATAAGTCTTACAACATCTTTTATGTAATTCTAGCAGTTCTTTATCTTGCTTAAGCATCTCCTTTTCTGAGAAGATGACATAGTCCATTAATTTAAGAGATATAAGTCCCAGGTGAGTTCCCGGGACTTAGGTTAATGATTTATAATTATGCAACCTGCTCTGGTTTGAGAACCTTTTTCTTGAAGTCCTCATATTTCTTAGCAGCATCCTTGAACTCTTTAGAATTTTGATCCTTGATACGGAACATTTCCCGTTCAAGTCTATGTAATTCGTTTCGAGTTTGTTGTCTCCATTTCTTACGGGCAAGTGTATCAGTTATATCCTCGGGGTATACGTATTTCACTTCCCGATTGGAAATCACTTGTTCAATGATTGAGGGTTTTTGTTGTTGTTTTACTTCCTTGATGGTTTCTTCCTTCTTGGATTTCTTCCCCTTTGGTTTGAGTTCTACCAATTTAGCCTTAGAGAATTCTTTGGCAGCCTCTTTAGATTCTTCTACCAATTGTTTCTTGGTCTTTTGGCCTTTGGCTTTAGTAGTTTTTGACTTGGAAACTTGTTCCTTAACTTCGTTCAACTGATTAGCAACTAAGGTTGCAATAGTGTTTTCTAAATTCTTTTTCATAATGTCTATATTTAAAAGTGATTTGTTTTAATTCTCTATGCAAATATAAGAATAATATTTTATCCTACAAAAGAAAAATAAATTTATTTTCTAAATTCTAAGGTTAATCCTCAAGGAAATCGAAGATGTCATCAGAGTAGGTAATATTATCTTCGGGATCTGATAAGTAATCTTCCCGATGCTCTTCATAGTAATCAAAGATATTATCTACCTGTTGTTCTTTAGTGTAAAACTTACAATTTACTAGCTTACATTTACCTGGATTGTTTTTTAGGTATGTATAAGCTTCCTCTAAGGTTAAGGGCTTATCTGATAATACTTCAAAGGTTTCCTTTTTAGGTCCATTAAAGTGTATGTTTAGTTTATTACCAGATCTTTCTACTTGGGCATTTGGTGAAGTTTCTACTTCTACTAAATATCTATATTTCCGAGTTCCCTTTGGTTGAGAAATGATTACCTTTTTCTCTTCTACCCTGGGTGTATCAGAAATAAAAGCAGGAATTGCCTTAACCCTATTGCATTGGTGAGATCCCTTATCTAAGGTCCCAATGAGAATAGAGAAAGCAATTCCTGCTCCGATAATGGGCAATATGAGATTATTTTTGGAGTTCATATCCAGTTTCTTCAAATTTGCCCTTGATATATTGGTTTAAGTATTTGCCCTTAGAGGATGCCTCATGTAAGCCATTTGCTATATCATGAGGAACCTTATCATATCGATAAACTCTGTTGTTTTTAAAAGCTACCCATAATTCCTTTTGGGATGAGCTATAACCATATCCTTCTAAGTTAGAGGATTCACAAGGTATCATCTCTATTCCCAAAATTGATTCAACCTGTTTTAAGTAATCGTTCTTTTCCATGATGTCTATATTTTAAGTAATGTAATCTCTGGGTGATAATTGATTTGAATCTTATGAAGAAGTTCCCATGCTCCGCATACTCCCTGAGAATTGTCGATCAGCCATTCATCTTCCATTTTGAATAAGATATGTGAACATATCATTAGCTGATATTCATTGAGCATTTTTATGAAAGTAGGGTACCTTTCTATGGTAACATATCTTTCTATCTCTTGATCTAAGGCAAATTGAATCTCCTCATCCTCAATCTGAAGAAGGCTTCTGAGTAGTCCTTCATCGAAAGGTTTATTAGCTTTCAGATCTTCTTTGAGAGAAGATAGTGATTCAATTTGAATACCAGCAATGAGCTTTACGATGTCTTTTGTTTCCTTATCCATAATTAAATTTTCTTTATATGCAAATATACTAAAATTATTTTATATAAAATACTCTTTTAATAAATACGGAGGTAAGTGTTAGCGGTTCTTGATTTCTTCCATCTTTTCCTTTATGGAGTCTGGAAATATAGCATCGTTTACCCATCTTAGGAAGAATTTAGAAGGCTTCTTTTCGGGACTTAAAAGCAATTGTCTCTGTTCAGTAGAGAACTTAATCCTTTCGGATTCTAACATATACTTTGGAAGTTTAGTGAATTCTGCCTGAGAGAAGGAGATTACGTTTTTACCAACTTGGGCCCTTAATGGTTTCTTCCTTTCCTTATAGAGATAGGGGATAATCTTTTTCGAGGGTCCCCCAAGAAT
>ERZ507500.139-NODE-139-length-15874-cov-5.410203_pt1 | contig 15874 bp, 9 predicted proteins | sample MGYA00248673_ERZ507500 | MGnify/ENA primary metagenome ERZ507500 (study PRJEB26165, sample SAMN02676116) | human gut metagenome | isolation source: stool | host: Homo sapiens | place: USA | study: EMG produced TPA metagenomics assembly of the C.diff FMT (human gut...
CCCAAGGCCTGAGCCATTACATTGAACTCTGTCTTTTCTATCTGCGGCAACTGGCTCTTGAAGATAACAGAGAGAACCTCCTGTTTATCGGCTTCCAAGACATCTTTCGCCTTGTCTTCCTTCACTATCAGATTGTCAACGACATCACTGTCTACACGGGTGAAACGCACTTTCTCGAACTTTTGCTCCAGCATGCTTACCATGGCAACATCAAGCTGGCCGCCCATCAACAGCACATTATATCCCTTATTCTTGGCAGCCTCGATATAGCTGTATTGCTCATCTTTGTTGTTGGCATACAGATAAATCAGATTACCATCCTTATCCGTCTGGCCATCCTTTATCAAGGTCTTATACTCTTCGAAGGTATAATACTTGTCGTCCGTATCGGAAAGAAGGGCGAAATCCTTTGCTCTATCATAGAAATCCTCTTGTGTGAGCATTCCGTAGTTAATGAAGATTTTCAAATCGTTCCACTTCTCTTCAAATTGCTTACGGTCGTTCTTGAATATGGATTGCAAGCGGTCGGATACTTTCTTCGTAATATATGTAGAGATTTTCTTCACATTGGAGTCACTCTGCAAATAGGAACGGGACACGTTCAGCGGAATATCCGGCGAATCGAGTACACCGTGCAGCAATGTCAGAAAGTCCGGAACAATACCCTCTACAGAGTCCGTTACATAGACCTGATTACAATAAAGCTGGATTTTGTTCTTGTTCAACTCTATATTGCTCTTTACCTTCGGGAAGTACAGAATACCAGTAAGATGGAACGGATAATCCACGTTCAGATGTATCCAGAACAAGGGTTCATCGGACATCGGATAGAGATCGCGATAGAACTTCTTGTAATCCTCGTCTTTTAATTCGCTGGGCTTCAGCGTCCACAACGGATTAGCGTTGTTGATGATGTTATCTTCGGCCGTTTCAACCTGCTTGCCGTCTTTCCATTCTTTTTCCTTGCCGAATGCAACAGGAATAGGAAGGAAGCTGCAATACTTCTTCAAAAGAGAAGAGATGCGCGCTTCTTCAAGGAATTCCTTGCAATCGTCGTCTATATAAAGAACGATATCCGTACCGCGTTCTGCCTTGTCCGTATCTTCGATGGTAAACTCCGGACTACCGTCGCAAGTCCATTTCACGGCTTTAGCACCATCCTGATAGGATTTGGTGATGATTTCGACCTTCTTGGCAACCATAAAAGCCGAGTAAAAGCCAAGTCCGAAATGACCGATAATGGCATTGGCATCATTCTTATATTTCTCCAGGAAGTCGTTGGCTCCCGAGAATGCAATCTGATTGATGTATTTATCTATTTCTTCTGCCGTCAGGCCGATACCACGATCGGATACGGTAATCGTATCCTTGCCTAAGGACACATGCACGGTCAAATCACCGAGTTCACCCTTAAACTCACCGATAGAAGCCAGTGTTTTAAGTTTCTGGGTAGCATCGACGGCATTAGAGACTAACTCACGAAGGAAGATTTCATGGTCACTGTACAAAAACTTTTTGATAACGGGGAAGATATTCTCTGTAGTTACCCCAATATTTCCTTTTTGCATACTAAGTTTATATTTTTAGATTTGTATTTTTATTGTTTTGGCAAACTGAACACAAAAAAAATGCCAGTCCCGAAGAACTGACATTTTGACTGTTTTATTATAAAGGCTTGTTAAGCTTTGGTTATACTCAACTCGTCTTTTTCCTTATCGACAGAAACATTAACCGTATCACCGGGCTGTAATCCGGCAGACACAATCAGCTCCGAAAGTCCGTCTTCCAGATAATTCTGAATGGCACGCTTCAACGGACGGGCGCCAAACTGCACATCGTAGCCTTTGGCAGCAAGGAATCTCTTGGCTTCATCATCTACAACCATCTTATAGCCAATAGCTTCAATCCGTTCATACAAACCTTTCAGCTCTATATCCACAATCTTCGTAATGGCATCCAACGAAAGCTGGTCAAACGTTATGATTTCATCCAGACGGTTCAGGAACTCAGGAGCAAAGGTCTTGTTCAATGCTTTCTGAATCACACTGCGCGAGTACTCGTTATCATCCGTACGTGCCTGTGCCGCAAAACCTACGCCACGACCGAACTCTTTCAACTGGCGGGTACCGATATTGGAGGTCATGATGATAACTGTATTCTTAAAGTCAATCGTTCTGCCATAATTGTCAGTAAGACGTCCCTCGTCCAACACCTGCAACAAGATATTGAACACATCCGGGTGAGCTTTTTCAATTTCGTCCAACAACACTATGGAATAAGGCTTCCGGCGTACCTTCTCAGTCAACTGTCCGCCTTCCTCATAACCGACATACCCCGGGGCCGCTCCAATCATACGGGACACCGTATATTTCTCCATATATTCGCTCATATCAATGCGTATCAGCGCATCGCTGGAGCCAAACATATATTTAGCCAACTGCTTGGCCAAATGCGTTTTACCCACGCCGGTAGGACCGAGAAACATAAACGTTCCGATAGGGCGGTTAGGGTCTTTCAAGCCTACACGGCTGCGCAGGATGGCTTTGGTAAGTTTCTCTATCGCAGCATCCTGAGCCACAACTTTTGCCTGCAAATCTTCTTTCATACCTGCAAGCTTAAGACCTTCCGCCTGAGCCATACGTTGCACCGGAATGCCGGACATCATTGATATGACATTGGCTATTTCTTCCTCTCCAACGAGCTGACGGTCATCTTTGAGACGTGCTTCCCATTCCTCTTTCATTTCATCCAGGCGAGCGGAAAGTTCTTTCTCTCTATCCCGATAACTGGCAGCCAGTTCAAAGTTCTGCGACTTTACGGCTTCAGCCTTCAAAACACGTGCGTCTTCTATCAACTTTTCCTGCTCTTCAATCTCTTTGGGAACATTAATGTTCGTTAGATGCACACGCGAACCGGCTTCGTCCAAAGCATCAATGGCTTTATCCGGGAAGTTACGGTCGGTTATATAACGCTCTGCCAACTTGACACATGCCTCTAACGCTTCGTCCGTATAGCTCACGTTATGGTGGTCTTCGTACTTCTCTTTTATGTTTCTCAGTATCTGTAGCGTTTCTTCCGGAGTAGTGGGTTCTACTATAACTTTCTGAAAACGACGCTCCAAAGCACCGTCTTTCTCAATATTCTTTCTGTATTCGTCAAGCGTGGTAGCACCGATACATTGTATTTCGCCGCGAGCCAAAGCCGGCTTCAACATATTGGCTGCATCCATAGAACCGGCAGCTGCACCGGCGCCTACAATAGTATGAATCTCGTCTATGAACAAGATTACGTTCGGATTCTTCTGCAACTCGTTGATAATGGAACGAATGCGCTCTTCAAACTGTCCGCGGTATTTGGTTCCGGCTACAACAGAGGCCATATCGAGCATTACCACTCGCTTGTCAAACAAGATACGGGATACTTTCTTTTGAACGATACGCAGTGCCAATCCCTCTACAATAGCCGACTTGCCGACACCCGGCTCACCAATCAGCACCGGATTGTTTTTCTTACGACGACTCAATATCTGCGCCAAGCGTTCTATCTCACGCTCACGCCCTACAACCGGATCGAGCTTGCCTTCTTCTGCCGCACGTGTCATGTCCGTACCGAAGTTATCCAGGACCGGAGTATCATTGGAAGACTTCTTCGATGCAGTCTGTGCAGAAGAAGCCGCGCCCTGTCCTGCATTGCGAGAGGGATGGGACATATTCATGTCTTCATCGTCTTCTTCCTCTTCTTCCGGAAATCCCATACCAGCATTCGGGTTGGTAGATTGCATTGTAAGTTGTTCAAATACAGCTTGATAATTCACCCGGTTTTCTTCCAGAACGGTAGCAGCCAGGTTGTCGCCATCCTTCAGTATAGCCAACAACACATGTTCGGCATCGGCTGTTGCACTCTTTAAAATGCGCGCTTCCAGAATGCACATCTTCAATATCTTAGCGGCCATTGGCGACAATGGCACATCCGCATCGGGCAATAGGGTATCGTCTTCGGCATCTCTCAAGAAGCTTTCAATGCGCTTTTTTACTTGCTTCAAGTCTATATCGAGTTTCATCAATATCTCGATAGCTTTTCCTCCGCCGTCACGTAGCATGCCGAGCAGAAGATGCTCCGGGCCGATATATCTATTTCTCAGTCGGTTGGCTTCCTCCTTGCTATAAGTTATAATATCAGAAACTCTTTGTGAAAATTGATTGTTCATATAATTTTTATCTCCTTAATTAAAGGTTTTGACTGACAAAGATACGCATTTCTTTATATTGCATACCATAAACTGGATTAATAATATACAAATCCCGTGCCATAAATCACATCTTTCCGGTTCGCCCTACACATTATATTATAATACGTGGGAATTTCATCCGTACCAACGGTTGGTATTCGATGTACCAACCTAAGAAACTTCATATACCTAAGCTTGGTACAGCTCGTACCTTAGTAAGGTACACCGAGTACCAAAGGGAGGTATCTTTCTGGTACTTGTATCTGTCTTATTTTTAACCGATTATACATCAAACGAAAAACCATACATCCAAACGGGGTTTCAAGCATGGAAATCTGCAACAAAGTTTATGAGGGAAAACTTTTGTATATCGTAAAAAAGCAGTACTTTAGCGTGGTTTTTCACAAACCCGCAAATGTATAATTAATAATCTTTTTAAATGCTTGAACAAGACAGAATTATAAAGATTAACATCGAGGAGGAAATGAAGTCTTCGTACATTGACTACTCCATGTCGGTCATTGTTTCACGTGCCCTTCCGGATGTTAGAGATGGTTTTAAACCTGTTCACCGAAGAATTCTTTTCGGTATGATGGGACTGGGAAATACGTCGGATAAACCCTATAAGAAATCTGCGAGAGTTGTCGGTGAGGTATTAGGTAAATATCACCCGCACGGTGACTCATCCGTATATGGCGCTCTCGTCCGTATGGCACAGCCGTGGGCTATGCGCTACATGCTTGTAGACGGACAAGGCAACTACGGTTCTGTGGACGGTGACAGCGCAGCCGCCATGCGTTACACGGAATGCCGCTTGCAAAAGATTGGAGAAGAAATGATGCAGGATCTTGATAAAGAGACTGTAGACATGCAAACCAACTTCGACGACTCGTTGCTGGAACCCACCGTAATGCCGACCCGCATTCCGAACCTTCTTGTCAACGGTGCTTCCGGTATCGCCGTAGGTATGGCCACGAATATGCCGACCCATAATCTGTCCGAAGTGATAGATGCCTGCGTCGCATATATCGACAACAATGATATCGACATCGAAGATTTGATGACTTACGTCAAAGCTCCCGACTTCCCGACAGGCGGTTATATATATGGTATGAGCGGTGTGCGCGAAGCCTACATGACCGGTCGCGGACGTGTTGTAATGCGCGCCAAGGCTGAGATTGAAACATCTTCCACGCATGACAAAATCGTTGTAACCGAAATCCCTTACGGAGTAAATAAGGCCGAATTAATCAAATCCATCGCCGATTTGGCCAACGAAAAGAAGATAGAGGGCATTTCCAATGCCAACGACGAGTCTGACCGCGAAGGTATGCGCATCGTCATCGACGTAAAACGCGATGCCAACGCCAGTGTAGTGCTGAACAAGCTCTACAAGATGACATTGTTGCAGACTTCTTTCGGCGTAAACAACGTAGCATTGGTACACGGGCGTCCTCGATTGCTGAACCTGAAAGACCTCATCAAGTATTTCGTAGAGCATCGTCACGACGTAGTTATCCGCCGTACACAATATGATTTGCGTAAAGCTAAAGAACGTGCCCATATCTTAGAAGGTTTGATTATCGCATCGGACAATATTGACGAGGTAATCAAAATCATCCGTGCCGCCAAAACTCCGAATGACGCAATCAGCGGTTTGATGGAGCGTTTTGAATTGACTGAAATCCAATCGCGCGCCATCGTAGAAATGCGTCTGCGCCAGTTAACCGGACTCATGCAGGACCAACTCCATGCCGAGTATGAGGAAATCCAAAAGCAGATTGCTTATCTGGAAGAAATCCTCGTTAACGACGAACTCTGCCGCAAGGTTATCAAAGATGAATTAATCGAGATTAAAACTAAATACGGTGATGAACGCCGCTCTGAAATAGTTTATTCGTCGGAAGAATTCAACCCGGAAGATTTCTATGCAGACGATGAAATGATTATTACCATTTCTCATATGGGATATATCAAGCGTACGCCGTTAAGCGAATTCCGTGCCCAAAACCGCGGTGGGGTAGGTTCTAAGGGAACAGAGACACGCGATGAGGACTTTGTAGAACATATATATCCTGCAACAATGCACAATACCATGATGTTCTTCACTCAAAAAGGTAAGTGCTACTGGCTGAAAGTATATGAGATACCCGAAGGAACCAAAAATTCTAAGGGACGCGCCATTCAGAACCTGTTGAATATAGACTCTGATGACGCCGTAAATGCATACCTGCGCGTGAAGAACCTGAACGATCAGGATTTCATCAACAGTCATTATGTACTGTTCTGCACAAAGAATGGCGTCATTAAGAAAACATTGCTCGAACAATATTCCCGTCCTCGCCAAAATGGTGTCAATGCCATTACAATCCGCGAAGATGACCGCGTAATTGAAGTGCGCATGACTAACGGTGACAATGAGATTATCATTGCCAATCGTAACGGACGTGCCATCCGTTTCCACGAAAGTGCCGTACGCGTAATGGGACGTACAGCTACCGGTGTACGCGGCATGACGCTTGATGAAGACGGACAAGACGAAGTTGTCGGAATGATTTGTATCAAAGACCCTGAAACTGAGACAATCATGGTTGTGTCAGAACAAGGATATGGTAAGCGTTCCGATATTGAGGATTATCGTAAGACGAACCGTGGCGGTAAAGGTGTAAAAACTATGAATATCACCGATAAAACCGGTAAACTGGTAACAATCAAGTCTGTAACAGATGAGAACGATTTAATGATTATCAATAAATCGGGTATCACCATCCGTCTGAAAGTAGCAGATGTTCGTATAATGGGACGTGCTACGCAGGGAGTACGACTGATTAATCTTGAAAAACGTAATGATGAAATTGGCTCCGTATGTAAAGTTACCTCGGAAACCGAAGAGGATATCATTGCAGAAGAGGATAGCGATGCATCAGAAAAAACTCAGAACGATATAGTAAACAATGAAAATGAAGAATAGACACAATATTAATTTAAAATTTTCTACAATCATGAAAAGAGTATTATTTTCAATGGTTTTACTACTTGCGGCAGGCTTTACCTTCGCTCAGGAAAAGAGCGTGAAAGAGGCAAAAAGCATCGCTAACGACGTAAAACCGGATTTTGCACAAGCAGAGAAGCTCATCAATGAAGCTCTGAACAATGCTGAAACCAAAGACAACGCCGAAACATGGGATGTAGCCGGCTTTATTCAAAAGAGAATCAATGAAAAGGAAATGGAGAATGCTTATTTAAGAAAGCCTTATGATACTCTTAAAGTGTATAACAGCGCACTGAATATGTGCAAATACTACTTTAAATGCGATGAACTTGCACAGATTCCTAACGAAAAAGGTAAAATCAAAAATAAATTCAGAAGATCGAACAGTGCTGCTATATTAGCTGCGCGTCCCAACCTGATTAATGGTGGTATCCAGTTCTTTAATTTAGATAAGAATAAAGAGGCTTTGGATTTCTTCGCAACTTATGTAGACATTGCCATCAATCCTATGTTTGAAAAGGAGAATCTGCTTCAAACAGATACTGTATTGCCCCAAATTGCTTATTATGCAAGCTTAGCTGCAGCCAAAATGGAAGATTATCCAAGCGTGTTGAAATATGCACCTTATGCAAAAGAGGACAAAGAAGTGGGTAAATATGCTATGGAATTTATTTCTACAGCATTGAAAGCTCAAGGTGATACTGTCAAATGGATCGCTTCCTTAAAAGATGGTATTCAAAAGTATCCTGAACATTCATTCTTCTTTGGACATCTGATTGATTATTATAGCAATAATAATAAGTTTGACGAAGCAATGCAGTTTGCAGATGATATGTTGGCTAAAGATCCTAATAACACATTCTATTTGTACGTAAAAGGATACCTTTATCATAACATGAAAGATTATGAAAAAGCCATTGAATTCTACAACAAAACCATTGAAGTAGATCCTAACTATGCAGAAGCATATTCCAACTTGGGCTTAATCTATTGCCTGCAAGCTCAGGATTTCTCTGAAAAAGCTACTACTGATGTCAATAATCCAAAATACAAAGAAGACCAAGCTACACTGAAAGTTTTCTATGAAAAGGCAAGACCTAATTATGAAAAAGCAAGAAAACTGAAACCTGAACAGAAAGATTTGTGGCTAAATGGATTATACAGAGTTTATTATAACTTACAAATGGGTCCTGAATTTGATGAAATAGAAAAATTGATGCAATAATTGAATTGCTACTATTACCAAAGATAGCTTGAATATGTAAGCTATCTTTGGTATAATTTTCTTCCAAATTAGAGAAGAATAAAGGTTTATTTTAGTTTATGATATCACATATTAAACATAATATTGATATTACACCATAAACATAGGAAATGGGATATGTAATAGTAAACCATGAAAAGATAAAAAATAAGTGGACTCCACTAAAACTAATTCAGCATTTAGCGGTAGCCCACGTCCTTACCTAGACAGATTAAAATTATCATTTCAATTAGGCCGCCCATAGATAACCAACAATGGTGTATCAGAATGGAAAATCATTTTTCTGGCAATTCCTGGATTAAACAAACGAGAAAATATATTTCGCTTATATGATGTCAATGTAATAATATCTATGTGATTAGTTTTAATATATTCATCCAAGCTATTAAGGAAATCATCATTCTTCACTACATCATAATGAATTTCCAATTGCGGATACTGTTTTTGGAAATACTCTTTAATGCCACCCAACTTTATCTCATTCCAAGTGTCTTTTACATCAGCTAAGTGTATTAAAGAAACTGAGAAATAAAATGGCTTTAAACTATTGATTAATGAATCAAAAGCTATCAAGTCGCGCTGGTCAAAATTCGTAATAAATGCAATACGTTTTACAGCGTTAAATTCTTTGAACGGTGTATTTTCTGGAATGGCTAAAACCGGTACGCGACTACGCTCGATAACTTCAGCGGTTACACTACCAATCAAATCAATATCTTTCTGATTCTTACCACGTGTTCCCATGATGATAATTCTCGGACGATTTTCTTTAGAATAGCGTAATATCTCTTCTTCTGGAATGCCTTCTCTCAATACGCAAGTGTATTTTATATCAGGAAACTCTCCGGATGTAACTTTAGCTTTTACTTTATCGGACAAAGCATTCAAATCCGAATGTACTTTCTGCAATATATTCCGGACATTCTCTTCATCACTCAACTGATAGTTAAAAACATCACCGTATGGCAATGAAGTCGTATAGATAGGTGTAAAATATACATGAAGCAAAACTACTTCAGCATCTATGTTTTTTGCAAAATTAAAACCGAACTCACATGCTTTCAATGAATAACTTGAAAAATCGACAGGAATCAAGACCTTATTACTGCCTTTCTCTATTTGGGGCATCTTCTCTCCCACTACTTCTTCGGACAACCATGCCGAGCTTTCCGTAATTTTCAAAGCATGCGGTAAGTCGCTTTCTTTTATACGAACACGCACACCGGAAGATACAACCGGCTGTATTTGATTTACATTATGAATGTAAGTCTCAATACCTTCATTTTCGAGAACATTCTTTAGTATTTGTGCCTTAGCATACGTAAGAATCGCTAATGTTACTAATTTATCTTCCATAAGTCGTCTATTATATTTATTTACAAAACAAACAAGAAATCCCAATTGTTTCTCAGCAATTGGGATCTTTCTTTACTTTCTTTTCTTAAGCCTGAACAGGTTCAGCAGTTTCACCTGCCATTTCATCTAAAATTTTTAAAGCTCGATCAAGAACGGTAGTATCATCAATCATTACTAAACCGCCATCCGGACCGGGTTCTAAGTGAATTCCAACACTTTTACCCTCCTTAAAGTTATGACCGCCAAAGAAATTTCTTACAGTGTCAACATTAAGTCCAAGTTCATCGGCTATTCTATGCATACTACCACTAGGTAATGAGTCTTTAATCTTACGGAGTTCATTAAATGTTATCGTTCTCATATTCATAAATTTAATGGTTAATACTTTGTTATTTCTTTATCACGCTATAAACTTAAGGAAAAAAAAAGATAAAACAAACTATTTATCTGTATTTTTCCATTATATGTTTAACATTCTCATAAATACAAAAAGAACCCGTATGAAGTAAAAGGAAATAGTTTCCTTTATTTCATACGGGCTTCTATATTTAGCAATGGATACTCTTAAATCACTTCTATCGCAGAAGCAGGAATCCACCCTACCTTACCATCTTCCAAGCGAATCTCTTTCCATTCGCGCATGGAATTATCTTTAATTTCAATTTTATGCCCTTCATGCAGAACGAATAAACCAGTACCACTTTCACTAGGAGTACTCCGTACTGTAACACTGGGAGACAAGACTATTGCATCATTCCTATCCAGTAATTCACTTTTCTGCTCCGAAGCAAAAATATTACTTAATACAGTAAATACCAAAAATAGAATTCCTGCTATAAACCCGCTTTTTTTCCAGATAATCTGTTTGGAAAAAAAGAATAGGGAAAACGAGATAAGCAAAAGAATAAAAAACACAATACCTAATTTAGCCCAAGCATCTACACTTAAACAATTTGTCAATGACTTAACCCAAGCTACAAAAAATATATCAGGTACAGAAACTACCTTATCTATCGTCTTGGAACGTGCTATTTCCAAATTAGCGCGAATATCTGCATTACCCGGTTGCAATAACAAAGCGCGTTCATAATTTAAAATAGCCTTTGCTATATCGTCTGCTTTATAATAGCTATTACCCAAATTATAATACACTTCAGCGGCTTCACCTTTTTTCAATAAGCTCTCATATATTTGAATGGCAGAAGCATAATCATTACGCATATATGCACTGTCACCTTGTGCTTTCGTAACATTGTCAGCTGATTTAGTTGCAGAAAATTCCGTATGCGAACCTATAGACACAGAATCTTTGGCAGAAGCCGAAGTATCTACCGTTCCTTGCGCCCAAACAGCTAATCCTATCAGTAGACCAAATACTAAGGATATTATTTTCTTCATCATTATACCTCCTCCCAATTTAATGTTTTATAGAGTTTTCCATTTTACTGATAACTTCCAAAGAATCTGAATAAACTTTATCCATAGCCTGATTATCATCTCCGGGAGCAAAACGGGCAAACTCACAATTGTTCAATGCATCAAGGAAATCTTTTATCAGTGCATCATCAACACCGTAATTGAGAAGCTCTCCCTCGACATTATCTTTAGATAAACGTGAAACCGGAATACTCAATTTATCGCTAATATATCCCCACAATGCTTTCAATACTTCATCATAAAATGCATCTTTCTTGTTATCTGCCAACAATTTCCCCGCTAACTTCATACGTTTCACAGCAACCTTATTTGCTTTCTTCGTACGCATTTTAGCAACATTGGCATTGGCTGCAATCTGTTTACGATAAACAATGAAGAACAGGACAAATGCAATGCCGGGCACTATGTAAAACAGCCAATAAGCCAAAGAACCGAAGAAGAAATCTCCTTTTTGGGAAAGAGTTACGTTATTCTGCTTGATATAACGTATGTCCTCATTCAAAACTTTCAAATCTTCTTTATTAGTAAAATTGGCAATAGTCTGAGCTGCATTACCACTTCCCTTTTCTACATGGAGTTCGTATTCCTCGGTCGTTAAAGTCTTGTATGTACGAGATTTAATATCGAAATAGCTGAACTTTACAGCAGGAATCTTATATGTTCCCGCATTACGGGGAATGGCAAGATACTCAATCACCTGACTGCCGGAGAGTCCGGCATTTGTTAAACGGAACTTATTATCAACCTTCGGGTCATAGACTTCAAAGTCTTCTGGGAATTTAACTTCCGGAGTAGAGATTAATTTCAGATTACCCGTACCCGAAATAACAAGCCTCACAGTAACAGCATCGTTTGTCTTAACATTCGTACTATTTATAGAAGAAGAAATACTGAATTCTCCCACTCCTCCGGAAAATCCCGAAGGCTTACCATCCGGTAAAGCTTTTACATCAACAACCAATTTAGGGGTCATTAATGTCTTCTTCACTTCTATGTAATTAGAACCTCCATTGAAGAAAGCTTCGAAAGGATCGTCCACATGAGTAACCTTGGCTATAGATGCATCAAAACGTGCCGCCTCAATCGTTATTTTTCCCGGTTGTTGCGGAAATAATACAAATTGGCGGTATACGGTCGTCTGATAGTTTCTTCCTTTATAGTGTTCAAGACTCCATTTACGGTCATTAGGCAATTCGACTTCCTGAGAATGAAACCCTTTAAAATCGGGAAGTTTCACGTTGTCAAAACCTCTCAAGTCTACTAAAGTATATATCTTATATGTTAACAAGAGAGCCTCTTGCTCATACAAGTTCGTCTTATTGGCAGTAGCTGTAATAAACAAATCGTTATTCGATACTGATGTTCCTGATGAAGCACGGCTTGCAGAACCACTTTGTCTTCCACTATTTCCGGAAGCCCCTCCATTTGTTCTATCAGCAGGAAGAACTTTTACGTGCACAGAATTGGAAACCATCTGATTGCCCTCTGCCGTTATAGTAGCCCCGGGTATAGTAAAACTACCTTCAGCCGTAGCCATCAATATATAAGTAAATGTTATGCTACTTGTAGAGGTTGTCTGCCCATTGATAACTTGCACATTCTTTTGTTGTGAACGACTGGGACCCATCAGTACATCAAAACCTTTTATAGAAGGAGCCCGGAAATCTCTCACTTTCTGTGTGGTCACTGTATATGACAGCCTGAATTGATCACCTACTGCCACAACATCAGGTGCAGATGCAGTAAACGAAACCTTGCTATCTGCAAAAGCACGCAAACTGACTATCATCAGCACCATCCATAAGACAATTATTTTTCTCATATATTATTTCCTGTTATATTTATTACCAATCTTTTTCCAAACGACCACCTTGAATAACCTGCTGTTTCTTTACTTTATCCTGCACATCTTTTTCATCTTGCATCACAGAATTTAAAAGCTGCTCAGCATTCTCTTTAGACATCTCACTGTCCTTTTTCTGTGGTTGCGGCGGTTGTTGTTGGTCTTTATTCTGCTGTTGATCTTTATTTTGGTCCTTTTTATCCTCCTGCTGGTCCTGTTGCTGCTGTTTATTTTGGTCCTGGTTTTGCTGATTCTGCTGCTGGTCTTTCAGCATCTTTTGTGCCAAAGCCAAATTATAACGTGTTTCATCATCTTTCGGGTTATTACGTAATGACTGCTTATATGCTTCTACCGCTTTGCCATAATCTTTCTGTGATTGAAAAATCACCCCCATATTATGATAGATTTGCGCTAAATCATTCTTGTCCTTTTCTATCTTGGTAGCGGCAACATATTGTTCCATAGCCTCTTGCTGTTTATTCTGCTGAGCCAATGTATTTCCCAAATTAAACATAGAGACTGTAGACTGAGGATTCGTCTCCAAAGCTTTACGATAATTTACCTCCGCATCCACATACACGCTATCTTTAAAAAAACGGTTCCCTTTACGGATAAAATCACGTTCGGCTTTCTGAGCCGAAGCTGTAGCTGCCATTAGCAGCAATAAAAAAAAGCTTATATATTTTTTCTGTAACATACGCATCATTTCTTATTGGAAAACAAATGAATATTACGGAACAGAGGATTCTTGCGTTCCAATACCAGCATTTCTGCCAATAAAAGCAACAGAATAATCCATGCCACAGCCTGGAACTGCTCATTAAACTCTGTGTATACCTGTGTTTCCACATCAGCTTTCGCCATTTTATTAATTTCCCGGCTAATCGCCTTTTGAGCACCATTTGTATTATCTACACGCACATAGATACCATTGCCCGCCTTAGCTATCTCCTGACACATCTGTTCGTTCAAACGGGTTACAATCACGTTCCCGTCACGGTCGCGACGATAATCATTTGTCCCTTCTGCCGGGATGGGAGCTCCCTCAGGCATACCTACGCCAAGAACATTCACCTGAATACCTTTTTCTGCGGCATCTTTAGCAGCTTCCACTGCACCACCTTCATGATTTTCACCATCAGTAATGACAATCACTGCACGCCCTACCCCCTCTTGCGGAGTAAAACTACGGGAGGCCAAATTAATGGCTGCCCCAATTGCTGTACCTTGTTTGGAAATCAATGAAGGATCTATAGACTCCAAAAACATCTTGGCTGATATATAATCGCTTGTAATAGGAAGCTGTGTAAATGCATCACCCGCAAAAACAATCATACCTACTTTATCATTCTCCATTTTATCCACCAACTGCGCAACAAGTCTCTTTGCCTTCTGCAAACGACTGGGCTGTACGTCTTGTGCCAGCATCGAATTGGAAATATCCAATGCAATCATCACTTCAACTCCCTGACGCTTCACTGTTTCCAGTTTAGAACCAAACTGCGGACGCGCCAACAATACAGAAAACAGACCGATAGCAACAAATACCATCCAAAACTTCACATCCGGACGATATTTGGATACATCCGGCATCAACTGTGCCATCAGTTCCGGATCACCGAATTTGCGGATATTCTTCCGTCGCCGATAATTGGAATACAAGTAGAAGGCTGCTAACAAGGGTAACAACAGCAACAAGTACAAATATGCAGGTTCTTCAAATCGAAACATTTCTTTATTTATTATTTTTACGATTTACTATTTACTAAACTTGTACAAGATACAATATCCTGAGAAAAAGGATGCGTATACTACGGTATCTTCTTCAATATTGAATTACGTAACAGAACTTCCAACAGCACACATAAGAAAGCTGCCAGAGCAAACCAGCGATACTCTTCCTGGCGCTTGCTGTATTCTTTTACGTTCAGTTTCGTTTTCTCCAGCTTATCTATTTCCTCGTATACCTCTTTCAACTTCGAATTGCTCGTAGCGCGAAAGTAATTACCATCCGTTGTTCCGGCAATTTGTGTCAGGGTCTTTTCGTCAATCTCAACCGGCATATTGACATACTGCACAGTTCCACCTACCGGATAAGGATATGGAGCCATACCGTTAGTACCTACACCGATAGTATAAACACGGATACCGAAACTTTTAGCTATCTCGGCAGCCGTCAACGGAGAAATATCTCCTCTATTATTCGTGCCGTCTGTTAAAAGAATAATCACTTTCGATTTGGCTTTGCTGTCTTTCAGCCGGGTAACCGCATTGGCAATACCCATACCCACTGCCGTACCATCCTCAATAAGACCACATTTTACGTCCTTTATCAAATTTAAAAGCACGGCATGATCTACCGTCAACGGACATTGCGTAAAACTTTCTCCGGCGAATAGCGTGATGCCGACATTGTCATTCGGACGGCCATTGATAAACTCTGCCGCCACATCCTTGGCCGCTTCCAGGCGATTCGGCTTCAAATCTTCAGCCAACATACTGGTGGAAACGTCTATGGCAAGCATTATATCAATACCCTCTATTTCACTATTCTGCCAGCTATCAGTAGTTTGCGGCCTGGCTAAAACGATAATAATCAAGGTTAAAGCTATTATCCTCAATACAAACGGTGCATGTAGCAAGTAATTCTTATAGCTCTTGGGAGCATGCGCATATACACGAGCGTCTGAAATTTGAAGCGTGGCTTCACTATTCTTCCGCCTCATGATATACCATACTATATAAGGTATAAGC
>ERZ507500.158-NODE-158-length-13383-cov-5.605717_pt1 | contig 13383 bp, 15 predicted proteins | sample MGYA00248673_ERZ507500 | MGnify/ENA primary metagenome ERZ507500 (study PRJEB26165, sample SAMN02676116) | human gut metagenome | isolation source: stool | host: Homo sapiens | place: USA | study: EMG produced TPA metagenomics assembly of the C.diff FMT (human gut...
CAAACCAACTTTTACTCGCACTTTACATAATATATTACTTGTCATAATCGAATTTTTTGATGCACCGGACCGCCAGATTCCAGCGTGATACCTGTACGGTATCCTGCGCCTGGACACCGGCCGCTGCCAGAAACAGCACCATCGCCGACAGTGCCGTCCGCAAAAACGATGCAGAAACTATCGGCCACCTCCTTCACCCTCCGGGAGCGCATCTTCCGGAATTTCCACCCCATCGTCCGAGCTGTTGAAATCCAGTTCGATGTCAACGGCATTCCCCCAGTTGTCTTCCACCGTAACAACAAGGTTCTGTGCTTCGTCACACAGGGAAGTATAATACAGGCGGAACTTCCGGTTCTCAAGCAGATAACGGTCATTCGGCTTGAACTCAAGTCCGTTGTCCAGCTTCAGGGAGCCCTCCCCGTCATACTGGAAATAGCGTATGGTATATACCGTACCGTCAAAATCCCCCTCGCTTTTCAGTTCGCAGCGCACTTCCGCCGTTTCATTCAATCCCAGTTCCTTTGGGACAGGCATGGTTTCCACACTGAACGGATAGCTCTGCTGCACTTCCAGTTCCGAATCGCACGATACCATGAGGACAGACAGCAAACCCATACAAAACAAAACCACACGACCGGCCACCGTCATTCTTCTCTTCATATTCTTTTCCATTTTCATTCGTTTTTCTTTTTTCCTGTCAGATATTCATTCAAGTCCTTGTTCCCTTCATACAGTCCGGAACAGTCCGTCACCTTGTTCCCGTAACGTTCCGCCAATATTTCAAGGGCAGCCTCTCCGGCCGGATCACGGTCAAGACAGCACCGTATCGTACCGTATCTGTCCAGCACGTCATACGACCGTTCCAGATTCGACACGGAGTTCAGCACGAGGCAGTCCTCGTCTCTTGCCAGCTCCAATACGACAGCCGACAGGAAATCAAAGAACCCTTCAAACACACAGCACGTATCCTGCTCCTTTCCTGACAGGGACAGGCAGGAAATGTCCTTCGGGGAAATACAACCCTTGAACATCGGATTGCGCAGTTCATAACCGCCGCTACGGTTCATAAAACCTACGGCAAAATACCATTTGCCGCGTATGCAGTATTCAATCTCCTTGCAGAACCGCGCGGCAACGGGCAGTGCAATGCCTCTTCCTTTCAGATAGTCGGTCAATGCCCTATGATGCAGGTCCCTCACCTTCACATCCTCAAAGCAGGAGACATTCGGTCTTCTTTCACGCCGTTGCAGATGCAATGCCGGAAGCATACCCGATTTTTCGGACAGGAGTCCCAGCTGCTTCCTGAAATCCGTACATCCGGTCAGTTCACCGACCAGACGGAAGATATCGCCGCCTTTCCCGGCATCAAAATCAAACCAGACATTTCTTTCCAGGTCAACCTTAAACGAAGCGGTCCTTTCATCACGCAGGGGAGAACAGTACCAGCATTCCTTTCCCCGGCAACGCTTGGGCGTGAATCCCAGCTGTTCAAGCAGACCGGTTATGGGCACAGCCCTCAACCTTTCCACATCCGCATACTGCCATTTCATAGCTTCATCCCTCCTTTCTTCCGGTTTTCAGGCATATCCTTGAAATGAAATCCGCTGTGTTTTCCGGGAATCTGTCTTTCCGGTTTCTGTTCCTCCTTTTTGCACTGTTCCTGATAAAGCTGCTTTATATCGTCCACACTGTACCTTCTCCCTGTCGTTTCTTTCAGCCGTCTGGCAAACGTGAATATATTGTTGCCGTTCCTGACGGAATCCGGCAGGGCTTCCGGCTTCAGCAAAAAAAGATAAGGATACTTGTTCTCTGCAACCATACACATCTCCGCAGTCCGGCGTTCCTTGGGAATAAAAAAGAAGGAACTGCTGTTTGTCCGAATACCGGCCATATACAGTTCGTCCGTCTTCAGTTCCTCACGGATATTCCGGCTTGCCAGGGCCAGGTTTCCCGATCTCATAACAGCCCGGAACAGCCTTTCTTCCGTATGCATACTCTCCGGCATATATTGCAGGCTGTTGCCGTCAACATTCACCAGATAGTCGGCAATCCTGTCATCGAACTGCTCCGGACGCATTGCAGAGGCAAAACTGGCTGCATCGGGTCTTTCAAGGGAATCCACCAGGCATTGGAATACAAGTTTCCTGTCCGGTATGGAAGCGACAATTTCAAGTATCGAATGATCGGGATCGGGAGCCCTCCTGTAAGCCACCATGCACATCTCCCTTGTCTTCATCTCTTCCGGAACGTATTTCAGGTTATAACCGCACGCCTTCACAAATTCCATGCACAGCTCCGGATTCCTGTGCTCATCCGGAACCTGTCCCAAATTGCTCCATCCCTTTTTGAGCATGTCCTCGTATCTGATTCCATCAGTCTTCTTTCTTTCCATGTTCTCAATTGATTACGAATCTTACACCTAATCCATATAGCGTATTGCAGCATCCCAGGCTTCCTCCCCAGAGGAAGCGCTCGCGTACAGAGGCGGTCAGCGCGAAACGGTCCGCAAGATACAGTTCCATTTCCAGCGTAAGGGCGCAACCGTAAACAAATGCGTCCCCGTTCTTCAGTGTAGCTCCGTCATAGAGCTTTTTATCGGACCAGTTTACCGTTTCATATCCAGCCAGGGCAGAACCGCCGAGGTTCAAAAACACCACCTTGCCCGCATCGGACAGCAGGTTCACGTAATACCCGCCCTCCGCCGTAAACTGTGCAGAGGGGACGGATATATTCCGATAGCTGTGTTTCTTGTGCAGATATTCCGCTCCATACACCCATTTGTCACCGCCCTTGGCATAGCTTGAAAGCGCCATACCCATATAGTATCCGTTATCGGAAGCCGCGCCTCCACGCATTTCAAGACCCTGCATTCTGGGCAGGAGACGCTGGGCGTCTGCCTGTCCCGCAGAAAGGACAAGCAGCAATGCCAGCATATACAAAACTTTCGTTCTCATCGCACCTTCAGTTCGTTGATGGTTTCCGCACGCACCAGGTCTTCATTGACCACCTCAAAACTCTGGTGACGGCCTCCCTGTTTCTCAAACATTTCAATGACCAGCTTCTTGTCGTCCGGAATCGTGAACTTCGGAAGCGCGAATACCGTACATTCGGAATCCTTTCCGGCAATGCGGGTCACATAATTGTGCGCCCTGAGCGGATAGATGATTTGCTCCTGCATGGCGGTACGCTTCACCACCTTCTTGTCCGCCACCTTGAACGTCACGAAGTCCACGTCAAAGGGAACATTCGAGGAGTTCTTTACCTGTGTATGGAAATACAGCAGGTCATTGTGGGTGTACAGCCCCTTCAGCAGAAACTGGATGCCGAAACGCTTGCAGCCGATATGGCGGATGCGCCGCTTGTCATTCTCATACACCGATTTCATGATAAGGCGGACCAGACGGGGGGATTCCTCCGCCAGCTCCGTCAGGTAGATTTCCATCGCATTGTTCGGACGGTTTACCGTTTCCCCGTCATGGATGAAATCGCACATCTCCACGTTCAGGAGCAGCGGCTCGTCGGCATATTTCACATTGAAACTGTAAAAATTCCCGTCTTCCGTAATGACCGACATGTTGGTCTCCTGTCTGAAATTGCGTGTCGTGGCCTTCACGCGGATCACGTTCTCCGCCCCATCCGCCTTTCCGGCGATAAGGTCCGTAGAGCCGAGGTCCACATACTTCACCGGAGCCGGAAATATGACATGCACCGTCTTGTCATACGTTATTTCCAGTCCGTGCGGCGGGATCATCCGGCTGAAACCGATCTTTCGGGTCAGCCCCTCATAATAATCCCCGCTACTCTGCTGCGCCATAGCAGCCAATACGCCCGTCAAAAGGGCAAACATCATCAGAATCTTCTTCATATGCGATTGGTTAATGGTTGTCTTTTCTTTCATTGTTTCCCGTTCCTTATTTTTCCGGTGAATGGAGCAGTACCCGGTGTCCGGCTTTCAGCGTGATCTTGACCGTACGCATCCTCTTGGATATGTATTGCGACACACCCTGTATGACACCTTTGCCCAAGTCCGAAGCTATCTGCGCCCCGGCATCGGTGGAAATGTTGATGCTGCTGTTCATCGAAGTTCCCATGTTGGCGGCAATCTCCCGTGTGGCATCGTATTCCAGCGAGTTCGGTACAAGAATGCCCTGCTGCCCGTCCATATCATACACTTCAAGTTCAACGGGGAAAATGGCTCCCTTGTATTCCACGGCATTGACCATGATTTCAAGCCTTTCCCCCTGTATCCGGGTGGCACCGACCAGCACCGTACCTTTCGGAATGAAACGGTCTGCGACCGTCATCGGCTCCGTAAGCCGCAGTCTCAGTGCCTGTCCGTCCGATACGGTCTGAGTCCCATGTACACAGGCTGCAACCGTATTTCCGTCCGTTACGGTCTTTCTTCCTACCGGAGTATTGAAACCGGTGTTCCGTTCTCCGGCAAATGCGGACATGAGTTCCTCATTGCTGACAGGTCCCGAAAGGGAAGACACCACCTGGCTTTGCATGCGCTTTACCGGCATGGCCTTCCTTTCCTCCGCCTGCCTGACCGGAACCGGTGTCTCGACCGCCTGACGGTTATTGTATTTTGCAGCCAGTTCATAGGATTTTTCCATCAGGGCCATCTTTTCCTCTATGCTTGAAGCAGACTCCCGCCTTTCAGCCTGCTGCATCCGTTCCAGTTCACCGATCCGTTCCAGAAGCCTTTCCTTTTCAAGGTCGGATTCCGGTTCATAGACAGTTTCCAGCGTCCGGTTCATCCTCCGGTAAGCCCCGGCCGACGAACGTACCGGGCTTTCACCGTCCACGGTGTTTTTTCGGGAAGATACCGGAACAGCCTCTTCCGGGATGTGTACCGAATCCCGGCATTCCTCTTCCCTGAACATGGAAGCGGCGACATCAAAGAAAGTCCTGCGCTTCTCCTCTTCCTTTTCCATGAAAGCCTTCTCGTATGCGTCCTTCTTGTTCCCTTCCAGACCGTTCCGCTCAGGAGAGGGTATTTCTGTATTGAACCCCTGTCCTTTTTCCTGTTCCGCACGTTCCTTTTCCGTAGGGCAATAGACCAGGCAGACAAAACCTATACAAAGCAGCACCATCAGCGGGTAGACAATGAACCTGGCCCGTTTGCGTTTCTGTTCCTCACTCAGCCGTTTCTTCTCTTTTGAGACCGGAAGCCTGAACAGCTTTCGCAGCCGTTCCAGCATCTTTTTGATTCTTTCTTTCTGCATCTTTCACTATAGATTGAACAAACTCCAACCGTACAGAATCCCCCGTGAACATTTCACCGGCGTTTCCCGACAGTCCTTCTTCTTTTACAAACGGCAGCACGGCCGTAAGCACACAGCATACCGCGAACGGAATGAACATCACCCAAAGCACCAGCCTGCGCTGTGCCCCTGTCAGTCTGCGACAGAACAGCCTGAGCCGTATGTCAGCCTGCTCCCAGATATTCCTTTTCATCTTTCCACGCTTCTTATATCCCTGTTTTCCAGGATTGTCAGATGCTCGATTATAAACCCGTTGGGATTATCGTCCGAGCGTGAGGTATTCTGGAGCTGGCAGTCGGTTACGAGCGAGCGTTCGGTCACGTTGCTTTCCCGGATTATCATCTGGCGTGCGTATGTCCTTGCCCTGTAAGGATAGCCGGAAAAGTCACAGACCACACTGTCCACCCTTACCACCTGATTGATGTTGCCGGAAATGAGCCGGTTGTAATAGCCTTTCTCGGCAAAATCCACATAATAATTATAGGCACTCCTGTCGGCAAGCTGCAACGCCCTGTTAATGTTGTGCTCAATGGCATCCTTCTGCGGGGAAAGCCCGAAAAAAAGCTCGTGAAACCGTCTTATGTGTTCCCTTGCCTCTGCCGGACGGTTCTGGGAAAGGTCCTGGGAAAGGGCAAGCATGAGCGACTTGCCGCCATCCAGCACGTAAATCTTCTCACGCTGTCTTTCGGCAAAACGGTACGAACTCCACAAGGCATACCCCGTAACGAGCGTACAGCAGCAGACAAATACGGCAAGTACCAGACGTATCCGCCTGAAACTGCTTTCAATATTGGTAAGTGATCTGAATTCCATCTGTTTTTTTGATTTGAGTATTTTTTCATTTTCCACGCAGCCGTCCTCCGATATTGCCCAGTGCGGCACCGCCCACGGCACCGGAGAATCCCCCGGCTTTCGTGGCGGTCCGGTTGATGTTCCGGCTGTAATTTCCGGCTCCTCCGGCCTGTACTATCCATCCGGCCACGGTCGGGACAGTGAAATACCCGATGATGCCTATCAGCATGAAGATGATATATACCGAATTGGAATTGTCCAACGAGTAGTTCGGATTGTTCTGGAGTTCCAGAATGTCGTTTTGCAGCATGAGAACCTGTATCTTGGCCAGCATACAGCTGAAAAGGTCTGAAACCGGCAACCACAGATAAACCGAGATATAGCGGGTGAACCACTGGCTGAGTGTGGACTGGAACCCGTCCCACACACTGAAGGCAAAGGCTATAGGACCGAGTATGGACAATACGACAAGGAAGAATGTCCTTACAGTGTCTATCAGCAGGGAAGCGGCCGCGAACAGAAGTTCCAGCAGGCTCCGGAAAGCGTCACGAATCCATTTTTCCATATTATACATTCCTGCCTCGACATACATTCCCATTCTGGCCGCCATGTCATCAGGAGACCATCCGAGCTCGTCAAGCTGACGGTCAAACTCCTCGTCACTGACCAGATAGGCCGTTTCGGGATTGCGCAGCATGGCCTCACGCTCCAGCGCCTCCTTCTGTTCGCTGTAACGCTGCATATCAATAGTCTGCCCCTCAAGCATCCTGTGCGTGCCCTGCACAATCGGACTGAGCACCGTATTCACCGTTCCAAGTACAAGTGTCGGAAACAGCATGATACAGATACCTATCGCGAAAGGACGGAGCAGAGGATATACGTCTACCGGTTCGGCACGTGCCAGCGACTGCCAGACACGTACAGCCACATAGAACAAGGCTCCAAGCCCGGCAAGTCCCTTGCCTACACCCATCATGTCCTCACACAGGGGCATCATTTCCTGATAAAGGCTCTCCAGCACAGTATGGAGGTTGGAAAAGTCAACGGATAACGACATCATAGGCTACCAGTATTTGGAGGTGTCATTACCGTAAAGCTTCAGCACCCGATCCATATCGTTCTTCTTCCTGGCACGCAGGAAACTCACGGCAATGTTCCGGTTCGTGTAATAGTTCGCAAGGTTACGGTAGCGCAGCATGCTGTCATAGCATCTGTCAACCACATCCATGCGGTCCTTGTCCGTCATGGAAAGGGTGCTTGCGTTGATGACCTGCTTCAAGTCCTGTAGTACCCCGTTGCTCTCCTCCAACAGCCTGGTATAGCCAAACGCAATGGCATCCAGTTCCTCAGAAGAAAAATTCTCGTCTCCCATCATCTTCCGGAAACTGTTCACATAAATGTCTGACACGTCGCCGACCATAAGAATCACCTCCTGCACTTTCCGGGCATCACGCACCAGATTGTTTACGGATCTCAGCGCGTCATAATATTTCTTATACTGCTGGTAGATCTTGACCGTTTCCGCAAAGTTCTGGGCGGTACTCGTAGCCGTAGAAGAGGTATGCACGATATTGTCCGACATGTTGATGATGCTTTGGGCAAGGTTGCCCGGGTCGGACACCACCCATTGCGCGTTGGAATGGACGGCTGCGAATAGCATCATGCAGGCTATCATAATCTTTTTTCTCATGGAGTCACCTCCTTCCTTACATAATCCCCGTTGGGAGAAAAGGTCAGTATATCCGCCGCTTCATTGTAGGCGACATCTATACGGTATCCGGTATTGATGAACAGGTTTCCGTTCTCCTCCACCAGCAGGTAAGTCTCCGGTTTCAGCCGGCGTGTCCTGCCGCTGCGTGCGAACACCGTCACCTTGTAGGCATCCCCTTCCTTATAAATAAGGACATCCGGTTTGCCGTTCACACTGCTCCACGAACCGCACAGGAGGTCGCAGTCCGTCTTCCGCTTCTCATCGCAACCGTGAAGCAGAAGCGATGCCGCCACAATCAGGCAGGCGGCAATCCTATACAACTGTCTGTTTTTCATTTCGTCTTTCTGTGATTTTGTTCTGTTTTCATTCCGATATGATCAGAATCCCATTTTGCGCCCTTTCGGTTTCACCCCGACAGGAATATGGATTTTTCCTGAAGGCTTTTCCGTACCGGTCTGATACGGTTTCACCTTGAAATGGCGGAATGTGGCTTCATTCTCCTTTTGGGATTTCCTGCCCGTCATTCCGGACAGCCGCATATCCAGCTTCCTGTAGGCATCCTCCGCCTGCTTCCGCCTGATCTCATCCGTTGAATTCCGCTCAATGCCATATTTCATAAGAAAATCAGTATAGACAAACGGCCCGTCAGCGTTTTTCGGATTGGATGCGATACTTCCCAATTTTACCAGTTCCCCGTACAGCCTGTCAATATAGGGATTGGGAGGACGGGAGCAGAGCCTTTCAAAAACCTGCTCTACAGCGTGTGTAAGCCTTGTATCGACCTCCATGACATCAGGAACCTCCCCGTCAAGTCTTTTTTTCCTGTATTCTGCCGGTTCCATGTTCTCAAGCCGGTGATACAGCTGATAATCATCGTAAAATCCGTAATGTTCGCAGATGTCCCGGGGAATGTCCCAACCGTCCATCAAGGACCGGTAAAGGGTATTCACAACCTCATTCCGCTTCCTTTCGTCCAATTCAAAACTTTCATTCATATCCGTTACGCCTTACCATTTGACATTTCTTTTCTCGATTCCCTCCTTTTTTCCGCAATACGTTTCACGGCCAGTTCCAGATTACCGTCCAGTTCTTCCGACATCTTCTGCAATTCCAGTTTTTCCGACTCCTCCGTGGTATATACGGCATATTCCTCCTCACTGACCTCCGTGGCATACACGGCCGAATGGGTACCGCCCAGACCGATCCAGACCTCACGGTAGGGAGCACCCGGACGGTTGGCCTGGTTGATGGAAAGGATCTGTCCTTTCTCCTTTTCCGTCAGTCCGAGCAGTTTCTGGATGTGCCCGAACTTGTTCATGTATTTCCGCTGGTCCAGGAGTATCTTGCAGTCCGAGTTGTTGATGATGGCTTCTTTCACAATCGGGGATGAAATGATGTCGTCCACTTCCTGCGTGACCACCACAGCCTCCCCGAAATACTTTCTGACCGTCTTGAACAGGTAAAGGACATAGGCACTCATATTGGCTGACATCAGGGCCTTCCAGCATTCTTCAATAAGTATCATCTTACGGATACCCTTCAAACGCCGCATCTTGGCGATGAAGGTTTCCATGATAATCAGCGTGACCACGGGCAGAAGCACCTTGTTTCCGCTGATATTGTCCAGTTCAAATACAATAAAGCGCTTGTTGGTAAGATCCAGTTCCTTGTCCGAATTAAGCAGGAAATCATAGTCACCGCCACGGTAGAACGGTTCCAGCACGTTCAGAAAACCGTCGATGTCAAAATCCTTCTCACGGACTTTCTTCTCCTCAATCATACGGCGGTAGTCATCACGCACGAACTCGTAGAATCCGTTGAAATCGGGTCTGACATCCCTGTTTTCCGTTATCCTGCGGATGTATGCGTTCACCGCTCCCGAAAGGGCCACTTCTTCCGAACGCCTTGGGGCTTCATCCTCACGTTTCCAGAGTGTGAGTATCAGGGTCTTGATACTTTCACGCTTTTCCACGTCAAACTGCCTGTCATGCGTATAGAACGGGTTGAAGGCTATCGGGTTGTCCTCCTCATAAGTAATGTAAATGCCATCCTCGCCACGGGTACGGCTGTGGATAAGATTACAGAGTCCCTGATAGCTGTTTCCGGTATCCACCAGCAGAATATGGCAGCCCTGTTCATAATACTGGCGGACAAGGTGGTTGGTAAAAAATGATTTTCCGCTGCCGGACGGACCGAGTATGAACTTGTTGCGGTTGGTGATGATTCCCTTGCGCATGGGCAGGTCGCTGATGTCAAGATGAAGCGGTACGCCACTCTGCCTGTCCGTCATACGGATACCGAACGGGCTGGGCGAACTGCGGTAATTCGTTTCCGATGCGAACAGACAGACTGCCTGTTCCAGAAAAGTATAGAAACTTTCCTCGGCCGGAAAATCACCCGCATTGCCCGGAATGCCCGCCCAATACAGAACGGGGGCGTCTATCGTGTTATAGTGCGGCACACAGCCCATCAGGGCAAGCTGGCTTCCCGTATCGTTCTTGATACGCTTGAGTTCTTCCTCATCCTCAGCCCAGGCCAGCACGTTGCAGTGACAACGAACCGGAAGCACCCCTTTTGTATGTGCCTCGTCCAGATACATTTCGGCCCACTCATGATTTACCGCGTTGCTGCGGCTGTATTTCGAGAGCGAAAGCATATTGCGCGATGTCCTTTCCATACGTTGCAGGATTTCCTGGGCATCATCGATGAACACATACTGCGAATAGATGTGGTTGCACGAAAGCAGAAGCCCCACAGGTGCTGCAAATGAAAGCCGGCAGTCACTCCGGTCAGTGGACAGGCGTTCATAGCGCATGTCAGTACCCACGCTTCCCGGCAAGTCTTCCGTATCCGAAAGCACGTGGAGGCAGAGACGTCTGTCACCCACGCGCATCCGCTCCGGATCAAGGCAGATGTCCTGCAATACAGGACGAATTTCCTCCATGCCGAGTGTCAGGTATTTTTCCAGCAGGCCCGGACGTTCTTCCGTCCCGACAACCTCCTCCGTCCTGAGACGTTTCATGCTGACATGACCGGAATCGTTCACGATACGCTCGAACTGACCGACGGCTTCCAGAAACTTCACCACCGCATCCCAGTCGGAAATCTCCTTCGGGAGGATACGGCCGCGGCACAGGGTACTGAAATCACTGCGACGCCGCGCACGTTCCCGTGTGGTCTTTGTCAGATACAGGAAACAGCGGTGCTTCAGGTACGGACGCTCGTTGAAATGCCGTTCATAGCTCCTTGACAGGAAACTTTCCGTATCCGCACCTTCACCCAGATAATTTTCCTTGACGAACCAGTCCTGCTTGTACACTACGGAATAGTCTGGCAGTACCTTGATGGCCTTGACCCAGGTCGAGTGAATGGCCTCGTATTCCGCCGCCGTGATTGTGTAAAGCTCAGGCAGTACAACCTCAAAAGCCACCGTAATATCCGCATCCTTGCTCACGATACAGTTGTTCTCAACGGCCAGTATCGGAAAATGATTTTCCAGGTTTCCGGCCTTCAATACGCTTCTCATTTTTTTCTCCTTTTCTTTTGGGTTAACATTCTGAATATTCTCCTGCGGGCTGACAGATACCGGGGATGACGCTTTTCCGCAAGCGTCTTCATCAGTCCGTGTTCACCGTACCTGAGATTCAGACGGAAAGTCAGCCATACGACCAGCGAACCGGATATCGCTCCGAACGAGAGGCATATCCACGGACCGACCCCCGCCATATACAGGATGATTACCGAAAGAAGCACCGACACGAGTCCTCCGGCAAAGATGAACAGGTATTGTGACTTCAGCCCCTTGAATTCTATCGGACGTCCTGCGCCCTTGTTAATGCGATAGTCCATTGCTTACAGGAAAAACGAACGGAGAATGGTGGCTGCAACAATCAGAAAGATACAGGCAAAAAACCAGCTGGCAGCCGTCTTGGAGGTATCAGGGTCGCCGCTGCTGAACTTGCCGTAAGTCTTGATGCCTCCGACCAGACCGAGTACGGCTCCAATTGCATAGCACAATTTGGTGGCAGGATCAAAGTACGAGGTCATGAGGCTTGTTGCCTCGTTAATGCCGGCAAGACCTTCGCCCTGCGCAAAGACACCTGCTGACAGCAGCATGCTCAATACTGAAAATAGGATTCTTTTTCTCATCGTCGAATCTTTTTTAGGGTTGGACATAAATTGAATTCGACTGCGAATATATAAGCAAATAAACCGCTGTCATTCAGGTATGTCATCAGATGGCATCAAATGTCATCAGATGACACAAGTAAAATGAATTTTCAAATTAAATTCACCACTAAATCTATTGATAAAATTTCTCTCTATATAAATATTCTTTATTAGGTGATACATAGAATAATGTTTTAGAATCTAATATTCAATTATCTGTATAAACTCTATTTATTGTACAAATTTGCATATTAAGCATATTTATTTTATACTTGTACCATTAAAATTGAAAAATATGACAGTAACAGTATTATTAGTTATTCATAATGCAGAAAAATACATTGAAGAATGTATAAGAAGTATTTTAAATCAAAGTTTTCAAGATTTTGAATTATTAATAGTAGATGATGGCTCAAACGATGAAACCGTTAATATTATTAGAAAACAAAACAATGAACATATACGACTTATATGTAATTCTCATAATTATATTTCATCTTTAAACTTAGGTTTAAACGAATCAAAAGGAAAATACATTGCAAGAATGGATGGAGATGATATAATGCACAAAAACAGGCTTGAGAAACAAGTTAAAATAATGGAAGGCAATGAAAATATAACTGTTTGCAGTTCTTGGATGAAATGTTTTGGCGTATGTGATATAAATATTGATAGTTATAATGGGATAATTAATAATATAATATGTGAACTTGTATTAGGTAATGTAATTATGCATCCTACAACAATGATAAGAACGGATTTTTTAAGAAAGTACAATATATATTATAATAAAAATTATCCTCACGCTGAAGATTATAAGTTATGGTTTGATATTGCTATTAACAATGGTATTTTTTGTGTTATTCCAGAGCATCTTTTATATTACAGATGTTCTGAAATGCAGATCTCAAACCTTAAAAGGTCTACTCAGAAAGAAACAGCTATCAAAATTCAGAAAGAAGTAATTGAATATATTATTAATAAAAATGACAGCCAAGAAACTTTTCAGTTATATAAAAACCTTCTGTCTTTTTATAACAATAAATCCCTTTCATTTAATACGCTATGTACAACTATGTACGAGATACTTTCAACTTTATAATATCAAAGAATATATCCTAACCAAATAAACTAAATTCAATATGAAATCAAAAACACATTCCCCTGTCATAACTATGAATAAAACCTTAATTCAAACTATATTAATTCATAATAACCGGTCTGTTATATTCTTACTTCCATATAAAATTTAATCTCAGTATTTTCAGAAGTGGCAATTAGACTGGCAAAAAGATGAATTAAAGGATTGTCTCTCAATATATATTATATAGAATAAGAAGAATACTAATTGATAATCAACATCTTAATCCTTTATTCAATATATTACCTAGTCGTCCCTTAAAAAGCCCATTTTTGCGAGATATTGTTCAAGTACAGTATCTC
>ERZ507500.196-NODE-196-length-11441-cov-4.540752_pt1 | contig 11441 bp, 11 predicted proteins | sample MGYA00248673_ERZ507500 | MGnify/ENA primary metagenome ERZ507500 (study PRJEB26165, sample SAMN02676116) | human gut metagenome | isolation source: stool | host: Homo sapiens | place: USA | study: EMG produced TPA metagenomics assembly of the C.diff FMT (human gut...
ACGTGTGCTCTTCCGATCTAAAAAGATTGCCTGTATCAGCTCCTGTTCACTATCCGACAGCAAAGGCAGGGCGGCTTTCAGCCTGTCCACCATAACAGCATTGACAACGGTTTCCGCAATGTCCGCCGCTTCATCAGCGATAAAGTCCAGAGGATTCCCCTCGCTGTCCGTAAATCCGTCCAGAGATAGCAGGCTGTTCCTCGCATCTAATTTTTGCAGGTAACGCCACCGCTCCCTGTCACGGTAGAAGTCCGCATATTGCTCCCTTACGACTTCAAGCAGACAACCTTGGACGGGGATAAACAGCTTGTCCATATATCCCTTGTCGGCTTGCCTGCGGCGGCAGAAATCCGTATAGGACAGTTCCACATAGCCGCCGCTTTCTTTGATATATACTTTTCTTGGTGCGTATTTCACCGCTAATACCTCCAATCTGAATTTTTGAAATGTAAAAATCCAGATGGAGAGGCGGGGAGCGGCAACGCACACCAGAAACAGCCCTGCGGCACTTTCCAACAAAAAACGACAAAAGAAAAACCGCAAAGGCTCTGTGACCTTCACGGTTATGGGAAATACAAATTCTGTTGTATGGAGATTGTACTTCCACTTTCAAGGTGAGAAGTACCGCTGCACTGGCAGAAATTTTTTTAACTGGTTTCCTGCCATTCTCTGATATGCTATGTATTGATAAATTTTACTTCGTATGAGCAGATGAATAACCGCCCGAAAAAAGAACATAAAAAAATCCCTCCAAATTTAAAAACAAATTCAGAGGGTAATTTAGGGTATAACAAAATAACCCACCCGAATATCGTTTTTTTTATTTGGTGAGTTTGTTCTTTCAAATACGAAACAAAAAGAGCCGATGATTCGTGAATTGTTCCACAATTTCATCGGCTCTGCGTCTTAAGCGTCTGGCTCTTTGATGACAGTTATCTTCAAGTTGTCAACTTTAATCAAGCTTTCTTGTCTGCATTTTGGACAATAAAGGGGATAATTCTCCAAAACAGTGTCCTTCCTAATTTTATTACGGGTTTTGCTCCCACAAACAGGACACAATATCCATTCGCATTTCATCATAATTAGTCTCTAATCCTTTCAAATCTCATTTTATATGACTTTTGCAAGCTGTTAAGCTAACTTGTGGAACATATGCCGAACCTTATCTATACGGCTATTCGGGCGGCGGGGTTGGCAAATAAATTTACCAATAGCTGGCTGGTATCCTTTTAACTCTGTCAAGCAGACTCCCTGCCCATTTGTGAAATAAGTTAAATCGTTCCTGTATTCTTGAATACATCTAGCAGGGATTTCTCCTTTCAGAATGACCTCGTCATTCTTTATCTGAGTACTTACAATATCTGCACAATACCTTGGAGCATCATGATACGCCCGTGAGAGATATTCCTGCGGTGCATAAATTTCAAAGTGGAGATATGGCTCTAATAGTTCTGTCCCTGCTTTTTTTAAAGCCTGCTCCAATACGATAGGGGAAAGCAGCCGAAAGTCTGCGGGGGTACTTACAGGACTATAATACAATCCATATTCAAAACAGATTTTACAGTCTGTCACTTTCCATCCATACAGCCCCTGCTCGCAGCCATAAAGAACCCCCTCCATAACCGCATTTTGGAACGATTGATTTAAATATCCAAGTGAAACTCTGCTTTCATACTGCACTCCGCTTCCAATAGGGAGCGGCTCTATGGACAACCCGACAGAAGCCCAGAAAGGATTTGGCGGGACTTCTATGTGGATGGTATATTCTGCTTTTCTAAGCGGTCTTTCCATATATATAACAGTAGGCTCTTTTATTTCTGCCTCCACATGATATTTTTCCTCAAGGATGGCACAAATGACTTCCATCTGCACATTCCCCAAAAAAGAAAGTATAATCTCATGCGTTGTAGTATCCACATAATATTTTAAAAGAGGGTCGCCATCTGAAATTTCTGTAAGTGCCCCAAGCAATATTTCCCGCTGTTCAGATTTCTTTACTGCAATCGTTGTTTGGAGCATAGGGAGAGGATTTTCAATAAATTTTCTCTGCGGCAACAGTATTTCGTTCCCCAAAATACTGTTTAGCTGCAAAACATCATTTGGTAAAATTACAATATCACCAGAGCAGGCTGTATCGGATGAATATAATTCACCGTTTGTCGGAACATACATCTCTGTGATTTTTATTTTCTCTTTTTCAGATATTCTAATAACATCCCTCAAATGCAATGTTCCGCTATATATACGCACATAAACAAAACGCCGCCTTTTCTCTGAATATTCAATCTTAAAAACCTGCCCGCATAGTTCAGATTGACCTTCAGGCGTTGATGAATAAAATTTACTGGCAATTACTTCTATAAGCTGCCGAATCCCCAGATTGTTTTTAGCGCTTCCGTGATAAACGGGAAATAACGTTCCGTTTTGGAATCTCCTGTTTTCTTCCTGTTCCAGTTCTGACATTTTAAACGGTTTCCCTGACATATATTTCTCTAATAGTTCATCGTTTCCCATAATTACCGCATCCCACTGTTCCATATCGTCATTGTCCGTTACATTTATATGGGGATGCTGCCCAACCTTTTGCTTCACTATAATTTCCGAAGAAAGCTTTGCTTTCATTTCCCGATATACCATTGGCAAATCAATCCCCTCTTGGTCAATTTTATTGATGAAAAAAATTGTCGGAATCTTCATTATCTGTAGTGCATGAAACAGTATACGGGTCTGTGCCTGTATGCCATCCTTTGCAGAAACTAATAATACTGCTCCGTCTAATACGGATAAAGAACGGTATACTTCCGCCAAAAAATCCATATGGCCTGGCGTATCTATAATGTTGACTTTTACATCCTCCCACTGAAAAGATGTCACTGCTGTCTGGATAGTGATTCCCCTTTGACGCTCCAAATTCATTGTATCTGTCCTTGTTGTGCCTTTATCTACGCTCCCTGGTTCTGCAATTGCACCACTGGTATACAATAAACTCTCCGTTAATGTTGTCTTTCCTGCGTCAACGTGAGCCAGAATGCCTAAGTTAATTATTTTCATGTGATTTTCCTCCTATCAACACCCAAAAAAGGGCATAAAAATACCCAGTGATAAATACTCCTATCACTGGGTAAATAACTCCAATAGCCCCAAAACACTTATATGTTTTCGGGCATATAAAATTACATGATAAAAGTATTCTTAAACTGGGTACAAAAAACTAAGCCCCATATTAAAAGTGAAACGGGACTGCTACTTTTTGTTCCCACTATCAAATTGACAGTTTATTTAAGAATACCTTGCCGCATATTTATTAACTCCTTGTATAATACTGAATCTAATTATATTCCTTAACCCTTTATTTGTCAAGCTGACAAACTAAAGCAGAAAAAGCGGCAGGATTTCCCCCTGCCACTAATCATCTGTTTATGCAAAAATAATTTCCTTTTCCACAATCTCCCTCGCACAAGCCCTTATGTTATTGAGGCATCCTGTCCATTCTAAGGCGTTTTCTGCCTTTAGCTGTTCCGTTATGCCCTGTGCCTGTTTCATACCCTCTATGAGCCTTTCAAAGCGTTCCTGTGCCTGTCTGTCAATGTCGGCAAGGTAAGCGTTAAGTCTGCCGCTTGTAAGAAGATTGGTGTATGTAACTTTGCAGTGATGCTTCAGATAATCCAAATGCCGCTGTCCCCAGATGCCTATCGGCTGTTCTTCTTCGGCGGGTACAGTTAAGCACGGTATTAAATAATCGCCTTGCCTTTCGTATTTGCCGCCCATTTCCTCAAAAATTGTCTTTGCCATTGTCTGTTACCTCCACATTCTTTTTTATTTTGAATGTCCGCAAAATCCGTCCTACATCAATTACCAGAATACGATCAGCGACCTGTGCAATTTCGTCATCATGGGTAATCATTACAATTGTCTGTCCATATTTTTTTGCTGTCATCTTAAGCAGAGCGATTACCTCATCACTGGTCTTAGAATCAAGATTTCCTGTCGGCTCATCTGCAAATATAATTTCCGGACGATTCACCAGTGCTCTTGCAATTGCTACTCTCTGCTGCTGTCCTCCGGATAACTGATTTGGCAGATTATAAATCCGGTTTTCAATCCCCAGAGTTGCAATAATATCATTTACATACGCTTCATCCACTTTTCTTCCATCCAGCCCCAGTGGCAGTACAATATTTTCCCAGACATTAACAGATGAAACCAGATTAAATGCCTGAAAAACAAATCCGATTTTTCTTCTGCGGAAAACAGCAAGGGCATCTTCCTTCATCCTGTATAAATCTTTCCCTGCTAAAGTAACACTGCCTTTTGTCGGGGTGTCTAGCCCTCCAAGCATATGAAGTAATGTACTTTTACCGGAACCTGACTTTCCGACAATTGCGACAAATTCTCCCTGCTCAATCTGAATGTCCACCTGATTGACCGCTTTGACCTGATTCTCACCTGCGCCATAAAACTTACAAAGCTGCTTGGTTTCTAATATCACACTCATGTGTTGCCTCCTTTTCAATTCTGTAAAGCGTACCTTTTCAGCACGCTTTCTTTGCCTGTTTATATATTTGGTCATTTTTCAACCTACATCCAAATTGTATCAGGACAATCTTTCATTTCACTTTCAAAAAACGAGCAGAAGTCTTACAGAATTGTAAGATTTCTGCTCACTTAAAATTTAACCAACATATGGTAATTGAATCACAAACGTGCTTCCTTTTTTCTTTTTGCCGGAGGTTACCGTAATCGTACCTGCGTGTTTTTCGATAATTTCTCTCGATAGAAAAAGTCCGATTCCTGTACCACTCTTTTCCATGACCTCCTTGGAACTTCCTCTGTAAAATCGTTGAAAAATTTTGTGATACTCATTCTGCGGAATACCAATTCCCTGATCCTCAATTTCCATTCTTACAAGATCGTTTCTTTTTTGTAACCGGATAAATATTTTTGAACCACACGGACTGTACTTGACCGCATTATCCAGAACGTTGATCACAGCTTCACCAAGCCACCTTTTATCCTGCATAATCGTGCATGTTTCCAGCTCTTTTTCATAGTCAAAAACGAATTCAATTTCTTTCTCATCCGCTTTAGGATAAGTGCGGTTCACAGCAGATATGACAGTATCCATAAGCGGAAGTTTTTTCTTATTAATCTGAATCAGTCCAGTTTCCATCTTGGATATTTCAAGAAGCGACTGCAATAATGTCTCCAGTCCATCCAGAGCACTCCGACAACGGATACGAAACTCCTCCTGTTCTGTGGCACTTAAGTCATTCTGCATCAGCACACTAAAACATGTATCCAAAGCTGCAACCGGTGTCTTTAACTGGTGAGAAATATCAGAAACCATTTCTTTCGTGTTCTCCTTTTCTGCCCTTGCTTCTTCCTTTATCAACTGAATATGATGTCCGATTGCTTCAAGCTGGTCATTCAATTTTTCCAGTTCTGCATGATTTTCCGTTTTCAGTAAATCATCAAATTTATTTTCACGGAATCTGATCAGAATTTCTTCCAACTGGTCTAAAATTTTCTGATGACACGCATCTTCTTTTTTCTTCCAATAAAGTAAAAAAGTCAAAAGAAGCACGCATATCACAGTGCTTACAGCACCGGTCACCATAACCTGATGCCGGAATTGCGAATAAAATGCATTCCCTTTATTTCCCCAGTATCCATATTGCTCCAATAATCGCCTTCCCTGTTCGTTAGTTTCAATATCCTTATCCTTAAGCAATTCCGAAACAGCATCCAGCCCGGAAAATTCTTCCTTTGCAGCAATCTCTGTCATAAGATTCATTTTATATTTATAATCTTCATAAAACACATACGTGGTAAAGCAATTTAATATTGCAAACAATACTATGACAGGCAATACCAAGGAGAGCACTGCTGTGATCTTCTTGCGATATCTCTTTGTCACTGCCTTACCTCCTGATTCCATATATACCCAAGGCCTCTGATATTCTTTATATAGACCGGTGCAGCCGGATTGTCTTCAATTTTCTCACGGAGTCTTCTGATATTGACAGCGATTGTATTTTCATCCACAAAATCCCCTTCCAGATCAAACACATTTTCCAATATTTGTGTTTTTGAAAGAATCTGTTTCGGATTCTGAAGAAAAAAAGTCAGCATTTTCAACTCCGTTTTTGTCAGACTGATTTCACGACTCTTTATCAGGACTTTCATTTCTCCTGCGATAAATACGATATCTCCCGAAATCATCTTTCCGGCTTCCGTTTTCTCCTGTCTGCGGCGGAAATGTGCTTCTATTTTCAAAAGAAGTACCGAAAGACTAAACGGCTTTGTAATATAATCATCTGCCCCTGCTTCATATCCCATGACCTGATCTATCTCCTGATCTAGTGCTGTAAGACAAATAATGTATGTATTATAATTGCATCTCATCCACCTTACAAATTCCAGTCCATTCCCATCCGGAAGATTCACATCACAAATGGTAACATCCACATTATTATCACTTGCAATTCTTTTCGCTTTTTTCACTGATTCTGCTGAAAAAACCTCATATCCGGATTTTTTCAGTGAGAATGTAATTCCACGATTTAAATTTTCATCATCTTCAACCACGAGTATACCTGGCATAGCATCTGCACCTCTCTTTATTTATTCATCTTACAATGCTTCAATGCCTCCACAATTGCACTCTCTTTATCTTCTGGACACTGCGGTTGCCTGCTATCTTCATTTTTAGGTAAATTAGGACTTGGAACAAGTTCCAAGTCTGTCGCAGCAGTCGTCGAATTGCCCTGCAAGCAGTCCATTCTCCTCGTTGCAACGCGCAAATTCTTTCCAACCTCAATTCCGCATTTTCTCTTTACCTGTGAAATATACAGATTGGAAACCTTCATGCCGGCATTATGTTCAGCCACATACTTCTTTATCTCATCATATGTAGCCTTAGTCTCTGCAGATGTTATATCCATATCATCAAGTTCAATCGTGACATTAATGTAATCATCCGGCTTTTGTTTCAGTTGGGACAAAAGAACAACCGTCTCGACTGTTGTTTCAGTTTCCAAGGGAAGTTCTTTCACTTCCTCGCCATCAACAGGCACAGGGAAGTTGAATACAATCTTCTTTATCCAGCTTCCGTCTTTTCTCTTTTCCGGGAACATCTCAATTCGCTCAATAAAGGCTTTCATAAACTCTTTCTGTTCTGCTTCCGTTGCGGAATGGTAGACTTCATCAAATGCCAGTAAGAGCCGATAAATGTTATCGCCGGAGATTTTCTCCTGCTGGATGCTGCGTATCTGACTTTGCAATTCGCCAATCTGAACTTCGATTTCTTCTATCGTATCATACTGTTCATCATATCGGCGCTGCAAATCCAAAATTTTTCTGTCATAGTGGGCATCGTTGATGTCCAAAGTATCCATCTGACGCTCCAAGCGGCTTTTCGTTCCAAAGGCTTGCTTTAGCTGTCCTTGCAGAACGGCGATCTGCTTTTCCATATCCTCTGTATCAACCGCCGTTCCAATTTTCGCTTGAATTGCTTCTATAAATCGGGGATTGCTGACCATAGCGGAGATGACCTTCGCCACAAATTTGTTGATTTCCGTCTGCTCGATATTCAGCCGGAAGCTGCACTCATGTCCCGTCGGCGTAACCGTATTTTTGCAGTAGTAATAATACCGTGTTTTCTTGTCCTTGCTATGAGCCTTGGCAATATTGCCGTACATACTCTTTCCGCAACACGGGCATTTCAAAATACCGGATAGGATGTGTGCGTGGTCTGGATTGTTGACCTTTTCCCGCTTAAAGGAATTGATCTTGCGCTTTTCCTGTGCCAGATACCAATCTTCTTCGGAAATGATAGCTTCGTGCTGACCATCGTAAACAGGGAACTCCGACTGCTCGACCACGTGCATCTCATTTCTTGTACCTTGCCTCTTTTCGGTTCTCCGTCTGCCATAAGCAATTTTACCCATATAAACGGGATTATCCAGTACGTCCTGCACGAAGTTCCTTGAAAATCCGGGGATGGTGTTATTTTGCCGCAGCTTCTTCACAAACCCGTTGCGGTTGAGATATTTAGCAATTCCGGCAACGCCCTCATTGGTATGGATGTAGCGGTCATAAATAACACGGATTACTTCCACTTCATCCTCCGCAATGACAAGGTTTCCGCTTTCCAATTTGTATCCATAGGGAGCGAAACCGCCGTTCCATTTGCCCTCACGAGCCTTTTGCTCCCGTCCTGCCATTGTCTGTGTGCGGATATTCTCTCGCTCGATTTCCGCCACCGCAGACAGCACGGAAATCATAAGCTTTCCGGCATCCTTGGAGCTGTCAATGCCATCCTCCACGCAAATCAGGTTGACACCAAAATCCTGCATGAGCTGCAAAGAGTTCAGAACATCGGCTGCATTTCTGCCAAATCTGGAGAGCTTAAAGACAAGCACATAGGAAACGCCGTCTTTGCAGTCCTGGATGTCGTTCAGCATCCGTTGAAACTCCTGCCTTCCTTGGATGTTCTTGCCGGAAAATCCTTCGTCAGAATACTCCCCGGCAACGACCATATCCTCGTATGCCGCATACTTCCGCAACTTGTCCCGCTGGGCATCCAAGCTGTATCCGTCTACCTGCATGGAGGTGGACACTCTCGTATATAGATAACATTTAAGTTGCTTCTTTTTCAGAATCGCCACCTCCTTCGCTCATTTCTTTTACCATCAATCCCTCGTTGCGGATATAATACTCCAAAAGTCTAAGCACATAATCCGGTGCATGGCGGTTGTCCAATTCCCACTCGGTCATAGTCCGGTAAGGGATATGGACGAGCTTGCAAAAATCTTTCCGGTTCAGTCCTGTGCTTTCACGCAACTTAATAATTCTGTTTTTACAATCCATTCGTCTTTTCTCCAAAAAAGCAAAAATACACGTTGCGTACATATTATAGCATAGCCGCAACAAGTACGCAACGTGTAAATTGTAAATTTTTACGCAGCCTTATTCGTCAAAGGCTGTGCTTGATTACTTTCCTTGGAATGCTCCACTTTCTGAGGGGCATCCTGTTCCAATTTATCCAAAACCTGATGTCCATATTTCTGGAGCATCTGGCTCATAACATCCACACAGCGGTCAAATGCCGCATTATATTTCGCTTCCTCATAATATTTCTTCAATAGGCGATTCCTCCATCAAAGTTCCATATCCTGTCCACGCTTCCGGGCAGGGTGTTTGTGTTCCTGCGTTTCCTTTCCTCTGATGAGGATAGAATTGATAAAAGCCCGAACCCTTTCGAATGCAATTTCCAGTGCATCCAGAAAAGGCTGGGCTTTCTGTTTCAGTTCCATATATTTTTCGTTTACTGCTTCATACCGCTGTTTCCAGATGGAAACCGTCTTTTCAGCGGAAGCGAGTTTCTCCTTCAAGCGCTTGTTGTCAGCATTGGCGATAATGCCGTTGACCGCATAGCGTTTGAGCGTGTCGCATTCATCCGGTGTCAGCGTGATATTATTTCCGAATGTGGCTTTCTTTCCCATCGTTTCAATCTCCTGCACCGTCAGAGCAACGGTCTTTGCTGTTTTGGTTTCCTTTTGCAGAGCTTCCAGTTTCTTTTTCTGTTTCTCCGTGGCAGCTTTGGCATTCTCCAACCCGCGCTCCGCCTGTGCCACCTGTCCGGTCATAGCTTCCAAACGCTGCTGTTCAGCCTGAACCTTGAACTGTGTCACTGTCAGATGTTCCTCGGTACTGCCACGCTCTCCACGCTCCACATCGGTATATCCGGCATTTCGCATGAAATGAAAAAAGTCATCCTGCAACACACTGTAGGACGACTTCAAAATCTTTTTCCCTTTTGCGTTCAACATAGGATTTCCGTTTTCATCAAGAACGGGTTTGGATTCCCACTTCTTACTGCGGCTGACCTGTGTGATCGTTTCCTTTACCGTTCCCCGGAGGGATTCATCCTTGCATCGCTTCGACCACAGGATTTGTTTCTCCACCACCGGGATATAAACCACATGAAGGTGATAGTGGTACACATCCTCGCCAAGAGCTTCGGACATTGCCCGGTTGCGCTCGTCGGCGTGCATCACAGCGGATAGGATATACTGCTCACCGCCTACGATCTCCACGGCGGCTTTATAGGCATCGGCATAAAACTGTTTTGCAAATTCATAGCCGCCGTGATTGTAGAAGTAAGCAGAGTTCACATCAAAAATCAACTCACCGTATTTGACGGCATCCGGTTTCAGACTTCTTGTGGAGATTACACCGTCCTGTTCCATCTGCTCAAACATTTTTACATAATCGTCCGCGGGGGCTTTGAAATGAATGTTCAGAGAAGTGCGTTCCGGTACGATGTCCTGATTGCTGTAGCTGTCCTTTTCACGCTCATTGTGTTCCTGTACCTTTGCCACATCAGCCGGTGTTTCCAAGTCCTGATTCCGAGCTACGGTGCGGTGGATTCCATCATTTCTTGCCATTGGATTTTTCCTTTCTTTAAAATTTGCAGACAGCGGAGGGCTGGAGAACGGCACTTTTTCAAAGTGTAATAACCCACTATGACACTTTCATCCATACTGGCTGCAAAGTGCCGTGGGCTCTCCGAGGGCTCTCCCGAGGGGGAATGCGGTCACTGCGGTGACCTCTGCTGACCAAGGCAAAATGTCTGCAACTTTTCCCATGGTCAGCCCGTCTGCATGAAGCTGTTCCGGTGAACTTCTCTTTGCAGACGGCGGCAGCGAAAAGCGTATCTTTCACTGCCATCCATAGGCAGCACTGCGGTGCGCCTATGGAGACGGGAGATGCGAGGGGCTGTTGCCGAGGCATCACTTCTCCCGTCTTTTCTGCCATACGATGTCGTAGCCAAGCACAGCGGCAAGCTCCAATACTTCCTTATATCGGATGCTTTCCCGCTGTAATTTTGCGGACAAATTGGAAACGCTGTCGCTCCATCCGTATTCGTCCGAGAGCAAGTCAACTACTTCCTGCATGGTCATTCCGGCACGGATGATCTGTGCCTTTATTTCATTGCGTACATTCATATTGAAAATTCCTCCATAATTTTGATTTGTAGTTTGGTACGATAGCTACTCTCCGAAGCGGAGCGGATGCACCGAACAGTGAAAAATCCGGCAACTCCAAAATCGTTTTATTTTTGCGGGTGCGATATTCTGTCCATATAGGCATATATCCCATTTTATTGTTCCGTGAGGTTTAGTCTGGAACAGTGAAAACACCCATTGTTCCGTGAACAGAGTACACGGTTTAGAGAAGCACGATTTGGCGAAATGGTTTCGTCCTGCGGTCAAAAACTTTGCTGTTTCCATTACCATTGATTTTCAATGCCCGAAAACAGGTCAGTTCTGACAGCTGATTATTCCTATAAAAAAGGAAAACAGGTAAAACGCTGTGTACATACATACAGAAAACGAAAGACAGGAATCAGTCCTGCCATTCCTCCGGTACGTACG
>ERZ507500.200-NODE-200-length-11185-cov-4.094160_pt1 | contig 11185 bp, 13 predicted proteins | sample MGYA00248673_ERZ507500 | MGnify/ENA primary metagenome ERZ507500 (study PRJEB26165, sample SAMN02676116) | human gut metagenome | isolation source: stool | host: Homo sapiens | place: USA | study: EMG produced TPA metagenomics assembly of the C.diff FMT (human gut...
CACTTCCTCCGGATGTTCCGGGACATACCATATACTTCAAACGTATGAGCGGCGGAGTAAGATTGACAGGAGGACGGATCCTGCCTGCTCCCGGAGGACAGGAGGTGTCTTATATTGATTTGGATTTTGCATCCGGCTTCATTAAGTGTATGGGTAATTATTGGGTTATGTTTTATTGCGGATAATTTAAATATAAAGTATGAGAATAAATTTTGCACAATTCCCTATTTATGATGGGATTAAAAAAGAAAAGCTTATAGCCAGTAACATCACTGAGGCCTTCGGTGACTGGATATATAAGAACGTAGCGGGCTTGAAGGCGCATCTCCTTGCGGAGAAAATCTTCAAGTCGACTGTAGATGGTGTGGAACTTGACGAAGAGGAAGTGGATATCATAAGACGTTCTACCCCTATGTTGTCCGGCTTGCTGGCCGATTCGTTGAATGATTATCTGGATAAAAAGAAGGAGGAACAACATGAAGATTGAGAATTTGGAACGCGCCAGCCGAATCAATGACGAACTGGCGAAACTGAAGCTGGCGAAAAATACATTGAATAACGGAGGCTATGTCCGTATCTACAGTAGCGCCCGGTCAAGTGCCGGATGTGTGGAACTGGATATAGCGAACTTCAATGACGAGGTGAATACGTGTATAGACAACCATATTGCTGAACTTGAATCAGAAATAGAAACGCTATGAAAAAGGTATATTGTAACAACCTTCTGGCAAAGGTGCTGCTTGCGTTCAGTTCTTGCCATACGATAACAATCGGTCCGTTTGTTTTAAGCAAGCGACCGGAAGAGAAAATCACTCAGAAAGTGAGAAACCATGAGTGTACCCACGCCCGTCAATGGGTTGAGATGGCAGTTGCCACCGGTACAGTTATCTGGATCTTGCTATTGTGTTTTGACCTTTCCGCCTGGTGGCTGGTGCTGGCCGGGCTGGCATTCTATCTCTGGTATGGTGTGGAGTGGCTGGTCAGGGCGGTACGGTTGAAGGATGCCGGCAGGGCGTATAAGACGGTATCGTTTGAGAGGGAGGCATATTCCAACGAGGATGATCCGAATTATATTGAGAACAGTAATTATTTTGCATGGGTGAAGTATTTGTTTTAATTTTAAAATTTGCATTATGGACTTGAATAATATAGTTGGCTTTAAAGCTGTGGATAAAAACGGCAACGAACGACAGGTGACCGTCGATGAGATGACAGAATTAGTTTCCGCACGGATTGTTTCCGCTGCATCAGAAATATCAACATTTGCTGCCGCTACGGCAGCCGGAACAGATGAGTTTGAGGACCAGTTGCCCCAGTCCGACACCTTCTCTTGGCTCCGTACTTTGGACGGTTCCAAGAACCCAACTTTAACATCTTCTTCGGCTGCCGCGAAAGTCCTGGGAGAACTTTTGCCACTTTCGACAAATACTAATAAGGGATTAACAAGGAGAACAGCATATTTTGATTTAATTCAAGGCAAATTATACAAGATAGCATATAAAGAGGAACTACATGTATATAAGCCTGTAATATGCTTACTATATGTGCTAAGAAGTGGAATATCGTCTTGCTATGTAGCTTCATTAAGTGGGTATCGTAATGGAGTTTCCCATTTTAAATTGATATGTGGAAATGATATCCAATTTAAGCTGTATCAAAAGTTGAATAGCGCTAATTATTTTGACTTCATGCTGGAATGCCCTGATAATTCAGCTGGCATTATGGAGATAAAAGCCATGATTGATTTAACGGTTGTTGAAACGACAGAATCATTAAGTGATTGGCAACAAATTGCAACAGAATAATAGCATAAGTTGAGAGCTGGGAGAACTAATGAACAGTTTGAAGCTGTTCCCGTTTATGCCCAAAGGTATATTAAGTACAGACGAAGAGGTAAATAGTGCAACTGCAAGCGGAATGTATCATGTATTCGGACGAGACGGAATTAGTGTTGTTTCAAATTATTCCATAATGATAGTTTTTAACGATGGACAAGGATATGTCATTCAAATGACATTCCGTCTAGGTGAGGATGTTGTTGGTTTCCGCCGTAATTATGATGGGAAATGGGGAGATTTTAGGTCTTTTGTATTGGCTTCTTAGAAACATGGATTACCTTTGCACCGCACATGGCGTTGTGCATATCAGGATCGGGTGGCACCGGCTTGTACCGGACCACCCGTTTTTTAATCATGTCAAAGAAAAAGTTTGCCATTTACCCCAACTACCGACCCAATATAGCCTGATCTTAATCAATTGCCCCGAATAGGTTGCTTGAAACCCTATTTTTTGAACATCATTTGTCCCTATAAATATAACAGCATTTTGCCCATCACCACTTTCGAATGGAGAATTAGATGTTGATTTAGTTGTTTTCCGAATCCCATTCCATGTAAATGTATTGTAATCTTCAATGGGATTAACATCTCTATCGAAGAACTGTTCCATAGGCATTAGTCCATCTTTCTTGGCTGTAGCAACACCAATCAGTTCTCCCAGCTCTCAAATATTGCTAAATTCTTGTCAAGATATAGGAATTTCGATTGCGTCGGATGGTAAATCTAGATTGTTTTCATGGCTTAGTTTGAGCGACCCATTCATGCCAATGCACAATGTACTGATATACACGTATGCTGATGATTTTACATAAACAATGGTTTTGTTCTCTTTTTTTTGATAATAAACATTAGTTAAATAGGTTCCTCTTTTTATCGAATTAACGGATAGATCATCGCTATATCCTGTTAATAAAACAACAGACGGAGATGAATTTTCATGGTTCTTAAATACTGAAATAAGCATTGATATTCCTGTTAAACGATTTCTAAATTCGGCAATTTTACAATACTTCTGCTGGTCTTTTTGATATGAAGTGGTCATTCTTTGAATTGATGGCATCAATCCATCTTTTTCACTCGTAGCAACACCAATCAGTTCTTCCAGTACTGAGGCATTGGCTTTCAACGCCTCACTTAATTCCATCTTTTCCATAATATTTTTTATTTACCAGTTTCAGTTTCCAAATTGTTTTTCTTATAATCCTGCCATGAGTCGGCGAGCTGCCCCACCGAAGCGGAAGTGTAGAGGTCAAGTATATGAATCTCGTCATCGGCAAGCTCCACAAGCTCGTTCCGATAGATCTTCTCCGCAAGCACGTGCGCCGGAAGACCGGGCACGTTCCTGTAAATGCCGTCAGCAATATCCTTACGGATATCCGCTATCACCATATCCTGTCTGTCTATCCCCGTGAACAGGGGAAATTTTGTAAAATCAACTTTCATAATATTCTTAATTAAATACTGTTATCCGCAATAAAACATAACCCAATAATTGCCCATACATTTAACGAATCCGGACGCATAATCCAGATCAATGGAGGACATCTCTTTTCCTCCGGGGGCAGGCAGGATGCGCCCGCCTGTCAGTCTTACCCCGCCGCTCATACGTTTGAAGTATATGGTATGTCCCGGAACATCCGGAGGAAGTGTCACTTCTATATTACCCGTATTAATAAACATCACATTGTCATCATTGTTATTCAGGGAAGTGCTGACGGATATGTTCCTCCAGTTCCCCACTATGCCATGAAGAGACACATAACTGTCATTGTTCGGATGAAGGAAAATGTTACCCCCCTCCACGAACAGAGGAATGCTCAGGGTCTTGATGTGCATCCCGATCATGGCATTCGGACTCTGTATGTCAATTCCGGCATCATACGATATCCCTTCGATTGTGACAAATTTCGTGTTCCCTCCGATTTTTACACGTGCAAATGTCCTTTCGTTATAAAACTCTATCTGTCCGGCGGACAGGTTGAAACCGACATGGGAATCCGTCCCCTCATAAAGAGTTTTTGAGGACAACATGCCGGAATCTATGGAAAACGGACCGATACGTCCGCTATCCGCCGTGATTTTTCCGCTGATGTCCACATTGACCGCCCTGATACCGTCCGCATCAATCATGGACGCCTTGATCTTCTCGGTCAGCAACAGCTTGGTGGCGATAAAAGTCCAGCTCTGTGCTACCTCCCAGTATTTTATTTTTCCCGAAGCCACATTCTGTTTGGGGGTTTCCGTCGAAACCGACGTATGCGAACGGATGCACAGGTACAGCAGGTTGTCATAAAGTACAATGTCGTAAAACTGCTGCCCTTGCTTGCCCTCCAGGTAAGACACAGACGCCCCCCATACACGCATACGCATGCGCGCTCCCTTATCTCCCTTGTCACCTTTTGGAGCAAAACTGACCTGTCCGGTTCTAGTCACCAACGGCATATCACCTCCTTATTCCTTGGTTGTGATGGTCCATGCCACGTTGCCTCCTGCCTGCTGGCACATGTCCCAAGTACACGTGCCGGAAGTGGCTGCTGTACCGGAAGTAGACGGGTTAAGGACTACTCCTGCACTGTCCATGAACACGAAATAGAAAGTCATGTCCTTGTACTTGGTGGTACTCCCACGCTTGACCAGAATGGGCTTATAGACCACCGTGTCACCACTTTCCCGGATGGTCTCGTCCTCGGGCGTGGGATTCAGGATCAAATCAAACGGATCGGACGCATCCATTACGGACTGCGTGTCCTGACCGATGAGCTTGCCGCCCTGGTACACCTCCGCCTTGAACACACCTGTCGTGTCAACCATATCGTTGGTGACGGTCAATGTCTGTGTGGTCTTTCCGCTCAGCACGCTCCACGCACCGTTGACCTGGTTGTACCACTTGTACGCCAGTCCGGTAGTGATCTCGTCACTGCCCATGCGCGCTACGGCTTTCAGAATGCAGCTCTGCCCTTTGTCCCGAAGGGTAAAATACTTGTTGTCACCGGCAATGATCGTCACATGCTTTTGGTTTCCGACCCCCTTGGTAATGGGGATGCTATAGACGAACTGGACGGTGTCGCTGGTATTCCCAACGGTCACGGTGGCTTCACCCTTGATGGTACAAGAGGCCGCTCCGCTCGCCTTGACCAGATTCTTGACGATCTGCAATCCGTAGTAATCCGTCGTACCGGGCTGGTAAGGGATAAACTTGAAATGTCCCGTCTCACCGCCAAACGTGTTGGTGGAGACATTGCCCGAGAACTTGATCTCGACATCATTGAAATACCATTTCATGGAGGAAGGAACCACCAGCCCTTCCGCCACCCGCGAAGAGGTGAGAATGAAGGACAAGACGGGCTTGAGCGAAGCGAAATCCGGTGCGATGTTCGTCGGCGCGGACGCTTCGCCCATATACTCCTGATACAGATCTCCCTGGTTACACTGGATGGCAGGCATGTATACGCCGCCCTTTTGCGAAAATATGACCTGTCCGGTCGCGCTGGCCAAACTCATGACGCTCCTCCTTCCCCGGTCGTTTCCGTACTATCCGTGCCTTCGGAGCTCTCTCCCCAAGAGGCTGGTGTGAATACTTCGACGGGATGGTCCGTACCGTCTATCTCTTCTTTCGCCGCCTGCGGGGTCAGGCAGATGCCGCCCGCTTCCTTGGCCCTGTCAAATACCGTGTCGCCGGGGAAACGTGCCACGTCCGCCTGCCACAATAATACATTGCCATCCGCTGTCCTGTTGCGGATATCGGTCAGATGCAACCGGTCGGCAACCTCCTTCGTTACTTTAATGTAAAATGCCATACTACTATTGTTTTTAATGTTATCCAAATTTTCTTACTACTACCGCCTTGCCCCCCTGTGTGAGCACCTTGCCGCCTTGTGTCAGCGCCACGTAAGGGCCTCTGTCCTCCACCTCCAGCTTTAACATCATGCCGTTGCTGAAAGGTATCCTGGGAGAGTATCCGTCGGCAACCTTGGCATATCCGGCATCTCCGCTCTTCTTGACGTACCAGTGGCAGTTAAACATGGCGGATGGATTCGGGATAACCCCCATGGTATCCCGAATGACGGGTCTGGGAAAGATGGCGTAAGTCCCGTCCGGAACACCCGTAGGTACGCCCTCCCAGTCGGCTTCAATCTTCGGAATCCTGCGGCGTATCACAGTAGAGACTGCCGGGTCCGATGTGCCCGGGGTTGATGCCGGAGTCCCGGAAGCCGCATAGGTGGCCTTGCAGACAATCGTGATGTCATCACCTATATAATTGCGGTCAATCTTATATACATTCTTGTTCAGTGATACAAACTCCCAGTCGTTGTCACCCGCTCCTGTGGTTATCGCCTCCAGCGCTCCCGTAGACAACAGACGGTACCAGAAGAACCTGCATTTGCCCGTAGCCGTCACGTCCGTGTCGCCTACCATCAGTTTAGCCGTGATGGTCTGTGCGGTGATGTCACGCACCGGGTTCCAGTCCAGCGTGGACGGGCTGTCTATCGTCAATACGGGGATCGCATCCGTACCGTCAACCGCGCGGACAAGACGGCTCATCTGAAAAGTAAACAGCTGTCCGGTACGTGTGTCGGCATATTCCGCGTAAAACTCCAGCGTGACGGGTTTTAGGACGGTGACATTTTTTTTCATTGTGATCTGTCCCTTGCTGTCACCGGACTCCGTAATGCCGTAGCCTGTGTTTGTCGATGTGATAAGTGTGCGTGTGGTTCCGATGCGCTCGTACCACTTCATGTTGGTCAGCCTGGAGTTGACCGCCCCGATTTTAGTCACCGCTTCCGGATCGGTGGCGTTGCACCGCGGAAACAGGACCAGCGGTGTCAGCGTATAGTCCGGAGTGTATTCAGCTTTGTCAGCCTGGTAGACCTGCATGTCCGGCACGCTGCCCACCACCTCGATGTTACAACTGGTTTGTAACAGCCGGTAGTTGATTTCTATTTTTCGTTGCTTTGTTGCCATTGTATAAAACCATTTTAAAATGTTACAAAATTCTCCGCCACTTCAAACTGCTGCCCGTCACGCAATAACGCCTGTGCTTTAAACGTACACACCCGCATGTTGGTATAATTCGGTCCGAGATCATCTATCGTCAGAGGAAGATTTTTCCCGGCGCCGGCACGCTTCACCGCCCATGCGTTATCTTCTGATACATTCCCGGTATCACGCGTCCAGCTCACATCAGCGTCAAGTATATGATCTGTCACGTCACGGTTGTACAGCTTGCCGGTAATATATAGCGTTGTGGAAAAAGTCTCGATATCAAAATACCACCCCTTTGTGCTGCCGATCTCTATCGTAAATTCCGGGTTCCCTTCCAGCATCGCCCATCCGGCCGCCGCATATTGCGGTTCGTCGGCTGTTCCCGTCATCAGGCACTTCCATTTGCAGCCGTAGTGCCAAACCGTGTCCGCCCGCTCCTGCGTATTGGTGTAAGGATTTTCAGAGGACGCGACTTCGGCCGACCAAAAGCCACGGTCCACCAGTTCCTGTACGGGCAGTCCCTGCCAGTCCACCCGGTAAAGTTCACCGAAGATGCCGGCACGGGCGAATATGTACGAGTGCTTATAGTTGATGGGGAGATTGTCAAACAAATCCAAATTGGGCAAACGCCCCAATATCATGTAATAGTTGTTCTGTTCCAGGACAGGTTTCGTTACTCCTTCCAGCCAGACAAGACATTTATCCGTGGTGGCGGACAAATACCAGTAGCTTTGCCTGTCCTCATTGATGGCATTGCCTCTGCGCGTGATAATCATCAGCTCAGTAGGGGGATAGTTCCGGCCTCCCGGCACCTCGCTGTCCGGATACACCAGTACCGAGATGGAGTTGGCCGCTATGTTCTTCGACAGCACACGTACCCATGAAGTGTAATACTCCCCCGTAGAAAAGAGGTTGTTCACAATCCCATAGACCACATCCCCCTCCTGGAATGCGGTAAAGTCATTCTCCCAACGCTTGCGCAATTTCAGGGTATAAGTTCCGTCGCTCTCTAAAGCCACGGACTCAATGACTCCGTTCTCGGAATATGAGGTGTCGCCTTCCTGTGCGTTCAGACGGTTATAGATGATTTCCTTGAACACTGCGGAGCCGCGTACCTCAAGACGCTCGAACTGACCGCGCCCGTCAGGATAGATACCGGCACCTTTACCGGCAATCATGGAGTCGATGAACTTGCCGAACTTCAATAAGAAATTTGTTCCGTCCGCTTGATCCTTACGAAGGAACATTACTAAGGAGCGCAATGCGGAATACACGTTACTATCCGTGGCCGGTGTAGAGTCATTCCTTCTTATCACATACACACCGCTGTCACCATCGCCCGTATAGGTCTGTCCCTTTAGGGTAAGGCTCTCAACCTTTTCCTCCAGCTCCCCGATACGGGAATAGGCGGCGGTTTCCCCGACAGTATAAACAGGTGAGTCAAAGGAATAGTCAAGATTGAATTCAAATCCGATAACCCTTGACTGTCTTCCGTTCTCGAAATAAGCCTTGTTGATAAGGTTGACCTTTTGACCGATGCCATAGAAATTGTGAATGCCATCCTCACGGTATGCGTCATTTGACATCATCGTGCAGCCATAGGTACTCGGGTCTATCTTGGATTTGGCAGCGTACTTTTCAGTCTTTTCCTTCAACTCCTGCTCGGCGGCACCCACAAGCCCCAGCTCGGTTATTTTCGTACTGTCCCAGCCGGAAAGCACATATTCATCTCCATCCTGGGGAAAGAGCACATCACCGGGAAGCGGTCTGCCATAGTCCTCATTCCTGACTATCTCCCAAAGCTGTGCCTCAGGGTTCCATCCGCCATCCTCCAATTTCTCCGGCTTTCCCTCAGGATTGAACTTCACGGCAAACTCCAAACCGTTGAGAAGTCCGGACGCGAAACGTATCCTCAGCTCCTGACCGGGGAGGATATATTTCTCGGAAAAGTTAACACCCGTGTCCCTAAAGCGGTAGGCATTCCATTTTTCCTCGGTGGTTGTGCCGTCCTCATTCTCCACCTTGTCCGTCACTTCGATAGTGGTGACATCCGACATGATGCCCGTTCTTCGGGGATAGACTTCATCGAAGATAACCACCTGCTCGACGGCTTCCTCAGTAATCATATCAGGATAAGCGTCAATGTAAGGAGTGCCTTCGGGAAGCATTAAGCGTTTTTGCACCACGCCGTTCACAACCACGGTCTCGTCAACCGGACGGTAGTCAGATGGGATATTCTTTGTTGAACCAAAAGCGTAGATACGGGTGGCATAAGTGGACTGGGATTCTGACTGTGACATTTCCTGCACGTTTTTCCCAATCTCGAAATCCACCGCATCGCCAGACTCACAACGTCCGAAATGGATGATGTTTTCAGTCACCCAACATTCGCAATCCCATTTCTTCGCCATCTCAAAACAAGCGTCAAGGATGTTGATGTTATCGTAACTCATCAACTGGGACTTGTTTTCGACTGTGGAATCAATGGAGAAAACAAAATCCTGTCCTTTGTATGTGTAACCAAGAGCTTTCAAATTTCTAAGGACTATACCGGCTTGTACGTCAAGCGGGGCGGTCAGGTTCCAGGACGCCTCCTGTCCGGCCGTTTCCGGGGTATATTTGAAGATTTTGTTTTTCCATTTCCAGTAGTAGGCGTCAAGCTGAAGCTCATAGTCGTATGCCCCGGTTTTACGGTTGTACTTGGGTTTGTACAGATCGCATAGTTCGAACCGTCCGAAACGTGTGTCCTCCGTCCAGTCGCCCAGTTTGAAAAAGACAGGAGATTTCAGAGAGAACTTCAAAAGTATAAAGTCCTCCTTCATCAGAGTGAACTTACGTTTGCTGCTTTTTCTGACAACATCCTGATAACATGGTGTACCAGCTGAATTTCTGATCTCAATTTTCATACAATATCTTTCCTGTCGCCCGGATTGGGTTCTTTGAGTTTGACCATAAACTTACCCCGGCATTTTCCGTAACTTCCATACTTGCCGCAAGACAGATAGTACAGATTGTAAATCTTTCCCAGTGCCGGGATTTTCAGTGCAATTTTACCCTTTACCAGTTCGGATACAAAGGACGAATATTTATCCAGATAGTCACTTTGCGAGTTTCCCGTAATAAAAAAAGGCAGGGTGAGCTCCCTAGAATCCATCTTGCAGATCTCAGGCGATGAAGTAATCTGTATGCCATGTTCCAACCTGCTGTCATTTTCGATATAGTCCTTCACAGGAGGGGGTGTCAGTATAGCCTCCAAAGCTCCGTCCATCAATTCCGCACCCCATGTACTCCAGATATTCCTGCCATTAATAAAAGCATTCCTCTCCATAATCACATTCCTTTTGTGTTTTTTTCTATCTCGGCAAGAGTGTCGTCCATGCCGCTCAATATGCCGGTATATTTTTCAATTTTCTCCAAATGATCGTTGCATTCATGCAATACATCGCGCATTTCCGTGACACACACCGAATGAGCAGCAAGTTCCTTTGCCATATTCAATGCTGCCGTGGAAATAATAAGCATATTCGCATTCATTTCCGTTCCTTTGGTTTCCAAACGTACATTAGACTCATACATGGCTGTCAGCCGTCCGCTGATCTCCTCACCTGTTTCCTGGCTCATGGTGGTGGAATATCCTTTGGAAGAGGATTGGGAATAAGAGTCTCCGGATGCGTCCCATCCGAAGATATCCGCCAGACTGTCTCTCTCGGCCAGCACTGCTTCAGACAACTGTTCCTGCATCTCACGCAATGCATCAACCTCATCTTTCGTATAACCATCCTCACCATATTCTGCCCAGGTTTCATATAGTTTTCTGACCTGTTCCTTGTACTTGTCGGCCATCATGGCTCTGATAATGGATTTGCGGAGCTGTTCCTCCAGATTCTCGGCCAGTTCTTCATTTCCGTTCTCCAGATCGGATATCATCTCCCAGTAAGAATCCTCAAAACTGTCAAAGGATATACCGGTAACCTGTTCCTTCACCGCCTCCAGTATTTCCTTTTCCGTTTCGCCATATTTGATGATATTTTCCAGATGGTTCCTGAACTCTCCGTCCATAACAGACCAGAGGCCGGCATAATTCTCCCTGATGGACTGCAAGACTTCCGGGGACATATTGATCATATCTTTCATCTCGTTGAACGTCACACCGTACTCCCTGGATATCTCCCCAGCGACATCACGCCAGTTCTGTCCTTCCCATTTGTAGGAGCCTTTCCACATCCTGTAGCCCTGGCTGTGACTTCCGATACTGCTGCCGGCACTCAGACGTGCCTCGGCAAGTTTCTTTTGTACATCCAGCTCGTTTTTTGCAATATTCAGAGCTTCCTCTCCGGCTTTGGATGCTTCTGCACCGTAACTTT
>ERZ507500.209-NODE-209-length-10834-cov-3.312088_pt1 | contig 10834 bp, 8 predicted proteins | sample MGYA00248673_ERZ507500 | MGnify/ENA primary metagenome ERZ507500 (study PRJEB26165, sample SAMN02676116) | human gut metagenome | isolation source: stool | host: Homo sapiens | place: USA | study: EMG produced TPA metagenomics assembly of the C.diff FMT (human gut...
GCAGATATGATCATCACTACGGGAGGTGTATCTGTAGGCAAGAAGGACATTATGCGTGAGAGACAGTACCTTTAGGTGACAGAGTTGTATTAAAACAGGTTGAAGCAGAAGAGACAACAGCATCCGGAATCGTGCTTCCGGGACAGGCACAGGAGAAACCACAGCAGGCAGAAGTTGTAGCTGTAGGACCTGGCGGAGTTGTTGACGGCAAAGAAGTAAAAATGGAAGTAGCTGTAGGTGATAAAGTTATCTACTCCAAATATTCAGGAACAGAAGTAAAAATGGATGGCACAGAATATATCATTGTAAAACAGAATGATATTCTTGCAATTGTTAAATAAGCAATATCAAAATAGAAAACATAAATGAAGATACTTATAAGATAATATTTACAGGATAATATTTACAGGATGTAACATGAAATACCGGATAAGTATCAGAAAGAATTCATAGAGATCAAAATTTGAATCAGGAGGTCATATTATCATGGCAAAAGAAATTAAATTCGGCGCAGAAGCCAGAGCAGCTCTTGAAGCTGGTGTAAATAAATTAGCTGATACAGTAAGAGTAACATTAGGACCGAAAGGAAGAAACGTAGTTCTTGACAAACCATACGGTGCTCCGCTTATCACAAACGACGGTGTTACAATCGCAAAAGAAATTGAACTGGAAGACGGATTTGAAAACATGGGCGCACAGCTGATCAAAGAAGTTGCTTCCAAAACAAACGATGTAGCAGGTGATGGTACAACAACAGCTACTGTTCTTGCACAGGCTATGGTTCACGAAGGAATGAGAAACCTGGCAGCAGGCGCTAACCCGATCATCCTCAGAAAAGGAATGAAGAAAGCTACAGATGTAGCTGTAGAAGCAATCAAGAACATGAGCCAGACAATCAGCGGCAAGAAACAGATCGCAAACGTTGCATCTATTTCCGCAAGCGATGAGACTGTTGGACAGTTAGTAGCAGATGCTATGGAAAAAGTTTCCAAAGACGGCGTTATCACAGTAGAAGAATCCAAGACAATGCACACAGAACTTGACCTTGTAGAAGGTATGCAGTTCGATCGTGGATATGTATCCGCATATATGTCAACAGATATGGAAAAAATGGAAGCAAATCTGGAAGATCCATATATCCTGATCACAGACAAGAAGATCAGCAACATCCAGGAAATCCTTCCATTACTGGAGCAGATCGTAAAAGTTGGTGCGAAACTTCTTATCATTGCTGAAGATGTAGAGGGTGAAGCTCTTACAACTCTGATCGTAAACAAATTAAGAGGAACCTTCCAGGTAGTAGCTGTCAAAGCTCCGGGATATGGTGACAGAAGAAAAGAAATGCTTCAGGATATCGCAATCCTTACAGGCGGCCAGGTAATCTCCGAAGAAGTTGGTCTGGAACTGAAAGACGCAACTATGGAGCAGTTAGGACGTGCAAAATCTGTTAAAGTTGCAAAAGAGAACACAGTTATCGTTGACGGTATGGGTGACAAAGATGCAATCGCAAACCGTGTTGCTCAGATCCGTGGACAGATTGAAGAAACAAAATCTGAATTTGATAAAGAAAAATTACAGGAAAGACTTGCAAAACTGGCTGGCGGCGTAGCTGTTATCCGTGTTGGTGCTTCCACTGAGACAGAAATGAAAGAAGCTAAGCTTCGTCTGGAAGATGCTCTTGCAGCTACAAGAGCAGCAGTAGAAGAAGGTATCATCGCAGGTGGCGGCTCTGCTTACATCCACGCATCCAAAGAAGTTGCAAAACTTGCAACAACTCTGGAAGGTGACGAGAAGACAGGTGCAAATATCATCCTGAAAGCTCTGGAAGCTCCTCTGTTCCGTATTTCTGCAAATGCAGGACTTGAAGGTTCCGTAATCATCAACAAAGTAAGAGAATCCGAACCGGGAATCGGCTTTGATGCTTTGAACGAAAGATATGTAGATATGGTAAGCGAAGGTATCCTTGATCCTGCAAAGGTTACAAGAAGTGCTCTTCAGAATGCTACAAGCGTTGCGTCTACATTACTTACAACAGAATCTGCTGTTGCAATTATCAAAGAAGACACACCTGCACCGGCTGCTAATCCTGGAATGGGAATGATGTAATTTTTAATAAACGATAAAATTATACCGTAGTATGCTTATAGCAATTCTCTGAAATAATGCATCTTAATCCAGCCCATCAGAGTGTGAAATCCTGCGTCAGATATCTTTGCCGTGCGTCAGCACGCCTGCAGATATCTTCCTTGTCTTTCGCACTCTGCTGAATTGTCTTAAATGCATTATTTACGAGGATTGCTATAGATAAAAACAGCGCAGGCGGAAATATGTGAAACGGAACCGTCGTCATAGACGATGGTTCCGTTTTGTGATATAATGCAGAAAAACAGCATGATGAATAAAATATAATTGTTAAATATGCTGTGCAAAAAAAAGCTGCTTTCAACAGCTGAACAAATGAAAAGGAGACGAAACAATGGGCGACTTGTATTCAGAATTACTGGTAAAGAAAGATAAGACGGCTAAAGACAGCCTGCTCAAATACGGTCTGATCGTTTTGACAGTGCTGGCAGTATTTGCCGGACTTATCATCACACCGCTGGCACTGATCATTGCCGTAGCGCTTGGAATTGCATGCTATTTTGTAATCCCGAAAACAGATGTAGAATATGAATATCTGTTTATCAATGGCGATTTTGACATCGACATGATCATGTCAAAGACAAAAAGAAAGAAAGTAAAGAGCTTCAAATTATCAGAAGCAGATCTGGCAGCACCGCTGGATTCCCACAGAATGGACTATTACAACGGAAACCAGAACATGAAAGTACTGGACTTTTCATCAGGAAATCCGGAGCATAAACGCTTTGGTGTTATCACAAGACTGGACGGAAATTTATGCAAGATCATCCTGGAACCGGATGAGGCACTTGCACAGGCTATGAAAAATTCAGCACCGAGCAAAGTTTTTTTGGATTGACATAGAATCTGATTTTTGTTACACTTGTTGAAAATAAAAGGACCAGTTGCTGGTTCCTTTTTACATTACAATAGTAATTTAATTTCATATACGCAAGGGAGGAAATGCAATGGGTACTATCATTGGTGAAGGCATTACTTTTGATGACGTGCTGTTAGTTCCGGCATATTCAAAGGTAATTCCGAATCAGGTAGATGTCACAACTTACTTAACAAAGAAGGTTAAACTGAACATTCCTATGATGAGTGCAGGAATGGATACAGTAACCGAGCATCGCATGGCGATCGCTATGGCGAGACAGGGTGGTATTGGTATTATTCATAAGAATATGTCCATTGAAGCGCAGGCAGAAGAGGTAGACAAGGTAAAACGTTCTGAGAACGGTGTTATCACAGATCCTTTCTATTTATCTCCTGAACATACACTTAAGGACGCAGATGAGTTAATGGCAAAGTTCCGTATCTCCGGTGTGCCGATCACAGAGGGCAGAAAACTGGTCGGAATCATTACCAATCGTGATCTGAAGTTTGAGACAGATTTCAGCAAGAAGATCAAAGAGTGCATGACTTCTGAGGGACTGATTACAGCCAAAGAGGGAATTACACTGGAAGATGCCAAGAAGATTCTGGCAAAATCACGTAAAGAGAAATTACCCATTGTAGATGATGACTTTAACTTAAAAGGCTTAATTACTATTAAAGATATTGAGAAACAGATCAAATATCCTCTGGCTGCAAAGGATGAGCAGGGACGTCTTCTCTGCGGTGCTGCGGTAGGAATCACTGCTAATGTACTTGCACGTGTTGATGCACTTGTAAAGGCATCTGTAGACGTGATCGTAATTGATTCTGCACATGGACATTCAGAGAACATTCTGAAGGCTGTACGCGAGATCAAGGCAGCATATCCGGAACTGCAGGTAATCGCAGGTAACGTAGCAACAGGTGCTGCGACAAAGGCTCTGATCGAGGCCGGTGTAGATGCAGTTAAGGTTGGTATCGGACCTGGATCTATCTGTACCACACGAGTTGTTGCAGGTATCGGTGTTCCGCAGATCACTGCTGTTATGGACTGCTACGAAGCTGCAAAAGAATATGGAATCCCGATCATTGCAGACGGTGGTATCAAGTATTCCGGAGATGTCACAAAGGCAATCGCAGCCGGTGCGAATGTCTGCATGATGGGAAGCATGTTTGCAGGATGCGACGAGAGCCCGGGAACATTCGAACTGTATCAGGGCAGAAAATATAAAGTATACCGCGGTATGGGATCTATCGCAGCTATGGAGAACGGAAGTAAAGACCGTTACTTCCAGGAGAATGCGAAGAAACTTGTTCCGGAAGGCGTAGAAGGACGTGTTGCTTACAAAGGACATGTTGAGGATACTGTATTCCAGCTCATGGGCGGTCTTCGTTCCGGTATGGGATATTGTGGAGCAGAAACTATTGAGAAGCTTAAAGAAACAGGCAGATTCATCAAGATTTCTGCTGCATCTCTTAAGGAATCTCATCCACATGATATTCATATCACAAAAGAAGCTCCGAACTATAGCGTAGATGACAAATAATAAATTTCAGGTGTAATATATGCCCCGGCTGGCTGCTGATGGAAAGAAATAAGATTTCCAGGCATGCCGGCCGGGGTATTTTTTGCAGGGAGTAAAATCCCGTAAGAGAAGGTAAAAATGCAAAAGCATATAAACAAAAAGAAAAAAACAGATACCAGAACAGGGAAAACTGCAGTAAAAAAGAAAAACAGCAGGTCGAAAAGACGAAAGAGCAGCAGAGTAAGGCAGAGAAATCAGAGAATTCTTATGAGCCTCATGCTGCTCGTGATCATAGTTCTGAGTGGGTGGATCATAATAAATCGGGCCAGTGAAAATGGATGGAGTATTGGGGACTTTTTACATAATTCTGACACGATGGTTTCTGATGGGGAACAGTCAGGAACAGACAATACGGATTCTTCAGGCGGACCGGAACAATGGCAGAAAGAAGGGGCGCCGTACATAGATGTGGAACTGCTGACGCCGAATGAATATTCCAGACCGCAGATTCCTATTGAGAGTGTACAGTATATTGCCATTCATTATACTGCAAATCCGGGGGCAACAGCCATTGCAAACAGGAACTACTTCGAGAATCTGGCGACTACTCATGACACAAAGGTGAGCAGTCATTTTGTAGTGGGGCTGGATGGGGAAGTGGTGCAGTGTATTCCTACGTCAGAGATGTCCTATGCGACGAACTCACGTAATGTAGATACTTTGTCCATCGAGTGCTGTCATCCGGATGAGACGGGGAAATTTAATGAGGCAACTTATGATTCGGCAGTGAAGCTTTCTGCGTGGTTGTGCGTGCGGTTTGGGCTTACATCAGAGAACGTGATCCGGCATTATGATGTTACCGGAAAAAACTGTCCGAAATATTATGTGGAGAATCCGGATGCATGGATACAGATGAAATCGGATATTGCGGCGCAGATTGATGTTGATTATGGTTTGCAGGATGTTCAGTAAAACGAAAATTCAGCACAGTACAAAAAAATTTGCCTTGAAATCCACAAAGAAGTATTGTACTATAATAACAACGTGTGATTTTTTTTCACAACAGTGCCTGCATGACTGGCGGAAGTAGGATTACCTACAGGGAGTGCAGCGAGTATATGAGCCGACCGCCTGGGCAGCCTGGAAATTATTCAATGAATAAATAGGTTTCCCAGGCTTTTTTTAACCTTATTTTTAACGAAAAGGAGAAAAATTATGGAAATGTTATCACTGGAAAAAGAACTGAAAGAGAATTCCTATCCTGGCAGAGGAATTGTGATTGGACGTTCCGCAGACGGTAAGAAAGCAGTGACAGCTTATTTCATCATGGGCAGAAGCGAGAACAGCAGAAACAGAGTATTTGTAGAGGATGGTGAGGGAATCCGTACCCAGGCGTTTGATCCGTCCAAACTTACAGATCCGAGTCTGATCATCTATGCACCTGTACGTGTACTGGGAAACAAAACAATCGTAACTAACGGAGATCAGACAGATACCATTTATGAGGGAATGGATCATCAGCTTACTTTTGAGCAGTCCTTAAGAAGCAGAGAATTCGAGCCGGACGGTCCGAACTATACACCTCGTATCTCCGGTGTTATGCACGTAGAGAACGGAAAATTCAACTATGCAATGTCAATTCTCAAGAGCAACAACGGAAATCCGGATGCATGTAACAGATACACATTTGCATACGAGAATGCCATTGCAGGAGAGGGACATTTCATCCATACTTATAAATGTGACGGAAATCCACTTCCAAGCTTTGAAGGCGAACCGAAACTGGTAGCAATTCCGGATGATATGGATGAGTTTGCAGAACTTCTCTGGAACAGCCTGAACGAAGATAACAAAGTATCTCTGTTTGTAAGATATATTGATATTGAGACAGGTAAGTACGAAAGCAAGATCATTAATAAGAATAAATAATAGTCACTTACTGAGTACAGATAGTGCTTATAGATTATTGTGAACATAAGACGATGCTTTCGCAGTAAGAAATTATTTACAGGAATTAATTTTAAAATACTTATTTGGTTCATACGGAGGATTTATATAATGAAAGAATTCGAATTAAAATATGGCTGTAACCCGAATCAGAAACCTGCAAAAATTTATATGGCAGACGGATCTGAGCTTCCGGTAAAGATCCTTTCCGGAAGACCGGGATATATCAATTTCCTGGATGCTTTTAATGGCTGGCAGCTGGTATCCAATCTGAAGAAAGCAACAGGACTTCCTGCAGCTACATCTTTTAAACATGTATCTCCTGCCGGTGCTGCTGTAGGACTTCCTCTTACAGAGACTCTGGCAAAGATCTACTGGGTAAATGATATGGACTGGAAGAATTTTTCACCATTAGCATGCGCTTATGCAAGAGCTCGCGGTGCTGACAGAATGTCCTCTTTTGGTGATTTTATTTCTCTTTCTGATGTGTGTGATAAAGATACAGCACTTCTGATCAAGAGAGAGGTATCTGACGGTGTTATTGCACCTGGATACACAGAGGAAGCACTGGAGATCCTGAAGCAGAAGAAAAAAGGAAACTACAATGTGATCCAGATCGATGAGAACTTTGTACCGGCTCCGCTGGAACACAAAGAAGTATTTGGTGTAACTTTTGAGCAGGGCCGTCAGGAGCTTGAGATCGATGATGCAATGCTTTCCAATATTGTGACAGAGAATAAAGAGCTTACAGAGGAAGCAAAACGAGATATGAAGATTTCTCTGATCATCCTGAAATATACACAGTCCAACTCTGTATGTTTCGTAAAAGATGGACAGGCTATCGGTGTTGGTGCAGGACAGCAGTCACGTGTACATTGTACAAGACTTGCAGGACAGAAGGCAGACAACTGTACTGAACATGAAAAAAGGCAGAAAGAAATAATTGATAAAAATTATAAACGGGCAGCCGGGCAGATCAACTTATCTGTTTTGCTTCCCGTTTTTTCCTGTTATATATGAGATGTGAGAGAAAAATGTAGATAAAGACCAGAATAAAGGACTGAGAAAACCTTAACAATAATAAGAATAATAAAATAAATCACATTATGCAGAATGTATAAAAATTTTAGCTAATTTTAGCAGAATAACCTTGACGAAATGACACAAATTCTATAAAATAATTATGTGCGTATAAGAAACATATATTTACTTATGTGCGAAAGGTGTGGCTGTTCAGTTACTTCACAACAGAATGCTGAATAGTTACAAAAGAACAATAATTTAGGAGGAAAATGTAAAATGGCAAAATGGGTTTACATGTTTACAGAAGGTAACGCTAATATGAGAAACCTTCTGGGTGGTAAAGGTGCCAACCTTGCTGAAATGACAAACCTTGGTCTTCCTGTACCTCAGGGCTTCACAATCACAACAGAAGCTTGTACTCAGTACTATGAAGACGGAAGACAGATCAATGATGAGATCATGGCTCAGATCATGGAAGCAATCACCAAAATGGAAGGAGTTACCGGAAAGAAATTCGGTGACAAAGAAAATCCTCTGCTTGTTTCCGTTCGTTCTGGTGCGAGAGCTTCTATGCCAGGTATGATGGATACTATCCTGAACCTTGGTTTAAATGAAGACGTTGTTAACGTACTTGCTGAAAAATCCGGCAATGCTCGTTGGGCATGGGACTGCTACAGAAGATTCATCCAGATGTACTCTGATGTAGTTATGGAAGTCGGAAAGAAATATTTCGAAGAACTTATCGATGAGATGAAAGCTAAAAGAGGTGTTAAGCAGGATGTTGAACTTACTGCAGAAGACCTTCATGAATTAGCTGAACAGTTCAAAGCTGAATATAAAGCAAAAATCGGTGCTGATTTCCCAACTGATCCTAAGGAACAGTTAATGGGTGCTATCAAAGCCGTATTCCGTTCCTGGGACAACCCACGTGCGAACGTATATCGTCGTGACAACGATATCCCGTATTCCTGGGGTACAGCTGTTAACGTACAGATGATGGCATTCGGTAACATGGGTGATGACTGTGGTACAGGTGTTGCCTTCACACGTGACCCTGCTACAGGAGCTAACGGTCTGTTTGGTGAATTCCTTACAAATGCTCAGGGTGAAGACGTTGTTGCCGGTGTTCGTACACCTATGCACATCGCTGAGATGGAGCAGAAGTTCCCGGAAGCATTCAAGCAGTTTAAAGAAGTATGCAATACTCTGGAGAAGCACTACAGAGATATGCAGGATATGGAGTTTACTGTAGAGCACGGCAAACTGTACATGCTGCAGACACGTAACGGTAAGAGAACAGCTCAGGCTGCTTTAAAGATCGCTTGTGACCTTGTTGATGAGGGAATGAGAACAGAAGAAGAAGCTGTAGCTATGATCGACCCACGTAACCTTGATACTCTTCTTCACCCACAGTTTGATGCTGCTGCTCTGAAAGCTGCTACACCAATGGGTAAAGGCCTTGGCGCTTCTCCTGGAGCTGCTTGCGGTAAGATCGTATTCACAGCTGATGACGCTGTTGAATGGGCTGAAAGAGGAGAAAAAGTCGTACTTGTACGTCTTGAGACATCTCCGGAAGACATCACAGGTATGAAATCTGCTCAGGGTATCCTGACAGTTCGTGGTGGTATGACATCACACGCAGCCGTTGTTGCACGTGGTATGGGAACATGCTGTGTATCTGGTTGTGGTGATATCAATATGGACGAGGAGAACAAGAAGTTCACACTTGCAGGACAGACATTCACAGAGGGATCTGAGATTTCTATCGATGGTACAACAGGTAACATCTACGCTGGAATCATCCCAACAGTTGATGCTACAATCGCTGGTGAGTTCGGACGCATCATGGCATGGGCTGACAAGTACAGAACAATGAAAGTTCGTACAAACGCAGATACTCCTGCAGATGCTAAGAAAGCTGTAGAGCTTGGTGCAGAAGGTATCGGTCTTTGCCGTACAGAGCATATGTTCTTCGAGGGCAACAGAATCGATGCATTCCGTGAGATGATCTGCTCTGAGACAGTAGAGGAGAGAGAAGCAGCACTTGCTAAGATCCTTCCGGAGCAGCAGGGAGACTTCGAGAAACTGTATGAAGCTCTTGAAGGTAACCCGGTTACAATTCGTTTCCTTGACCCACCGCTTCATGAGTTCGTTCCTACAGAGGAAGAGGACATCAAGAAACTGGCTGACGCTCAGGGCAAGACTGTAGAGCAGATCAAGACAATCATCGCTTCCCTTCACGAGTTCAACCCGATGATGGGACATCGTGGATGCCGTCTTGCTGTTACTTATCCTGAAATCGCTAAGATGCAGACAACAGCAGTTATCCGCGCAGCAATCGAAGTTAAGAAAGCTCATCCGGACTGGACAATCAAACCGGAAATCATGATCCCACTTGTTGGCGATGTAAAAGAGCTTAAATATGTTAAGAAATTCGTAGTTGAGACAGCTGATGCTGAGATCAAAGCCGCTGGTTCTGACCTTCAGTATGAAGTTGGTACAATGATCGAGATCCCGAGAGCTGCTCTTACAGCTGATGAGATCGCTAAAGAAGCAGACTTCTTCTGCTTCGGTACAAACGACCTTACTCAGATGACATATGGCTTCTCCCGTGATGATGCAGGTAAATTCCTCAACGCATACTATGACGCTAAGATCTTCGAGAACGATCCATTTGCAAAACTGGATCAGGTTGGCGTTGGCAAGCTGATGAAGATGGCTATCGAACTCGGCAAACCGGTTAACCCGAACCTTCACGTAGGTATCTGCGGCGAGCATGGTGGAGATCCGTCTTCTGTAGAATTCTGCCACAAGATCGGTCTTAACTATGTATCCTGCTCACCATTCCGTGTACCGATCGCTCGTCTTGCTGCGGCGCAGGCTGCCATCCGCAATCCGCGCCAGTAAAAAGTTGACGCAGTAGCGTAGGCAAAACAACCGATATAAATACGGTCACACAGTCCATTTGGATTGTGTGACCGTTATTTTTTTGCCCATTTTCAGTTAAATACACCGCAAATCAAGCCGCTGGTTTCACTACGAAATCAGCGGTTTTTTTCATTCCCAAAAAATTTTTTGAAATTTTTTCGTTTAGGGGGTCTATAAATGAGCCTTCTCGCTGCCTACCTATTGAGGGACAAAACGAATTCCCTCGTGAACCTTGAAAACCGAATACACATTCAACAGGTACATTCCTGATTGGGGGCGAAAGCCCCAGCCGGATGAAGGTGCGCCACGAACTTCCTGCCCATAAGGGTTATCACGGAAAGCGTGGATAAGCGTGAAAACGAAATCGTCGGCAATTCGCGAGCTTTTCGAGGAGCTTGGCGTGCACGCGA
>ERZ507500.228-NODE-228-length-9985-cov-4.861128_pt1 | contig 9985 bp, 10 predicted proteins | sample MGYA00248673_ERZ507500 | MGnify/ENA primary metagenome ERZ507500 (study PRJEB26165, sample SAMN02676116) | human gut metagenome | isolation source: stool | host: Homo sapiens | place: USA | study: EMG produced TPA metagenomics assembly of the C.diff FMT (human gut...
CGGCAAAATAACCTCCAATCGGCTACCGTGTCCCTGCAAGTCGTCATAGGTTTGTGTAGGCGCAAAGAAACGGCGGCTCTGAAAATCAAAGCCGCCGTTTCAAATGGGCATGAAAATATGTCAGCTCTACGACGGCTTTTTTTCTTTTGCCGTCGTCCGGCAGAGTATTATTCAATATTTAATTCAATGTTTCCAGTGAAATTCTCACATTCAATGCCGATATAGTTTCCACCTTCAGGGAGTGTAATTGTATCACTATATGTTCCGGTTGTTTCAAACAAAGTGACTGCTTCATCAGCTCCAGAAATCCAAAATACTTTTGCAGTTCCCTCCGTAACCTCCAGCGCGCAGTCAATAGACAGATCCTTACCAGCTTCACGCTTTATGGAAGTTCCTCCGAACAAATACTCTGTATCTGAAAAATCCTCATAGTTGGCTGTATAGCTTCCTGTATAATCATCAATTCCTTTTTCTTTCGTACCTTGTAAGGATGAATTTCCGGTAAGCGCTATGGAACCAGCAGACTGAACAATATTGTTATACTGATCGAGAAATTCGTCTTTTGTACAACCTGAAAGCACAGAAGCACCCAATAGTATCAGGTATAATGATAAAACTATTTTCTTCACAGCTATCACCTTCCTTTCCTGCGTACAGCACGCTTTCCTTTTCCCTTGGCATTTGCCTGTTTACGGGATTTCATTTCTTTTTTGTTACTGGACATCAGTAACAACAGCACCGCCCAGAGAACCATGATGCCAACCCCAATGACCGCCAACAAAGGGGTTGAGGATATGGTTGTTCCGGCATATTCACTCATGTCAAATCCCACTAAAATCAGCGCAGCAGAGAACGGATAGATGCTGGCAAGGATACCGCCTTTGAAGAACAGCATGCTATATCCAAGGAAAAACGCCAGAATGGAACCTCCCAGATATGCCCCTCGGATCTGCCCAAAAATCAAGATCAGCGGCATACAGACCAAATAGGTCGTCAGAGCCGCTAACACGATCTGCGTACCTCCATGAAAAAACACTTCCGCTGTCAGTCCCGATAATCCAACCGTCAATCCAGTAATCAAGGTAATGCCAACGCTGTATATTCCCAGCAGGACTGCAAAAATCCCGACCCAAAAGAGCTTAGCTCCCAGCATTTTCGGCATGGAAACAGGAATTGTCATGATGTTTTTCAGCGTATCATGGGTGGATTCTCTGTCAATCAGCCAGCTGCCAATCATCACCAGTGAAATCGGAAAAAACATCTGCGTATTGCCCCAGACAACATTCTCAAACAGAGTGGAAAAATCATAGTTTGGATTTCGGTACTCCGCCTCCACAATCAGCTGGCTCCCATATTGCACCAACGGACAGAGTGCAAGCGCCACCAGCCCCACCCAAAGTATTTGGCACCGGCGTAGCTTGAGCAATTCTGCTTTTAATAAATTCCACATAATTACACCCCCTTAGATTTCCTGGCGCCGGTAAACCAACGCAATCAGCGCAAGAAATACAACGGCTTCCCCAACAATCACACCGAACACCTGAACACCATTCAGAAAATACGGACTGATCCGTTCCAACAAGTCTGCCAATTCCGCACTGGTCTGGCTTTGGTCATAAAATTGGAAGGTCCAGCGGAAAGCCAGCGGTCCCGGAAACAGGGTTCCGATATTCAAACCAAAAGGCTGTGTGAGGAACGCATCGCTCATCGAAAGGATATAATTTGCAGTCGTATAGAAAAAGGTAATCACGACCGACACGATATAGTTTTTATTAAGAAGAACAACGAGCAGGATACATGGAAGTGCGCCTACCCACATAATCAGCCCTTCTTCTATCCCAACGCCAAACAAGGTCCAAAACCCAACCGGCTCCCAGCCCTGAAACAGCAAAACCGCAAGATTTACCAATCCTCCAACTGCCATAAAGCCAACGGCAAACAACAGTAAAACCAGCATCTTGGACAGCACCAGCTTGGTTCTATTTACCGGTACGGTAACAAGGTTTTTCAGTGTGTCATTATCAAATTCCTCAAACAACAGATTCGAAGCCAGTATCACAAGAAGCGGCATCAAAAGCAAATAAGCACTGAGCTGGAACAGGCTGGACATCACTCCATTTACAGCATCCACATCAGTGTTTACATCTGCCAGAAAGAAAGCATAAGCCAATGGCATGAAAACAGAAAGCAGCAGAGAAATAAATACCAAGGGCTTCCGTTTTAATTTCAAAAATTCGCATTTGATTAGTTTAAGCAATTCCTTCGCCCCCTGTCACACGCTTGAAGTAATCTTCAAGACTTTCTTCACAAGTATGCGCCTCCGATACCTCCAATCCGTTTTCTACAAAGGCAGTTACAATTTTCCCCACAGGCAGATCCAGGTTGTGCAGACGCAGATTGTGGTCGTCCTGTATGGAGAAATGGTTTTCATGGAAATTGCGTTCCAAAATTCTTGCCGCCTGTGCAGTATCAGAGAGTGTAAACCGGATATGCTTACTGCTTTTTTGCTCCAGCTCAGCAAGGCTTTCTTCTTCCAGCAATGCGCCGTGGTCGATAATTCCAATATCGTCAGCCAGCAAGGAAATCTCCGAAAGAATGTGACTGGAAATCAAAATGGTTTTTCCTCTTGCGTCGCAAAGCTCCCGAATAAAGGAGCGTACTTCTGCAATACCGATGGGATCGAGGCCGTTGATCGGCTCATCCAAAATCAAAAGCTCCGGATCGTGCATAACGGCAAGGGCGATGGCAAGCCGCTGCTTCATACCAAGAGAATACTGTGAAAAGAGCTTTTTATCTTTGTAGGGCAGTCCTACCAGATCCAGAGCATCTTTGATGGCATGATTGTTTGGTACGCCCCGCAGAGTAGCAAAGATACGCAGGTTCTCTGTGCCGGTCAGATTGGGATAAAAGCCGGGGGACTCAATTAGACTGCCAATGCGGGGGAGCAACTTCTTTTCATTCCCTTGCAAAGACTTTCCCCAGATTTTGACCTCACCGGAAGTAGGCTTCGTTAAACCCAACAGCATTTTCATGGTAGTGGTTTTTCCGGCTCCGTTTCTACCCAACAGACCATAAATTCTCCCACGCTTGACATGGATATTTAAGTCAGCCACACTCTTTTGTGAGCCGTATTGCTTCGTCAGATTTTTTGTTTCAATGATGTAATTTGTATCCATATTCAAAACCTCCTGTTCTGTAAGGTATTCTATCACGCCAACCTTGCATTAACCTTGCCGCAACCTTGCATTAACCTTGCAATTTGAAATCCGGCAAAAATGACAAAGGTTCCCGCCATAAAGACGGGAACCCGCTTAAATCTCCAAAGGAAAAAGCAACATAAATTCAGTTCCTTCTCCCGGAAAGCTTTCAACTGTTATGCTTCCACCCATCTTTTCTACAAGCTGATGGACAATAGAAAGACCAAGACCGCTGCCTTTCTCAGAGCGTCCTTTATCACACTTATAAAGCCGTTCAAAAATGTGTTTCAAATCTTCCTTCTCAATTCCCACTCCATTATCCGCCAGCAGCAGCTCCATGTTATTTTCCTTCTTCGATAGGGAAATTTTAATTTTGTCTGCATGGCTGTGAGCGATTACATTTTGAATGAGATTGTTGACGATCCTCATATAGCTGTCCATATCCAATCTTACCCGGACAGGCTGTTCGGGAATATCAATGTCATAATCAACCTGTTTATCCTCAAAAATCGGTATCCAGTCAATCAGGATATTTCTTGTCAGCTCTGCGGCCTCAACGCTCTGGATTTCCAAAGCAAACTCATTGGAATTTAACTTGAACCAGTCAAAGAGCACATCAATATATTCTTTCAGATCATGGGCTTTCCGTCGGGCGGTTTCAATATAATCATCCCGGTCTTTTCCTGTGACCAGTCCTTTGTGTGCAGCGTCAAGATACCCAATCAGAGTAGTAAGGGGCGTTCGCACATCATGGGAAAGGCTCGTCATAAGCTGGCGGTTGGTTTCTTCTGTCTGCCGTACAGTTGAAAGTCTGCTTTCATAGGACACAACGATCTCATTGATTTCATAGGCAAGAGGTGCTGTCAGTTCATTTGTTGCAGATAGAATACGCCGGTTGCCATTTCCGTTTTTCACATCAACCAGCACATCGGTCATTTCTGCGATTTGTTTTTTTACGCGCCGAACGAGAACGATGGAAGTCAGCACAGCCACAACAGCAATCACAATGGACAAGAAAACGATGATTTCCATGCTGGCTACACCTCCTTATTAAACCGGTAGCCAATCCCTTTGACCGTTTGTATATACTTTGGGCTTGAAGGATTGACTTCTAATTTTTTACGAAGCCGGCTGATAATCGCCATAATGTTACTGTCATCATAGAAATATTCTTCGCCCCAAACTTCCTCATAAATCTGCTGTTTTGTCAAAATTTTTCCTTGATGCTTTGCACAGTACAGGAGCAGATCAAATTCCTTTGGTGGAAGTTCAAAAGTGCCATTTTCCGTCGTAACAGAACGATTTTCAAGGTCAATTTGCAATCCATCAAAATCCAGTTTTTGCACAGCTCCGGCTTGATGATTAAAGCGGGTGTAGCGGCGAATGAGGGACGCAATACGGGCAATCAGTTCGTCCATATCAAACGGTTTTGTCAGATAATCGTCCGCCCCGGCCCGTAAGCCCCGCACTTTAGAAATGCTGTCATTTTTAGATGTGAACATCAAAATCGGCAGACTGTTCTCTTTGCGGATTTCTTCCAGCGTTTCAAAGCCATCCATACCGGGCATCATCACATCCAGCACCACAAGCTGATACTCCTGCTCTTTTAATTTCTGTAAGCCCTCTTTTCCGGTATTACAAAAATCAGCTTCTATGTTTTCTGCTTGTACGCTACGTTTAATCAAAGCGCACAGTTCTCTGTCATCATCTATAATCAGGATTTTATTCATGGTGCAACCCCTTCCCTTGTTTTGTCCTTCCGTCAATCGGCTTTTCTGCGTTCTTTGGGATCAGCCAAACACCAGCCATCTTTACAGCGCCGGGGATACGCCCAGCAGCGCAATAATAATTTACTCTACGAGGTGTCACGCCCCATTTTTCGGCGGCCTCTTTTAGTGTCATATAATCCATTCTGCACCTCCACAGCGTACATTATAGTTCTTTGTCTCGAACAATACAAGTTTATCACCAATCGCAGCTTTATATAATCGGCATAATCGTACAGCTTGTCAGACATAATAAGGTCATTCCATCACATAAACCGGAACGATACAATATTATTAAGGTGAACGATTATACCGATTGATGATTTAACTGCTTTAGGGCAAAAATGCGGGAAACCCGAAAGAATAAAGAACTGACACAACAGGAACTTTCTGATCTGAGCCATGTTTCTGTAAAGCAAATCGCCAATATCGAAAAAGGGAAAATGAATCCTTCCTATTTGATTTTGAGAGCATTGGCAAAGGTCCTGCACATCTCTTTAGATACACTTATAAATCCAGATGTTTCTCTGGAGGATGAAGGTGTCAATCAGATGAAAATGCTTTATTCCAGCTGTCCGTCAGAAATGCGTGACACCTTTCTGCATCACACCCAGGAAACGGTGAAAGAACTGACAGAGTTGTCCGAAAAATTTGAAACGAATTGAGCCAGTGAGTGAAATTTAACGATTCTCTCACTGGTTCTTTTCATTTCATATAAATTTAATCAAATAAGAAAGTTAACTTATACATATCAAATTTAGGTTACAAAAGGGACAAAGCTGATTTTTTACATCTACTGTCCCTTTTACATTTCCGTTATTATCTATTCATACTATATATCGTAAATAATTCCAGGTGGTAACAAAAAATTTAAAATTCTTTTAAAGTCAGAAAAGAAGTTCCCTACTCATTTAGACAATGAACTCTTTACGTTGATGAGTTGTCAACTGTATACTATTTTTTTACTTTTTTCCAAAATACAAAATATTTTACAGCAAGCATAAACTGATACAGCGTATTTTTATGGTTCTTTAAATAATCTTTGCATAAGAATCCATACTTGCATCGACTTTCATTATCAACTTACACATATCAAATTTCTTTTCATAGGTTATAACTTATATTCTATTTTAATTTTCAAAGTATACCATATCCCATGATCGTTCCGTTATTGATATCGTAGCTTCTCTGGTTCACGGCATCACTGGAGTTTCCCTCTACGGTGTATACGGTACTGCCCTCGGTTTTCTCCACGATTCCTACATGGTCTGAGGTTCCATCTCCGTTCCAGTCAAAAAAGATTAGGGTTCCGGGCGCTGGCGAGTATCCTCGGCTCTTCCATTTTCCCTTGTTCTGAAACCATGCGATTCCGTCATCACACAGAGAGAACTTCGGCATCTTACCGTTTTCGATTAATCCTGCCTGATCTCCACACCAGCTGGCAAAGCAGGCACACCATGCTACATGGCTGTCAAATCCATACCACGACCAGAACTTCTGGCCACCTTCATTTCCAAGCTGGGTAAGTGCCACGGATACAATCTGGCCGTTGCCTCCAAACAGGCCGGCAAACAATCCGCCGCTAGAATAATACCGCAGGACGTGAGGGACATATTCTGGATCCCCATAGGCACTCCAGCCATGTGAAGCCGCCTGTTCATTGGAAAACTGCAAAGCGTTTTCTGCACTGTAGCCCCCATAGTTTCGGAGAGCCCACGTTATGTACCCGTTTCCGTAGTTATACCCTTGCAGGGACAGCTTCAGCTTGTCCATGTCCTGTGGGCTGGTGCATCCGGCTTCTCTTAGGCAGTCCGCATAATACTGGATTCCTACCTGTATGGAGTAGTCCGCATCCTGGATGGCATTCGGGCTGTTGGAATACCGGGTGTTGTATGGGCACTCACTGCTCTGCATGGGATCGGTCCCCCGGCCGCCAGATTCCTGCATCATGATTGCCTGTATCACGGAAACGTATTCGGGGATTCCATACTGGTTGGCGTATTTCTGGATGGTTGCCGTATAGGAAAGTACTTCCTGGCTGAGTGCTTCGTTGCTCTCTGAGCTTCCAGAGAATGCCGCACCGCCAATGATCCCGACCATGATAACCAGAAGCAGAACCATGACCGCTCCGGCGGCTCCCAGTGCAGCCATCATGGACTGCACCGTTTTCGCTGCCGCTTCTACAGCGGCCTTAGCTGCCTTGAAGGTATTCTCTCCTGCCCTTGCCGTTTTCTGTATCCGGCGGACTCCATCGGAAGTCTGCAAGGCGGCTTTCTTCGCCGCCTGCTTCGCTGCCCTTCGTTCCATCTGCTTCTGCATCCGGGCTGTCAAGGCGTTGGAACTGGCCACCCGGAGCTTCTGCTCTGGCTGGATGCTGATCTTCACAGATGGAGGGGCGGTCTTAATAGTACGCCGCTGTATGGTCTTCGGCTCCAACCGTTTCCGTGGCTTTTCCTTGATCCGGATGCTTTCCGGCTGTTTCTGGCGGATGGCATTCTGCCTTGCGGTATCTTCGGCCTTGCTTTTCTGGTTTTGTCTTTTGATGGAAAGCGATCCACCTTCCGACATTTCCTGTCCATTCTGGATTCTTGGTGTCTCCCTAGCTGCCCGGATCTTCTGTTCTTTCGTTTTGACGGCATCTGAAACCACCTTTTGCCGCTGGGCTTCCTGGATCTGTACTTCCCGGATCTGTGCTTCCTGAGCTTCCCGGCTGGCAGGATTGGCGGTCTGTGTGTCCCCTGTTCCTCTGGCGGCTTCTTTCTGCGCTTCTTTTTTACCAGTAACTCTCAGTTTGATCTTCTCGTAGGAAGTCTGTGCAGCTGTCTTTCCGGCTCTGGTTACAGTTCTGCCTGTCTTTCTTGCAGCCCATTCCTCTGCGGATGTGACTTTCCCACTGGCATATTCGGATGGGGACTGTTCTCCCATGTCATTGTCCCTGGCATTTGCGATGGTCTGGGATTTTTCCTTGCTCTCCAGTATGGCCGTCCGCATCAGCTCCTTGGGGATTCTGGAGGCAGGATTTTTGGTCTTTGGTTTTGTTGTAACTTCTTTGGTTTTGATATCCTTCATCTCTCACCTCCAGTCCCGGCTTGTCCCGCTCTTACGCTTCGCCCGGCTTGGTCGTCATCAGGCGATACAGTTTTGTATTTCTTGGAAACGAATTTTCAAACGGCACCAGATTTCCGGAACAGCGGATCAGACCATGGCCGGCACCCACATTGGTGATGTAGGATAACTGGTTGTCTGAAATATTCAGAAGTGCCGCCAGCTCGTCCCGGTCGGTGGTGGCCTGATTCAAAAGGATCAGGAACTCACTGTTCGCCAGCATCAGGCGGGCGGTATCGGATTTCAGAAGTTCCTCAACGTTCTGGGTAAGTCCGGTTACAAATCCGGAATACTTACGGATACGCTTGTACAGGCGGTAGAAAAAGTCCGCACTGTATTCATAGCGGAACAGCAGATAAAACTCATCCGCAAAGATCCAGGTTGTCTTTCCCATCTTCCAGTTCTGGATCACACGGTTAAAAATGGAATCCAGAGTGACCAGCATGCCAAGGGGCATCAGCTGTTCGCCCAGCTCCCGGATGTCATAGTCGATGATACGGCTCTTCGTGTTGACATTGGTTTCCTGGGCAAAGGTGTTCAGACTGCCATTGATAAACAGTTCCGAAGACAGAGCCAGCCCTCTGGCTTCTTCTTCCGGCTGGAGCATGAGTTGTCGGTACAGGTCCTTTAAGGTCGGCACCTGCCCTTTGTAACCGCCCCTCATATAATCCCGGTACACATCTGCGGTGCAGCGGTCGAGGATGGATTTCTCCTTTGCCGAAAGGTTTCCGGCTCCTACGAGCTGCTCAAACAGGGAAAGGATAAATTCTGACTTCTCAATCAGAGGATTTCGGTCATTGCCATAGGCAGAATCCATATCCAGTGCATTCAGATGGGTATCCGAGGTTGCCGAGATCCGGATGACCTCTCCGTTTAAGGCTTCCACTAGAGAAGCAAACTCCGACTCCGGATCGAGGATGAGGATGTCATCTTCCGTGGAAAGGGCAAGGTCTACGATCTCTTCTTTTGCCGAGAAGCTCTTTCCGGAACCGCTGACTCCCAATCGGAACGAATTTCCATTTAACAGCTTCCGGCGGTCTGCCACCAGCATATTTTTGCTGACTGCATTCTGCCCATAGTAGATGCCGCCCGGCTGCATGATCTCCTGCGTATGAAATGGAATCAATACAGCGGTGGACTCTGTGGTAAGGGTACGCACCGCATCGATCTTCCGCAGGCCATACGGCAGGACGGTGTTCAGCCCATCGACTTGTTGCCATTTCAGGGTTGCCATCTGGCAGAGATGTTTTCTTGCAATGGAATACAGGGTTTCCGTATCGGAATCCAGCTGTTTCTTGCTGTCTGCCATATGTACCATTGTCAGGATACCGAACATCATTCTCTGATCCCTGGTGGTCAGATCGTCCAGCATCTCCTTGGTCTCTTTTCTCTGCAGCTCCATGTCATAGGGAACTACGGCTGAAAAGTTATTGTTGGCATTCTGGCGTCTCTGCCAGTTGGTGACGTTTGTCTCCACGCCCAGCAGTCGGTTCTGGATCTCACGCACCGCTTCGTCTGTCGGTACGGGGATGATATCAATGGACAGCATCAGGTTCCTGCCAAGGCTGCACAGTTCGGAGATCATCTCATCTTTCACATAGCTGGCGTAATCTTCCATGAAAAGGACTCTTCCGTACTGCTCACCCAGTTTAAAATGATCGTTGTGGAATTCCATCGTGTCCGGGCAGATCCAGTCTTTGAAGCTGTGTCCTTTTTTCGCAAAGGCTTTCATGTCAAATGGAAAACTCTGTGGAACGTCTGCCTTGAAAAAGTCCCGGAAGATCTGGAGCCTCTGCTCTGCATCCAGCTCTTCCCCGATGGAGGACAGCTTGGCCAGATGGGTGATGATATCCGTTCCCACACGTGCAAAATAAGTCCTTGCCTCATCGATGTTCTTTTTATGGACACTGACCGTCA
>ERZ507500.232-NODE-232-length-9888-cov-3.267467_pt1 | contig 9888 bp, 6 predicted proteins | sample MGYA00248673_ERZ507500 | MGnify/ENA primary metagenome ERZ507500 (study PRJEB26165, sample SAMN02676116) | human gut metagenome | isolation source: stool | host: Homo sapiens | place: USA | study: EMG produced TPA metagenomics assembly of the C.diff FMT (human gut...
TTGCAAATACTCAGTCAGAGGTTGCAAAAGAACTGATCCGAAAGGATACAGGCTCTGATATCGACGCAGACAGCAGACTGGATGCAGGCAGGGAAAAAGGACAGGCAGAGATCAAAAGCGGTGAGAAAATACGAATTGTATTTTCAGAGAATTCAGCTTTTGAGCCTGTGATCGCAAATCTGATCCTTACCTTCGGAGAACCGGTAAATATCCTGAAGGCAGATACCAAGAATGTAGGTGGTGTAGCCAAGGGAGAGATGATACTGGAGTTCATGGAAGGCAGCACCAGGACAGAAATGATGAAGCAGTATCTGAAAGAAAAAGGTTTAGCAATCGGGGAGGTGACAGAATATGTGGGATCATGAAACAATAATGATGATTGTCCAGGGTGTGGGAGAAACACTTTACATGACAGTTCTTTCCACAGTTCTGGGATACCTGTTCGGACTTCCTATGGGAGTGCTGCTGGCAGTGTCTGATAAAGAGGGACTGAAACCAAATGCAGTGTTGTATAAGATACTGGATGCAATTGCAAATATTGTGAGAAGTATTCCGTTTCTGATCTTACTGATCCTGCTGATTCCTTTTACCAGAGCAGTGGTGGGAAAGAGCTATGGATCAACAGCAACGGTAGTTCCTCTGGTAGTGGCTGCCATTCCTTTTATCGCACGAATGGTGGAATCGTCTATTAAAGAGGTAGATGCAGGTGTGATCGAGGCAGCCAGAGCTATGGGTGCCAGCAATATAAGGATCATCGTGAAGGTTCTTCTGGTAGAAGCCAGAACTTCACTGATCACAGGAGCGACTATTGCGATCGGAACGATCCTTGGTTATTCAGCCATGTCCGGTGCAGTAGGAGGAGGCGGACTTGGTGATATCGCCATCCGCTATGGATATTACAGATATCAGTCAGATATTATGATCGTCACAGTTATCCTGCTGGTGGTACTGGTACAGATTTTCCAGTCAGTGGGAATGATGATCGCAAATAAGATTGACAGAAGAAAGTAGTTTTAAGAAATCGTTGATTATAAAATGGTTATGAAAAAAGTTAAAATATAAAATTCGGGAGGACAATTATTATGAAAAAATTAGTGGCAGCAGTTTTAACAGGAGTATTAGTAGCAGGAACTTTAAGCACAGGAGTTTACGCAAAGGATGATGACAAGACAATCACAGTTGCAGCGTCTGCAACACCTCACGCAGAGATACTTGAGGAGGCAAAACCACTTCTTGAGAAAGAAGGATATGACCTTGAGGTTACTGTATTTGATGATTATGTAAGACCAAACGAGGTAGTTGAGAGTGGAGAGTTTGATGCAAACTACTTCCAGCATATCCCATATCTGGATCAGTTTAATGAGGAGAAGGGCACACACCTTGTAAATGCAGGCGGTATTCACTATGAGCCATTCGGAATCTATCCCGGAACAAAAGACAGCCTGGATGATCTGAAAGACGGAGATTCCATCGCAGTACCAAATGATACCACAAACGAAGCAAGAGCACTTCTTCTTCTCCAGGATAACGGAATCATCACTCTGAAAGATGGTGCAGGATTAAATGCAACTGTTAAGGATATTGCAGAGAATCCTCACAATGTGGAGATCGTAGAGCTGGAAGAAGCACAGGGCTGACAATCAAATATAATTTTATATATAGATTCAGATGAAAGCAAAACATTATTTACCTATGGCTGCACTGGCGCTGACGATAGCTGCCGGCTGTGAAAGCAAGAAAGAGGCTGTGATGGCTTCAGGAATAGATTTAGGCAACTTGGATACAACTGTGGTCCGAGGTGCGGATTTCTTTCAATATGCTTGTGGCGGTTGGATGAAAAAACATCCGTTGACAGACGAGTATTCACGCTTCGGTTCATTCGATATGCTGGCAGAGAACAATCGCGAGCAGTTAAAAGGATTGATTGCGGAAATTGCCAGACAGGAAAATGAGAAAGGCACGGTAGCTCAAAAGATTGCCGATATTTATAATTTGGCGATGGACAGTGCCAAACTGAATACAGAAGGAATAGAGCCTATCAAAGCAGATTTGGAGAGAATCGCTTCGGTAAAAGACAAGGAGGAGATCGTTCCGTTGATGGCTGAATTGTCTCATATCGGCATACGTCCTTATTTCACTTTCTTTGTTGATGCCGATATTATGGACAGTAAGAGTAATTTATTCCAATTATATCAGGGAGGTATCAGTTTGGGTGAGAAGGAATATTATTTGGATACCGATGAGGCTACAACAGATATTCGTAATAAATATAAGGAACATATTGTAAAGATGTTCCGGCTGGCGGGCTTTGATGAATCTGCTGCCCGGAAGAATATGGAGGCAGTGCTTGAAATTGAAACACGCATAGCCAAAGCTTCTTTCAGTGCTGTGGAACAGCGTAATCCTGCTGCCAATTATCATAAGATGACGTTGGATGAACTGAAGAAATCTGTTCCGGGCATCGATTGGGATGCATTTCTCAGTGGGGTGGGAGTAAAAGGTGTTACGGAACTGAGCGTGTCTCAGGTGGAACCCATCAAGGAAGTGGAAAAGATAATCAATACCATACCTGTAGAAAAGCAAGTTGCTTATATGCAATGGAAGTTAATCAACCGGGCAGCGAGTTACTTGAGTGATGAGTTTGTGGCACAGAACTTTGATTTTTATGGCAAAACCTTATCGGGAAGAAAAGAAAACCAACCTCGCTGGAAACGTGCGGTGGGCACAGTGAACGGCATGTTGGGTGAAGCGGTAGGACAGATGTATGTGGAAAAATACTTCCCCGCTGCCGCCAAAGAACGTATGGTGCAGCTGGTCAAGAACCTGCAGACGGCGTTGGGCGAACGCATCCAAAACTTGGAATGGATGGGCGACAGTACTAAAGCCAAAGCCATCGAGAAGTTGAATTCTTTCTATGTGAAAGTGGGCTACCCCGATAAGTGGAGAGATTATACGGCTTTGGATGTTGAAAAAGACTCTTATTGGGCAAATGTGAAACGTGCCACTAAGTTTGAACTCGATTATGAATTGGCAAAGGCCGGTAAGCCGGTAGATCGTGATGAGTGGGGAATGACTCCGCAAACTGTGAATGCTTATTACAATCCGACTACCAATGAAATTTGTTTCCCCGCCGGTATCCTTCAGTATCCGTTTTTTGATATGAATGCCGATGATGCTTTCAATTACGGAGCTATCGGTGTGGTTATCGGACATGAAATGACTCATGGATTTGATGATCAGGGACGTCAATTCGATAAAGATGGTAATTTGAAAGACTGGTGGACACCGGAAGATGCGGAACGTTTCAATAAACGAGCTCAGGTAATGGTGAACTTCTTCGACAGCATTCAGGTATTGCCGGGATTATATGCGAACGGTTCTCTTACTTTAGGTGAGAATATTGCCGACCACGGAGGTTTGCAGGTTTCTTTCCAGGCATTTAAAAATGCAACAAAAGACGCTCCTTTGGGAGTGGTGGACGGATTTACACCCGAACAACGCTTCTTCCTGTCATACGCCGGAGTATGGGCGGGTAATGTACGTGATGAACAGATCCGTTTACAGACAAAATCCGATCCTCATTCTTTGGGCAGATGGCGTGTTAATGGAGCGCTTCCTCAAATCGGTGCATGGTATGAGGCATTCAACATAACCGAAAACGATCCGATGTATTTGGCACCGGAGAAGCGGGTTTCTATTTGGTAAGATATTCTTTGGTATCCGCCGGTAGAGGGTAGGTTTGGAATTTCACAAATTTAATCGGAAAACAGTGAAGTTGGGAATCTATCCTCTACGGTGGATATTTTTTCTTTTGATATAACTCTCTTTCTATTTGGATTTTAATCAATAAACCGTTATTTTTGCAGGCGATGAAACAAAGAAGGTATATAGCATGGTTTTTGATACTTGTTAGCATCATTATGTTAACGGCATCTGTCTTGCCGCACCATCATCACCGTGAAATACTTTGTTTGCAACATGATATTACAGTCTGTGGCTGTCAGTGTTCGGGGGAACAGCATAATCACGATGTATCGCATGACAAGCATACGTGTAATGCCGGTTGTGTGACTAAATTCAAGACTATTACTCCCGAGAAGGTGCAGAATAGCGTTTCGCCGGACTATTCCTTCTGTTCGTTGCTTTACACAGTGCCGGATATTTTGTTGCTTTCATTGCGACTTACCGAACGCAATACGATTCCTGATACTTATTATTTAGAAAAACTACATTCTACATGCCTGCCCCATGTCAAGGGTTTGCGTGCTCCTCCCTATGTTCTTGCTTAACAGATAGAAAGTTTATCTTTTTATCCGCAACTTTGTTGCATTTTCTTTACGCTAATTTTGTATTTAATAAAAAAGTAAGAACAAATTATATCATCATGAAGAAACTTATCTTTATGGGAGTCTTGGGCTTGTTCCTCTTAGGCTCTTGCAACAGTAAATCGGAACATGACCATGAGGGGCATAGTCATGAAACGGAAAAAGCACATAATCATGATCATGAAGGCCATGATCACGAGCATGAGGAACACGATCATGCGAGTGAAAACCACGAAGGACATAACCACGAGGCAGAGATGGCAGCCGGACATTCCGATGAGATAATTCTGGCTCCAGAAAAAGCAAAAGCAGCCGGGGTAGAATCGGAAATAATCCGGCCTGAATCATTCCGTCAGGTGATAACGACCAGCGGTCAGGTGCAGGCAGCACAAGGCGATGAAAGCGTAGTAGTCGCCAATGTAGCCGGTGTGGTTTCTTTCCGCCATCCGGTAACGGACGGTATGAGTGTGAGCAAGGGGGCTCCCATTCTGAATATCTCTGCTGAGAATATGCCGGACGGAGACCCTGTAAAACGTACCCGTATCGCATATGAAACCGCCAAAAAAGAATATGAACGTGCCGCCAAGTTGGTAAAAAGTCAGATAATATCGCAGAAAGATTTCAATGCCATTAAGGAGAGTTATGAAAATGCATTATTGGCATACGAGGCTATTTCAAAGAACCAGACCAAGACAGGTGTGTCCGTTACAGCTCCTTTAGGTGGCTATATCAAGAATTGTCTGGTGAAGGAAGGTGATTATGTGTCGGTAGGCCAGCCTTTGGTGAGTATCACTCAGAACCGTCGTCTGTTCCTTCGTGCAGATGTTTCCGAGAAATATTATGGTTATCTGCATAGCATCCAGTCGGCAAACTTCAAGACTCCATACGATAATAAGGTATACGAGTTGGGTGAGTTGAAAGGGCATCTGCTTTCTTATGGTAAAGCATCCGGTGGTACTTCTTTTTATGTGCCTGTAACTTTCGAATTTGATAATCGGGGAGATGTGATTCCCGGTTCGTATGTGGAGGTGTATCTGCTCTCGTCGGAAATGCCCGATGTGCTGGCCTTGCCTGTTACGGCACTGACCGAAGAACAAGGTTTGTACTTTGTTTATCTGCAACTGGATGAGGAAGGATATAAGAAACAGGAGGTAACTTTGGGAGCGAGCAACGGAAAGAAAGTGCAGATTCTGACCGGTTTGAAAGCCGGTGACCGTGTGGTAACAAAAGGAGCCTATCAGGTGAAATTAGCATCGGCCAACAATGCGATTCCGGCTCATAGTCATGAACATTAATCAAGCCGCCCTATGCTAAATAAAATTATACATTTTTCCCTTCAAAACCGTATATTGGTTCTGGTGGCGTCGGTTTTGCTGCTTATTGGCGGTACTTACACGGCTTTTCATACGGAAGTCGATGTGTTCCCCGATTTGAATGCGCCGACTGTAGTGATTATGACTGAAGCGAATGGTATGGCTGCCGAAGAGGTGGAACAATTGGTAACCTTCCCTGTAGAAACTGCTGTGAATGGTGCGACCAATGTGCGCCGGGTGCGTTCATCTTCCACCAATGGCTTTTCCGTTGTGTGGGTGGAATTTGAATGGGATACCGATATCTATCTGGCCCGTCAGATTGTCAGTGAGAAATTGTCCTTGGTCAGCGAGGAGCTGCCCGAGAATGTAGGTAAACCTACCATGGGACCTCAGTCTTCTATTTTAGGTGAGTTGCTGATTATCGGTCTGACTTCGGATACTACTTCCATGCTCGATCTCCGTACACTGGCAGACTGGACTATCCGTCCGCGCCTGCTTTCTACGGGAGGTGTGGCACAGGTTGCCGTGCTAGGAGGTGATATCAAGGAATATCAGGTGTTGCTTGACCCTGCCCGCATGAAACATTACAATGTTACGTTGGCAGAGGTGATGAACGTTACCCGTAACATGAATCAGAATGCCAATGGCGGAGTGATTTATGAATATGGAAACGAATATATTGTTCGCGGGGTGCTTTCCAGTCATGATGTGGCTCAGTTGTCACGTTCCGTCATCAAGACGGTGGAAGGGGTGCCCGTTACATTGGAGGATATTGCCGATGTGAAGATTGGTTCGCAGGAACCCAAACTGGGTACTGCTTCGGAGAGAGGAAAACCTGCCGTACTGCTGACCGTTACCAAACAACCCAAGACCGGGACTATTGAACTGACAGAGCAGTTGGAAGCCGCATTGAAGGATTTGCAGAAGAATCTTCCGGCTGATGTGCACGTTTCTACAGATATTTTCCGTCAGAGCCGTTTTATTGAAAGTTCTATCGGCAATGTGAAGGATTCGTTGTATGAAGGTGCTGTTTTTGTGGTGATTGTTCTCTTCCTGTTCCTTGCCAATGTACGTACCACGGTTATTTCATTGGTAACCCTTCCGTTGTCATTGATTGTTTCTATATTGACTCTTCACTATATGGGGCTCACCATCAATACCATGAGTTTGGGTGGTATGGCCATTGCCATTGGTTCGTTGGTGGATGATGCCATTGTGGATGTGGAAAATGTATGGAAACATCTGCGCGAGAACCGCTTGTTGCCCGAAGGGGAACGTAAAAGCGTGATTGAAGTCGTGTTCAATGCTTCGAAAGAAGTGCGTATGCCTATCTTGAACTCTACCTTGATTATTGTAGTCAGCTTTGTTCCTTTGTTTTTCCTGACAGGAATGGAAGGGCGTATGCTGGTTCCGTTGGGCATTGCCTTTATTGTGGCGTTGTTTGCTTCTACGGTAGTGGCTTTGACACTGACTCCGGTACTGTGCAGCTATCTGTTAGGTAATAATAAAAGTAAAGGATTACCCAAAGAGGCATTTGTAGCCGTATGGATGAAAAAGCATTACCGCAATACCTTGTTATGGTCCTTGAATCATAAATCCGTAGTATTGGGTTTTACAGGTGGACTGTTTGCGGTGGCATTGGTTATGTTTTTTGCATTAGGACGTAGTTTTCTGCCATCTTTCAATGAAGGTTCGTTCACCATTAATATCAGTTCATTGCCGGGAATTTCTTTGGCAGAATCGGACAAAATGGGACACCGTGCGGAAGAGTTGCTGATGTCTATTCCCGAAATACAGACTGTAGCCCGTAAAACGGGACGTGCCGAACTGGATGAACATGCACTAGGGGTTAACGTGAGTGAAATTGAGGCTCCGTTTGAATTGAAAGACCGTTCCCGTCAGGAACTGGTAGCCGATGTGCGTGCCAAGTTATCTACCATTACCGGTGCGAATATCGAAATAGGCCAACCTATCAGCCACCGTATCGATGCCATGCTTTCGGGTACCAAGGCCAACATTGCCATCAAACTGTTTGGTAACGATTTGAACAAGATGTTTGCCATCGGTAATCAGATAAAGGATGCTATCAGTAGCGTGGAGGGTATTGCCGACTTGAATGTGGAACAACAAATCGAACGTCCGCAGCTCAAGATTGTTCCCAAACGCGAGATGCTTGCCAAATTCGGTATTTCGTTACCGGAGTTTGCCGAGTTTGTATCAGTGAACATGGCGGGTGAAGTCGTTTCACAGGTATATGAAGAAGGCAAAGCGTTTAATCTTATTGTCCGTACCAAGGATGAGGTGCGTGATGAGATGGAGAAGGTGCGCAACCTGATGATTGATACCGGTGACGGTCAGAAAATCCCTGTCAACTATGTAGCCGATGTGGTTTCTGCCATGGGACCGAATACCATCAGCCGTGAGAACGTGAAGCGTAAGATTGTGATTTCAGCCAATACCAGCGGCCGTGATTTGCGCAGCGTGGTGAATGATATACAGGAACGGATTGATGCGCAAATCAAGCTTCCCGAAGGATATCATGTGGAATATGGCGGTCAGTTTGAAAGCGAGCAGGCGGCCAGCCGTACGCTGATGCTCACTTCGTTTATGAGTATCGTGGTTATCTTCCTGTTGCTTTATACCCAGTTTAAGAATGCAGCCCAAAGTGGAGTCATTTTGTTGAATTTGCCTTTGGCGTTGATTGGTGGGGTATTTGCATTGATGATAACAACGGGTGAGATAAGCATTCCGGCTATTATCGGCTTTATCTCGTTGTTTGGCATTGCTACCCGTAATGGTATGTTGTTGATAAGTCATTACAATATGTTGCGCGAAGAAGGTATGGAGTTGAAAGAAAGCATTCTCCACGGTTCGTTAGACCGTTTGAACCCTATCCTGATGACTGCGTTGTCTTCCGCGCTGGCTTTGATACCTTTGGCATTCCGTGGCGATTTGCCGGGTAATGAGATACAAAGTCCGATGGCGAAAGTTATTCTGGGAGGTCTTTTGACATCGACTTTCTTGAACGCTTTCATTATTCCGATTGTTTATGAACTGATGAATCGAAAGAAGAAATAATAGAAATATATGAAACGAATCTTATTTATAATAGCCTTCTGCTCTCCCTTGCTGGCGCAGGCCCAGAGTATTGAGCACATTTTGAAAAGCATCGAGCAGAACAATAAAGAGCTCAAGGCACAGAAACATGCCGCCGATGCGACCAAGATGGAAAACCGGACAAACAACAACTTGCCTGATCCTACGGTGAGCTACAGCTCTTTTTACAGTAATGGTGCCGAAGGTGGTCACGGTACGGAATTCGTTGCTTCGCAAGGTTTTGATTTTCCTACTCAGTATATTGCCCGCAACCGGCAGGCTACTTTGCAGAACGAAGCGGTGGACAAGCAACAACAGGCTGCTCGCCGAGATATTCTGCTGAATGCGAAGAATCTCTGTCTAGACCTTATTCTGTTGAATCAGGAAAAAACATTGATGGATATCCGTATGAAAAATGCAGATGAATTACAGGCACTTTATGAAAAACGTCTGACTACCGGTGATGCGAATATACTGGAAGTCAACAAAATCAAGATGGAGCGTATGAACGTGCAGACGGAAGTTGCCCAAAACAGCGCAGCTCACCGCACTGCCTTGCAGTCTCTGCTTGCCATGAACGGTAACATGCCTTTGGAGTTTGCTGAAACCACGTATCCTGCCATACAGGAAATCAATGATTACAATGTTATGAGGGATGAAGTGATGGCGTCAGACCTTGACTTGCAGGCCGCCGCCGCCACTGCCCGTGCCGCCGAGAAGCAGGTTTCGGTAGACCGCCAAGGATGGTTGCCGAAGCTGGAAGCCGGCTTTCGCCGTAACACGGATGATGCGGTTTCGATGAATGGTTTTGTGGTAGGGGGCTCCTTGCCTTTGTTTCAGAATCGTAAAAAGGTAAAGATAGCCAAGGCGCAGGCTATCAGCGCTCAGCTTATGCAAGAAAGTGCTAAAGACCGGGTCGAGGCTTCCCTGATGTCTCTTTTCAATGAGATGCAGCAGTTGAAGGATGCCATGAATGCGTATGATGTTCCTTTGATGTACCGTTCGCTGGATTTATTGAAGCAAGCATTGACCGAGGGACAAATTTCATTGATTGAATATTTTGTGGAAACGGAAAATATTTATAAGAATCTCCAGGCGTATATGCAGATTGAGAATCAATACCAGAAGGTGATGGCGAATATTTACAAGAATAA
>ERZ507500.237-NODE-237-length-9859-cov-3.412281_pt1 | contig 9859 bp, 7 predicted proteins | sample MGYA00248673_ERZ507500 | MGnify/ENA primary metagenome ERZ507500 (study PRJEB26165, sample SAMN02676116) | human gut metagenome | isolation source: stool | host: Homo sapiens | place: USA | study: EMG produced TPA metagenomics assembly of the C.diff FMT (human gut...
ATAAAAAATCTCACACCTGAAAATTTAGTTAAAAGATATGAAACTTTTCTTTATATTTCCCCATCTAATAAGTGTAAAACAAAACAACAAAGCTTCATTCGAATGAAACATATTTGTAAAAACATAAGAGCTACTGGACATGAAGTAAACAGTAACACATAAAACTTTAAGCAAGGAGGATCAGCATTTGATACAGTTGGTAAAACGCTCCATCTCAGGAGATGCGGATGCATTTCTGGAACTGATGGAAAAGAATTCTCTGGCAATGTACAAGGTGGCAAGGGGAATCCTGGATAATGATGAGGATGCCGCAGATGCCATACAGGATACCATACTTACCTGCTTTGAAAAAATACATACACTGAAGAATCCGGAATATTTCAAAACCTGGATGATCCGTATCCTGATCAATGAATGCAATAAAATCCACAGACACTACAAAAATTTCAGCAGAGCCGAAGAACTTCCGGAAGTCCCCGGACAGGATATGTCCATTGAGGAATTTGAGTTCAAGGAAATGCTTGGAATGCTGGACGAATCCTACAGGATCATACTGGTTCTGTATTATGTAGAGGGATTTCGGATCGCAGACATTGCTTCTATATTAAATATGAATGAAAACACTGTAAAAACCAGACTGGTCAGAGCCCGTATGCAGCTAAAGCAGGAATATACTTCAGCAGAAGATAATATTCAGAAGAAGAGACTGCAGCAGAAAAAAAAGAAAAACAGAGAATTCACAGGTATAGCAGAAGGTTTGCAGAATATCAGAATGAAAATCTGAGAACAGGATCAGTAACAGCAGGAAACATAACAGTAAGTTCAAGAAAGGAATGAAGTGATCATGGCGAAGAAGTTGGATTTTGATAAAGAAAAGAATAACAGAAATGATAATGCGATAGAGGAAATCATGCAGGCAGATTTTCCATTGCCAAAGCAGGCAGAAGATGCAAAAAACGAAGCATTTGCCAGAATCAGGGAAATGGCAGCAGCTTCTGAAAATGTGGAAAATGCAGAGAATATTGTGCAAAGATTGCCAGAAAAATCAACAGAAAAATCAACAGGAAGTTCCGGAAAGAAATCCACAGGAACAGTAAAATCGCATAAGAAATTCAAAACAGTGTACAAAACAGCTTTGGGACTGACCGCAGCGGCAGCTGTGTTTTCCGCAGTGTGTATCACAAATCCTGCATTTGCAGAGAACATTCCTATGGTCGGAAATGTGTTTAAGCAGCTCGGCAATTCCCTGGGATTTTATGGTGATTATTCGAAATACGCAAAGCAGCTGACAGCATCTGCAGAAGATACACTGTCTGCAGATGCTGATGGAAGTCAGGAGGGCAGCAGTAATTCTCAAAATGCTCAGTCTGAGGATCAGAATACAACAGAAAATAACAATGCAGATAAAACGAAAGACAATGAATCATACAGTAAAACAGTAGATGGAACAACTGTCACGCTTTCAGAAGTATACTGTAATGAAATGGCTCTGTACCTGTCCATGACAATCCATACAGAGGATAAATTCCCGGATACATTCATTACATCTGATGGAAAACCCAATATTATGCTCAGCGAAAATTCTACAGTGAAATATGATTACATGGATGGAAAAAGTAATCTGTTCAATGCTTATCTGGATGGAAAAATGCTGGATGATAACACCTATGCAGGAGTTTTGCGTATTCCTGTAGAAGATATGACAGTGGATGAGGCAGGATGGACAAAATTTTATGAGGTGCGTAACGCATTTTTCAAAGAAAAAGGGATTGATGTAGATTCTGAGGACTTTAGTTTTGATAAGCTAGCCCAGGCACTGGGAATGGATGAATACAGTGATGAGAAGCTTCCTCAGGTGGGAGGTCCGGCAATCAGTGATTATGTCAAAGACATCAAAGTACCTGACCGGTTTACCATGGAGCTGGATCTGAAAGATATTGTGGGTACTCTTCCGGATGACCAGGATACCACTCCGGATATCCCTCAGGATCTGTGGGATGAATATAATCAGAAAATGGCAGAGCATGGAATCAGCACAGATGATGCAGATTATGAGAGCCTGACAGAAGAGCAGAAGAATCTGGAACATCAGTTTTTCACTGAGATGTGGAATGAGTATTATGAACGATATCCTGAGGCAAATGAAGGTAATAACAGATATAACTCATGGACACTAAAGGGTGACTGGAAGTTCAACGTAGATGTAGAGAAAAATACTTCTGATACGGTTGAAAAGGATGTAAATGTGGTGGATGAAAATGGAGACGGCGTTCTCTCCATTACGAAAACACCATTTGAAATTACTATGAAAATGCAGGATCCGGAAACAAAATATGTTGCTGTTATGCTGGATGCCAATGGAGATATACTGCCAGATGGCGGAGTGGCAAACGGTAATGCGGGCACCTATGCAATACAGGACAGGGATATTTCCACAGTATATATCTATCTTTGTGATTACTATGAGTATATGGATGAGCTGAAAGGCTACTACTGGTCCGATGACTACGAAGAAAAAGCAAAGACCAAGACCTTCAAACAGCTCCTGGATGAGCGGGCAGTTGCCGATACAGAAGTACATTTTGATACAGATAAATAATGATATAAAGCTCCTTTTTGCCCTTGATATCAGATGATAAAGTCCCGTAACTGAAACAGCATCTTCACAATTTTCTGCAGAAAGATGCTGTTTTAGTTATTTTGATAAAAAAAGGTCAGAAAAACAGTAGAATCTGAGCCGAGTTAATGTTACAATGTAGGCGTCTCAAAAAAAGAGTGCAGAAGGGAGCCAAAACAAAATGGACTACGCAAAAGAATCTTTAAAAATGCATTATGACTTAAAAGGTAAAATTGAGGTTGTATCAAGAGCCAAAGTAGATTCCAAAGATGCTTTAAGCCTTGCTTACACACCGGGTGTTGCTCAGCCTTGTCTGGAGATTCAGAAGGATGTAAACAAGAGCTATGATCTGACAAGACGTTGGAATACAGTTGCTGTTGTAACAGACGGAACCGCGGTACTTGGACTGGGAGATATCGGACCGGAAGCAGGTATGCCTGTTATGGAAGGTAAATGTGTACTCTTTAAAGAATTTGGCGGTGTAGATGCGATTCCGCTCTGCGTCCGCAGTAAAGATGTTGATGAGATCGTTAAGACAGTAAGCCTCCTGGCAGGATCCTTTGGAGGAATCAATCTTGAGGATATTTCCGCACCAAGATGCTTTGAAATCGAAAAGAAACTGAAAGAATGCTGTGATATTCCGATCTTCCATGACGATCAGCACGGAACAGCAGTGATCACACTTGCAGGTGTTATCAATGCGCTGAAACTGGTTGGCAAGAAGCTTGATGAAGTGAAGATCGTTACTTCCGGAGCAGGTGCTGCAGGTATCGCTATCATCAAACTGTTAATGTCCATGGGACTTAAAAACGTAATCATGACAGACAGAAAGGGTGCAATCTACGAAGGCAGAGAAGGATTAAACCCGATTAAAGAAGAGATGGCTAAGATTACAAACTTCAACAAAGAGAAAGGTACTCTTGCAGAAGTGATCAAAGGCGCAGACATCTTCATCGGTGTATCCGCACCTGGAACACTGACACAGGATATGGTCCGCACAATGGCAAAAGATCCTATCATCTTTGCATGTGCAAACCCGGTACCTGAAATCTTCCCTGACGAAGCAAAAGCAGCAGGCGCAGCAGTGGTATCCACAGGACGTTCTGATTACCCGAACCAGGTAAACAACGTACTCTGCTTCCCGGGACTTTTCCGTGGTGTACTGGACGCAAGAGCATCAGATGTTAACGATGAAATGAAAGTTGCAGCAGCATATGCAATCGCAGGTCTGGTAAGTGACGAAGAATTAACAGCGGAATATATTCTTCCGGCAGCATTTGACCCACGCGTAAAAGACGCTGTAGCTAAAGCTGTAGCAGAAGCAGCAAGAAAATCAGGCGTAGCAAGGATTTAAGCAAATAGAATAATGAAGCCCTCTGTTTTCATGTGAGCAGCATGCAGACAGAGGGCTTTTTGCATAATATTCAATCTGACCTCTAAAAAATTCAAAAAATTGGTCATTGAAATAATGACACATTTCGCGTATGATAACTTCAACATATTGATGCGTCAATATATAAAAATCTGATAGTGAGAATCAAACAGGCAATCTGGCTTATTGATATGAGCTTTCTATCAGATCATATGAGAGGGGACAGTTATTATGAATACTCAGAACAGCACAATTACAAAACTTGCAGAGACAGCTCTTATGGCTGCGTTATGCTATGTATCTTTTACATTCCTGCAGATTAAGATCCCTGTACCGGGCGGTGATGCAACATCCATCCATATCGGAAATGCATTCTGCGTACTGGCAGCACTTCTGATCGGCGGTGTATACGGCGGATTGTCCGGTGCCATCGGAATGGGAATCGCAGACCTGATGGATCCTGTATATATCACAGGCGCACCAAAGACATTTGTACTGAAATTCTGTATTGGCCTGATCACAGGTCTGGTAGCACATAAGATTGCAAAGATTAATGAAAGTACAGATAAGAAATATGTTTTCAAATGGAGTGTGATTGCTTCTGTAGCAGGTCTTGCATTTAATGTTGTGGCAGATCCGATCGTAGGATATTTCTACAAACAGTATATTCTCGGACAGCCTCAGGAACTGGCACAGGCACTTGCAAAAATGAGTGCTGTAGCGACATTATTTAATGCAGTTGTTTCGGTGATTCTGGTAGCAGTGATTTACAATGCAGTACGTCCGGTACTGATCAAGAGCCATCTGCTTACAATCACCGGTAAGAAAAAAGAACAGGCAGCATAAATGGATACAAAATGAATACGACATAATAAAACAGCATTTCGGGTGCAGAACCTGAAATGCTGTTTTATTATGTTACAGGAAATTATTCCGTAATGTTCTGCGCAGAAGTTTTTACTTGTCTGACGAAGGAAAAACAGGCACAAGCCATAGGATACAATTCAAAGAGGATGCACTTTTTTGACCTCAAAGTAGCACTTTTTTGGACATAGTGTAATAAGATAGAAAAAATAAATTGTGCATATTTAACAAATGACGAAAAAGAAAGATAAAAAAATTCAAACTTATGCGAAAAAGGTATTGCTATTTCAGAAACAAAGTGGTATTATACAACTATCAAAAAACCTTATGCGCAAAAGGTAAAAAGAAACAGTTAAAAAAATGACGAGGTGACGAAAATGAAGAAAAAAGTATTTGCAACACTTTTAGCAGTATCTATGATCGCATCAATGGTTCCGGCAGCAGTATCCGTACAGGCAGCAGACGGTGACAGTATTCGTCTTGTAAACGGTAAGATCGAAGTTGACGCTCAGCTGAAGAAATTAGCTGAAATGTATGAGAAAGAAACAGGAACTAAAGTAGAAATCGAATCCATAGGCGGTGGAGTCGATATTCAGGGTACTCTGAAAGGATACTATCAGTCAGATAACATGCCTGACATCTTCGTAAACGGCGGTGCTACAGACTTCGCTAACTGGACAGACCTTTTAGTAGATATGAGTGATCAGGAATGGGCTTCTGACACAGATTCAGCTTATGTTGATGAGAGCCAGGGTACAATCGGTTTCCCATATACAACAGAAGCAATCGGTCTTGCTTATAACAAAGACATCCTTGACAAAGCAGGAATTGATCCTTCTACATTAACAGGTCCTGATGCAATCAAAGAAGCATTTGAGACAATTGATTCCAAGAAAGATGAGCTTGGACTGACAGCAGTTGTAGGTTATGGTGCAGAACCAGTTAACCTTTACTGGTCAACAGGTAACCACTTATTTGGAAACTATCTGGATTCAGGTCTTGACAGAGATGACACTACTTATATTGATATGCTCAATGATGGCGGTAAGGTTGACGAAGATCGTTTAACAGATTTTGCTAACTTTGTAGGTCTTCTGAATCAGTATTCAGATCCGGCACTTCTTGTATCCGGTACATATGATCAGCAGATCCTTAACTTCTCATCTGGTAAATATGCATTCGTTACTCAGGGCTCCTGGATCGGTGCAACTATGACAGGTGATGATGCAGATGCTTATAAAGAAGCTGGTAACTTCGAAGTTGGTATGATTCCATACGCATTTGAAGACGGAATTGATACAATCCTTACAAACTCTCCATCCTGGTGGTCAGTATATAAAGATGGTAATGTAGAAGCAGCAGAAGCATTCCTTCAGTGGCTGACAACAGATGAAGCTCAGGAAGTTCTTGTTAAAGAAGCAGGTTTCGTAAGTCCGTTCAAGTCTTGCACAATCGTTGGTGATGATCCATTTGCTCAGACAATCACTGATTATGTATCTTCCGGAAAGACATCTGCTTGGCATTGGCTTGGTATGAAAGAAGGTCTTGCACAGAACTATACAGGTCAGGTATTTGCTGACTATGCATCTGGCAGCCTTGATGAAGCCGGATTTGTTAAGACACTGGAACAGGTTATCCAGGGTGCATATGCAAACTAATAATTGAAACTTAACGGGCGGCGCTTATGTTGCCGCCCACTTTTATTTGCGCTGCATACCTGAGTAAAGGTCCGGCAGACCTTTATCCAGGTACGCAAAAAGTTTAAGACGCATTGATTTTTGCTTTGAAATAAGAAATAGGAAGGATGAAGGCAAAATGAATACAAACAGTGCTAGTAAAAAAGCAATTTCCATGGTATGCCTGATAGCCGGTATTATTTTACTGGCAGCAGCATTGATTCAGGATATTTCCGGAAGCGGAGCTGGCTGGAGAGGTCCGGCGCTGATCATCGGTGCAATCGGCATCTTACTGGGAATGTATTTATTCCCGACATTAAAACATCACAGAAGCATCGTTAACTTTATATTTGTATTTCCATTGTTATTTACATTTGTAGTAACAGTTATTATTCCATTATGCCTTGGTGTGTTTTATTCCTTTACAGACTGGAATGGAATCAAGATGACAGGATTTGTAGGATTTGCAAACTATAAGGCAATGTTCAATGAACCAAGTTTTCTCTGGTCACTGATCATCACAATTCTGTTTGTAGTTCTGAACATGGTTCTGGTAAACGTAGTAGCGTTTATGCTGGCCTTACTCTGTACCTCTAAGGTTAAGGGACTCTCATTCTTCAGAGCTTCCTATTTCCTGCCAAACCTGATCGGCGGTATCGTACTTGGTTATGTATGGCAGTTCATATTTAATAACGTACTGATCAAGATGACAAATAATATTTCACTTCTGTCAAAGACAAACACAGCTATGATGGCTATCATCGTTGTTTATATCTGGCAGTATGCAGGTTATATCATGCTGATCTATGTAACAGGTCTGACACAGGTACCTAAAGATGTACTGGAAGCATCTCAGATCGATGGCGCAAATGCTGTTACAACATTATTTAAGATCAAGATTCCGATGATCGCAGCTACAATTACAATCTGTACATTCCTTACCTTAACATCGGCATTCAAACAGTTCGATGTTAACATGGCTCTGACAAATGGTACAGGTTCTGTCACAAGTTTCTTCGGAAACTATCTGACAAACGGTACTCAGATGCTGGCTCTGAATATTTATAATACAGCGATCTCCAAGAACAATTATGCACTTGGTCAGGCGAAAGCTATTCTGTTCTTCATTATCCTGGCTGCTGTATCTATTATTCAGGTTAGAATTTCCAATAAGAAGGAGGTTGAAATGTAATGGTTACGAAGAAAACTCCAAAGGTAGTGCTTACAGCTGTTGCGATTGTTATCGCAGCGTACATATTATCTCCTTTCTATCTGGTACTTATTAATACATTTAAGAATGCAAACGGTATTGTTGCAAACCCTGTAAGTTTTGCAGGTGCAAGTTTTGCACAGTTTAAGACAAATATTTCAAACGTTGTCAACAACTCCAACTTCAGTTTCTGGAGTGCATTCGGAACATCTGCGATCATTACAGTTGTTTCCCTTGTATTACTTGCTTTATTCGGTGGTATGGCTGCATGGGTTATCTGCCGTAACAAGACAAAATGGTCCACAGCTATTTACATGACATTCATCGCATCCATGACAATTCCTTTCCAGGTAGTTATGCTTCCTCTGGTTTCTACATTCCGTGATGTAGGTAAATTCCTTGGAATCAACATGCTTCAGTCTGTTCCTGGTATTGTATTTGCATACTGTGGATTCGGTGGTGCTATGACAGTATTTATCTTAACTGGTTTTATTAAAGGTATTCCATATGAACTGGAAGAAGCAGCAGCGATTGACGGATGTTCTCCTGAGGGAACTTTCTTCCGCATTATCCTTCCGCTTCTGAAACCGGTTATTGTTACTGTTACTATTCTGAATGGTATGTGGATCTGGAACGATTACCTTCTTCCTTCTCTGATGTTAGGACAGAATGGTAAGGTTAAGACTCTTCCGGTTGCTGTACAGGCGTTTGTTGGTTCTTATGTTAAGCAGTGGGATCTGATCCTTACTGCAGCACTCCTGGCAATGATTCCGATGATCATCGTATTCCTGCTTGCTCAGAAGCAGATTATGAATGGTATGGTTGAGGGTGCTATTAAATAGGCTTGCAAATACTTTTTGAAAAGCTGTCGTTTTCCTCATTATTGGGGAACGGCAGTTTTTTAATGGTTTCAAAGGGGACGCGAAGAAAAATAAATGTTTTGAACCACGGTTACACCCCCTGTAGATGTGGTTCAAAACATTTATTTTTCTTCGCTGTGAACTGGCTGGTACTGTGAAGGATAGTATGGAAGTGTGTTATCGGATATGGAGTGAAGAAAAAACGGAACAGAAACGGAATAGAAAATGATAGTATGAATTTATTGATATGGGGTTGAAATGTTGTTTTTTTTATAGTAATGTAGATGATACAACGCTTAAGGCGAGGGCTGTCTCGGGACAGTCTGTTTTTGTGAAGAAGGATGAGGAAAAGTTTTATGGAGAGGACGAAAGAAAGGTCATCGTTTCGTAAGAAGTTTATCGGTGACAGGAAGTTTTATATGATGGTTCTGGCTGTGGCTGTTCCGATCATGATTCAGAATGGAATTACGAATTTCGTGAGTCTGCTGGATAATATTATGATCGGGCGGATCGGTACGGAGCAGATGTCGGGGGCTTCCATTGTGAATCAGTTGATTTTTGTCTATAATCTGTGCATTTTCGGAGGGGTATCCGGAGCGGGTATTTTCACGGCACAGTATTTTGGACAGAAGGATCACGAGGGTGTGAGGCAGACATTCAGGTATAAGTTCTGGATGGCTGTGATTCTGACGATTGGAACGATTTTGCTGTTTTTTACTGTTGGAGAGAATCTGATCAGTATGTATCTTCAGGGAGAGGGTACTGCGCAGCAGATCGCAGATACGCTTAAGTATGGAAAGCAGTATCTGGATATTATGCTGTTGGGATTGCCGCCGTTTATGATGGTGCAGATTTATTCCAGTACTCTGAGAGAGTGCGGAGAGACTGTTCTGCCAATGAAAGCCGGGGTTGTGGCAATCTGTGTGAATCTGTTGTTTAATTATCTGTTGATCTATGGTGTATTTTTCTTCCCTAGACTGGGTGTGAGAGGTGCGGCAATCGCAACTGTGCTGTCACGTTATGTGGAGGCGGCAATTGTAATAGGCTGGACACACAGGCATACGGAGAAGAATGCATTTGCAAAGGGGCTGTACAGCACGCTTAAGGTTCCTGCGAATCTGACAAAGAAGATTCTGGTCAAGGGTACACCGCTGTTGTTTAATGAGACTTTATGGGCTTCTGCCATGGCGATGCTGACTCAGTGTTATTCGATTCGAGGGCTGAATGTGGTTGCTTCGCTGAATATTTCCAATACCATCA
>ERZ507500.239-NODE-239-length-9777-cov-3.648941_pt1 | contig 9777 bp, 7 predicted proteins | sample MGYA00248673_ERZ507500 | MGnify/ENA primary metagenome ERZ507500 (study PRJEB26165, sample SAMN02676116) | human gut metagenome | isolation source: stool | host: Homo sapiens | place: USA | study: EMG produced TPA metagenomics assembly of the C.diff FMT (human gut...
AACGCATGCCTGGACCACAAGTACTAGGAATACGATGGACATGACCCACGAGAAACCGATCTCGTTCATGCCCAGCATCACCAGGAACTTATGGAATACGGCCATGATCTGCGTCATGAGCCACTCGACGGGATACAGGAGCTTATACAGCCAGCCCCAGAAACCGCTGTCGAGGAGGAATTGATTTTGATTCATTACAGGCCAGTCTCCTTATCGCCTATAGGTTTTTCTACGTTCAGAGGCGTGAGCCGAGGTTCCTCGTGTGCCTTCGACCACGAACATCTGTAAAACAAGGAATAAAGCTGCGGAACGTCGTCAATTCCCCCACGGTTCCACTGATTGCAGCGAAGAAGGCGCAATAACGCAAGAAGGCCACCCTTAAGGCGGCCAAATCGTTCAATCGCCTGAATCGCGTAATTGGAACAACTTGGATAATATCTGCAGCAAGGCGCGGTATTCGCGGAAATATGACGTTGGTACCAGCGAATGGCACGAATCATCCAATTTCCGTTACGACCGGCGTTCATTACCGACGCACGGCCTTACGATTCACCGCTTCAAAACATGCTGCGATCTGCTGCTCCAACGATAGAAAATCGGCATGCGCAGCACTTGGCTTGGCACGCAACACGATATCGCAGGATTCAGGTAAGGCAGATTCGTACTTTCGTGCAAGCACGCGGAAACGACGCTTGACGGCATTACGCGTCACAGCGTTGCCGACAGCCTTGGAAACGGCCAAACCGACACGTCGGCCCCGCATCGCCGCAGAATCGTCGATAATGGCATCGTCGTGCACCAAATAATGCACGACGATGTCTTCTCGCGATACCCTACGACGGCGTTTGAGCACCGCGACGAAATCGCGATGGCTTTTCAGCCGTTCCACCGCTCTATGCCGTTAAATCAGGCAGCGAGGGACTTGCGGCCCTTGGCGCGGCGACGGTTGATCAGAGCGCGGCCTGCGCGGGTGCGCATGCGCTGACGGAAACCGTGCTTCATGTGACGACGACGGTTGTTCGGCTGGAATGTCCTCTTCATAATTAATGCTCCCGGTGTTTTTTGCCATGCCAAGGCACGGCTCCTCATGAGTCAAGCTCTACCAAGTTACTCTGACCCCTGAACAGAGATGAATACGCATATCAAATCCTTCACATTTTCATGGGGATTCTCCCCACAAAACAATCCACAGAAACGTTGATATGTCGCCAAACTCCCCACAAAAGTTATCCACAAACTACAATGATGTTATTCACAATTCAGTCTTTTCAACACGCTTACCGGTGGATAACTTGGGGAAAAGAGAGTACAAATAAACAGTTGCACACTTGGAAAAAGTCTGTCGAGAAAGGGGAATCCGTGGCCGACACGACAACTGACCCTCTCGAGCAGGCTCGGGGAGTCTGGTCCGACGCGCTGGCGTTGTTGCACCAGAATCCGGCGCTGTCCATCCGAGATAAAAGCTGGCTGGAAAACGTTTTTCCCGAAGGCATGTGGGGTCCTACCATTGTCTTATGCGTGCCAAGCGCGGCCGCACAGCAGACGTTGCAGAACGAATTGAACCAGCCCCTGCTGGAAGCCTTGCGGGAAGCCGCCGAACAGGATATTTTCCCCGCATTCAAGATTGTGGAAAAGAAGGAACCGGCCCAACCTGCCGTCGAGGAATACCCCCACTTCTCCCCCGCGCCACATGCGGAGGAAACCACGCAGGGGCAGCTGCCGATTCCGGTTGTCATGCCGCCGGAGCGCCACAACAACTTCCAACGCGGCCAAAACAGGCCTTTGCTGGATCCTAAGACCCATTTGAATAAGAACGCCACGTTCGACACCTTCGTTCCTGGCGATTCCAATCGTTTCGCACGTACCGTCGCGTTGGCCGTCGCGGAAGGTTCCGGTCACGATTTCAACCCGCTTTGTATTTACGGCGGATCAGGATTGGGTAAAACCCACTTGCTGAACGCCATCGGCAATTACGCACTGGTCAAGGATCCCACGCTGAAAGTCCGTTATGTGACCAGTGAGGAATTCACCAACGAATTCATCGAAGCGTTGGGTGACACCAACCAGAATTCCGGTCAAATCAAGGAATTCAACCGTCGCTACCGCGAAGTCGACGTGCTGCTCATCGACGATATTCAATTTCTGAGCGGCAAGGACGCGACGCTTGAACAGTTCTTCCATACATTCAATACCCTGCATCAGGCGAACAAGCGCATTGTGATCGCATCCGATGTGCCTCCGAAGGATCTGCAGGGATTCAACGAACGTTTGATCTCCCGTTTCGAATCCGGCCTGACCGTTGACGTCAAGCCGCCGGATCTGGAGACGCGCATCGCCATTCTGCGCATGATCGCCCACGGCACCAACGTTCAGGACGATGTGCTCAACCTCATCGCGGAGCGGTTCACCGAGAATATTCGCGAGCTGGAAGGCGCGCTGAACCGCGTGACCGCCATGGCATCGCTGAGCGGCCAGCCGGTGACCCGCGCGTTGGCGGAACAGACGTTGCAGGACTTTTTCTCGACCGATGTGGAGATCAAGCCCACCGACATCATCACCCAGGTGGCCAAGTACTTCTACATTACGTTCGATGACATTGTCGGACGTTCACGTACGAAGAAGATCGCGCTGGCGCGTCAGATCGCCATGTATTTGGTGCGTGAGCTCACCAGCATGAGCCTGAACGACATCGGCCAGGTGTTTGGCGGCAAGGACCACACCACGGTGATGCATGCATACACCCGCATCAGCGACGAGATGCAGGAAAAGCAGGAGATCTACAACTACGTGACGGAACTGACCCTGCAGCTCAAGCAGCGTTCCGGCGAAAAATAACGTTTTCTACGCGACTTTGCGCGTTTGCATGTGTTTTCGTGCGTCTCCAAAAAACGATTTTAGGCGTTTTCTGCCTTTCTCAGGCGATTTTCACAAGCCAAGTATGAGTATCAGTAAATTCTTTATCAGCTGTTTTACCGACCATCCTGACACGCCGACCTGTGGAAGATTTTTATTGAAGTTATCCACATGGTTATACACAAATCAATGATTTCTCGGTGGAAAACACGTTGGAAACGCCAGAATCGCCGGTGGATGAATTGTGGACTATCCACATGGTTTTGTGGATAACTTTTTCAAAGCGACGAGGCTGTGGATAACCCAATGATTTGTCCACACTTCGTCCAAAAGTTATCCACAAGCAATGAGCTGCTGCGAGCCATTGCAAAACGTGGGGTCTGAGCACTTACCCACATTATCCACAGGCCTTATTATGACGAATGTAGGTTGTTATAAGAAATTCATCATCGTCGTCATAAGTGGGGAATTCCCCACGCTTCGTCAAACGCCGACAGTCTCGCTAGAATGACTTATGGACCGAACGAAACGAGGAAACTAGCCATGAAAGTTGAAGTCAATTCCCAAGCGCTGGCAGACGCAGTAGCCTGGACCACTCGCGTGATCGACGCTCGTCCTGCATCCCCAATTTTGGCAGGCATTCGCTTGGAGGCCATCGACGGCACCCTCCAGCTTTCCGCCTTCAATTACGCCATTTCCGCACGCCACCATATCGAAGCAGGCGTTGATGAAAGCGGATCCATTCTGGTGCTCGGCAAGCTGCTGGCAGATATCACCAAGTCGCTTCCCGCCGCGAAAACCTACCTATCCACTGACGGATCCACACTGACCATCACGTCGGGCAAGTCCACCTTCACCATGCAGCTCATGCCGGATAACGAATATCCGGATCTGCCGGTGGTTCCCGCCAAACTGGGGCAGGTGGACGCCCAAACCTTCGCACAGGCCGTCGCCCAGGCGTCCGTCGCCGTTTCCCGCGAGGAGAACCGTCCGGTACTGACCGGCATTCGTGTGCAGTTCCAAGGCGACAAGGTGATCATGAGCTCCACCGACCGATTCCGCTTGTCGCGTTCGAGCTTCACCTGGACGCCGGAAAACCCGGACATCAACACCACCGCACTCGTGCGCGGCGCACTGTTGCGCGATGTGGCCCGTTCCTTGGACGAGCATCAAAACATCGTCGTGGATTTCGATCCGGAGAATCCGTCGCTGCTGGGCTTTGAGAACGCCGGACGCGTATCCACCTCGCAGCTGATCGACGGCGAATTCCCCGCGGTGGACCGCCTGTACGCTGACGAATACCCGATTCATGCGGTCATCAACAAGCAGGATCTCATCAGCGCCATCAAGCGCGTGTCCCTCGTGGCCGAACGCAACGCTCCGATCCGCATGGCCTTCACCAGCCAGGAACTCACGCTGACCGCAGGCTCGGTGGATGAAGCCCAAGCCAAGGAGATCCTCGACATCGACATGGATGGCGAAGACATCACCGTGGCCTTCAATCCCGCCTACCTGATCGAAGGCCTGAGCGCCATCAGCGAGCCGTTCGTACGCATGAAGATGACCACCGCGGTCAAGCCGGTGGAATTCAACGGCCAGCAGGAATCGAATTCCGAAGAATCCATGGACTACCGCTACCTGCTCGTGCCGATGCGCTTCAACAGCTGAACTAAGCTGACCTACACGAAAACGCGGATACATCGCAAAAAATAGGGCTGAACATGGCTGTTATTGCCAGTTCAGCCCATTTGCATGATTAATTGCGATTATTTACGTAAGAAATTCGCACTATCTCAAGGATCTTGCATGTATATTTCCCGACTGGCACTCGACCACTACCGATCGTGGGAACATTGCGTGCTCGATTTCAAACCGGGAATCAACATTCTGCAAGGTGCCAACGGACTCGGCAAAACCAATATCGTGGAAGCCATCGAAGTGCTTTCCACAGGATCCAGCCATCGCGCGTCATCATCACTGCCATTAATCGAAAAAGGGTGCACGTCGGCCACCATCCGAGCCAACGTGGAAGACGGTGAAACGCAGCACACCTACGAGGCGACCATCGTGGCACGGGGTGCTAACCGAGCGCGCATCGACGGCGGAAAATCTCAATATATGAGGGATCTCATCGGGCGCACGCCCTCCGTCTCCTTTACCCCCGAAGATCAACGTCTGGTAGCAGGGGATCCCGCAACCCGACGCAACTTCATCAACCAGGCCGCGTCTCTGCTGCTCCCCCACTATGCGCAGACCCTGCAACAGTTCACGCACGTGGCGAAACAGCGCACGGCACTGCTCAAACAACTCGGCGACGGCACGAATCTCGACCCGCAATACGGCCAGCAGGCGGTCTTAAGCGGGCTGGAAATCTGGACGGGGCAATTCATCGACCTCGGCATGCAGCTGACGCGGGACCGCAACAACGTGATCTCACGCTTGGAAGAGCCTTTTGCGCGGATCTACGCGTCTTTGGCGGGAGATGACGAACGGGCGGCGCTCGCCTACGAGCCGTCCTTCGACGAAGTGATGCTGTTCGACGATCCGGCCGCGGAGATCAGCCGCCATTTCCAACGCATCTACCCCGGCGAAGTGGCGCGCGGGCAGAATCTGATCGGTCCGCATCGCGACGACCTGACTTTGCTGCTCAACGATATGAACGCACGCGAATTCGCGTCCAACGGTGAGATGTGGACCATGGCTTTGGCGTTGAAAATGGCGCTATATGAGGCGGTTTCCGCACATTTTGAAAGCAAGCCAATCGTGATTCTCGATGATGTGTTCGCACAGCTTGACGAGGCCCGTCGTGGGCAGATCCTCGATTTTGCGATGCGGCAGGACCAGGTGCTGATCACCGTCGCCGCGGCAAGCGATATTCCGCGCATGGATGCTGGGCGCTTTCACGCGGACGCGCATGTGATCGACGTGGCCGCGTTGCGCAGGCAATCGCAAGATGGACAGCATGACGATTTGACGGCGATGATGGCGCAACTTGTCGCGGGACGGGAATCTGCAACGCAATCGTCTGCAGCGCAACAGTCGGTGAATCGACAGGAGCAGCGCTGATGCCGAATCCTCCAATCTGCGAAACATTGCATCTCGACCAACGCAAGTTGCCCGCCGAAGTATTCGAACGTATCAGCCGACGTGCCGGCCGATATAAGGAACGTGAGGAACGTGCGCGGCAGGCGTGGGAGAATTTCGGCAAACCCGGACGCGACCCGCAGACGGTCGGCAATATTTTCAACGTGATCGCAACGCAAGGTTCTTGGACGCCGCATCTGAAAATCGCGCAGATGCAGAATCATTGGGATCAGGTGGTCGGCGTCGAAAACGCGCGCCACTCCTACCCCGTCGACCTGCGCGACGGCATTCTGACGATCCGATGCGACAGCCCCGCATGGACCACCACCTTGACGTACATGATTCCGCTGCTGACCGACACCATTCGCCGTAGGCTCGAGGGGCTGACCATCAACGAGGTGCGCGTCACCGGCCCGCAACAACAGGGATTCAGCCGAGGACGAATGACACGAAGGCCGCGATATTAGCGCGACACCACGTGCTATCAGACGTTCGTTGAAGGCGCTTCGTCGAAGAATTCCCCCTGCGACGCTTCCAAGCGGGCCGTTCGCAACGGTCGAATGTTGTTTTCCGAAAGCGAAAAAACAGGGGTAAACGGCTGGATTTCAAGGATAAATGCCTCTGGCGCTCTGTCCCCCTCCATGAGTAGAATATCAAGCAGTGTATGTAAACGCCTAGAAGGGGCCTTTATTTGCGTTCTAGGTGGTATCACCTGCGTGAATGACCCTCATTGGCGGGAAAAATGCAGGAAGGAATCTCTGTGGCAGACCTTGATGCGGATTCGCTGAACGAATCAGCTGAAAACACGCAGGAAGATCAGATCCAGAACGATCAGCTCGAAGATGCGCAGCTCGATGACACCTTGGCTCCGGAGCATTACGACGCTTCCGATCTGAGGGTTCTGGAAGGCCTTGAGGCGGTGCGAATCCGCCCGGGCATGTACATCGGCTCCACCGGCCCCCGAGGCTTGCACCACCTGGTGTACGAGATCGTCGACAACTCCGTCGATGAGGCGCTGGCAGGCTACGCTTCGCACATCGAAGTGACGATTCTGCCGGACGGCGGCGTGCGCGTGGTGGATGACGGCCGAGGCATTCCGGTCGACGAAGTGCCGGGCGAAGGCGTTTCCGGCGTGGAAACCGTGATGACCAAGCTGCATGCCGGCGGCAAGTTCGGTGGCGGCGGCTATGCGGTTTCCGGCGGTCTGCACGGCGTGGGCATCTCCGTGGTGAACGCGCTGTCGACCCGCGTCGACATCGAAGTGCGCCGACAGGGCTTCCACTGGACCCAGACCTACATCGACCAGAAGCCGACCGCACGTCTTGCCAAGGGCGAGCCGATGGGCGAAGACGAGTCCACCGGCACTTCCGTGACCTTCTGGGCAGACGGCGCGATCTTCGAAACCACCACCTACGATTTCGAGACCCTGCGCAACCGCTTCCAGCAGATGGCGTTCCTCAACAAGGGGCTGAAACTGTCCCTGACCGATTTGCGCGAACCGGATCAGGCCGGAGACGAAGTCGCGGGCGAAAGCGACGACAATGCCGAACCGAAGCATCAGACGGTCACCTACCAATACAACGACGGCATCAAGGATTATGTCGATTACTTGGTGAAGTCCCGCAAGGCAACCCCCGTCGAACCGGACGTGATCGATTTCGAAGCGGAAGACCTGAAAATCGGCATTTCCGCGGAAATCGCCATGCAATGGACCACCGCATACTCCGAAGCGGTGCACACCTTCGCCAACACCATCTCCACCACCGAAGGCGGTACCCACGAAGAAGGCTTCCGCGCCGCGCTGACCTCGCTCGTCAACCGTTACGCACGTGAAAAGAACATCCTCAAAGACAAGGATGAGAACCTCTCCGGCGACGACGTGCGCGAAGGCCTGACCGCAGTGGTGTCGGTGAAACTCACCACCCCGCAGTTCGAAGGCCAGACCAAGACCAAGCTCGGCAATTCCGAAGCGAAAACCTTCGTACAGCGTGTGATGACCGACAAGCTCGGCGACTGGTTCGATTCGCATCCTAGCGAGGCCAAGAACATCATCCAGAAGGCCATTGAAGCCTCCCGTGCGCGTCTTGCAGCCAAGAAGGCACGTGAGAATACCCGCCGTAAGTCAATCTTCGAATCTGCGGGCATGCCAGACAAACTGAAGGATTGCCAGTCCAACAATCCTGAAGAATGCGAACTGTTCATCGTGGAGGGCGATTCCGCACTTGGCACCGCCAAAGCCGCGCGTAATTCCGGTTTCCAGGCGTTGCTGCCGATTCGAGGTAAAATTCTCAACGTGCAGAAGGCGTCGTTGTCGCAGATGCTGTCGAACAAGGAATGCGCGGCGATCATTCAGGTGGTCGGCGCTGGCTCCGGAGCGAGCTTCGACATCGAGCAAGCACGTTACAACAAGGTCATTATGATGACCGATGCAGATGTCGATGGCGCGCACATCCGCATTCTGCTGCTCACCTTGTTCTACCGTTACATGCGGCCGCTCATCGAGTACGGTCACGTGTATGCGGCCGTGCCTCCGCTGCACCGCATCGCCTTGACCGGAGCTCACAAGGGGGAGTATATCTACACGTATTCCGACGATGAGCTGGCCGGCAAATTGGCTGATCTTGATAAGAAGCACATCAGCTATAACGAGGACATTCAGCGCTATAAGGGTCTGGGTGAAATGGACGCCGACCAGCTGGCCGACACCACTATGGATCCACGCACACGTATGCTGCGTCGTATCCGTATGGAAGACGCCGAACAGGCCAGTCAGATTTTCAGTCTGCTGATGGGCGATGACGTGCCGCCGCGTAAAGCGTTCATCGTTGAGAATGCCGACGATTTCGACCGTTCGAAGATCGATACCTGATCGAGGTTGTCGTCAGCTCGCCTTCCGCTACGTCAAGACGTTTCGGAGGGTATTTTTTAGTGAAGATGGTATGCGATTCCGTGTGGTAAAGATTGAAGATTCTACGGTAGATAGTGCAATCAAGTAGTTACCGATTGGTAGCTATATGTGCTTACAATAATGGCGGATATTGTCTTCTGCGGCTACCGATCAAGAAGGAGTAGGGCGTGGTTAATCTTTTGCTTGCGGTGATTTATGTGGCGTTCATCAGCCTTGGCCTGCCGGATGCGGTACTGGGTGCCGCATGGCCGACGATGAGTGTCGATTTGGGTGCTCCCATTTCGTGGGCTGGCGGCATTTCCATGACGATTTCCGCTGGCACCATTGTTTCCGCGTTGCTTTCCGATCGTATGACCTTGCGTTTTGGTGCGGGCAAGGTCACTGCGGTTTCCGTGGCGTTGACGGCGTTGGCATTGTTCGGCTTTTCCGTTGCTCCTAACTATTGGGTGCTGATTCTGCTTGCCATTCCGTACGGCTTGGGTGCGGGCGGCGTTGACGCGGCCCTCAACAACTATGTGGCGATCCACTACGAGAGCCGTCACATGAGCTGGCTTCACGCCATGTGGGGCATTGGCGCGTTGACTGGCCCATACATCATGGGATTCGCCTTGGGCGCCGGCCAAGGATGGTCGTGGGGCTACCGTTATATCTCCATACTGCAGGTTGTGCTCACCGCCATTCTTTTTTTCAGTCTGCCACTGTGGAAGAAGCGTTCCGAGGTAAAGACGGGCGAAGTTTCCGGCGAATCCGACGGAACGGCCAATGATGAAACTCGCAAACCGCTTGGTGTGCGAGGTGTGCTCGCCATTCGTGGCGCCAAAGAAATCCTGGTGATGTTCTTCTGCTATTGCGCATTGGAGCAGACGGCCATGCTGTGGGCTAGTAGCTACATGGCGCTTGGCAAGGGCATCGATAAGACCACGGCGGCTATG
>ERZ507500.245-NODE-245-length-9730-cov-3.287442_pt1 | contig 9730 bp, 6 predicted proteins | sample MGYA00248673_ERZ507500 | MGnify/ENA primary metagenome ERZ507500 (study PRJEB26165, sample SAMN02676116) | human gut metagenome | isolation source: stool | host: Homo sapiens | place: USA | study: EMG produced TPA metagenomics assembly of the C.diff FMT (human gut...
AAGGAAAAGGTACAGCAGGCCGGAGCATTTATTATGCGCCACAAAAAAGGCTTTTTGCTTGTAGGTGCGATTTTTCTTCTCATCTGCCTGTTGCTCAACACCATGTCCTCCTGCTCCATGATGGCGCAGAGCATTGGTTCTGCCATTTCCGGCTCTACCTATCCGTCGGATGACCCGGAACTTGTTGCGGTGGAGGCCGACTACGCCGCCAGAGAAACGGCGCTGCAAGCCGAGATCGACAACATCGAAAGCAGCCATCCGGGATATGACGAATACCGTTATGACCTGGATATGATCGGGCATGACCCCCATGAGCTGGCGGCGTTTCTCTCCGCCGTCTTGCAGGGGTACACTCAGTCCAGCGCCCAGGGCGAACTGGAGCGCGTGTTTTCCGCCCAATATACCCTGACGCTCACCAAGGAAATCCAGATTCGCACCTATACGGACGAGGATGGCGACACCCACGAATACGAATACCGGATTCTTCATGTCAAGCTGGAGAGCCGCCCCATTTCCTCTCTTGCCACAGAGCTTTTGACCCCGGAGCAGCTGGAAATGTATCAGGTGTACCGGCAGACGCTTGGCAACAAGCCGCTGATCTTCGGCGGCGGCTCCACAAATACCAGTGATTCCGAGAGTTTGGACGGTGTGGAGTTTGTAAATGGCACACGCCCCGGCAACCCGGAGCTGCTGGAACTGGCCAAACGTCAGGTGGGAAATGTGGGCGGTTATCCCTACTGGAGCTGGTACGGCTTTGACTCCCGTGTGGAATGGTGCGCCTGCTTCGTATCCTGGTGCTATAACCAGGCAGGAAAAAGTGAACCGCGCTTTGCAGGCTGTGAGTGGCAGGGCGTTCCGTGGTTCCAGTCTCATGGACAATGGGGTGCAAGAGGCTATAACAATCTGGCTCCCGGAGATGCAATTTTCTTTGATTGGGATTTGGATGGGACAGCAGACCATGTGGGTATCGTGATCGGTACGGATGGCAGCCGTGTTTATACCGTGGAGGGAAATTCCGGCGATGCCTGCAAGATCAAAAGTTATGACCTGAATTATCAAAGCATTAAGGGCTACGGCCTGATGAACTGGTAAGGCCGATTTATGAGAAAAGACCTGCTAATAAAAGTCAAGTAGAAATTTCAGATTTTTAGGGAGGCGAAAAAATGCAATACAAAATCAAGCCGCTGAGCATCTCAAAATTAAAACGGCGGCCAGCCAGATGGTATAGAGTGTAAAAATCAGTCGTGCTCCAGGGATTCCAAGTAGGCTTTCACAGAAGCGTAGTAGATGCGCAGGAACTTGTTGGCAGAGGCCATCATGTAGACACGATATGGCTTGCCTTCAGAGCGTTTCTTGTCCATGAACTGGTACACCGGCTCGTCTATTGGAGCACATTGCAGGATGACGCTCATCACCAGAAAGAGCGTCCTGCGCAGTGAGGCAGATCCTCGCTTGGAAATGCTACGGCTACGGACATCTATTTGACCGGATTGGTAGGGCGGGGCGTCAATACCCGCAAAGGCAACCAACGCTTTTTTGGAATGAAAACGGCGTACATCGCCAATTTCAGCCAGGAGTTGAGGGCCGAGGGTTGGGCCAACACCAAACATCCCCATCACTACAGGATACTCCGGCAGAGAAGCTGCCAGGGATTGCATCTCCTGTTTGAGAGCAGCTAACGCGGAAGAAGTTGTCTGGAGTTGAGAAATGGCCTGTTCTACCAAAAGTTTTGCCGTATCCGTTTTCGGTATGACACCGAAGTGTCTGCAAGCAGAGGCATAAATATCCAGCGCCTTATCCTCGCTGAAATTGTAGCCGTGCTTTCTGCACCACTTCTGGTATTGGGTAGTAAAGGCCTTCTCAGACCGGCCACAAACGCACTCGCAATGCCAAAAAGTAGCGACAAAGTCCACCCACTTCTCGCTGCCATCGGCGCGGGGCGGACTGGTAAACAAGCGATTTGCGTCTGGGAAGGTGGTGTCCAGCAGGGAGATCAGGTTATTCTTCAGCATGGTCTGAACTTTGGAATACTGTTGGTACTGCCGGTAGCAGATTTTCAGCATGAGTCGGGTATCCTCCTCCGGGATATATCTCGGCAATGTGAGCCAGTGGTCAAGACCGTAGTTGGCCAGCTTTACGGCATCCTTTTTGTCGGTTTTGGCCCGTCTTAAACTGTTGTTTCCGTAGTCATGCACCAGCATTGCATTGACTACCGAGACATAAAGGCCCGCGTCGTGGAGCAGCCAGGCCACCGGAGCATGGTAATTACCCGTGGATTCCATCACCACACGGGTCTCGCCGTCCAGGCTTTTGAGCAGTCCTGCCAGCTCGCTCAGTTCATTGGCGGTGTGACGTACTTCAAAGGGTGAAACCACTACCTCTCCGAAGGGCCGCATGACTGCAATCATGCTCTTACCCTTGGAAACATCGATGCCAACGCAGTTCATTCACATTCCTCCAATACAAAGAATCTGCAACCGGAATCCATCTTTTCTCGCTGCCGATTCAATCTATTGTGTGACACGAACTCTCCGACATCCGGTGGTTCAACCTGCTTAAATCGAACGCTGCAACGAGAGGATGGCTAACAGTCTTTCACACGGACATACAAGCCCAAGGAGTGATTGGTCAGCCAGTTGCTCCTCTCATTGTAGCTTAGGCACGAGATGGAGGGAAAGCCGGACTGGCTGTCCGGCTTTCCTGTCCAAATTTATTGTAATAGGAGTGATTGAAATGGCTAAGAACAAAATCCAGCGCATTGACCAGGAGATTGCCAAGGTCCGCGAGAAGATCGCGGAGTACCAGGACAAGCTGAAAACCCTGGAGGCGCAGAAAACCGAGGCGGAGAACCTGGAAATCGTTCAGATGGTGCGCGCCCTGCGGCTGACCCCGGAGCAGCTGAACGCCATGCTCTCCGGTGGTACGGTCCCTGGCATGGCCGCTGCCTCCGCCAACTACAACGAACAGGAGGATACCGACCATGAAGAATAAGAAAATTTTCAAAACCCTTTCGGCCCTCTGCGCCGCCCTGGTGCTGATGATGGGCCTTTCCGTGACTGCCTTTGCCCAGGGAACGGAAGAACTTCCGGCGGAGGATGCCACCAACGACAGCAATGTGGTCGTGGAGGAAACCGAGGACAGTCCGGCCCTGACCCCGGATGGCAACGCCGCTCTGGTGGATGATTTTGGTGGCAATAAGCAGCTCATTACTGTTACCACCAAGGCAGGCAACTATTTTTATATCCTGATCGACAGGGCCAACGAGGATAAAAAGACCGCTGTTCACTTTCTGAACCAGGTGGATGAAGCAGACTTGATGGCGCTGATGGAGGATGGAAAACCCAAAGAGGAGCCGCCTGCGGTGTGCGGCTGCACGAAGAAATGTGAAGCAGGGGCAGTCAATATGGCCTGTCCGGTCTGTGTAACTGATAAGAGTAAATGTACGGGCAAAGCACCGGAACCTCCGGCAGAAACATCGGAGCCGGAAAAAGAGAAGCCTGCCGGATTGAACCCGGCTGCGATAGTCCTTTTGCTGGCTCTGCTGGGAGGCGGTGGCGTATTTGCCTACTTGAAGCTCGTTAAGAACAAGCCTAAGACCAAGGGCAATGACAGTCTGGACGATTATGATTATGGCGAGGAAGATTCCGAGGAATGGGAAACCGAGGATGAGGAGTCGGAAGGACCGGATGCTGACGGGGGCAGCACAGAAGAAGATGATGAGGACAGTGTGAAATGACCCGTTTCACAGACAGTCCCTATGAACGCATGATGACACGCAGGCCGGAGGGCGGGAAGGAAACTTCCCGTCCTCCTTCTTTATCCCACAGCCACCCCTGCTATGGTTGCGGGAATTATGGAAGACCCTGCGTAGGTATCTGTCACCGGGAAATGTCCCGATGGCTCAAAGAGAGGAGGAACCATCATGGCTCAACATAAATTGGTAATTGCCGAAAAACCATCAGTTGCCCAGAGTTTGGCGGCGGTGATCGGCGCAACCGTCCGTAAAGACGGGTATCTGGAGGGTAACGGCTGGCGTGTCAGCTGGTGCGTGGGCCATCTGGCCGGTCTTGCGGATGCAGACAGCTATGACCCAAAGTATGCCAAGTGGCGATATGATGACCTGCCTATCCTGCCGGAACATTGGCAGATGGTAGTGGGAAAGGATAAGAAAAAGCAGTTTGATATTCTGAAAAAGCTGATGAACGCCCCGGATGTGACGGAGGTGGTAAATGCCTGCGATGCCGGACGCGAGGGTGAGCTGATCTTCCGCAGCGTCTATGAGCTGGCAGGTTGCAAGAAGCCGATGAAAAGGCTCTGGATTTCTTCGATGGAGGACTCCGCCATAAGGGAAGGCTTTGCAAACCTGCGCCCCGGTGCGGACTATGACGGACTTCGGGATGCTGCCCTCTGCCGTGCCAAGGCCGACTGGCTGGTGGGGATCAATGCGACAAGGCTTTTTTCCGTGCTGTATCACCGAACCCTCAACATCGGGCGCGTGATGTCCCCAACACTGGCGCTCATTGTCCAGCGAGAAGCTGAGATCGACACCTTTCAGCCGATTCCCTTTTATACCGTGGCGCTGGAGCTGCCCGGTCTTACCGTATCCGGGGAGCGTATGGCGAATAAGGCCGCTGCCGAGCAGCTGAAAGAAGCCTGTCAGGGTGCAAATGTCACAATCAAAAAGGTGGAGTGCAAGGAAAAGTCCGAAAAGCCGCCTGCCCTCTATGACCTGACTACTCTGCAAAGAGATGCCAACCGCCTGCTTGGATTTACAGCCCAGCAGACCCTGGACTATCTGCAAAGCCTGTATGAAAAGAAGCTCTGCACCTATCCCCGTACTGACAGCCGCTATCTGACCGGTGATATGGCAGACAGCCTGCCGGTGCTGGTGAATCTGGTTGCCAATGCTATGCCGTTTCGCAAAGGAATCGCCATTACCTGTGATCCGCAGACGGTAATCAACGATAAGAAAGTAACCGACCACCACGCAGTAATCCCTACCAGAAATCTCAAGGATGCAGACCTTTCTGCCCTTCCTGCGGGAGAAAAAGCGGTGCTGGAGCTGGTGGCCCTGCGTCTGATGTGCGCCGTAGCCCAGCCCCATATCTATTCGGAAACCGTTGTGATTGCAGCGTGTGCCGGTGGGGAGTTTACCACAAAAGGAAAAACAGTGAAGCACCCCGGATGGAAAGCACTGGAGGACGCTTACCGTGCCAAAACGAAGGATGCAGAGCCGAAAAAAGAGGGCGCAGAGAAAGCCCTGCCGGAGCTGACCGAAGGACAGACACTTTCGGTTTCTGCGGCAATCGTCAAAGAAGGCAAAAGCAGTCCGCCTCAGCACTTTACGGAGGACACCCTATTGTCCGCGATGGAGACTGCCGGAAAAGAGAATATGCCGGAGGACGCCGAGCGAAAAGGTCTGGGGACACCGGCCACCCGTGCCGGTATTTTGGAAAAGCTGGTATCTGCCGGTTTTCTGGAACGAAAAAAGAGCAGGAAAACGGTGCAGCTTCTCCCTTCCCACGATGCAGTTTCCCTGATCACCGTTCTGCCGGAACAACTGCAATCGCCGCTTCTGACTGCCGAGTGGGAGTACCGCCTGGGCGAGATCGAGCGCGGGCAGCTTGCCCCAGAGGAGTTTCTGGCCGGGATCAGCACCATGCTGAAAGATCTGGTGGGGACTTATCAGGTCATCAAGGGAACTGAGTACCTGTTCACTCCGCCCCGTGAGGTGGTGGGCAAATGCCCTCGCTGCGGCGGTGAAGTTGCAGAACTGCAAAAAGGCTTCTTCTGTCAGAATGATTCTTGCAAATTTGCAATCTGGAAAAACAACAAATGGTGGGCTGCCAAGAAAAAACAGCCGACCAAGGCTGTGGTGTCTGCGCTGCTGAACGATGGCCGTGTCCGTGTGACGGGGCTATATTCGGAGAAAACCGGCAAGACCTACGATGCCACTGTGGTTTTGGAGGACGATGGACAGTATGCCAACTTCAAGCTGGAATTTGACCAGCGGAAAGGAGGCAGCCGATGAAGCTCTCTTTAGTGGAACGGGAAACCATTCTCCTCTATAACCAGGCAGAACCAATGGCTGAGGTCTACACCCACGATCCCCATCTGATGGAGAAGCTGGAACTGCTGGCAAAAAAGCACCCCGACCAGATCACCCGAAAGGACGCCCATAACTTTACCGTCCCCAAGCGGTGTGTATCAGTCCGGGAGCCATACAGCGCAGAACGCCGCAAAGCTGCCAGTGAGCGTGCGAAAGCTGCCGGATACCAGCCCCCTGTGAAAAAGTCCGGCAGTTAAAGGCACATGGCAGAGAATGTATTTGAAGCAGTCAAGCAGTCGGTCAGCACCAGAGAAGCGGCAGAGTTTTATGGGATCGAGGTCAAACGAAATGGCATGGCCTGCTGTCCCTTCCACGATGATAAGAACCCCAGCATGAAGGTAGACCAGCGGTTCCACTGCTTTGGCTGTGGTGCAGATGGGGATGTGATCGACTTTACCGCAAAGCTCTTTAACCTCTCCCCAAAAGAAGCGGCGGAGAAACTGGCACAGGACTTTGGCCTGATCTATGACAGTCAGGCCCCGCCCCGCAGGAGATATGTCCGGCAAAAAACCGAGGCACAGAAGTTTCGGGAGGATCGACAGCGCTGTTACCGTGTACTGTCCGATTACTACTATCTGCTGAAAAAATGGGAAGCCGACCGTTCTCCCAGGACACCGGAGGAAGAACCGCACCCCCGCTTTGTGGAAGCAATCCAGAAGAAAACCTATGTAGAGTACCTGCTGGACCTTTTTCTTTATGAAAGTGAAGAAGAACAAAAGGCATGGATTGCAGAACACACAGCAGAAATCACACACTTGGAAAGGAGATTGAAAATCATGGCTGAGAATAAACCCACCAACCGAGAACGGCTAAGGGAAATCACAGATGGCATCGAGCAGGGCATCAAAGAACTGTTTGAGAGTGAAAAGTATATGCGCTATCTGTCCGTCATGTCCCGCTTCCACCGCTATTCGGTAAACAACACCATGCTCATCTATATGCAGAAGCCGGACGCCACTTTGGTAGCCGGATACAATAAGTGGAAAGACCAGTTTGAGCGTCATGTAAAAAAGGGCGAGCATGGCATTACCATCATCGCTCCCACACCGTATAAGAAGAAAATCGAGGAGCAGAAGCTGGACCCGGATACCAAGGCTCCGATTTTGGATAAAGACGGAAAGATCGTTACAGAGGAAAAAGAAATCGAGATCCCCATGTTTCGTCCGGTCAAGGTCTTTGATGTGAGCCAGACCGACGGGAAACCTTTGCCTGAGCTTGCATCATCCCTTTCCGGCAATGTGCCAAATTATGAGGCATTCATGGAGGCCCTGCGCCGTAGCGCGCCGGTGCCAATCACTTTTGAAGCAATGGCCGCCGATACGGACGGCTATTTTTCTGCCGATCATCAGAAAATTGCCATTCGTCAGGGCATGAGTGAGGTGCAGACGGTTTCGGCCACAGTACACGAGATTGCCCACAGCAAGCTCCATGACCCTAAAAAATATGAAATGCTACCGTCATGGAAGGTTGTGCTGGAGGGTGAAGGTGGAACCAAGCATGATTTCAAGCTGGATTTTGCCACAGAAAGAGAAGCTGAACAGTTTGCTTCTGATATGGATTGGCGCTATGTGGACGAAAATCAGTTTGAATGGCGTCTTGCAGTTGAGGAAGATGCAACCGCAAAAAAACAGGCAATCAAAAACCGTCACACGGAAGAAGTGGAGGCTGAAAGCATCTCCTATGCAGTCTGCAAATATTTTGGCATCGAGACAGGAGAAAACAGCTTTGGCTATATTGCCAGTTGGAGTCAGGGCAAGGAACTGAAAGAGCTGAGAGCCAGTTTGGAGACCATCAACAAAACCTCCGGCACTTTGATCTCCGACATTGAGCGCCACTATAAGGAAATCTGCAAAGAGCGTGGAATTGATCCCCATGCAAAGGCAGAGCCGGAAACCGCCCCGATAGAGCAGCCAACCAGCAATCTGACCTACTATGTAGCAGAGTGCATGGAATTTCCAAACCTCGGAGAATACCACGATAACCTGTCTTTGGAGGAAGCTGTCCGCATTTATCAGGAGATTCCGGCAGAACGAATGAACGGGATCAAGGGCATTGGTTTTGAGCTGAAAGACGGAAGCGACTATGAAGGACCTTTTCCGATTTTGACCGGCCAGACCATTGACCTGGACACCATCCAGGCAATCGACTATTACCGTGATAATCCTCTGGTGCAAAAAGCGGTAAAGGAACTGGCTGCGGCAATGCCGGAAATGGAGGTGCTGGGGGCGGACGCCAACCAGCAGGAGGCTTTGTTTCTGATTGACGATGCCACCTATCTTCATATCCAATCCTGTGACAGCGGCTGGGACTATACCCTTTACGATGCCGCGTCCATGAAAGAGCTGGATGGTGGTCAGCTGGATATGCCGGAGATTTCCCGCATGAAGGCAGTTCTCCAGATTTGTGATGACAACGATTTGGGCAGAGACTCGGTAAAATACGCACCGTTGTCCATGATCGAGACCTTGCAGGAAGCTGCCTATCAGCAGATGCAGGCAGAGGCCAGTCAGATGACTGCTTCTTCCCAGCTGCCGGAAGCACAGGAGCAGGCGCTGGATGAATACCCAACGCCGGATGAGCAGATCTCCACACCGGATATGCAGGAATACGGCTACTCCTATGATGGGATGCTCCCTGTTACCAGAGAACGGGCGCTGGAACTGGATGCCGCCGGTTTGACCGTCTATGTGCTGCATGAGGACAATACGGAGAGCATGGTGTTTGACCCGCAGGAAATCATGGATCATGGCGGTCTTTTTGGCGTGGACCGTGAGGAATGGGAGAAAAGCCCTCAGTTCCATGAAAAGGTCATGGAGCGTCAGGAACATCAGCAGGAACGCGAACAGGCATTTCTCTCTCAGAACAGAGATTGCTTTGCCATCTATCAGGTGAGCCGTGACGATCCGCAGAATGTGCGCTTTATGAATCTGGATTGGTTAAAGTCCCATGACATTTCCATAGACCGCAGCAATTATGACCTCATTTACACAGCTCCGCTAAGTGCGTCTGGCACTGTGCCGGAGCAGTTGGAAAAACTCTATCAGCAATTCAATCTGGAAAAGCCCGTGGACTTTCGCAGTCCCTCCATGAGTGTCAGTGACATCGTTGCGATCAAGCAGGACGGTAAGGTATCCTGTCATTACTGTGACAGTGTTGGTTTTACCCAGATCCCCGGATTCCTGCCAGAAAACCCGCTGAAAAATGCGGAAATGATGCTGGAGGACGATTACGGCATGATCGACGGTATCATCAACAATGGCGCAAAAGAACCTACGGTGGCAGAGCTGGAACAGCAGGCCCGAAGCGGTCAGCCCATTTCCCTGATGGAGTTGGCAGCCGCCACCCATCGGGAGGAACGGGAAAAGAAAAAGTCCGTCATGGAGCAGCTGAAAAGCCAGCCCAAGGCAGAACACAAAAAGATAGCGCCAAAAAAGAGTGCGGAAAGGGAGATTTGATATGGGAAACTTTACTTTTGAGGAAATGAACCTGATGTGCATTTACAATACCGGCAGCCGCACCGGACTGATCGACAGCCTGCGTGAGATGCGCGGCGAGCTGGCCCCGGAGGAAACGGAACTGAGGGAGCTGACCGACAGCGCCTTTACGAAGCTCTGTGCGATG
>ERZ507500.247-NODE-247-length-9701-cov-4.710243_pt1 | contig 9701 bp, 6 predicted proteins | sample MGYA00248673_ERZ507500 | MGnify/ENA primary metagenome ERZ507500 (study PRJEB26165, sample SAMN02676116) | human gut metagenome | isolation source: stool | host: Homo sapiens | place: USA | study: EMG produced TPA metagenomics assembly of the C.diff FMT (human gut...
AATTATTAGAAACCAAGAATGCCCTTGAAATCTTCAATAAGCTTTTCTTCCTGTGCTTCTGCATCAGCTCTTGTGTCGCCGATAGTTGTGTAGTATGCCTTGATCTTTGGCTCTGTGCCGGAAGGTCTGATTATTACACTTGCACCCTGCTCAAGCTTGAATGCGATAACATCTGACTTTGGAAGTGTAAGAACTGTCTTTGCACCTGTTTCAAGGTTTGTTTCCTCAGATGCAAGATAATCTGCTATGTCTATTACCTTGAGTCCGCCAATAGCCTTAGGTGGATTAGCTCTTAGATCTGTCATGATCTCCTTCATTCTCTCCATTCCGCTTGCACCCTCGCACTGGAATGACTTCTGGCTGTGGAGATAGTTGCCGTACTTCTTGTACATATCTTCTCTTGCCTGAAGCAGTGAGATGCCCTTTGTTCTGTAGAACGCTGCCATTTCACAAATGAGCATTGAGCCTACTACTGCGTCCTTATCTCTTACATATGAGCCTGCAAGATAACCATAGCTCTCTTCAAATCCGAAGATAAATCTGTCTACTTCATCTGCTGCTTCAAGCTGTGCGATCTGATCGCCGATCCACTTGAATCCTGTAAGTACGCTTCTGAGTTCTACTCCATAGTGCTCTGCCACTGCATCTGCAAGTGGTGTGGAAACAATGGATTTCACTGCTACCGGGTTCTTTGGCATTGTGCCTTTTTCAATGCGGCCTGCACAGATATAGTCAAGAAGGAGTACACCTACCTCATTACCTGTTACCAGTTCATAGGAACCATCCGGGCATTTCATTGCGATACCAACACGGTCTGCATCCGGATCAGTTGCAAGCATTAAGTCTGCACCTGTTTCTTTTGCGAGATTTAATCCAAGCTCCAGAGCTGCAAAGATTTCCGGGTTCGGATAGCTGCAGGTTGTGAAGTATCCGTTCGGATATTCCTGTTCCGGAACGATTGTGATATCTGTGATTCCGATATCTTTTAATACCTGAGTTACAGGTACAAGTCCTGATCCGTTTAACGGGCTGTAAACCAGTTTCAGTCCTGCTGTCTTGCAGAGACCCGGACGAACCTGACGGGATTCGATAGCTTCATAGAGAGCCTGCTTGCAGTCATCTCCTACAAAACGAATCTTTCCCTGTTCTACGCCTTCTGCGAAGGACATATATTTCGCACCTGTAAGTACGTCTGTTTTCTGGATCTCTTCATATACAATGGCAGCTGCATCGTCTGTCATCTGGCATCCGTCAGGACCGTATGCTTTGTATCCGTTGTACTTAGCCGGGTTGTGGGATGCTGTTACCATAATACCTGCATTGCATTCATAGTAACGTGTTGCAAAGGAAAGTGCAGGTACAGGCATCAGTGCGTCATAAATTCTGACATTGATATCATTTGCCGCCAGTACGCCTGCTGCTGTTTTTGCAAATACATCACTCTTAAGACGGCTGTCATAGCTGATGGCTACTGTCTGATTACCGCCCTGTGTTTTTACCCAGTTCGCAAGTCCCTGTGTTGCCTGGCGAACTACATAAATATTCATACGGTTGGTTCCGGCTCCAAGTACTCCGCGAAGTCCGGCAGTTCCGAATTTCAGCGCTACTGCGAAACGATCTTTGATCTCTTCGTCATTTCCTTCGATTTTGGATAATTCCGGATTAAGATCCGCATCCTGCAGATCTGCTGCCAACCAACGTTTGTATTCTTCCTGATACATTTTGACCACTCCTGCCTTATTTTTTAGATTTTTTAAGATATTTCCATAATATCATAAATCAGACAAATCAGCAACAAGACAGCGAGATTTCAATCAAATTTTAAAAATTACTTTCTTTTCTGTTTGTCCGCTCTCTGCAGGCGTTTCCTATATTGGTCAGGCAGAGCACTGTGGTGATCAGGAAAAGTCCGGGGATCAGAATGATCCACCAGGAACCTGTCATTAATGCCTTATCTGACAGAGACAGCATACTTCCCCATGTGATAACCTCTATGGGAAGTCCAATGCCCATAAAGCTTAAAGTAGCTTCAGAGATCATTGCAGTTCTTACATTCATGACTACCATAAACATAATGGATGAGAAAAAGTTCGGCACCAGATGCTTCCACAAAATACGGAAGAATCCCGCTCCCATACATCTTGCAGCGATGATATACTCACTGTTTCGTATCTGCCGTACCTCTGTGCGTACTACTTTCGCAATACTGGTCCAGCTGGTCACACCGATCACAAAGGACAGACTCAGGATATTTGCATCTCCCATAATAGCCTGCAGCAAAATGATCAGGAGCAGAGTTGGTATACTTAAGAATATTTCTGTAAATCTCATGATCAGTTCATCAAGCCAGGCAGGTGCCACTCCACTGAAGGCACCGACTACCACTGCAATAAAAGTAGAAATAACTGTGGCTAATCCACCGATCAAGATCGAGATTCTTCCTCCATACCAAATCATGGAAAAAATATCCCTTCCCATAGTATCTGTTCCAAAAAGGAACTCCCTGTCAGGAGCTTTATTATAGTTTAACAGATCCATATAAGCAGGATCCTTTGTCATGATCAGTTCCGCACACAGGCAGCCCAGTACGATAAGAATCAGGATTGCTGCTGAAACAACGGGTTTTCCCTGATACCACTTTTTCTTTGATTTGGGAATTACGGTTTCTGTCTTTCTGTTTCCTGCCAGTTCAAATAAATGATTGGTCATCCTTCTACTACCTCCGATTTCTCGGTTATTACTTCATCCTTCATACGGGGATCTATCTGTTCATTAATAGTCTGACTGACGATATTACAGAAAATAACCAGGATTCCTGACATCATACAAAGCAGCATCAGCAGATTGTAATCATGATATCTGGCACTCTCATAGGACAGAGCTCCGATTCCGGGATAAGAGAATACACTTTCTACCACATAGGTTCCTCCAAGTACATGGGGGACTGCAATGGCCATAATACTCAGATAAGCAGGCATTACATTTCGGACACAATGTCTGAACATAAGCTTTTTCTTATCCAGGCCTTTTGCCTTTGCCAAAAGTACATAATCTGCGCGAACCTCTTCAAGGATCTTATTTCGGATCATGTAAGCATAATACCATAAATGCTCCATGACCACGATGGTCAGAGGCATGATCAGATGCAGCACTCTGTCACCGATATCTCCTGCATTTCCTGTACTGTAAGCTCCACTGCTTGGCAGGATCTTAAGATTTACGGAAAAAACAAGGATCAGGACCAGAGCCATCCAAAACTCAGGAATACAACTGGATATGGTTCCCAGCTTACACAGGATCCGGTCTGCCAGCCGGTTTTCGTACCAGGCACACAGGATTCCCAGGAGCAAGGCTCCGGCAAACATAATGATAAATCCGATTCCTCCAAGTACAAGTGTATTGCCAATACGGCCGCCGATCACTTCTACCACATCCTGTTTATATTTAAATGAAATTCCAAATTCTCCATGAAAGGCATTTTTTACCCACTTCACATACTGCACAGAAATCGGTTCGTTCAATCCCAGTTTTCCCATAGCCCATTCACGTTCTTCCGGACTCATCTTCTCTGTACGGTCACCATAATAGGAGATCAGCGGATCTCCCGGTGCAAGACGGGCTACATAAAATACAGCTACAGACAATATAAATACTGAGATCAGGAATATCAGGCATTTTTTACCATAGTAGACTAACTTTTTTTGTCTCATTATATACTGCACCCCTTTCCTTCAGCCGGAAGCATTGCAAAATGTCCGGGTGACACTTCTGTCCACACGCTGTTTTCCATTCCTTCGCCATCATAGTACTGCAGAACTCTTTTTCTCTCCCTGATCGGGTCAGGAACAGGAATTGCAGACAGCAATGTTTTTGTATAAGGATGCACCGGATTGGAATACAATTCTTCTGATGGCGCCAGTTCTACCAGTTTTCCATGATACATAACTCCCACACGGTCACAGAGATACTCAACCATAGCCAGGTCATGAGCTATAAACAGAAATGTAAATCCATGCTCCTCCTGCAGATGACGGAACAGATTGACGATCTGTGCCTGTATGGACACATCCAGGGAAGCTATCGGTTCATCAGCCACCAGAAATTCCGGTTCCATACACAGAGATCTGGCTATGGCCACTCGCTGTCTCTGTCCCCCTGATAATTCAGATGGATAACGGTCCAGGAAACTGTTCTCAAGTCCTACATATTCCATCTGAAAAGCAGCTTCCTTCACAAAGCTTCCTCTCGGAGGTGTGATATGCTGGATTCTCATTGGTTCCGTAATAATATCTGACACCTTCATTTTCTGGTTCAGACTGGATGCGGAATCCTGAAATATCATCTGGCGGCGGGTCTGCAGCATTTTTTTATGCTTTTTGAATTCCTTTTTGTCGCAGATATTTACATCTTTATACCAGATTTCTCCCTGAGCCGGCTGATATATATTCATCAGACATCTGGCAACTGTGGACTTTCCTGAACCAGATTCCCCTACCAGACCAAAGATCTCACCTTTATGGATCTGAAATGAGACATCATCTACAGCCTTTACCTTGATCTTTTTTGTCAGATGAAACTGCTGAGTCAGATGCCTGACATCCAATAAAATTTCTTTACTCATGGACGATTCCTCCCACAGGTGATTTGATCTGCGGTGCTCTTGGATCCAGCAGCCAGGTTGCCGCATAATGAGTATCTGTTATCTTAAACATAGGCGGCATTTCTTCATAATCAATATTCAGGGCATATTCGTTTCTACATGCAAAAGCATCACCTTTCGGCGGATCTATCAAAGCAGGAGGCATGCCGGGGATAGTGTACAGGCTTTCTTTTCCATTTGCAAATGCAGGCAGTGATCTCATCAGCCCCCATGTATATGGATGTCTGGGATCATAATACACTTCCTCTACTGTACCGATCTCTACGATCTTGCCTGCATACATGACTGCTACTCTGTCTGCCACACGTGCAACCACTCCCAGATCATGGGATACCAGTATGGTAGCTGTTCCAAGCTTCATCTGTATTTCCCGCAGAAGATCCAGGATCTGTGCCTGTATGGTCACATCCAATGCAGTAGTTGGTTCATCTGCAAATAAAATATCCGGATCTGCTGCCAGAGCAATGGCCATAACACATCTCTGACGCATTCCTCCGGAGAACTGCCAGGGATACTGATGATATCGTTCCTTTGGATGGGAGATACCTACCAGTTCCATAAGCTCCAGAACCTTCTTATTTACCTGTTCCTTCGTGTAATTCTTATTGTGGATCACCACTGCTTCCCCAATCTGTTTTCCAATTTTAATAGTTGGATTCAGGGATGTCATAGGATCCTGAAAGATCATAGCAAAAACTCTTCCACGCAGTTTCTGCATCTCCCTTTCCCTGTAACAGGTGATATCCTGTCCGTTCACACAGATGCTGCCCTCTTTAATCTTTGCACTTGGCGGCAAAAGCTTCATGATACTTTTGCAAAGCACACTCTTCCCGCATCCGGATTCTCCAACTATAGCCAGCACCTCTCCCCTTTTTAATGAAAAAGACACATCTCTTACTGCCTGGACTTCTCCGGCAGGACCGTCAATGCTGACTGAAAGATTTTTAACCTCTAATAAATGTTCCATTTTTAATCCTTTTTCCGCTCGTGTAAAAAGGGGGGCACCTTTAGTGCCCCCGTCACAACCTTTATCTTTTTTATGATGTTAGAGTCAAAGGTCTTATGGTGCAAGCATGAATGGCTTTTTGACCTTTTGACCCTGATATCATTTTATTATTCAATAGTCCAGTCTGCTACATTCCAGAAGATTCCAACTCCATGATGTCCCATAATTGTATCAGGATCGATTCCTTTAATATTGCTGTCAGCAACATAGTTGGCATCAATATAGCAGATCATTGCATAAGCCGGATCCTCTGCCAGAGCTTTCTGGAAATTAGCATAGGCTTCTGCACGAACTTCCGGATCAGCTGACTGTCTTGCTTCTGTCAGATACTTGTCAACGTCTGCATTAGAATAGCCGGAGTAGTTTGCTCCCTTATCTGTTCCGAATACTTTGTATGTATGGTCGTCAGCGTCAAATGGGCTTCCCCATCCGATCAGGAATGCCATCTGTCCTGCCCAGTCTGTCTGTGCAGGGATCTCTACTGATACATCCATGCCGATCTCTTTCAGTTCCTGTGCTGCGATCTGAGCCATATCAATACGTACCTGATCTCCTGCACTTACGCTGATTACAAATCCCACTTTTTCGCCGTCACGATAATAGAATCCGTCATCACCCATCTCGCATCCTGCAGCTTCCAGAATTTCTTTTGCTTTTTCAGGATTGTAATCATAATGCTCTACATCTTCATAATTGTAGATATTTCTCTGAAGAGGTCCATAAGCCGGCATTCCCTGTCCAAGGAGAACTGCGTCGATGATCGCCTGACGGTCAAGTCCATAGCATACTGCCGGGATCAGATCACGGTTTTTCTGCCAGTATTCATTTCCAAAGTTAAACATGATTCCACGATAGTCAGAAGTCTTCATATCGTAGCATGTATATGCCTCATCATCTGCAAAAGCAGCTGCATCCTTTGGTGTTAATAACGCCAGATCAAGTTCTCCGGATTTTAACTGAAGTGCTTTCGCATTGTCATCCGGTACGATCTTGAATACAACTTTATCAATGGAAGGCTCACCCTTAAAATAGTCTTCGTTCTTAACCAGTGTGATCGCCTGTCCCTCATCCCAGGATTCGATCTTGTATGGACCTGTTCCTACCGGATTACGGAAGAAATCAGAGGTCTGCATATCTTCTCCCTCAAGCAAATGCTTAGGAAGAACTGCCATTGTCATATAGTCAAGGAATGCAACGTTTTTGTCCTCAAGCTTGAACGCAACCGTATGATCATCAATCACATTGATTTCCTCTACGTCCTCGTAGTTGGGTGCATTCTCAGAACCGTTTTCCGGATCCATGATCGCTTCGATAGTAAATTTAACATCCTCTGCTGTCACAGGTTCGCCGTCCTGCCACTTGGCATCTTCTGCCATATGGAATGTATAAGTATTGGTTTCATCATCAAAATCCCAGCTCTCTGCCAGTCCCGGAACTACCTGATTATCTCCGTCATGTGCAGTTAAACCGTTGAAGATCAGAATATTGATCTCTCCATGTTCATCCATAGCAGGATTGATCCTGGTATAATCTCCACTTCCATATACCAGTGTTGTTTCTTCCTCTGCCAGTACAGGCACTGTTGTTCCGGCACTGACCAGTGATACAGTCAGAAGCACTCCGGCCATTGTCAATAAACCCTTTTTCATTTCATGTTCCCTCGCTTTTTCTTTATTGGTAACTGGCTTTTATGATATCAGACAATTCTGACATCAGTAAGCCCTGCGGGGGGATATTGACATATTCCTTTTTGTGCCTTATATATGCCATATATGGCATACCTGCAGCAGTATCATTACTCTCCATCGCAGTGCGATCCTGCCCGGAGTGTTATTTATGTTATAGGAACATTACAGAGTAATTTCCTATAATATAAATAACACTCCGCCTTTAGTATTTCACTAAAAGCGAAGTGTCCTGATATTAATATAATTTTGCACCAGCCGGAATATGGTCATCTACCATCAGAAGATGAAGTTTTTCTTCGCCCTCTTCTTCATGGATTGCACTAAGTAACATTCCACAAGATTCAATTCCCATCATTGCTCTAGGTGGCAGATTTGTGATAGCTATAAGTGTCTTACCTACCAGTTCTTCTGGTTCGTAGAATGCGTGAATACCGCTTAAAATGGTACGTTCTACGCCTGTTCCATCATCCAGAGTAAACTGTAAAAGTTTCTTTGACTTCGGCACTGCGACACACTCTTTTACCTTTACTGCACGGAAATCGGACTTGCTGAAAGTCTCAAAATCTACCTCATCTTTGAACAATGGTTCGATTTCTACCTTTGAAAAATCGATCTTCTCAACGGGCTTTTCTGAAACCGTTTTAGCCTGCGCAACGTTGTTTGCTTCGTTCTTAGCAGCGCCCTGGGACTTCATTGTCGGGAACAGCAGTACGTCACGGATTGCCTGGCTGTCTGTAAGCAGCATAACCAGACGGTCGATTCCGTATCCGATACCACCTGTAGGCGGCATACCGATCTCCAGTGCGTTCAGGAAGTCTTCATCTGTGTGGTTTGCTTCCTCATCTCCTGCGTCAGCAAGAGCATCCTGTGCTTTGAAACGCTCTCTCTGGTCAATCGGGTCATTGAGCTCGGAATATGCGTTACACATTTCCCATGTATTGATGAACAGCTCGAAACGCTCTACCTTATTCGGATCAGAAGGTTTCTTCTTTGTCAGCGGAGAAATCTCGATCGGATGATCCATGATAAATGTTGGCTGGATCAGTTCTTTTTCACAGTATTCCTCGAAGAACAGGTTGATGATATCACCCTTCTTATGACGTTCTTCATATTCAATATGATGCTCATCTGCAAGCTTCTTAGCTGCTTCATCATCTGCAACTTCATCAAAGTCAATTCCTGCATATTTCTTGATCGCATCATTCATGGTCAGACGTTCAAAAGGTTTGCTGAGGTCGATCTCGATACCATTGTAGGAAATCTTCGCAGAACCACAAACCTTCTCTGCCAGATAACGGAACATAGACTCAGTCAGTTCCATCATGCCTTCATAATCTGTATATGCCTGATAAAGCTCCATCAGAGTAAACTCCGGATTATGACGGGTATCTACACCTTCATTACGGAATACACGTCCGATCTCATAAACTCTCTCAAGACCACCAACGATCAGTCTCTTCAGATAAAGTTCAAGAGAAATACGAAGCTTAACATCTTCGTTCAGTGCATTATAATGAGTTTCAAACGGTCTTGCTGCAGCACCGCCTGCATTTGCAACCAGCATCGGAGTTTCCACTTCCATGAAGTCACGATCTGCAAGGAAGTTACGGATTTCTTTCAGAATCTGGGAACGTTTGATAAATACGTTCTTGCTGTCCTGATTCATGATAAGGTCTACATATCTCTGACGATAACGCATATCTGTATCTGTCAGTCCATGGAATTTCTCAGGAAGAATCTGTAAGCTCTTGGAAAGAAGAGTCATGCTTTCTGCATGGATAGAAATCTCACCTGTTCTTGTTCTGAATGCAAAACCTTCCAGTCCGAAGATATCACCGATATCGGATTTCTTAAAATCTGCATAAGAATCTGCTCCGATCGCATCTCTTGCTACATATACCTGAATATTTCCCTGTAAATCCTGGATATTGCAGAAAGAAGCCTTACCCATAACTCTCTTGAACATCATACGGCCTGCGATCGCTACGTGGATCGGGCTTGCGTCCATGATTTCTCTTCTCTCTTCGTAATCTTTCTTAACAGCTTCCTTTGCCTGTTCTTCATCAAGACCTGTTACATCTACTTCTGCACGATCTTTGAGAAGTTCTGCCTCATGTGCTTCATAAAGACTCTTCACTTCCATTGAGTGATGAGTCTGGTTAAACTTTGTGATCTGAAATGGGTCTTTTCCATTAGCCTGAAGATCTGCCAGTTTATCGCGACGTACCTTCAGTAACTGGTTTAAATCCTGTTCCTGCTTCTGCTGTGCCACCTTGGTTCCTCCTTATATACTTGTATAATTATTATTTGTTCATAACTGTTCAGTACCTTCACAGTTACGAGCCAA
>ERZ507500.266-NODE-266-length-9180-cov-4.542356_pt1 | contig 9180 bp, 10 predicted proteins | sample MGYA00248673_ERZ507500 | MGnify/ENA primary metagenome ERZ507500 (study PRJEB26165, sample SAMN02676116) | human gut metagenome | isolation source: stool | host: Homo sapiens | place: USA | study: EMG produced TPA metagenomics assembly of the C.diff FMT (human gut...
TGAAACAGATAGATACGAGGATAAAATCCAAACTGATTGAATGATAGTCCAAGTGAACCCAGTATGTTTTATAGTGAAAGATAACTTAACTCGCTATACCGTAATACCTCTGTTGCGAGCGTCGTGTAGTAGAGGCAGGAACAAATTACGGCACAACCGCAGTAAGCGGTAACGGGCGGAAGTCATATCCGATAATCTATCATAGCCATGTTATTATATCGTAAACGGGGATTGCCTAAATCGGAACGCCGCAAGGCTATTAGGTACAGACCTATGAAAATCCGACAAGGCAACGGAGCTTCCGTAGTAGTCTGAGCAGGGGAAAGCCCTGTACATGGCGAAGGGAAGCAGCTAATAATTTTAATGCAAATAACGGAAAATGTGAGAGACATTATGAGAAGTCCAGAGTATGTATTAAACAGTCTAACGGAACACAGTGAAAATTTGAATTACAAGTTCGAACGCTTGTACCGTATCTTTTTCAATGAGGAAATGTATTACGTTGCCTACCAACGCATATATGCGAAACCGGGCAATATGACAGCAGGTGCAGATGGGAAAACCATTGACCAAATGAGCCTGAACCGAATTGAACAACTGATAACATCGTTGAAAGATGAGAGTTATCAGCCCCAACCCTCAAAACGGGTGTATATCCCAAAGAAAAATGGGAAAATGCGTCCATTAGGTGTACCAGCTTTTAACGATAAATTATTGCAGGAAGTGGTCAGAATGATATTGGAAGCCATCTATGAAAGACAGTTTGAAAAAACGTCGCATGGCTTCCGACCCCTAAGAAGCTGCCACACTGCCTTGTCTGATATTCAGAAGACATTTTCGGGCGTGAAATGGTTCGTAGAAGGTGATATTAAGGGATTTTTCGACAATATCAATCATGAGATACTGATAGGTATTCTGAAAGAACGTATCGCTGACGAAAGATTTATTCGCTTGATTAGAAAATTTCTGAATGCAGGATATATCGAAGACTGGAACTTTCATAACTCCTACAGCGGAACACCGCAAGGCGGAATTGTCAGCCCTATCTTGGCAAACATATACCTTGATAAGTTGGATAAATTCATGAAGGAATACACTGAAAAATTTGATAAGGGGAAAGAACGGAAAAGAACCAAACAGGCAGTATCACTTGAAGGCAAACGACACCGTATTCTGAAAAAGTTGAAAGTGGTAAAAGACAAAAATGAAAGGTCAGAATTGATAAGACAATATAAGGCTTATCAAAAAGAAGGTTTGCAGTATTCTGATGGTGACGAAATGGATATGAACTACAGAAAACTCAAATACGTGAGATATGCGGATGATTTTCTAATTGGAATCATTGGCAGTAAACAAGATGCTATCATCATCAAAGAGGACATAAAGAACTTCCTCTATGAAAAGTTGGCTCTTACACTGTCCGATGAGAAAACACTTATCACCCATGCTGAAAACGCTGCAAAATTTCTCGGATATGAGATTTTTGTAAGGAAATCCAATGACACCAAAAGAAGCAAATACGGAGTACTAAGACGTGTCTTCAATAAGAGGATACAATTGGCACTTGGAAAGGATACGTTTAAGAAAAAGTTGCTCGAATATCGTGTTTTAGAAATAAAGATACACAACGGCAAGGAGTATTGGAAAGCAAAATCCCGTCCCAAACTTTCAAACAACAATGACTTTGAGATACTTGACAGGTACAACAAGGAAATAAAGGGCATTTACAATTACTATTGTTTGGCTAATAATTGTAGTAGTCTGTCAAAACTTGGGTATATCATGAAATATAGTATGTACAAAACATTTGCGCAGAAATATCGGACAACGATGTCGCAAATCCGAAAAAAGTACACCAAGAATGGACTTTTTTCAGTTAGATACTATTTAAAGAACGGTACTGCCAAAGACTTGACCTTTTATCATGGTGGGTTCAAAAAGAAAAATCCAATGAACATTAAGGATTTAGACAACTTGCCCAAATTCACATATCATCCTACAAACACAAGTCTTATAGATAGGCTGAAAGCGGAAAAATGTGAATTATGTGGAGTAGTCGATAAGTTAGTGATGCACCATGTGAGAAAATTAAAAAATCTTCAAGGGAAAACTACCTGCGAAAAACAAATGATGGCTCGCAAACGAAAGACTATTGCCATATGTGGTAAGTGTTACAAAAAACTCAGTAACAATGAATAGATTGATATTATTAGTAGAAAGCCGGATACGCGGAGACGTGTACGTCCGGTTTGGGGGCGAGCTTCCGAAAACCCACCGTAGTAATACGGCAGGGCGTTGGATGCTTAGCCTACCGCTCAAAGCGGTACACGATGTTGTCAAGGGCGGCATCAAGGTGAAGAAGTCCATTGAGCTGGTGGCGGAAATATCCGAAATCTACGTGCGAAACTATCAGAACATGCTGGCAGACCCGAACTACACGCCGGATGAACTCACCGCCATTTCAGCCGGGTACGCAAAGCTGCTCTCCGAAAGTGCGGACATGTTGCAGGACTTGAAGAATGTAGTGAACGTGACGGGCATGTCGCTGACGGATGCCGAAAGACTGGCGGTAATCAACAACGCCTATAAAAGCCTGCTCAACTACCGCAACCTCGTGAACTACTACACCCGAAAGAACATATCCGTGTCCTACCTGCGGGCGAAGAAGAAGAACGACACCGACCGGGTGCTGGCTCTCTACGGCTCGGCGGATGAACGCTACTGGTAACATATAAATCGGTATGCCTATGTTATTAGCAGCGGTGGATTTTGATAACCTGCACCAAGTGTTGCGGGTGCTGTACGATGAAATGATGCCCTTGTGCAGCAACATGACGGGGGTAGCCAAAGGGATAGCCGGGCTGGGAGCTTTGTTCTATGTAGCCGCCAAAGTGTGGCAGTCGCTCGCACGTGCCGAACCCATAGACGTGTACCCGCTCCTGCGTCCCTTTGCGCTGGGGCTGTGCATCATGTTCTTTCCCACGTTCGTGCTGGGCACTATCAACACGGTATTGTCGCCAGTGGTAAAAGGGTGCAACCAGCTTATGGAAACGCAGACTTTCGACATGAACGAGTACCGGGCGCAGAAAGACCGACTGGAATATGAAGCCCTGATGCGAAGCCCCGAAACGGCTTACCTCGCATCGGACGAGGAATTTGACCGACAACTGGAAGAACTGGGCTGGTCGCCCTCCGACATGGTGACCATGACGGGCATGTACATGGACAGGACGGCTTATAATATAAAGAAGTCCGTCCGGGACTGGTTCAGGGAGTTATTGGAAATGCTCTTTCAGGCGGCGGGGCTGATTATAGACACGCTGCGCACGTTCTTCCTGATTGTGCTTTCGATACTGGGTCCGCTGGCGTTTGCGATTTCCGTCTATGACGGTTTCCAAAGCACGCTGACCCGGTGGATTTCACGCTATATCTCCATTTACCTGTGGTTGCCCGTGTCCGATTTGTTCAGCAGCGTGCTGGCACGCATACAAACGCTGATGCTCCAAAAGGACATTCAGGAACTTTCAGACCCGAATTTCATTCCTGACGGGAGCAGCACCGTATATGTAATCTTTATGATAATCGGTATCGTGGGCTACTTCACCATTCCAACGGTGGCAAGCTGGATAGTGTCGGCTGGCGGTACGTCTGCCTATAACCGCAACGTGGCACGGGCTGGTTCAATCGCCGGGGCTGCGGTCGGTGCGGCAAGCGGGAAAGTAACCGGGAAACTACTCAAATAACCAACATCAAAATTTAGTATATGGAATTTAAGTCATTAACGAACATCGAAACGAGTTTCCGGCAAATCCGGCTCTTTGCGCTGGTATTCATCTGCCTGTGCGCACTGGTGACGGGCTTTGCCGTGTGGAACTCGTACAGCTTCGCCGAAAAGCAGCGGCAGAAGATATACGTTCTCGACAACGGCAAAAGCCTGATGCTGGCACTCTCGCAGGACATGGCGCAGAACAGACCCGTGGAAGCGAAGTCGCACGTGCGGCGTTTCCACGAACTTTTCTTCACCTTATCACCCGAAAAGGGGGCTATCGAAAGCAACATCAAACGCTCGTTGTTTCTCGCCGACAAGACCGCTTTCAACTATTACAAGGACTTGGCGGAAAAGGGCTACTACAACCGGGTGATTTCCGGAAACGTCACGCAGACGGTGGAGATTGACAGCGTGAAGTGCGACTTCGACCAGTACCCCTACAAGGTGAACACGTATGCCCGCCAGTTGATTGTCCGGGAAAGCAGCCTGACGGTGCGAAGCCTTGTGACCTCGTGCCGGTTGCTTAACGCCACACGAAGCGACAACAACCCGCACGGCTTCATCATCGAAGCGTTCACCATTACCGAGAACAAGGATTTGCAGACCATTAAAAGATAGCCTTATGGAGAGAAAACGAAACCACATCGAAAAGGTGCGGGACTGGGCGGACGACCGCCTGCGCCGAATGTGCGGACGGATTACGCCGGGCAAAAGGCTGGCGGTTATCCTCCTGATGTTCTTCTTTTTCGGCGGCTTGTCTATCTACATCACCGTTTCATCAATCTACAATATCGGGAAACGGGACGGGCAAAGGCTGCAAATAGAACACATCAGACAACTGCCGTTGCACGGCAATGACACAACCCAAAGTATCAACCCGTTAAACAGACCGCAATATGGAAGAAGTACAGAAGAATGAGAACGGCACGACCGTACCGCAGGCGGACGGGAAGCCGAAAAAGGAAGATAAACCCAAACGGGAACTTACCCCGCAGCAGGTGCAGCAGCGCAGGAAAATGATAGTCTTCCCGCTGATGTTCCTTGCCTTTGCAGGGTGCATGTACCTGATATTCGCACCCTCCGGCAAAGAGGACGTGAATGTGGAAAGCGTGGGCGGCTTCAATGCCGACATACCCCTGCCCGCAGAGGACGGGATTATAGCCGACAAGCAAAAGGCTTACGAGCAGGCGGTGACAAACCGCAAACAGCAGGACAAGATACAATCCTTGCAGGACTTCGGTTTCATGGGGGACGATGAAACGGAAGAACCGCAAGCGGAAATCGACCTGATGCCGGAAGAAGATGCGCCGCCCCAAAGGGGCGGCGGTGCTTCTTCGGCATACGCTTACCGGGACATCAACCACCAGTTAAGCACGTTCTACGAAACGCCCCCTGTGGACGAGGAAAAAGAGGAATTGAAACGGCAGGTGGCGGAACTGACCGACCGACTGAAACAGCAGCAGAACGCCACGCCTACGGCTGACGACCAAATGGCACTCTTGGAAAAGTCCTACGAGCTGGCGGCAAAGTACATGAACGGGCAGGACGGACAAAGGGGGCAGATTGCCCAAATACCGACAGCCGGGCAGAACGGTGGCGGTATCGGCACTCCGGCTATTCCGGTGCAGGCTATCCGGGAAACGACCGTTTCGGGATTGCAGCAGCCCATGAGCGATGCCGACTTCATCCGGGCTTACAGCCAGCCACGAAACTACGGCTTCAACACGGCGGTAGGCACGGGCTACGCTATGGGAAAGAACACGGTAGCCGCTTGCATCCACCAAGACCAAACCCTGACGGACGGGCAGGCGGTGAAACTCCGGCTGCTTGAACCCATGCAGGCGGGGAACATCGTTGCGCCGAAGAATACCCTTGTGGCTGGAACGGCAAAAGTGCAGGGCGAACGGCTCGACATACTGGTGTCCTTCATTGAGTATGCGGGTAACATCATCCCGGTGGAACTCGCCGTGTTCGACACGGACGGGCAAAAGGGGCTTTCCGTCCCGTCCTCTATGGAACAGGAAGCGTTCAACGAAGCTATGGCGAATATCGGCAGCGGACTGGGTACAAGCATATCCTTTGCCCAAAGTGCCGGGCAGCAGGTGGCTATGGACGTGACAAGGGGATTGCTGCAAGGAACGTCCGGCTACCTCGCCAAGAAGTTCCGAACCGTGAAAGTGAAGCTGAAAGCAGGCTATAAAGTCATGCTGTATGCCAAACAACAATAACCATTTTATCAACCACTAAATTTCAATTAACGATGAAACAGATTTTTGTATTTTTCGCCCTCTTGCTGGGCGTGTGTGCGGCAAACGCACAGGAAACCGACACCGTGAAGTATGCGGCTGGCAACGACTTGTATCAGGGGATTACCCGGAAACTGCCTTACCGACAAATGGTAACGCCCTACGGCGTGGAAGTGACCTTTGCCAAGACGGTGCATATCATCTTCCCCGCCGCCGTCCGCTACGTGGATTTGGGAAGCAACCACATCATAGCGGGCAAGGCGGACGGTGCGGAGAACGTAATCAGGGTGAAAGCCACGACAGAGGGCTTTCCGGGAGAAACGAACTTCTCCGTTATCTGCGAGGACGGCAGTTTCTTTTCGTTCAACGCCAAGTACGCCCGTGAACCGGAAATGCTCAATATCGAAATGAAAGACTTCTTGGAGAACGAGGACACCAGCGACTTTTCGCATACCCGCATGAACATCTATTTCCGGGAGCTGGGTAATGAAAGCCCGCTACTGGTGAAGCTGATAATGCAGAGCATCTACAAGAACAATGACCGGAAAGTGCGCCACTTGGGTAGCAAGCGTTTCGGCATACAGTTCTTAATCAAGGGGATTTACACCTATAACGGGATGCTCTACGTGCACACGCAGACAAAGAACAGTTCCAACGTGCCTTTCGACACGGACTTCATCAAGTTTAAGGTAGTCGATAAGAAAGTACCCAAACGCACGGCTATTCAGGAAACGGTGCTGGATGCGGTACGCAGCTACAACGAGGTGATAGAGATTGCTGGGAAATCGACCGTCCGCACGGTGTACGCCCTGCCGAAGTTTACCATTCCTGACGACAAGCTGCTGGTCGTGGAACTCTACGAGAAGAACGGCGGGCGGCATCAGGTTATCCGGGTAGAGAACGCCGACATCGTAAACGCAGAAGTGATTGACGAACTCAAAATCAAATAGGGAATGAAGAAACACATCTTTATAATGATGCTCTTTGCGCTGTGCCTGACCTCGTTTCAGGCACACGCACAAAGATACCTGCCGGGCATGAAAGGCTTGCAGGTCACGGCTGGCATGGCGGACGGGGTGCATTGGAACGCCAATACGGATTTTGCCTACCATATCGGGGCGGCGTACAGCGTTTACACCAAGAACGCCAACCGCTGGGTGATTGGCGGCGAATACCTGCACAAGAAGTATGACTACAAGGATATGCAGATACCCGTAGAACAGTTCACCGCAGAGGGCGGCTATTACCTGAAATTCCTATCGGACAGACGAAAGACCTTTTTCCTTTCATTGGGCTTGTCGGCCCTCGCCGGGTACGAAACAAGCAACCGAAGCGAAAAGCTGCTGCCGGACGGCTCTACCTTGCTGGATAAGGACTGCTTCATTCACGGCGGTGCGCTGACGCTGGAACTGGAAACCTACCTGACCGACCGGGTGGCTCTGCTGTTGAGCGCAAGGGAACGGGCGTTGTTCGGCTCGGACATAGGCAAGTTCCACACGCAGGTATCTTTGGGACTGAAATTCATTATCAACTGACCGCTATATAATAATGTATATGAAGAATGTAATGTATAAAATCATCATGGGCTGCTACATCGTGGCCGCCCTCGTGCTTGTCACCGCCTGTAATGACAACTTGGATATTCAGCAGGCGTACCCGTTCAGTATCGAAACACTGCCAGTACCCAAAAGGCTGAAAGTCGGGGAAACCGCCGAAATACGCTGCCGACTGGTGCGTGGCGGCTATTACCAGCCGACTACCTATCAGATACGGTATTTCCAGCCGGACGGCAAAGGAAAGCTGGAAATGGATAACGGCACGGTGTTCCTGCCCAACGACCTTTACCCGCTGGAGAAAGAAACGTTCAGGCTCTACTACACCTCGGCATCGACCGACCAGCAGACGATTGACATTTATATCATCGACAGCTTCGGGCAGATGCAGCAACTTACACTATCATTCAATAATGACAACAGCGAAGAAGGAACGGAAACAATAACCCCCTAATAACAAAACGACATGGTAAAAATAGAATTGGATATAAAAGGTATCTCGTGGTACATAGAAACCACGTTGGAAACAGATACAGTTCCGGCAGTAGGTGACATCATCATTGTGGACAAGGACTGTATTTCCGAACGTGACAGTGCTGAATTATGGAAAACGCCGTCCAATCAGGTTTTCAAATGGGCGGACGAAGAAGATGATGCGCCCGTAATGGTATGGTTCGATTGCGAAACGGAAATGCTTGTCACTAAGCGGACATGGAAATATGACATCGAGGAAGAAGAAACCGTGTGCATACTTGGTGTAAAATTTATTCACTATGAGGATTTATAGTTGCGACATCCGTTTTTATCATCCTCTTGGGAAACCGGGTATGGAATGATACGCAAAGCGTAAATATCGGGCAGACAGCCCGCCGGGAAGCATCGGCGGGCTGTTTCCATGATAGGGAAGCGAAAGGCTTCTTTGTTACTTTCTTCACCCGCTTTTGGCTCATGGAAGAGAGTAACGGCGGCGGTTGCCGCCGTTCTCCATTAACTGATTTCAAGGCTCTTTATGGGTACATATTTCTCTAACCACACCTTTACCTGTTCAAAGTTGTATTCGCCCGTTATGACCGCCGTATGGTCGTTTATGGCTACAAACCTGACACTTTCATAGCTGTTTACCCAACCTTGCAGGGAACAGACACCCCACGCCGCCGCATCTTCAAAAATGCTGCGGTCTATTTGGCTGATTGGCTCGCCGAAAACTACCGTCATTGCCTGAAAGTCCGGTTTGTCTTCCAGCAGTTGCAGGTGATGCAACGTGCCGAACTCGTCTGTCTTGCGCCCCCACGCCCGAACATCATTATACAAATCATCGCCCCATTGGTGCGGACGGTCGAAGCGGACTTTTACCGCCGTAGAGTGTTCGTTTTCTTCCGTGTCCTCGATAACGCCCGTTACCATTAGACCCGTGAAAATGCACTCACAACGTCTGCCGATTAGTTCCCTGTTTACTTCTGTCGTTTTCATATCCCTAAAATTTACTTGTTGTTACTCCGTTCTTTCTTCGCCAGCCATTCGTCACGCCTGCGGCGGCACTCGTCCAGCGTTTTGGCTACCGTACTGAAAAGTTCCATAGCGGTATGGCGGTAATCGTACTGGTAAAATGTCT
>ERZ507500.282-NODE-282-length-8862-cov-3.750199_pt1 | contig 8862 bp, 4 predicted proteins | sample MGYA00248673_ERZ507500 | MGnify/ENA primary metagenome ERZ507500 (study PRJEB26165, sample SAMN02676116) | human gut metagenome | isolation source: stool | host: Homo sapiens | place: USA | study: EMG produced TPA metagenomics assembly of the C.diff FMT (human gut...
ATGATGCCGTCTTCGATACGGAAGCGACGGAAGCCGACGCGCTGCGTTGCGGTTTCAACGATCGCGCCATCATGGCCGATCACCACAACTTGCAGTTCGTACAGTGCCGGGCTCTCGGCGCTCCACGGCTTGACGTCCAACGAGCCGGAAACGATGCCGGTTTCGTCGGATGCGGCCAATGCGGTTTCCCACATCACATTGCCACTCAAATCCTTCAGCGTCGCCGACACGGTGGCGGCATTCTTCGCATTGCGCACCGCGAGTAGCGCGTCGAGCGAACCGGTGGCGGTTTCCGGATTCCAATCCGCTTCGACCTTCATATCTTTAATGTGCACATGCGGCTGTGCGGCGAGTTCCACGGAACGGAACAGGCCGTGCAAACGCCAGTAATCCTGATCTTCCAGCCAGGATGCGCTTGCGTATTCGTAGCAGGCGACGGCCACGACGTTTTCGCCGTCGTGCAGCGCTTCGGTGATGTCGAATTCGTTCGGGGTGTAGCCGTCTTCGCCGTAGCCGACGAACACGCCGTTGACCCACACGTAGATCGCGGTGGCCATGCCGTGGAACGTGATGCTGACGGTGCCGCCATTTTGACGGGCCGCATCAAGACGCTCGGCGACGGTGAACGTGCGGCGATACAGTGCCACATGGTTGGTTTCGGGAACGTTCGGCTCCTGCGGATTCTCATGGCCGTCCCACGGGTACTGAATATTCACGTACTTGTGGTTCATGTATCCCGCGTTCTGCAGGTGGGATGGCACGTCGATGCGGCCGAAAGCGGAATCGTCGAAATCCTCGGCTGCGAACGGCTCTTCCTCAAGATCGATGTCGGAGGCCTGCACCATTTCCACGCGCCATTCGCCGTCGAGGCTTTGCTTCAAATCGCTCGGCTCGCCGATCGCGGGAATGTGAGAAAAGGTCACGTGATTGGAATGTGCCGGCGTGCGATTCACTGCGAACACCGTGGGGTCGGTGAGCCACGCGGCGGATGCGGTGGTGATCTTATCTGCCATGATTTCCTCGTTTCCGAAACATAACTTCGTTGTTGATGTAGGTTTAGTTGGTGTGTACTTTTGTGTACTCAGAGCAATAAACTCTTTTACTAGCATGGTAAACGTTGTTTACTTAAATTGCAAATCTGCGTGTTGCGTTATTTGCAACTGAATTTACTTATATGGCGATAGGTGACGGCAAATGGCGGTAGTAATCATGATTGCAGATGTCGGTATTTGATAATCGTAAGAACTGCGATTGCGACACGCCGTTTGGGGGCTTTGTTTACTAAGGAATTTTACTTTTGATAGTAAACAACGTATACTCAATTTTCGAGGTCAACGGGTGATCTCATCAAAATCTTCTAAGGAGAAGAGATAATGAGCAATACGACCACTACTGCGAACGGCACGGCTCGTCGCGGAAAGCTCGGCCAGCGCGTAGCGTACGCGTGCGGCAACCTTGGCCAGTCCGCGTTCTATAACGCACTGAGCACCTACTTCGTCGTCTATGTGACGAGCTCCTTGTTCGCTGGTGTTGATAAAGGCGTCGCCACCAAGCTGATCGGCGTCATCACCGGCCTGGTCGTGGTGATCCGTATCGCGGAGATCTTCATCGACCCGCTGCTGGGCAACATCATCGACAACACCACCACCAAGTGGGGCCGTTTCCGCCCATGGCAGTTCCTCGCCGGCGCGATTTCGTCCGTGCTGATCGTGCTAGTGTACACCGGCCTGTTCGGCTTGGTGAACGTGAACACCACGTGGTTCATCGTACTGTTCGTCATCACCTTCATCGTGCTCGACGTGTTCTACTCCCTGCGTGACATCTCCTACTGGGGTATGATCCCTGCATTGAGTTCCGACTCCCACGAGCGCTCCACCTACACCGCACTCGGCTCCTTCACCGGCTCCATCGGCTACAACGGCATCACCGTCGTGGTCATCCCGATCGTCACCTACTTCAGCTGGGTGTTCACCGGCAAGTACGTCGAAAGCCAGTCCGGCTGGACCTGCTTCGGTATTATCGTCGGCCTGCTCGGCCTCTTGACCGCATGGACCGTTGCCTTCGGCACCAAGGAGAACGAGAGCGCCCTGCGCTCCAAGGCCCAGAAGAACGGCAACCCGATCGAAGCCTTCAAGGCCATCTTCCAGAACGACCAGCTGCTGTGGGTTGCCTTGAGCTACCTGCTGTACGCCATCGCCAACGTGGCCACCACCGGCGTGCTCATGTACCTGTTCAAGTACATCCTCGACAACACCGCCGCATACTCCATCGTGGGCGTCATCCCGGTCATCACCGGCTTGGTTATGGCTCCGCTGTACCCGATCCTGAACAAGCGCATTCCGCGCCGCTACCTGTACATCGGTGGCATGATCTCCATGATCGCCGGCTATGTGATGCTCGGCATCTTCTCCGACAACATCATCATGGTGTTCGTGGCTCTGGTGCTTTTCTACGTGCCGGGTACCCTCATTCAGATGACCGCCATCCTGTCGCTGACCGACTCCATCGAATATGGTCAGCTCAAGAACGGCAAGCGTAACGAGGCCGTCACCCTGTCCGTCCGCCCGATGCTCGACAAGATCGGTGGCGCCATGTCCAACGGCATCGTCGGCATCATCGCCGTGGCCGCTGGCATGACCGGCAATGCGACCGCAGCCGACATGACCGCATCCAACATCCACATCTTCAAGATCTGCGCCTTCTACATTCCGCTCGTACTCATCATCCTGAGCCTGATCGTGTTTCTGTTCAAGGTGAAGATCACTGAGAAGATGCACGATGAGATCGTCAAGGAGCTCGAAGTGAAGCTCGCCAACGGTGAGATCGAAGCCGACGACGCTCAGACCGTGGAAGCCGTCGAGGCGGTTGCCGTGGCTGAAACCGCTGGAACTGCTGGAACCGCGACTCCGGCGGGCCAACCGGAATCCCGATAACTGAACTTCCCCTTCCTTTCCGACAACCAGGGCCGCCTGAAGCACTCCATCCGCTGCAGGCGGCCTTTCATTCTTTTCGTCTCCTTGCCTCTCATCCCGTCCGGGTTCCTCCACTCACTGGAACAATCTGGACGATAAAAGGCCTGTCAGCGGGAGGATTCCTCCGCTCACTGGAGGTTTTTGGACAGTACGGGGGTATTTTGCGGTCCGGATTCTTCCAGCGACTGGAGGAATATGGATGCTTGGAGAGTTGCAGACGGAGCGATTCTTCCGGTGGCTGGAGGTTTTTGGACGTTAGCAGGTCTGTTAGCGGGTAGCTTCCTCCACCGACTGGAGGTTTTGGGTCGCTAAGGCGTCCGGAGCTATGCTTCGCCGATGAGGGAGCCGCGTTCGTGGATCGTCGGCACCAGTGTGCGGATCACGATGGTGGCCTGTCCGCGCAGGGTGAGATCCTCGCCTTGCCTGCAACGGTGAATTTGCGGCGCCTCCTGATAATCCGTGGTCACGGTGCGGCTGATTTCGTTTTCCATCGCGTCGATGAATTGAGTATTGACGATTTCCGGCGCACCATATACCGAAATGTCGCGCAGATCCAACAATCCTGCCGGTATGGCCATGACGCGCCCGAGCAACGCGCCCGCTTCGGTGAGAATATGCGTACGTGCGGCAGGATCCTGCGAGATGCGTTGCTGCAGCCTGTCACCGGAAACGAATGATTCGAGACATCCCTGTTTGCCGCATTCGCAGATTGGCCCGTTCGGGTCGACCACCACGTGTGCGATTTCTCCGGCAGTGAAGGAACTTCCTTCGATGATGACGTCGTTGAGGCATAATGCCGCGCCGACGCCCCGCCCGATGGAGATGAGCATGGAATTGGGAGAGCAGTCGCCGAAGAATCGTTCCGCCACAAGTGCCGCATTGGTGTCGTTGCCTACGATCACGGGCACTCCGGTGGCGTTTTCCACTTCGGTTTTCAGCGGCAGTTCGCTCCACCCCAAGTGCACGGATTTGCGCACCACGCCGTTGGGTTCCACAATGCCGGTCACCGCGATGCCGATGCCAAGGATCGGCAGTGGCGTTGAGCTGATGAGCTGCCTGCAGAGGTCGATCACGTCATTGACGCTGCAGCCATGGTCGACGGGAAGTTCGGTGCGGTCCACGATTCTGCCGGAAAGATCCGCCAGCGCTCCTTTGACGAGCATCGGATTCGACAGGTCGACGGAGACGATTCGCCAGAAATCGGTGTCGATGGCGAGCACTTGTGAACGTTTACCGCGCCCTTCGCGATTGTCGGGGCCGAGTTCGCGCAGAATGCGATTGTCGACCATTTCGCCGGTCACTTCGCTGGTGGTGAAGCGCGAAAGTCCGATGAGTTTGCCGATATTGGCTCGCGACATTTGCGTTGCGGGGAAAAGCTGCTCGAATGCGGCGGTGATATTGCTGATTCGAATGTCGGAAGGTGATGCCTTTGCTTGGGTACCGCTCACGATGTCCTCGCTTTCTTGTGTGGAGCCGATACATATTGTAGTTTGTGGCGATACAAGTGCGTTATGTAATTTTTATTGGCAATAAAGAGTACTAAACAAGAGTATACGGCATTTTTCCTCGAATTGCGATTGCTTTACGATTGTCACTAAATGGCGGAATTTCAGCTTTTTTGTGGAATAGCAATCGCGTGCCGGATTTAAATGTAAGGAAACTTGACAAAAAAGAATTACGTAGGTATGCTGTGACTATCCGGTGCAAGGAGGTGCCGGAATAATCTCACGAAGGAGAGAGATATGCGATCCCACACTCAGCGTTTGATGGTTTGCGCAGCTTCTTTCGCGGCTCTGTGCATGGGTCTTGCAGGATGCGGTTCCAATACGGCCAGCACCGGCGGGGATTCCGGGGAGGTCGTCAACCTCACGTACATGCACCGTCTTCCGGATTCCGAAGGCATGACCTTGGTCAAAGACATTGTTGCCAAGTGGAACAAGGATCATCCGAACATTCAGGTCAAGGCCACCAAGTTCGATGGTGCCGCACAAGATATGATCAAGAAGCTGGAAACCGACGTCAAGGCCGGCAATGCTCCGGATCTTGCACAGGTCGGCTACGCCGAAGTGCCTGAGGTGTTCACCAAGGGCTTGCTCGAAGACGTGACCGAAGAGGCCGCGAAGTACAAGAGCGACTTCGCCGAAGGCCCATATTCCATGATGCAGGTTGACGGCAAGACCTACGGCCTGCCGCAAGACACCGGCCCGCTTGTGTACTTCTACAACCAGAAGGCTTTCGACGAACTGGGCATCAAGGTTCCCAAAACCAAGGATGAGCTGATCGAAGCGGCAAAGACCGCGGCCGCGTCCGGCAAGTACATCATGGATTACGAAGCCGATGAGGCCGGCAACATCTTCGCAGGTTTGGCAAATGCTTCCGACCCGTGGTACACCGTCAAGAATGACGCTTGGGTGGTCAACACCAACGGCAGCGGTTCGCAGGCTTTTGCTGAAACCTTCCAGGAACTGATCGACAACAAGGCCACGCTGACCAACCCGCGTTGGGTGCCGTCGTTCGACGCATCCCTGCAGGATGGCACGCTGATCGGCAACATCGGCGCCGCTTGGGAGGCTCCGCTATTCAAGGACTCCGCAGGAGACACCGGCAAGGGTGACTGGCGTGTCACCCAGATCGGTGACTGGTTCGGCAATGGCACCAGCACCGGCCCTGACGGTGGTTCCGGCGTCGCAGTGCTCAAGGGTTGTGAGCACAAGGCCGAAGCCATGGAATTCCTCGACTGGTTCAACACTCAGGTTGAGGATCTGACCTCCCAAGGTCTGATTGTGGCCGCCAGCACCGAAACCGCGAAGACCCCTGAATCCTGGAACGAATTCTACGGCGGCCAAGACGTGATGAAGGAATTCGCTACTGCCAACGACAACATGGTCGCATTCAACTACATGCCGGGCTACTCCGCGGTCTCCGCAGCTATGCAGGAAGCCGCCGACAAGGCAGCCGACGGTTCCGGTAAGGTGGCGGACGTGTTCCCTGTGGCACAGCAGACCTCCATCGACACCCTCAAGAACTACGGCCTGTCCGTAGCGAAGTGATCGACGTATGGAACCAGGGATCACCCGCTCTGATTCCATAACCCCTCCAACGACGGTGTGGAGCCAACGCAACACACGGCTCCACACCGTTCCTTATGAAAATATTCCTTGTGAATATTCCCTATGAATCGATCTAGCTGATTCGACGGAGCGGCTGAAACCGGCACTCCTCTCCCGTGACGAAGATTTGGATACGGCGATTCGAACTGTGAAAGATGCCACCAACGATGAGTGGCATCCGATGCGAAAGATAGGTACATCATGACTGCAACAACGCATGCGGCGAAACCAAAGCGCACTGATGCGCAACGCCGCGAGAATCGAACAGGATGGGCGTTCATGGCGCCATTCGGCATACTGTTCGCCATCGTATTCATCATCCCGATTTTCTATGCCATCTATTCCAGCTTCTTCCGTCAGGTCACCGAGGGCGGCGGCGCGTACGGCGGCGGCGAATTGGTGAATAAATTCGTAGGATTCCAGAATTTCGAGTACGTGCTTACGTCCGGCAATTTCTGGTCCGGTGTGGGCAGGGTGCTGATTTACACCCTCATTCAGGTGCCGCTGATGATCATCATCGCGTTGGCTTTGGCGATGGTCATCGATTCGTTCGTGGTCAAGCACATCACGGGTTTCCGTCTCGGCTACTTCCTGCCGTACGCCATTCCAGGTGTGGTCGCATCCATCATTTGGGTGTACCTGTATAACGGTCAGATTTCGCCGATCGTCAAAGGTCTTGCGGCCATCGGAATAAACGTTGATTTCTTCAGCAAGAACGTTGTGCTCGCTTCCATGGCAAACATCACCACATGGACGTTCACCGGCTACAACATGCTGATTTTCTTGGCCGCACTGCAGGCGATTCCGCACGAACTGTACGAAGCCGCACGCATTGATGGCGCAAGTGGATGGCAGATCTCCATGTGCATCAAACTGCCGAACGTGCGTTCCGCGGCGCTGCTGTCCATGTTGCTGTCCATCGTCGGCACAATCCAGCTATTCAACGAACCGCAGATCATGCAGACCGCCGATCCGGGCATCTCCAAAACCTATACGCCAATGATGATGGCCATGAACACTTCCCAAGGCACGCTGACTCCGGGCGGTGACGGACCCGCATCGGCGGTCGCCATCGTCATGGCACTGATCGCAGGCGTTCTCGCCATGATCTACGCACTGGTCGAGAGGAAGGCGAACGAACAATGAGCAACGCAGTCGCAGCAAGAAAAGACGAACGCGCCCGCAGAAAAGCGGAACGCATGATGGAAAAGCAACGCGAAGCGGCCGAACACGATCTGCCGCGCTCCATGCGCCCATCGCCGATCACCAAAACCATTACCGTGATCGTGCTCGTCGTAGCGCTGATCTACTTCCTCTTCCCAATCTATTGGGCCATCATCGCATCCACCAAAACACCATCGCAGCTGACCAGCAGCAACGGATTGTGGTTCGCCGTCGGACTTGACCAGATTCCCGACGCCATCGCAACCAACTATTCGAAGCTTATGGGGTGGACCCGTGGCCAATTCTGGCGTTGGGTGCTGAATTCCCTGATCTACTCCGGGGTTTCCGCACTGATCGGCACCATCATTTCGGTGATGGCAGGCTATGCCACCGCAAAATTCAACTTCCGTGGCAAGGCCATCGCCATCGGCGTGGTCATGGGATGCATGCTGATGCCGGTCGCACTGCTCACCATTCCGCAGTACTCCATCTTCCACGCACTGCACCTGACCAACACCATGCTGGCGATCATCATCCCGTGCTGCGTTTCGCCATTCGGCTTCTTCCTTGGACGCGTGTACGCGCAAACCTCCGTGCCGAACGAACTGCTGGAAGCGGCCCGCATCGACGGCGCCGGTGAAGCGAGAATCTTCTTCACCATCGTGCTCCGTCTGCTCGCACCAGCCATGGTGACCATCTTCCTGTTCCTCTTCGTGGGAACGTGGAACAACTTCCTGCTGCCGTTGATGATGGTTTCCTCCGACACCCTCAAGCCGGTCACGCTCGGCCTGTATGGCATGGTATCGCTCGCAACCTTCAACGATCGTGGATCGCTGATGATGGGCGCACTGCTCGGCGTACTGCCGGTGATCGTGCTCTTCCTCGGCTTGCAGCGCTACTGGCAGGCCGGTCTTGCGGCAGGCGCGGTCAAGGGTTGACGGGCATCCATCCAACTCCATGCGTGGCATGCAAACGCCACGCATGGAGTTGGATCAACAGAACAACCGTAATCCGGGCCCCACTATTTCAGGCAGGTACATGCAATGAACGCAAGACTGCACCATAACGGCCGTTCGCAAGGATGCGTCGGCATCGACATCGGCGGAACGAAAATCGAAGGCGTGCTGCTCGACGCAACAGACCGCGTCATCGACGTCTGCCGTATGCCATCGCACTCCGGTGAAAGCAATGTCGTAACCGACATCGTGCGCGTCGCCCGCATACTGTCCAACGAAGCGCTGCCCATCGGCATTGGCATTCCAGGGCAGGTGAACTGCGCGACCGGGCAAGTGAGCAACGTCGTCAATCTTGATATTGAAACGTTGGAACTTGGCGAACGCGTCAGCGCAATCATGCACGCTCCGGTGCACGTGGAAAACGATGTGAACGCGGCTGCGGTCGGAGCCGCGGAATTCGTGGAACAAGTCGACGGCAACGCAACCGTCGTATTCCTCAACTTCGGCACGGGACTGGCCGCAGGACTCGTGCGCGGCGGGCAAGCCGAACACGGGTACAGCGGATCCATCGGCGAAATCGGGCACCTACCCATCGACCCCAACGGATTCGAATGCCCATGCGGGCAGCGTGGATGCTTGGAAACCGTGGCAGATCGGAAG
>ERZ507500.285-NODE-285-length-8704-cov-4.282229_pt1 | contig 8704 bp, 5 predicted proteins | sample MGYA00248673_ERZ507500 | MGnify/ENA primary metagenome ERZ507500 (study PRJEB26165, sample SAMN02676116) | human gut metagenome | isolation source: stool | host: Homo sapiens | place: USA | study: EMG produced TPA metagenomics assembly of the C.diff FMT (human gut...
CGCCCTGTGCGCACCACCATGTACTCTGCCGCAAAGCCCAGTACATAAAGTGCCTCGCCAACTGCCAGCACCACGGCACTGGCCCGCAGCTTTTTGGCCACATCATTCATGTGCCGCTGCGTTTTGCGGCGGAAACGGTGCCGCCGCAGCAGGCCGGAGATCTGGACCTTTGCCCAGAAGCTTCGCAGTTTTTCTCTGCCCTTCACCGGCGCTGCAGGAGCCTGGCTCTGCGGCTCCTTTGTTTTTTCTTCGATCACAATTCTTTCGTTGATCATTCCGACTTTCCCTTCTTCATTTCATTGCTTCTCTGATCGCTGCAAGAAGTTCATCGTACTCTTCGTAAGCAGGAATTTCCGGATGATCTGCACGGATCTGTTCTGTACTGCGGAAGAGGAAGCCTGCTTTGCTTGCCTGGATCATTCCGAGATCATTGTAGGAATCTCCGCTTGCGATAGTCTCAAATCCCATGGACTGCAGTGCCTTCACAGTTGTCAGCTTGGATTTCTCACAGCGCATCTTAAAGCCTGTGATCTCACCGTTGTCTGCAACTTCAAGAGTGTTGCAGAATAAGGTAGGTCTGCCAAGCTTCTCCATGAGCGGTGCTGCAAACTGTGTGAAAGTATCGCTGATCAGAATTACCTGAGAGAAAGAACGAAGTTCATCCAGGAATTCCTTTGCACCCGGAAGCGGATCGATCTTTGCGATCACATCCTGAATTTCTTTCAGTCCGAGACCATGTTCCTTCAGAATACCAAGCCTCCAGTTCATCAGCTTATCATAGTCCGGCTCATCACGTGTGGTTTTCTTCAGCTCCGGGATTCCGCTTGCTTCAGCAAATGCGATCCAGATCTCAGGTACCAGTACGCCCTCTACGTCAAGACATGTAATATACATAATAGAAATCCTCCTTTGTGTGAAACCTCTTTATTTTTGAAAATCCTTTAATGCTTTATTTAGTGAAATCATTCTAACATATTCTGAGAGTCCTTGCAAATTTAATTTTTGAGTTGCTTAAAAGGAGAATATTGATTTCCTAAAATGCATATGATATAATGCCAATAGGCAGAAGAAAGAATAATTAATCTGACAAGAATAACAAGAATGAAAGCCCTGGGAGTGGCAGCTCCCAGGGCTTTCTTCTTGTTTTAACAAAGTGGACAAGCAACCACTAGGCTAGTGTTGTCCTATTTATCTCCGTCTAGCCATTTGCAGATATAGTGGCAGATTATACCTGCTGCACAGGAGATAAGAAAAGAAAGAATAATTTCTGACAAGAATATCACCTCCTCCCGTTGCCGGGTATTGGTTGGACAACGTTAATACTATATCATATATAGAACAAAAATAGAAACATAAAATAAGTATTGACATAAAAAAACCAAAGCCATATAATAGTTAGGCAACTAATGGATAGCAACCTAACTATTTATATGGCTTTGCAATAGTATGGGTACTGATTTTAGGAGGTGCGGCGAGATAGACGAGGAAATGAAACAGAAGCTGAATGAGATGCATGTAGGCAGGCTGATACATATTTTATCCCATACAATGAAACGGCATAATCCGGCAGAGGTGATGGAGAATGACGATCTGACGACCATGCAGAAGCATGTGCTGAAATTTATCCTTCTGGAAACCATGCACAGAGATCTCTATCAGAAAGATATTGAAGAGGAATTCCAGATCAGGAAACCTACAGTGACAGGGATCCTGAAGCTGATGGAGAAGAACGGTTACATTTACAGAGAGAGTGCGAAACAGGATGCACGCCTGAAACAGATCATTCCCACAGAGAAAGCAGAGAAGATCCGTCCTGCAATCTTAAAGAGTATTGAAGAAGGCGAAGCTAAAATGCTCCGGGGAATTCCGAAGGAGGATGTGGAACTGTGCAAACAGGTTCTCTGGCAGATGTATGAAAACCGGAAAAAATCCTGCGATAGCAGGAATGATTTTTAACAGAAATAACGAGACATAAGGAGGACATTAACGAAGATGAATAAGAAACTTTTACGTTCAGTCCGGGAATACAAGAAGCAGTCTGTACTGGCTCCGGTCCTTGTAATCCTGGAAGTACTGATGGAAGTTCTGATTCCTCTGGAGATGGCGAAGATTATCGACGTAGGTATTGCAAACGGAGATATGAGCTATATCATCCAGCGTGGAGTCATCCTTGTTGCAATGGCAATGCTTTCCCTGTTCTTCGGCGTGCAGGCCGGAAATATGGCGGCAGTTGCAGCAGCAGGATATGCGAAGAATTTACGACACGATATTTTTTATAAGGTGCAGGATTTTTCCTTTAAAAATATCGATCACTTTTCAACATCAGGTCTGGTCACACGACTGACCACTGATATCACAAATGTACAGCAGGCATACATGATGAGTATCCGCCTTCTTGCCAGGGCACCGTTTATGATCATCCTGTCATGGATTATGACACTGACGATCAACAAACCGATCGCAATGCTTTTCCTGATAGTTGTTCCTGTCCTTGGCGGTACACTGATCTTTATTGCGAAAAAGGCACATCCGCATTTCATCAAGGTATTTGATGAATATGACAACCTGAACAATTCCGTTCAGGAGAATGTAAATGCTTCACGTGTAGTTAAGGCTTTCGTAAGAGAGGACTATGAGATTGAGAAATTCCATGGAATTTCCAGATATGTTTATAATCTGTTTACTAAAGCAGAGAAAATCGTTGCATGGAACTCACCGGTTATGATGTTTGCCATGTATACTGTAATCATTATCATTGTTGTAATTGGCGGAAGAGGAATTGTTCTCGGTGGCATGGAGACCGGTGAGCTGACAAGTATCATTGTCTACGCACTTCAGATTCTCATGTCCCTGAACATGGTAACTTTCGTGTTTGTTATGATCATGATAGCAGAAGCATCCACAGACCGTATTGTAGAGGTTTTGGATGAAGTTCCTGAGATGCAGGATAAAGCTGATGCAGTAAAGAATGTGGCAGATGGTTCCATTGACTTTAATCATGTAGATTTCAGCTATGCAGGAGAGGGAGGAAATCTTTCCCTGAAGGATGTAAATCTTCATATTAAATCCGGTCAGACAGTAGGTATCATCGGCGGAACCGGAAGTGCAAAGTCTACCCTGGTGCAGCTGATCCCCAGACTCTATGATGTCACAAAGGGTAATGTCCAGGTGGGAGGCGTGGATGTACGCAACTACAATCTGGAAGTACTTCGTGACCAGGTTTCCATGGTACTTCAAAAAAATGTGCTGTTCTCAGGAAGCATCTATGACAATATTCGCTGGGGTGATGAACATGCCAGTGAGGAAGAAGTTCGGAGGGTCTGTAAGCTGGCCCAGGCAGATGGATTCGTCAGTGAGTTCCCGGATGGCTACGATACAATGATTGTTCAGGGTGGTAACAACGTATCCGGCGGTCAGAAGCAGCGTCTGTGTATTGCAAGGGCTCTTCTCAAGAAACCGAAGATCCTGATCCTGGATGACTCTACCAGTGCAGTAGATACAAGAACAGATGCCCTGATACGTAAGGCTTTCCGCGAGGAGATCCCGAACACAACAAAGATTATTATCGCACAGCGAGTTTCTTCTATTGAAGATGCAGATCAGATCATCGTACTGGATGACGGTAAGATCGCAGGTGTGGGTACTTCAGAAGAACTGCTGAAGACAAATGATATTTACAGAGAAGTATATGAATCACAGGTCAAAGGAGGCGGAGATGATGAATAAGAAGAAAAAATTAGATCAGAACACCATCCAAACTGCCAAAAGACTTCTGAAATATATGACAGGAACCCATAAGATACAGTTTATCATCGTATTTATCTGCATCTTTATCAGTTCCGCAGCAAGTATTGCAGTATCCCTGTCCCTGAAATTTCTGCTGGATGACTTTATCATTCCGCTGATCGGACAGACAGATCCGAACTTTGCAGAACTCTATAAGGCACTTGCAGTCCTTGGCTGTATTTTTGCACTTGGTGTGATTGCCACATTTATTTATACCCGAATGATGGTTTATATCGGTCAGGGTGTGCTTAAAAGTGTCCGTGATGATATGTTCGAGCATATGCAGACTCTTCCGATCCGCTATTTCGACCAGAATACAAACGGATCTGTCATGAGCCTCTATACCAACGATACAGATACCCTGCGACAGATGATCAGCCAGGCGATCCCGCAGGCACTGATGGCGCTGTTTACGATCGTGGTTACCTTTATTTCCATGTTACTGTTAAGTCCGCTGCTTACGATTCTGGCAGTTGTGATCATCTTTATCATGCTGAAGGTTACCAATAAGATTGGTTCCAACAGTGGCAAATATTTCATCCGTCAGCAGGTATCTCTGGCAGATGTGACCGGTTTCGTGGAAGAACGAATGAATGGTCAGCGTGTGGTAAAAGTTTTCAACCACGAAGATAAATCAAAAGAAGAATTCGACAAACTCAATGAAGCACTTTTCAAGAGCTCCGCAAATGCCAATAAATACGGAAATATGATGGGACCGGTGATCGGTAACATCGGTAACCTGCAGTTCGTACTGACAGCAGTACTTGGGGGACTTCTCTCTGTAACAGGTGTGGGTGGCATCACCCTCGGTGTTATGGCTTCCTATTTACAGTTCACCAAGAGCTTTACCCAGCCATTCATGCAGGTGGCACAGCAGTTCAACGCCATCATTATGGCACTTGCAGGTGCAGAACGTATCTTCAGGCTCATTGACGAGAAGCCGGAAGAGGATGAAGGTTACGTAGAACTTGTTAATGCAAGAAAGGATGCCAACGGCAATATCACAGAATGCAAAGAGAGAACAGGTATGTGGGCATGGAAACATCCACATTCTGCAGATGGTTCCGTTACTTATACAGAACTGACAGGAGATGTCCGATTCGAAGATGTTACATTCGGATATAACCCGGATAAAGTTATTCTGAAAGACATCAGCCTCTTCGCCAAACCGGGACAGAAACTTGCTTTCGTAGGCTCTACAGGTGCAGGAAAGACAACCATCACAAATCTGATCAACCGTTTCTACGATATTCAGGAAGGTAAGATCCGTTACGATGGAATCAATATTACCAAGATTAAGAAGGATGACCTGAGACGTTCTCTGGGAATCGTACTTCAGGATACTCACCTGTTTACAGGAACTATTAAAGAAAACATCCGCTACGGTAAACTGGATGCCACAGATGAGGAAGTATACGAGGCAGCAAGACTGGCTCATGCAGACCAGTTTATCAAAATGCTTCCAAAAGGATACGATACCATGTTAAGCGGAGACGGTGAGGAACTGTCCCAGGGACAGCGCCAGCTTCTCTCCATTGCAAGAGCAGCAGTAGCCAATCCGCCTGTACTGATCCTGGATGAAGCAACTTCAAGTATTGATACCCGTACAGAGAGTATCGTACAGAAAGGTATGGATAACCTGATGAAAGGCCGTACTGTATTTGTGATCGCCCATCGACTTTCAACCATCAGAAACAGCGATGCCATCATTGTACTGGATCATGGAAAGATCATTGAAAGAGGCGACCATGAAGATCTTATTAAGTTAAAAGGAACTTATTATCAGCTTTATACCGGTAAGCTGGAATTGTCATAAGAAACGATCAGAAAGACTGCAATTATTTCAGAACATGAATAATTGTGGTCTTTCTTTGCGGGCGTTGCGTTTTCTGCGTTATAATGCTATGATCGTACAGGTATGTGGATCACAGATGATGAAGTTCCGGTTTACGGATAAAAAAGAAAAATTATGCAGCAGCAAGGGAGAGATATACGATGGTAAAGATAGATCTGATCACTGGTTTTCTTGGTTCAGGGAAGACGACGTTTATCAGGAAGTATGCGCAGTATCTGATGGATGCTGGTAATAATATTGGAATTCTGGAGAATGATTACGGGGCTGTGAATGTGGATATGATGTTGCTTCAGGATCTGATGGGAGAGAACTGTGAGCTGGAGATGATCTCAGGAGGGTGTGATAAGGACTGCCACAGGAGGAGATTTAAGACGAAACTGATTGCTATGGGTATGTGCGGTTATGACCGTGTGATCGTGGAGCCGTCTGGGATTTTTGATGTGGATGAGTTCTTTGATATTCTTCATGAGGAGCCGTTAAATCGTTGGTATCAGATTGGGAATGTGATTGCAATTGTGGATTCTAAGTTGGAGCGTGATCTGTCAGAGGAGGCGGATTTCATTCTGGCTTCTGAGGTGGCAGATGCCGGATGCATTGTGATGAGCAAGAGCCAGGACGCATCACCCGAGGAAATCCAGGGTACGATTGAGCATGTGAATCAGGCGTTGGAGAAGGTTCATTGCAGCAGGAGATTTCATTGTGAAATGGATGATGTGGATACAGTTAATATTATCCACAAGAACTGGGAGGAAATGTCGAAAGAGGACTTTGACAGAATCGCATCCTGTGGATATGTGATGGCAAGCTACAGGAAACCGGAGTTTGAGGCAGAGGGTGCCTTTACTTCTCTGTACTTTATGAATGTGAAGATGACTGAGAAGGAACTTCGGGAAGCGGCTGAGAAGATTCTGTCTGATCCTGAATGTGGGCGTGTGTTCCGAATGAAGGGATTTATGAGAGTAGACAGTGACAGCGAAGACGGTTCTGGACTATCTGCATGGGCAGAGTGCGATAGACGGCAGTGGATTGAATTAAATGCTACGAAGAATGAAATTACAATCCGACCGCTTCATGTAGGACAGGAGGTCCTGATCGTGATTGGAGAAGAACTGCATGAGGAGAAAATTAAATCCTATCTGAAAATCTGAGATTTGAACGCAGGTCGCGAAGCGGATTGCGAATGTCTGCTTTACTTTATAAAAAAGGGCACTTGAAAAATCAAGTGCCCCATTGTATAATCTACTTAGAAGATGACCGGAAGCGTGTTCCGGTTGCCCTCGGTATAATTAATGAGTAAAGAAATTAAGCATCCAACTTTGGGCGGTGGGATGCTTATTTCTTTTTATGTTGATCTATGTAAGTCAATGCCGTAAAAATTACTAACAATAAAGTAAGGACTTCCATTGTGTTCATCGGGCATCACCCTCCTTTCGTGAAACTGGAGGGCAGGGGTCGAAACTTTGCATCCGGGTCTGTTCAATTATACTTGTTCAGTATAACGTGAAAAATAGAAGATATCAAGTACTTTACGTTCTATATTATTAAAAACAAAACAGGGTATGAAGTTCATCGTAATCTGATGAAACTTCATACCCTGTTCATTTATTTTTATGGAGTTTTGTAACCGTAAGGATTATTTGGTAAACAGATCAACCAGATCCTGGCCGTCTTCGTAGCCCTGGCTCTTCAGCTCATTTACGAACCAGTCGTCTACGCCGTCTACAGCTTTCTTGAAAGAATCGATATCCATATCAGCTTTCTCTGTGAAGGTTACGCCGTTTTTGGATTCCCAGCGTTCTTTAATCTCATTGTCGCTGGAACGGTTGATGTAACGTTCGTATTCAACTGCCTTCTGACCGCATTCATCAACAACTACCTGCTGTTGTGGTGTGAGGCCGTCGTAGATATCCTGATTGATGCAGAAGAACAGACAGTCATAAATTGCATCCCACATGGAACAGTAAGGCTGAACCTCCTGAACGCTTGCTGCGTCAATAGCAGGAAGTGGATTTTCCTCACCTTCAACAGTGTTCTGCTGAAGTGCTGTGTAAGTTTCAGACCAGTTCATGTTTGTGGCATCAGCGCCCCATCTCTTGTAGCATTCCATCAGAAGGTTGGAGCCTGCTACACGAACCTTCAGGTTCTTCATATCGTCTACAGATTTAATCTCATGTTTGCTGTTTGTGATTTCGCGGAAACCGTTCTCTGCAATACCCATGCAGTGGAGTCCGTACTCACTGAGGATTTCTTTCAGCTTTGCACCTGCTTCGCCATCGAATTTCGCATCTGCATCGTCGTAAGAATCATAGACGAATGGAAGAGAAACAACGTTGAAACGTGGATCAAATGCAGAGTAGATCAGGTTGGAGTGCATGGAGATCTGAACCGGGTCCCCATTCATCAGAGCCTGAATACCTTCGGACTGGTTGCCGTTTGTAAGCTGGTCAGCTGCATAAATATTGACTTTAACCTTTCCGCCTGTAGCTTTTTCCATCAGTTCACCGAACTTACGTCCGCCGTCAGCCCAGGTACTTGTCTCAGTAGTGGAGCATGCGAAGTTCCAGGTTGTTTCCGGCCAGTCCAGATTACTGTAATCTTCCACTGTGTTGAAGGAGTCCTTTGTGAAAAGATCAACCAGATCCTGGGCATCGTCATAGCCCTGGCTCTTCAGTTCGTTTACAAACCAGTCATCGATACCATCAACTGCTTCTTTAAAGGAGTCGATGTCCATGTCTTCTTTTTCTGTGATTGTTACACCGTTCTGGCTTGCCCAGCGTTCTTTGATCTCGTCATCTCCGGAGCGGTTGATGTAACGCTCATATTCAACTGCTTTCTGTCCTGCCTCGTCAACAACTTCCTGCTGTTGTGGTGTGAGACTGTTGTAGATGTTTTCGTTGATACAGAAGAACAGGCAGTCATAAATTGCATCCCACATAGAGCAGTAAGGTTGAACCTCCTGAACACTTGCAGCGTCGATAGCGGGAAGCGGATTCTCCTGACCTTCTACTGTGTTCTGCTGAAGTGCTGTGTAAGTTTCAGACCAGTTCATGTTTGTGGCATCAG
>ERZ507500.298-NODE-298-length-8463-cov-4.056970_pt1 | contig 8463 bp, 10 predicted proteins | sample MGYA00248673_ERZ507500 | MGnify/ENA primary metagenome ERZ507500 (study PRJEB26165, sample SAMN02676116) | human gut metagenome | isolation source: stool | host: Homo sapiens | place: USA | study: EMG produced TPA metagenomics assembly of the C.diff FMT (human gut...
TTATTAGAGTGTTTTCAGTGGTCTGATGAAGAATATGATCTGCAACATGTCAAGGAGGAATTGGCGGATGTTTTGGTTTATAGTCAGAATCTGTTAGACAAACTGGAACTGGATGCAGATGAAATCATAAATATGAAGATGTCGCAGAATGAAGCAAAGTATCCGGTAGATAAGGCAAAAGGGAGTGCGGCCAAGTACGATCAGCTATAATAGTGGAAAAGGAAGAGGCGTTATAAGAACAATGATAAAAATACTATTTATATGCCACGGCACTCTTTGAAAGCTTCGCCCAAAAGCCAGTAAAATCACAGTCTGAAGGGCATAGGCGGTTAGAAAATAATCCAAAAATAACCCACGGTATTTTGGGCAGATATGTCTGGGATGCAATATGATAGAATGGTTACAAGAAAAATTTGTAGGAATATAAAGATATGGAATTAAGATTATTACGCTATTTTTTAACAGTAGCAAAAGAACAGAGCTTTACAAAAGCAGCAGAACAATTGCATATTACCCAGCCAACGCTATCCAGACAAATGGCGGCATTTGAAGAGGACCTGGGAATAACATTATTTATTCGAAACGGGAAGAAAATATCGCTCACTGATGAAGGAATTTTATTAAAAAGGCGTGCCTTGGAGATTCTTAATCTTGAGGAAAGGACGCTTGAGGAACTGAAAGGAAAAGAAGAGGTTGTAGAGAGCACGATAACCATTGGATGCGGTGAATTTGCAGCAGTGGAGACATTGGCGAAGATATGTAAAACATATAAAGAAAAATATCCGCTGGTTCAGATTGTATTGCATACTGCAACAGCAGATGCAGTGTATGAGATGATGAACAAAGGACTTGTAGATATTGCATTATTCATGGAGCCGGTGGACACCGAAGGGCTGGATTATATCCGGATCACAGATTGCGATCACTGGTGTGTCGGAATGCGGCCGGATGATCCGCTGGCAGAAAAAGAGTTTATAAAAAAAGAAGATCTTATTGGAAAGCCCTTGATCCTGCCGGAAAGAATGAACGTTCAAAGTGAACTTGCCAACTGGTTTGGGAAAGACTTTTCAAAATTACAGATTGCTTTTACGAGTAATCTTGGAACGAATGCCGGAGTTATGGCGGCAAATGGACTGGGGTATCCAATTTCAATTGAGGGTGCTGCAAAGTATTGGCGAGAGGATATTCTTGTACAGCGAAGAATTTCTCCTGAGATCAAGACTAGTACAGTGATTGCCTGGCGACGGAATATCCCATATTCTTTGGCAGTCCGTAAAATGATCGAGGAGATTAATGCTTTTCAGGCATAAAACAAAATTCAATATAAGCATTAGACATAATGAAGCGATAGAGCTTAAAATAGATGTGTAAGATGAATGTAAATCTTATACATCTATTTTTTTGTGAAAAATACGTATAGAAAGGGGCTTTTTATTATGAGTAAAAAATTAGTGGCATTTTTCAGTGCAAGCGGAACAACAAAAAAAGTAGCACAGATGATCGCAGAGGAAGCAAAAGCGGATTTGTTTGAGATTGAGCCGAAAGTTCCATATACAAAGCTTGATCTTGACTGGATGAATAAAAAATCCAGAAGCAGTGTGGAAATGAGTGATAAAAAATATAGACCGGCGATTATGAAAAAAGAGATGGATATGAGTTCTTATGACGAGATCCTTCTGGGATTCCCAATCTGGTGGTATGTGGCTCCGACAATCATCAATACATTTTTAGAAGCTTACGATTTCAGTGGTAAAAAGATTGTGCTTTTTGCAACATCCGGAGGAAGTGGATTTGGGAACACTGTGAAAGAATTGCAGTCATCTGCATCAGACGCAGTTATTACAGAAGGCAGACTGTTAAATTGTGGAACGAAACAGGAAATCACTGAATGGGTAAACTCTTTATAAACAACAGCGTTATGGAGGTATACAGAATATGGGAAAAATAGTACAGACAGCAGGAAGAAATACACTTGGTGAATTCGCACCGGAATTTGCACATTTTAACGATGATGTACTTTTCGGCGAAAACTGGAATAACCAGGATATCGACGTAAAAACAAGAAGTATTATCACAGTGGTTGCGCTGATGGCTTCTGGAATTACGGATTCTTCTTTAAAATATCATCTTCAAAATGCAAAAAATCATGGTGTGACACAAAAAGAGATTGCTGCAGTGATCACACATGCCGCATTCTATGCAGGATGGCCAAAAGCATGGGCTGTTTTCAATCTTGCAAAGGAAGTGTGGGAAACAGGCGAAGGAGATTTGCCATACGAAGAGGAAGCGATGCGGGCGCATGCAAAAGAGATGGTATTTCCAATTGGTGAACCAAATGATGGCTTTGCACAGTATTTTTCTGGCAGAAGTTTTCTTGCACCGATCTCCACTTCTCAGGTTGGAATTTTCAATGTGACATTTGAACCAGGATGCAGAAATAACTGGCATATCCATCATGCAAAAAGTGGGGGAGGACAGATCCTGGTATGTGTTGCCGGAAGAGGATATTATCAGGAAGAAGGGAAAGATGCTGTAGAAATGAAGCCAGGCGACTGCATCAATATTCCGGCAGAAGTAAAACACTGGCATGGAGCAGCACCAGATGAATGGTTTTCACATCTGGCAATAGAAGTTCCGGGCGAAAATAGTTCCAATGAATGGCTTGAACCGGTAAGTGATGAAGAATATAGAAAACTAAAATAGGAAGGTTGAAAAAAATATATTTATTTCTCCGCGGCTTTTCTTCCAGGATGGGAGAGTGCCGCGGAGAATTTTTTGCGAAGAAAGAATTGCTATAGCTTTTGTAATTCCGGGAAAACCTTTATCTAAGAAAAAAATACAATATTAACATGAATATCATGAATATAATATTGGAGGCTGTGAATATTCCCAAATACTTCCCTCTCAGATTCCTGTTTTCTTTTGCAATATATTTGAAACTTATCAGGCTTGCCATGGATGCAATCAGAGTGCCGAGACCTCCAATATTGGTTCCGACAATTAAAGCCCGGTAATTATCTGTAAAGCCGGATAAAAGAAGCGCAGCGGGAACATTGCTCATAATCTGACTGGCAAGAACAGCAGTAAGTGTTTCCCTTCCTGCCATGATTCTTTCCAGAAAACTGCTGAATTGCGAAATCCTTCCAAGGTTGCCGATAAAAATAAATAATGCGATAAAGGTGGCAAGCAGGGAGTAATCCACCCTGCTTATATTTTCCCTGTTTCTTAGCAGCATATATATAAGAACCAATACAAGAGGAATCTGGTATGGAATGATACGTGCAACAGTGAGCAGGCAGATTGTAAATAAGATCAGGTAAGCGGCCAGGTATTCCATGTTAAGTTCTTTTCTGTCAGAGAATCCCAAAAGAGTTTTATCTTTTTCGGAACCGCATACGTGAGGTGCTTTGGCAGCGGCTACCTGTATCCATATCAGAAGAAGGATAAGTGCTGTGGCGGAATAGGGAAGCATCAGGGTTATTAATTCTGCCGCGGACATCCCTGCTCTGGCATATAGATAAAGGTTCTGCGGATTTCCGATTGGTGTGAGCATGCTTCCGAGATTAGCAGCGATTGTCTGCATGGCTACTATTTTAAGAAGCCAGTAATTGCCCAGTTCCTTTGGCAGTTTATGCACAATGATCAGTGCAAGAGGAACAAAAGTAATCAATGCCACATCATTGGTGATCACTATTGACAGGAAGAAACATAAGAGTACCAACAGCCTGATCACACCCACAGTTCCCGATGTTCCCATCAGCAATTTTTTGGCAAGTATATCAAAAACACCAACAGCCTTCAAACCAGCTACAATTGCCATCAAACAGAAGAGGAGCCCGAGAGTCCTGAAATCGATATAAGTAAAATAAGCCTTATCCGGTCTGACCCAGAACATAGAAAGAAGCGCCAGGATCACTGCAATTGACAAAACGGTTTCTTTCCTGAAAAAAACATATAATTTTTGTAGCATAATATTTCCTTTCCGGTCTGATACGACCCCATATAAGTATATCACAGAAACATCCAGAATAAGAAGAGTCAATATTTTGGTCGTCTCGTTTTTCTTTTATGCAGCTGGAAGGAATTTCGATTCCTTCATAGCTATATTGGGGATGTTTGGTTCTGGCAATAATCATTTTCGGATAAGCATCTCGAATCTGAAGCAGAGGAGAGCGTTCTCTCTCAAATGTTTCCTGCCCGGAAATGTTGTCGCTGACCTGAATATAAAACTTCTCGCTACCTCTCTGAGCAACAAAGTCGATTTCCTTTTGATAAAGCTTGCCGACATAAACATCATATCCACGGCGAAGAAGCTCGATGCATACGATGTTTTCATATATTCTGCCATAATCCATATTTCTGCTCCCCAGTATTGCATATCGAATACCGCTGTCACACAAATAGAACTTTTCAGAGCTTTCAAGGTATTTCTTACCTCGGATGTCGTATCTCTTAATATCATAAAATACAAAAGCATTGCACAAATACTTAATGTACTTGCCGACGGTTACATGATTGGTTGGAGTCTCATTTGCTGTCAGTAGCTGACTGACCTTATTCGGAGAAGTAAGGTTGCTGATATTATCCATAAGGAATTCGCTCAGACGTTGTAAAACCAAAGTGTCGGGGAGAGCATATTTTTGCACCAAATCCCTTGTAACAATAGTTTCGTAGACCTCTTTGATATAGTTTGTTCTGTCTTTTTCGGTTCTATAAGCATAGGAACCTGCTAAACCGCCCTTGATAGCGTACTCATCAAAGAGCTTATCTTTGTCACTGATATCATCATAATATTGGCAATATTCCTGGAAGCTGAAAGGAAACACATGAATTTCAATATAGCGTCCGGTAAACAGAGTTGCCAGATCTGCACTCAACAGGAAAGCATTAGAGCCTGTTACATAGATGTCGTATTTTCCCTTAGAGTACAGGCTGTTGATTGCCAGCTCAAACTTGGGACACATCTGAACCTCGTCTACAAACAGGTAGTTCGTTTTGCCTTCCTGATAATGTTCTTCCACATAGGCGTGTAAGGCATGGTATTCCTTGATTTCTTCATACGCTAAATCCATGAAGTCAATGAAGATAATATTGATGTTTTCAAAATTGCTTTTCAGATACGCAATATACGCCTGCATCAGTTTGGACTTACCAGATCGACGAATACCCGTGATGATCTTGATGTCAGGAGTGCCATTCAGTTCAATGATTCTATCGAGATATTTAGTTCTCGTGATTGTTTTCATATAGTCACCCACTTTCAAAAATTGGATTTTTTTCATTTCTCGAAACTGCTTCGTTGTACTTAGTATACTGTTTGCTAATAGTATATGCAAGATGTCACTTTCAAAAACACAAATTTTTTTATTTTTTGAAAGTGGAAACTATGTAAAGGAGTGTCTTTGTCTGATTGACACACACCTCGTGGGTGAGCTTTTTCCCTTTTTCATAATAACTAGTCAATTTAATATCGACATATGACCATATTTGCGTTATAATGAAATCAAATCTAATAAGAAAACTAGATAATCATTACTGGATATGAAAAAAACAATGGTGGCAGATTATGCACCTGAAAGAACAGTATAACAAAACCCTTATGGTGGATATAGGGTGGATTTCCACCCAAAGCAGATTTTTTCAGGATAAAACAGGTTTTCTTATCTTTTCTGAAATTGACAGAAAAAGCAGTAAAATCAAGGCTTTGAATGACTTTGATTGACATAGAATGCAAGCTGTTTTCTGTACCAGGATGAACTCCTAAGCGAGGGGTCGGAGGTTCAAATCCTCTTGGCGACGGGCTTCAAAGCGTTCGAAAATGTTAGCTGGATTAGCTGACAACGAACGCTTTTCTTATTTTCTGATCACGTTCGTGTAATGATTTTCCACAAAAAAGAAGTATTTTTTAGCTAACATTTGGGTTTCGTTCTGGTGTTATCCCTTATTCAGAGATGTAAAAATACTCAGAACTGACCGATGAAAGTGTTATAATACGAATTGAGTGCAGGATGTAAAACAATGTATATGAAGAAGAAAGAGTAATCGTAGATTTTTACTTATAAGAGGAGAATCAGCTATGCAGCAGGAATTTATTACAGTAATTTTTAATCGTACTAAGATTGCTATCCGGTGTGCAGACATTCTTTATGTGATCATGTCAGATGATCATTGTACGATTCATATGTTTGATGGAAGTGTTTATCGTTGCCGAATGACACTGAAAGCATTGAAGAAGCAGTTGAATGAAGGGTTTATGGAGGTAAAACGTGGCTGTATGATCGCTGTGTCTGCAATCAGTGATATTGGAGATAAAATTTTACTGTCTAATGGAGAGGAAATCTGCTATACAAAGAGAAAGAAAAAGGCTCTCAGAGAAGAACTGCAGAAAAAACAGGAGCTTATGATTGCAAAAATCAGTAAAAAAAAGCTGCCGCTGACCCCGGAAGAATATGGCAAATATTATAAAATATGTGATAGTCTCCTGTTTGCATTTACGGATATAGAAATGGTATTTAATGAAGAAAAAAGGCAGTGGACTGGATCTTTCGATATGGGAATGAAGCCTTGGCTACACTGGAAAAGCTGCCGTTGGACAAGATGATCGGGAATTCCTTTTCCAGCCTTTTCTCCAATATGGACGCAAAATGGCTTCATGTTTATGAACGTGCCACCTTGTACGGTGAAACACTTGAAATCATGGACTATAGTCCGGAAATAGATACCAATCTGAAAATTATATGTTTTCCTACATTTCCGGGACACTGTGGATGCATTTTATTTAATGCAGACCAAATGAAATCTATAAGTGAAGAAAATCATCTGGTCAGGTTGGCTGCAGTTGCTTTGAAAAGTAATCCCACTATATAAAGAAATATTATAAAGGAATGTTGTTTTACCGCTTATCGTGTTGATTTACCGCAATAAAAATGTCATTTCGCAACAGCTTGATGATTTCCTGATTGATAATCCTATTGATTGTTACTGCATAAATGACCGTTCCGGTCTGAAAGTGAAAGATGATGATTCCGTTGATGTTATTCTGTCTAAGGATGCACCGGAGGATACCACAAATTGGCTTCCTGTAGGTGACGGAGGTTTCCATCTGTATATGCGTATCTATACGCCTGATATGGAGGCCCTGGAGATCTGGACAGTACCGACCATTACAGAAATTGATCCATCAAAGGCGAATTAAGTATTTTACGCCTAAAAAAATATGAAACAAAAATAAAGCTCCCTGTTTGTGGGGGCTTTATTTTCGTTTTATATTTTTAGAGTTTCTCAGTATTTTGATGTTTTTTACGATTGGCTAATAAGTGCAATTTTATTTTTTATATTCTCACAGGGAAATATGTTATTTATTCTTTATGGAATATTAACATTGACACTTTGCGGAGGAGATGCTTTTCATCTGGTGCCAAGAATTATAAGAGCAGTGCGTGGAATTAATGATAAAATAAAGAGACAGCTGGGAATTGGATTGCAGGTATCGTCAATTACAATGACAGTATTTTATATTATTCTGATGTATATCTGGAAATTTACATTCCCGGAATTTGAAATACCGGTAATAATTAAAGCTATCATATGGATATCCGCAGTTGTCAGAATTGTGATATGTATGTTTCCGCAGAATAACTGGTGTACAGATGAAGGAAATATGAAATTATCTATTATCAGAAATGCAGTCTTTGCAGTTACCGGTATAGGGGTAATTATCCTGTATTTAATTTCAGGAAATTGGATTCAGGTCTAAAAAAGAACTTTTCTCATACAGGTATATGATTTATAATCATAATAAAAGGAAGATACTATAGTAATTCTTGTAAATAATGTATATTGATTCAGCTCATCAGAACATGAAATCCTGTTGAACTGTCTTAAATGCATTAATAAGAGGATTGTTAAACAGTGGCAACCGATGTTTCACGTGAAAACGAAAAGGATGGGATGATTATGAAAAATTACTCAGAAGATGTAAACAGACAGTATCATATTCAAGTGGCAAAAGGTGAAGTGGGCCGTTATGTGATCCTTCCGGGAGATCCGAAAAGATGTGTAAAGATTGCACAGTATTTTGATAATCCTGTGCTGATCGCAGACAACAGGGAATATATCACTTATACAGGAACACTGGATGGAGTGAAGGTCAGTGTAACGTCAACCGGTATTGGTGGCCCATCAGCGTCCATTGCAATGGAAGAGCTGTATCGCTGCGGAGCGGATACTTTTGTCAGAATCGGAACCTGTGGTGGAATGCAGACGGAAATAAAAAGTGGAGACATTGTAATTGCGACAGCAGCAGTACGTATGGAAGGAACAAGCAGAGAATATGCGCCAATTGAATATCCGGCAGTGGCAAATCTGGATGTGACCAATGCTCTTGTTGAAGCTGCGAAGGAGAAAGGATTTATATATCATACAGGTGTGGTACAGTCTAAAGATTCTTTCTATGGACAGCAT
>ERZ507500.314-NODE-314-length-8171-cov-4.928290_pt1 | contig 8171 bp, 10 predicted proteins | sample MGYA00248673_ERZ507500 | MGnify/ENA primary metagenome ERZ507500 (study PRJEB26165, sample SAMN02676116) | human gut metagenome | isolation source: stool | host: Homo sapiens | place: USA | study: EMG produced TPA metagenomics assembly of the C.diff FMT (human gut...
GGGAAGCTCTTTCACGGCATCGTAGGCATTGTCTACGGGGAGGTTCTGGATAAGGCGGGGCAGGTCGTACACCAGCTTGCCTTGCGCTGCCTTAACGATGGGGCGTTCACCGGTAATCATCACTTCCGGCAAGGTCTGATAAAGACTGTCCAGACGGGCATCGGTCGTGATAAGGCTGTCGGCGCTGAGGATGCGGTTGTCGTCCGCACCGGAGGTGGTTGCAGTGCCGTTGTTCTCTTGTGCCGAAAGGCTGATGCTCAAAGCACAGCATACAATAGGGAGTAAATAGAATCGTTTCATGTCCTTCTTTTTATTTATGTTTATATTCTTCTTCTGCAAATCTTCGTCTGCAAAGTACGGCAGAATCAGCAGAAACTTGTGTTATCAGCGGCTTACCAAGTGTTATCCAGTGTTATCGGGAGTGTTATTTAGTCTTATCGGATGATAGGGTTCACAATATTAATCTTACCTTTGTATGTATAAAAGTAACCGGAAACAAACATGAAACTGCCATTCAAATATATTGCCATACTTGTCATCGTCTCCCTGGCCGGCATCTTCGCCTACCAAGCCTACTGGCTGACGGGGCTCTACCATACCATGCACAGTGAAATGGAAAGGGACATCACCGAAGCCATGCGCATGAGCGACTATAACGAAATGATGATACGCGTGGATAAAATGAAGCAGGACGACATAAACCACGGTGAAGAGAAGGTGGCGTACCATTTAATGCATGTGAATTTCAGAGTAAAGGTGATCCGATCACTGATCTGTTCGAGGATCTTGCTGCAGAGGGTGCGATTGTATAAAGACAACATTGAGGTTTTAAAAGAAAGTTCCCGATAATCTGGCATACTAGCTGCCAGATATGAGAACCCTAGAAATTCCAATGTATTTCAATAGGTACTTCCTTAGTTACAGGGTCTTTTTTGCCAACCAATACATAATCAATCAGCTTTTCAACCGTTTCCCTGTCTAAGTGTTCAAGATTTGTATATTGCTCGATTAACTGTCGTCTGTTGTCGCCAATCAGCATTTTTCTTTCAATAACATCAAGCTGTTTCTGCGTATCAATCACCAGTTTTTCGAGCCTTTCTTTTTGTGTTGAGAAGTCTTTGGATAAATCCAAGTAATCAAGTTCGGAAAGAATACCCTTTACCTTATCTAAATATAATTCTCGGATTCCTTTTGTATATTCCGCAATCTTTTTTTGATAAGCAGCAATCTCCGTTTCCAGAGCTTCTTTTTGACCTCGCAAGTCATTGTTGAATTGCACATTTTGTTCAAGCTCATCTTTGTCAAGATATTCTGCGGATAACTTATTAAGTTCATCAATCACAGCTTTTTCTAATTTGTCTACTGAAATGAAAGAACCTATACAAGCGTCCTTTGCTACATGGCGGTTAGAACATTGTAAATAATGCTTACCATGATTCTTTGACGAACGCATTGTATAACCACAATTCATACAGCGAGCTTTTCTGGCAAATAAACCGATTGTGCCAACTGTGAAAGGTTTTGCCTTTTGAGCTACCAATGCTTGAACCCTATCCCATAACTCACGGTCAATAATCGGCTCATGTGTACCCTCAACTCTGTACCACTCGTCTTTGGGTCTGGGTTTGTTTTGCTTTGTCTTATAAGAAACGCTGCCATATTTCCCTTGAACCATATTCCCGATATAGATTTCATTCACCAACATATCTGATATGGCAAAATATTTCCATAGGGTACTGTTTTTCGTTTTAGGCTGCTTGTAACGCAAACCATGAAGTCGTTTGTATTCCGTAGGGTTTGGTATTCCTCTGTCATTCAGCATACGGGCAATGGCGGTCTTTCCATATCCCTGTGAAAACAGTGTAAAAACTTCTCTGACAACTTCCGCAGCTTCTTCATCAATAATCAAATGCCCTTTTACGTCAGGGTCTTTTTTGTAACCATACAGAGCAAAAGCACCGATATGGTGTCCGTTCTTTCTTCTGTCAGTGAGAACGCTTTTAATGTTCTCTGACATATCCTCCAAGTACCACTCATTCACCAGACCGTTAATCTGTCTTGATTTCTTATTTCCTTTATTAGCGGTATCTGCATTATCAACAATGCTGATGAAGCGAATACCCCAAATAGGAAAAAGACCGTGGATATATTTTTCCACTAATTCTAGTTCTCTGGTAAATCTGGATTGTGTCTTACAAAGGACAATATCAAATTTACGATTCTTTGCGTCCTCCAACAACCTGTTAAATTCTGGTCGTCGTCTGTCAGAACCAGTGTAATCATCATCACTGTATATGTTGTAGACTTCCCAACCATGCTCTAATGAGTATTGAAGTAACATTGACTTTTGATTCTGAATACTGTTACTGTCGTCTGTTTCTGATTGTTTGTTTCTATCTTCCTCTGATAAGCGGCAATAAATAGCAACTCTTGATTTTGATTCTATCATGCTTCGTTCTCCTTTTTGAGAAGACGAAACAAACTATCTCTACATAATGTTATTATAACATCTTGTAGGATAGTTTGTCTATCATCTGGCAGGAGTTGCCCTTCCTTTATTTTTTTCATATTGATTTATCAACTCTATCCATTTTAGAGTAAATGCTTTTGTAAACGCCGCTTTATCACAATTTTTAAAAACATTCTTGCAAACTACCTTTGCGTCATTTGCCATTGAACCACCTCACTACAATATATTTACAAAGTATGCAAAAATGCTTGTACATTATGAAAGAATTTGTCTATAAAGTAAGAAGTAATCAGATGGCTTTGGAAAGCTCCACTGGAATTTCACCATTCCCATTCTGATGGGTGAACCGCACCATGCGAGTGTATCATTATTCTGATATACGGGTCATGGCAGCAACTTTTCCAACAGTCGCTTACGGATCACTGGCGTGGTCGCTCGCTTCTTTATCCCTCCTTTTCATGGGTCATGGCGTTCCAGTCCGTCGGCTCACCGCATATCAAACGTATCTGATTACTTTATTCAATTTTCAAAGAACACTTGTAAAACGGAGCTGGAATGAGGTGGTATCACACTCCGTATATATTCGCTTATTTCACTCTGACTTCAAAACCTAGAATTGCTTTAATAAGGGCAGCTCTAATTCTGCCTTTCAGTTCCATATCGACCACAATATACATATTTCCGTGTTCATCATAGAACGGGCGTAAACTTGCTTTTGATATGTAAGCGTCATAGTGATTTAAAATTTTCTCTATTGCCACTTCGTCGCCATCAGCAGCTAAACTGATTGTGGAGAATAGAGGACACTTTTTTGTAGACTTCATCATGTTATAATTCCTCCTCGTACATATCTCTAATGAGCTTTAGTGAACACATTCTGTTTCTATAAACAGAGTTTCTGGAAATATCCAAAATCTCTGCGATTTCTGCGTCTGGTAATTCCAGAAAGTAGAACATCAACACAACATTGCGTCGTCTTTCACTTAATTTTTTGATTGCTTCACATAATTTCTCATCATAGACACGAACTTCTGTACCGAACACATCAAAGGAAGTAAATTCAAGCGAGTATTCGTCCAATACACCCAGCTGGTTTAATTCCAGCTCTGGTATTTCACAGAAAGATATTTCATGCTTTGCACGTCTGGCAAGTTCTTTGTTGTAGTTCTTTACAGTTCTGCCAATCACCTTACGAGCCAGACAGTCAAATTGAAGTCTTATAGCGTTCTCAAATGAAGAAGGTTTCATAATCTCACCTCCTTTCAAGTTGAAGTTGCTAAAGCGAAAAGGCTTTTTACCTCTTTCCGCACTAACACTCAACACGGAGGGGCGATTTGTAACCCGAATCAGAAAAAAATCAAAAAATTTTTTAAAGTAGCAAAAAAGCACAAGAGCAATACTGACGTGCTGTTCTTGTGCCTTATAAATTGTTCCTGCTATGTGATGTGAAAAACCATATACAAGAGCGATATAATCCGCAAAAGTTAAACGGATTTTTTTAACAAGCTACCAATGGTCGAATATTGTTGAATGTATAGGCATTCCATGCGGCTACCTCCTGAAGCCGCTAAAACAAAACCAACCAGTAGTTTGTTCACCGTTGGACAAAAATAAAACGGCGGCTGTATGAACCGTCGTTCTATCTAAAAGGACGTATAAAAGCATTACTGCTGACAACGGTTTTTTTTTACCGCCAAGCAGCATATATTGTTATTTACCTGTTTATAGGAACTGATAAACCTTGCAATACGTTTTACTGTACCTGTCACAAATTCTTTAGGAACAGTAAAATGTAGTGAGGTGATTAATTATGCGTAAAACAGAAGATAAATACGATTTCAGAGCCTTTGGTCTTGCCATCAAAGCGGCAAGGATGAAACAAGGTCTGACCCGTGAACAGGTGGGAGCAAAAATTGAAATTGACCCACGCTATCTGACGAATATTGAGAATAAAGGGCAGCACCCAAGTTTACAGGTGTTTTATGACCTTGTAACTCTACTTAATGTGTCTGTTGATGAAATTTTCCTGCCGACCAGTGACAAAGTAAAAAGCACTCGCCGCAGACAGTTGGAACAACAGCTTGATACTTTCGACGACAAAGATATGGTTGTCATGGAGAGCGTCGCTGCTGGTATCATCAAATCAAAGGAAGTGGGGGAAGATTAGTTCCTCCATTTTTATTTGCCTGCCAATCATACGGGATATGATGATAGGTAATAAAAATGAGCCGATAATCTATGAGATATGAAATCCTCTGAATTATCGGCTCTGCATCTAAGTGTCTGGCTCTTTGATTACTGTTATTTTTAATTTGCTGGCATTAATTAGGTTTTCCTGTTTGCATTTTGGACAATACAGTGGAAAATTTATCAACTTAGTATCCGTTCTGATTTTTGTTCTTGTTTTATTCTTGCATATAGGACAGTATATCCATTTTGCTGTTCCCATTTGTTTCCTTTCTGATATACTATTTTAATGTAAATTCACATGCCAAATAATAAGTGTCATAATCCCAATCTTTAGGGGATTCGAAATAAGAAATACTTACTATTATTCTATAGTGCCCTGATGGGAGTTCGCCATAAACCGAGGAAATATCAAATGATAAACTTAATCTTTCGGTGGGATTTATAACTGCATCATCTTCGTTATCTTTTGATGGGTCATAAAGTTGAGTTAATTGATACCATGTTTCTGATTGCTCCGCTTCAATTTCAAAATAAGCTTTAGAATAATGATACTCTTTGTTGGAGTTATTTTCTAAAAAAAATTTTGCGTTTTCTAAGTCAGAATACTCTTTTTCACTTGATGTAAGCTCAACATCTGATAAAGTATTAATTTTTTCCTCAGTTCCATAGGACGAAACCTCATAATTCTCTTTGAAATCCTGTGATGATATTATTTCTTCATCTGATGTTGAATTGCACCCGGACAAAATGCTTGTGACAGTTATTAAAATAATACAGATAATTTTTTTCATAATCGAAACCTCCTTTATAAGTGCTTAATGCAATTATATGGGGAAAATGTCTATTTTTCATCAACATATGCAATTTTTATACAAGCTGTAACACAGGCTCCCCCCTTATGATTATTTGAAATTTTTATTGTACCTCCATGCCTTTCACATAATATTTTACAAATGTTTAATCCCAGACCTAGATGTTCAGACGTAGTATCTTGCGATGGTTTATAAAATGGTAATGTTACACGTTCTATATCCGTACTTTTGAAACCACAGCCATCGTCAGAGACCGTAATCAATAAAAATTCCTCCTGTTTATTTACATCAATAGCTATCATCGACTTAGCATATCTAATGCTATTAGACAACAGGTTTTCATAAATTTGTATGATAATTTCAAGATTGATAAATAGAGTTTGCTGTTTATTACAATTTGTTTTAATCGTATATTCTATATCAGAACAGAGCATTTCCGTTGTATTTGATAAGGTTTTTAATAAGAAGTCAAAGTTTATGTTTTCTTTTTCGATTTCTATATCTTCTAAACGGTATAAGTTTGTCATAGCACTAACGTATTTTTCAAGCCGTTCCACATTGTTGCGTACTGTTGATAATTCGTCGAGTACCTCCTGTTGAGAAACTAATCCTTTGGGAATAAATGATAACAACATTGTGGTATGTCCTTTTAGTATTGTTAAAGGCGTGCGTAAATCATGTGAAAAAGCAGCATTTAATCTCCTTTGTTCAGTAAATTGCCGTATCATTTTTTGGTTGTTTTGATATAAACAATTTTTCATCTTCTCAAATGCAAGACACAGCCTCCCCATCTCGTCTTTATAAGGGTAAGGCAACGTAAAATCCAGTTCGTTGTTTTCGACTTTTCTGTATGCATTCGTCAGTAACTTTATGGGTCTTACTAATTTTCGGTTTACAAAGATAGTCACACAAAGAATCATGCTAATTGAAAGAACAATAGGAATGGTGACAATATTAACCACACCTAGAGCAGAATCCACAATTCTATCATGTTTAGTAAACTTTGGTGAAACTTCAATGTAAGAAACATGATTAGGATAAATATATTCTTGTACTGGACGTTCCTTTTGATAGTCTACAACAAAATTACATACTTCCTTTTCACTTGCATTATATATTGTGTATTCTGTTTGGTCTTTGTTATATTTCGCTGTAAATGAACCATTTTCAGGTATATCATACCTTGTTGTCATGTCCTCATATTTATAGTTAAGGTTTATTCTGTAATCATCTACAAGAGTAATAGATATAACACCTATTACAATACCAATCACTAAGGAAATAAGAGCATAAAAAACAAATGAATTTTTAATACTCATGTTGTCAATATAATGCCTTGAAATTTTTCGCCTTACTTTTTCCATTTATATCCGCACCCCCAGACAGTTTCTATATAAGGATTGTCGCCTATAGAAAGGAATTTTGTTCTTATCCGGCGTATATGTTCTGTAATAACAGAATTGTCGCCAGAACCATCTAAGCCCCATACTTTTTCATAAATTGTCTCACGATCAAAAATAATCCCCTTGTTTTGTGAAAGAAATTCAATAATATCAAACTCTTTCTTCGTAAAATTTATTTCAGCATTTCTATAAAAAACAACTCGTGATGAATAATCAATTACTATATTATTATCGAACTGAACTATTGCGGACGAACCATGTCTTTTTTCTCTCCGCAAATGTGCAGCAACTCTGGCTTCTAATTCATCAACGGAGAAAGGCTTTACAACATAGTCGTCACCACCGACAGCAAATCCTTTGATTTTATCACAGTTCTCAATCCGAGCTGTTAAAAAAATAATAGGACAGGACACAAAATTCCTGATTTTTTCACAAATTGTAAAACCATTCATATCTGGCATATTTATATCTAATAAAATAATATCTGGATGTTTTGTGATTGCATTCAGTGCTTCTTTTCCGTTAATTGCTGTGTATACTACATAACCAATTTTGCAAAAATATTGATTTAGCATTGATACAATATCTCTTTCGTCGTCTACAATCAAAATGCTCTGTGCCATATCTCGTTCCTCCTTAGAAATATATCTTATCATTGAAAAAGCAATTTTTTATCAACTATGTCCACATACTACTGTTAAAAATTGATAGATTTTAGCTATTTTAACCTATTGTGCTACTTCAAATAGATTATGTGAAAACCTGTAAAACCGCAAAGAATCCTTACAGATATTAAAAAATAAAATTTTTAGAATATCAATTTTTTGATTTTTCCAAGTTCACAGGTTTCACCGAAAATACTATTCAATGCAATACAGAGATTGTATGCCAGTACTTTATTAACCAGACGGGTACATAACCCCTGAAAGCTTTTGGCTAACACTCTTTCTGCATTTAACTGACCACTCAATTGAGAGAATACGGTTTCTACCCGCCTTCTCAGTTTGAATATTAACTGACGTACGGATTTCGGCCAATTTTCCTTACTGTTGGAACGTTTCAGAGCAAAAAGACAGATATTTTTTTCCTGCATTTCCTGTTTCATGTTTTTTCCAACATAGCCTTTATCCGCTAAAATTGTAACATTAGACCAATGGTCTGCCAGATCACGTAATCCTTCACGATCATCTGTAGATGCCGGTGTGATCTCAAATGATGCAATGTATCCTTCTAATGTAATTAATGCATGTACTTTATATCCATAATAGGTTTCTTTTTTGGAAGGACATTTTCCAT
>ERZ507500.347-NODE-347-length-7749-cov-5.182480_pt1 | contig 7749 bp, 7 predicted proteins | sample MGYA00248673_ERZ507500 | MGnify/ENA primary metagenome ERZ507500 (study PRJEB26165, sample SAMN02676116) | human gut metagenome | isolation source: stool | host: Homo sapiens | place: USA | study: EMG produced TPA metagenomics assembly of the C.diff FMT (human gut...
AAAAAAATGCAAAAAAGAACTGATAATATTTCTTTATTGGAAATTTTAGATAGGCTCTAAACCAACAGTACAAGAATTTGTTATACCAAAAGCAGATATACAAATAATTTCTTTAATACATAAATTATGGCAAATATTGGAAAAACAGTAAAACTCGGAGTCTTCACTTTAGCGATCATGAACGTCACGGCTGTAGTATCACTACGGGGACTTCCGGCAGAAGCAGAATATGGATTAAGCTCGGCATTCTATTATCTGTTTGCAGCAATCGTATTTTTAATCCCGACGGCATTGGTCGCGGCAGAACTGGCAGCCATGTTTCAAGATAAACAAGGCGGAGTATTTCGATGGGTAGGGGAAGCGTTCGGTAAAAAATTCGGATTTCTCGCCATCTGGTTACAATGGATAGAAAGTACGATCTGGTATCCGACAGTGTTAACGTTTGGTGCCGTATCTATCGCTTTCATCGGAATGAATGACGTACATGACATGTCACTGGCAAACAATAAGTATTATACGCTCGTCGTAGTACTTATCATCTACTGGCTGGCAACTTTCATTTCCCTGAAAGGTATGAGCTGGGTAGGAAAGGTAGCCAAAGTCGGCGGCCTGGTAGGTACGATTATCCCTGCCGGATTACTGATTGTCCTCGGCATTATCTACCTTGCCACAGGCGGACATTCCAATATGGACTTCCACAGCAGCTTTTTCCCCGACCTGACGAACTTTGACAATGTGGTGCTTGCCGCAAGTATCTTCCTCTTTTATGCAGGTATGGAGATGGGCGGTATCCACGTGAAGGATGTAAACAATCCGTCCAAGAACTATCCGAAGGCTGTGTTTATCGGTGCACTGATTACGGTGCTTATCTTCGTGTTGGGCACATTCGCTCTGGGTGTCATTATTCCGGCCAAGGACATCAGCCTTACACAAAGCCTGCTGGTAGGTTTCGACAATTACTTCCGTTACATCCATGCTTCCTGGCTGTCGCCGGTTATAGCCGTTGCACTGGCGTTCGGCGTGCTGGCAGGTGTGCTGACATGGGTTGCCGGTCCGTCCAAAGGTATCTTTGCCGTGGGCAAGGCAGGTTATATGCCTCCGTTCTTCCAGAAAACAAACAAGCTGGGTGTACAAAAGAACATTCTGTTCGTACAAGGTGGCGCTGTAACCGTATTAAGCCTTCTGTTCGTGGTGATGCCTTCGGTACAGAGTTTCTACCAGATTCTTTCACAACTGACGGTGGTGCTTTATCTCATCATGTATATGCTGATGTTCTCCGGAGCCATCGTATTGCGTTATAAGATGAAGAAACTGAACCGTCCGTTCCGTATCGGTAAAGGCGGTAACGGTCTGATGTGGCTTGTAGGCGGCCTCGGCTTCTGCGGCTCACTGCTTGCATTCGTACTGAGTTTCATCCCGCCCAGCCAGATTTCTACCGGCAGCAATACTGTATGGTTCTCCGTACTTATCATCGGCGCACTTGTCGTGGTGATTGCTCCGTTCATCATCTACGCTTCCAAGAAGCCGAGCTGGGTTGACCCGAACAGCACTTTCGAACCGTTCCATTGGGAAGAACAACCGGCTGCACAAGTTGCAGGCAAAACCGCCACGGCTACGGCAACTGCCGGAACAACCGCTTCGGCCACTGCAAACGAAAGCGTTGCCTCTCCCACGGGCAATGCTCCGTCAGCAAACAACAGCAACAACAGCGGTAAAGCTCCGAACATTCCCCCTAAAGGATAAAAGCAGGCTTGCTGTCATATAATTTTGCCTATAGTGGAAATCCGGTACAATGTACGTCAAAAGGATTTTTCACTATAGGCAAAATCGTTTATATCAACTGTCAAACGTCCCAACGCTCGCAAACATTGGCGGCAAGCGTTTCGCATGCCCGCTGATAACCTGTTACCAGTTCGTCCATCACTTCTGCCACCGTTTGTATTCCTTTCTCATTGAGCAAGGCGGAAACCTGACCTATTTCAAGTTCGCCCTCTTCAAGGTCTCCTTCAAAAATGCCGCGTTTGGCACGTCCTCTCGACAAAAGGATACGTAAATCCTCTTCCGTAGCCCCTGCAGCTTCGGCAGCCGCCACTGCCTGCTGAAAATTACCGCGGGCCAGACGTACCGGAGACAGTTTCTTCAATAATAAACGGGTATCCCCCTCTTTCAGATGCAAGCAATATTCTTTAAACACTTCGCTGGCTGAGCTTTCTTCGGTCAAAGCAAACCGCGTACCCACCTGAACACCATCGGCCCCCAAAGCACGCATGGCAAGAATCGCCTCACCGGTAGCAATGCCGCCGGCAGCAATCAAAGGCAGTGAGGAAACTGCACGTACAGCAGGTATCAGGCAAAGCGTAGTCGTCTCTTCACGCCCGTTATGTCCGCCGGCTTCAAAGCCCTCGGCCACGATGGCATCTACACCGGCAGCCTCGGCTTTCATGGCAAAACGCGATGACGAAACAACATGCACCACTGTAATGCCATGCTGCTTCAGCCAAGCGGTCCATGTCGTAGGGTTTCCGGCCGAAGTAAACACGATACGCACCCCCTCATCTACCACAATCTGCATGATTTCCTCTATCTGGGGATACATTAAAGGAATATTCACCCCAAACGAATGATGCGTAGCCGCACGGCACTTCCGTATATGCTCACGTAAGGTTTCGGGATGCATGGAGCCTGCACCCAACAGCCCCAAACCACCGGCATTACTTACTGCCGACGCCAACCGCCAGCCACTGCACCATACCATACCGCCCTGAATGACGGGGTATTTTATTCCAAACAAAGAAGTTATTCTATTCATTAATTTATCCTTTAAAGGTTTATTTTTATGAAAACAAGAAGCGGAGAAATAAAGTTCAATACTCAAAGCGGAATATCCCTATTTGATAATCGTCTCTTTACGGCGGGCAGTTATGGAATCGCCGTAAGTCCTTAATACTTCCAAAGTACGTGCACGGCGTCTGGCAGCTTTCCTGTTCCAGAAATCTTTTGTAAAAGGACGCATGAAATCACCTGCAATGCCACCACCGCCGACACTTCGCCAACTCCCCACTGCCATATTGTTGGCACGTTCGGTCACCATATAGCGCAAACCGGTAGCTTCTATCTGTTCGATACTCTCACGCGGCCCGGCATCCAACGGACGCTTTGCCCAGTCTGTATAGATTTTAAGCCTGGTCAGTTCGTAGAACGGATCGCCCCGCCATGTATTCTTGTTCACCGTAATCTTCTTCTGATAGACGGGATCCCAGTTGTATTTGGTGTTTGCGGTATAAGGCCGTAAGGTAAGCACTACCTTTTTCTCCGGCATCCGAGGCATTGCGGGTAAGGAAGCATCAAAGTCCATCCACGTCTTACTTACATCAGCCTTTGGAGAGCCCAAAGGAGCATCAACGCCCATTTCCTTCAATACATCCGGATTCAGCTTCATCTCTCCCCCGCCATCCAGCAACCGGTGCAGACGCAAAGAGTCTTGCGGCGTCCACTCTTGAGCGTAAAGAGGAAAGGTTACCGCACAAAGCAACCCCAAAAAGAGAATAGAATACTTCACCCCGATTGTTTTTTATACCTTACACTTTATACCTAATCTCACCACCACATATAGCTGCTTCCGCAAAGCGGTTCATCGTAACAGGGGTCTATAGTCCACATGGTACGCGGATATTTCCGGCCTTCCCACCAACGGCGATAACGGGCGGCTGCATCGAGCACCTCCTCATCGGTCAGGAAGTAGATGCCTTCATAATTCTCGGCATCGGTATGCACCATCTTACACCCCATCGAAGCATTATGTCCCAAACGAATCGTTTCCACCGTCCACAAGATACATTCGCCTAACCGCAGTTTTCCGCCTGCCGAATAGGATACGGGAGCTAACGGAAAAGAAGGTATTACCGTCAAATCCTCGGCATACTTCAGGAGTTCTTCAATATCTTCTTTAGCAAACTTGGGAACATTACTCAGTCCTTCAGGACTTTGAGTAGAATATTTGCCGGTTTTCAGTTGTTTTACAAACAAATCTACATCCGGATGATTGTAATCCAGCGATTCTTTACCGCAGGATGCAAGCATAAGGCAAGCTGCCATTGCAAGTATCAGATATCCGTATTTATATAGTTTACAGAGAGTCTTCATTTTGTTGTATTGTCTTTAAGGTTAATAAGTCATGCGCACTCCACACAAAAGATTCAGGTTCGTAGGGCGTTCCGTCCGCAAGGTTCCGGTTTCGGAGTCCGTACCGAAATGGTGGGAAACCGAAGGCTCGGCAAACAAAGCAAACCGATCATTCAATCTGTAACGCACCCCTACTCCTGCCGCTACCGACAGTTGAACGGGTTCCGCATTAAAGCCGTTATCCGCAGCGCCGGCAATGCACTTTTCGGCAGTTCCGCCTACAGTGGCATATAAATCGAGTTTGGGAGTACTTGCCAATGTCATATTCAATTTTACGGGAATCCCTAAAGTATGGAGCGTGCGGTCGGCATGCAAGCGATTATACAGAATACCCGTTTCCAACGCGAACCGGCTGTTCAGACTACGTTCCACTGTAACTGCCGCCGTCAGCGGCATATTGTAGTCCCCTTTAGGAAGAGAGGTTCCAAGAGCTGCTTTCAACGCCCACTTACGCGATTTCCGGTATTTCAAAGGAGTAGTTGCCTGCTCTTCTTCCGCAGGAACAGCGGAAAAGGTGTCCGAAGCAGAACTTACCCGGCCGGTGGTGTTCTGATAAGAACTGCCGGTTTGTGCAACGGCACTATTGCTGAAGTAACCGTCACCGGTCTGCTGCACCCGCTGCCTGATAGTGATGGAAAGCCGGACGGAAACGGACTCGCTCTCAGTTTCCGATTGGGCAGTCATGCCTGCGGGAATTCCATCGGCAGGTTGTTTTGTACCGGAATTCCGTACCATCGGGGTCGCCTGATGGATAGATGGAAAAGATTCCTGCACCACATCTCCGTCCAGACTGCCTTCCGGCGTCAAAGCAGCCACTTGCGTAAAGGCTTCCTTTATCTCCTCTTTCGGAGAGAAATACCAGAAAGCGGCCGAAGCGGCTCCCAGCACAAATATAACGGATGCGGCAGCTGCCACCCGATAATATTTAGGAGAAAGAACAATCGCTCTCTTCCGGCCTGCAGCCGGAGATGCCGCGTCTTCCTGCAACTGCTCCCAAAAGCCATCGCGTACCGTCATCTCTGTGCCGGACAGACGGCTGCGGAACAATCCGGTTATTTCATCTTTTTCTCTCATATTCAGTATATTCTTTAATTCTTTTCGCTAACATACACTTGGCACGGTGCAACTGCGAGGTAGACGAATGCTCCTTGATATGAAGCAGTTCCGCAATCTCCTTGTGCGACTTCTCCTCGAACACATACAAGTTGAACACGGTACGGCAGCCGTCGGGAAGTTCCGCCACGAACGCCATCAACACTTCCTCTGAAAGCCGGCTTCCGCTTTCGGCAATACTCGCTTCGTCCTGCACATCGGGAAGTTGTTCTTCGTTTACCACCAGTTGGCTGAAACGATGCTTCCGTCGCAGATAGTCGATAGCTTGTGTCACCATCACCCTCGTTACCCACGTGCCCAACGCACATTCACCGCGAAACGTGAAGCGGGTGAAGATTTTGATAAAGCCATCGTGCAAAACATCGTGCGCCGCATCCATATCGCCCGTATAACGGTAGCATACCGCCAGCATCTGCTTGGAATAGAGAGTGTAAAGTTCCTTTCGGGCGGAATCCTTTCCTGCCCGGCAGCCCTCTATCAGTTCTATCTCATTTTCCAATGTCAGTGCTCGTTTTACGGACGCCTCTTCGCGTCGTTTGTTAGTTAGACGCAGCATCTGGCAGAATGCTGCAATAGAATCTCTAAAAAGAAGTTAAAGAATAAGGTTATCCATATCTTTCCGTTTCATCATTTGCCCTTTATAACATAAGAAAAAAAGCCTCTCACAGATCTGCCCTGACGGGCAGCATTCCCTATGAGAGGCTTTCTCCTGTATTATATCGCCTTTATCAGCAGGCTTTGAAGCTCATGTCCAATCCTTTTACGGAATGCGTCAAAGCACCTACCGAGATAAAGTCTACGCCGCATTCGGCATAGTCGCGCAGAGTGTCAAAGGTGATGCCGCCGGAAGATTCCGTTTCATAACGGCCTGCTACCATTTCTACGGCTTTCTTCGTCATTTCGGGTGTAAAGTTATCGAACATGATACGGTCTACGCCACCCAAATCGAGTACCTGTTGCAGTTCGTCGAAGTTGCGTACTTCAATTTCTATCTTGAGGTCCTTGCCCTTCTCCTTGCAATATTCCTTGGCACGGGTAATGGCCTTGTCGATACCGCCGGCGAAGTCAACATGATTGTCTTTCAGCAGAATCATGTCGAACAGACCGATTCGATGGTTTACGCCGCCACCTATCTTCACAGCCATCTTTTCCAGAATACGCATGCCCGGAGTCGTCTTACGGGTATCGAGCACACGGGTATTCGTACCTTTCAGCTTCTCGGCATACTTATGGGTCATGGTAGCGATGCCGCTCATACGCTGCATAATGTTCAGCATCAGGCGTTCGGTCTGCAACAAAGACTGCACCTTGCCTTCCACAACCATAGCCACGTCGCCCGGTTTCACTTCAGTACCGTCATTGATGAATACTTCCACTTTCATGGTGGGGTCGAAACGACGGAACACTTCTTTAGCTACCTCGATACCGGCAAGAATACCGGCTTCTTTAATCAAAAGCTTGGATTTGCCCATTGCCGTAGCAGGAATGCACGAAAGGGTTGTATGGTCTCCATCGCCTATATCTTCGGCGAAAGCCAGGTCTATCAGCCTGTCAATCAATTCTTCTTCCTTATTCATTTGTCTTATCTATTCTTATTTGGTGTATCACATATTTGCCTGCCACTTTTCTAAAGAAACAATTCACCCGGAAGTTTCCGTTCGCGGTTGTCAACGTACCGACTATGAAACTCGACTCATTGCGCTTTCCCTGGTGATTCACCGTAAAACCGCTCACCCGATTACCTGAAAAGAAAGATGCCATCTTTTTCTCTGCCGCTTGATTGTCGACATTGATTGAACGACTCTCCAGAATCAGTTCCACTTTATCACTCAGATACCCGTTCAGTTCCTGAGAATTTCCTTTTTTAAAGGCGGCGACCACTCCTGCCGGTACGTCTTGTGCCATAAGCGAAACTGTCCAGACAAAGAAGCAGAGCCATAATATTACTACTCGTTTATTCATTTTCACAAGTATTAATGATAGGCAAAGGTAAGCAAATCTTATAAATAACAAGAAAAGAAAAGCGACATTCTCACAGGAAAGGATAATGTAGATTTACGTGCCTGCTTAGCGCCGTTTAAAGCAGAAATTCACGAGATTCCCGGATTGATGCACCCGCAAAAGCAGTATAAAGCGATGCGGAAAATCTTATCTCAAAAATCTTATGATGCAGCATATTTCAATATTTCAGAGCCGATGCACTGTATTGGTGCCAAAGCCGCACACGATGCCGGTGTACCGCGCGTGATTTTGCATAGTCACAGCACGTCCCAGAGAGAATGCAGCATAGTAAAAGCGTTTTTGAAGTCTTTCATGAATGGCAGAAGCCGCAACAAGCTGCCAAAGTACGCCAATGATTATTACGCCTGTTCCAAAGCCGCAGCAAAATGGTTGTTCCCATCGGAATTGGTTGAACAAAACAAGGTGAAAATTCTATACAATCCGATCGAAGTA
>ERZ507500.385-NODE-385-length-7098-cov-3.238109_pt1 | contig 7098 bp, 6 predicted proteins | sample MGYA00248673_ERZ507500 | MGnify/ENA primary metagenome ERZ507500 (study PRJEB26165, sample SAMN02676116) | human gut metagenome | isolation source: stool | host: Homo sapiens | place: USA | study: EMG produced TPA metagenomics assembly of the C.diff FMT (human gut...
AAGCTCCTTATGGAGGTTGCGAAAAGCAATAGACAGAAATAAAAAATCAACAAAAAGCAGGCAGAACGATCACACGGGATCGTCTACCTGCTTTTCGTTAAATTTATCCATCATTTCTTTATGAGTCTTATAATTCTTCGGACTCATTCCAAACTTCTTCTTAAAAGCCTTGGAAAAAACAAGCTGGTCTTCATAGCCCACATTATTAGCAATCTCTTTAACAGACAGGTTAGTACTGACCAGAAGACTGGCTGCTTTATGCATCTTATAATCAATGAGGAAGGTCTGTGCGGACATTCCAAGCTCTTTCTGAAAGGAACTGTTCAGATAGGCACGGCTGATTCCGATATTATCTGCAATATCAGAAATCCCGATTCCCTTTTGATACATGTCTTTAATATATTCAATGGCAAGCTCCACGTAGACACTGGTGCTGTAGGCATATTTGGCATTTTTTTTGTTCTGTGCAGACTGCTTTTCATGAAAGCCGGCAAGCTCGGCTAACAACAGGATCAGATAAGCCTGGCGCCTTAGATCATTGGCTTTGGAAAGCTGCTTATGATTCAGCATATAATCGATGTGTTTCAGGATTATTTTCTGATCCGGTGCAGGAAGTACTAATTGATTTTTGGAAAATCCACATTCTTTTACCATTGAGTGAGCTCGGATTCCGCGAAAACCAATCCAGGCATAAGTCCAGGGATTGGTTTCATCAGCACCGTATGTGACTGGTTCATTTGGATAAATTACAAACATCTGTCCGGGAGTAAGGCTCCAGGTCTGACCTCCGGCAGAATAGAATCCAGTACCGTCCAGCACAAAATGGATGATGAACTCATCTCTTGGCATGGAACAGATATGTCCGGGCGGGCAGTGTTCTTTGCCCGTATGGATCAGACTGATATCAAGGGAGCCTTCTTTCAGGTTTTCAAGACAGCGGAAAGTAGCGCTGTCCGTATATTTTACATTTGGCATTTGCGCAATTCCTTTTTCTATTTTCTTTGACTGCAGATATTGTTGATATAAAGACATAAGGGCTGATATCATGCAAATACGCATAAATTCAAGTCGTTGTTGACATTTTACCATAAATTCAGCGTTTTTTCCATAACGATTATGACATAAATTCATTTCATTAGTCCATTTAAAAAAATAGACAAAAACGTATAATAAGAATCACAAGGAACACGTCGAAACGACGAATAAAGGAGGATGTATATGAGAAAAAACATGAAAAAACTCACAGTCGCAACAGTGATCGGTGCTATGACAGTTACTGCACTTGCGCCAGTAAGCGCACAGGCGAAAGACAAAACTCTGACAGTTGCAATCTGGGATAACGGACAGAAAGCCGGACTTCAGGAAATCATGGATGAGTTTACAAAAGAGACCGGAATCAAAACTGAACTTCAGGTAGTAGAGTGGAGCAGCTACTGGACACTTCTTGAAGCAGGTGCATCAGGCGGAGACATGCCGGACGTATTCTGGATGCATTCCAATGAAGCTGTAAGATATATGTCCAATGATATCTTACTTGATCTGACAGACAAGATTGCAGACAGCGACAAACTGGAAATGGACAAATTCCCGGAAGATATCAAAGAAATGTATCAGTGGGACGGAAAAACATACGCAGTACCGAAGGACATCGATACAATTGCTATGTGGTACAACAAAGATATGTTTGATGAAGCAGGAATCGACTATCCGGACGGAAGCTGGACATGGGATGAATTCTATGATATTGCAGAGAAACTTACAAAAGAAGACGGAAGCCAGTATGGTTTCGCAGCAAACCCATCTAACGAGCAGGATACATGGATGAATATTGTTTACTCCATGGGCGGATGTGTACTGACAGATGACAACAAATCCGGTTTTGATGATCCTAATACCATCAAGGCAATGGAATTTGTTGACAAATGCGTTAAAAATGTAATGCCTCCTGCATCTACAATGTCCGAAACAGGTACAGACGTACTCTTCGGATCTGGTAAAGTAGCTATGATCTCTCAGGGATCCTGGATGGTATCTGCTTTCAAAGACAACGATTATATCAAAGAACACTGTGATGTGGCAAGACTTCCGAAAGATGCTGAAACAGGAGAGAGCGTATCTCTTTACAATGGTCTTGGATGGGCAGCATCTGCAAACACAGATATGCCGGACGAAGCTTTCCAGCTTATTGAGTGGTTCGGTTCCAAAGATATGCAGCAGAAACAGGCTGACCTTGGTGTAACAATGGCAGCTTACGAAGGAATATCCGATGGATGGGTTAACAGTGTTGACTGCTTCAACTTACAGCCATACATGGATGCAATGGATAACATCGTATTCAGGCCACATACAAATGCAACACTTGCATGGTGGAACCCAATGTGCGAAGAACTGAAGAAACCATGGAATGATGAAGAAAGCATGGATGATGCATGCAAGAATATCGTTACTATTATGAACGATGCCATCGCAGAAGAGTCCTATTAATTAATATTCAGCAAAACCATTCATAAAAAATAAGAAACAGGAAAGCTGCCGCAGAAAAGATTCTGATCATGTGATAACCGCAGAAGTCACAACAGGTATGCAGATGTGCGGCAGTTTTCCGTTCAAATCAGCAACAAAATTTTACGATAAGAAGGAGTGAGAGCCGTGGCAAATCCAAAAAAAGGTACCAGTCAGGCGCGGAATGAATTCATCTGGGGATGGGCGTTCATTCTTCCTACAATGCTTGGTCTGATCATCTTAAATATCTATCCGATTTTTAAGACCATTTATGAGAGCTTTTTCAAGACCGGAGATTTCGGTAAGGGAAATATCTTCATTGGTTTTGACAACTATGTAAAGCTGTTCCACGATGCGGAAGTATGGCAGGCATTATTAAATACATTTAAATATGCCATTGTGGAAGTTCCGTTTTCCATTGCTATCGCACTTGTACTGGCAGTTTTATTAAACCGTAAAATGAAAGGCCGTGCTGTTTACAGAACTATTTTCTTCCTGCCTATGGTTGCTGCTCCGGCTGCGATCGCCATGGTATGGAGATGGCTGTTTAACTCAGAGTTTGGTCTTCTTAATCACATTTTCCATACAAAGATCAACTGGATCTCTGATCCGAAGATCGCAGTCTATGCGATCGCAGTGATCGGTGTATGGTCCATCATTGGCTACAATATGGTACTTTTCCTGTCAGGTCTGCAGGAAATCCCAAGAGATTATTATGAAGCAGCAAGCATTGACGGAGCAACCGGAATCAAACAGTTCTTCCACATTACAATCCCGCTGCTTTCACCGACCATCTTCTTTGTAATGGTTACCCGTGTCATCGGTGCCATGCAGGTATTCGACCTGATCTTCATGGTTATGGACAGAAACAGTCCTGCACTTTACAAAACACAGTCACTTGTTTACCTGTTCTACCAGAATTCCTTTGTACAGAATAACAAAGGTTATGGTTCAACAATCGTCGTACTTCTTCTGGTTGTAATTATGATCATGACAGTATTCCAGAATATTGCGCAGAAGAAGTGGGTTCATTATAACTAAGGAGGGATAATTATGTCAGCAAGAGATAAAGCAAACAGAGTTCTGATCCATGTTATCCTGATACTGGTATCTATTACCATGCTGGTTCCTTTCTTATGGATGATCCTGACAGCTTTCAAAACTATGACAGAGGCAACCTCTGTCAACCCGTTCGTAATCCTCCCGTCTACATGGAGATGGGACAGTTTTAGAGAAGTAAGCGCAAATATGGATTTCTTACATCTGTATATCAATACCTTACTTCTGATCCTAGGCCGTGTTGTATGTGCGGTTCTGACAGCAACACTGGCAGGCTATGCATTTGGACGTCTGAACTTCAGGGGGAAAAACCTGATGTTCTCTCTGGTCCTTTTCCAGATGATGGTGCCTGGACAGATTTTCATTATCCCACAGTACTTAATGGTAAGCAAAATGGGAATGCTCAATACCATTTTTGCCCTGGTATTTCCCGGTATTGTTACTGCATTTGGTACATTCCTCCTCAAACAGGCTTATATGGGACTTCCAAAAGATCTGGAAGAGGCTGCACGTCTTGACGGATGTAACATCGGTCAGACCTTCCTGTTCATCATGGCTCCTCTGACACGTTCTTCCATGGTGGCACTGGGAATCTTCACAGCAGTATTTGCATACAAAGACCTGATGTGGCCTTTGATCTGTAACAAGGATGTAATGCCTCTGTCAGCAGCACTTGCAAAAATGCAGGGACAGTACACCAACAATTATCCGCAGCTGATGGCAGCATCTCTGCTTGCATGTATCCCGATGATCGTACTGTATCTGATCTTCCAGAAGCAGTTCATCGAAGGTATTGCAACATCCGGTGGTAAGCTGTAAAATAAATATTAAGTAAAAGTTCAGGTGTTCAGACAGAGTTTTCTCTTGATCTGAGCAGCACAGGCAGGCTTTGTTATAAAATCAGACCAGAGATTGTAGCAGGGCTTGCCTGAAACTGGATTTGATAATATTTAGAGTGTGTTTGAAAAATGCTTTCCTCAAGATGCGCGTCACAATTTGCGGGAATGTTTTTTTTAACATGATCTAGAGAAAGAAAACTGAAATATAAAATAAAAAAAGATAAATGAAAGGAAGAGGTAGATAGAAATGAAACCAGGAAGTCTTTTTGACAGAATATTTGGATTTTTAGGTCAGTTGATCGCATTAAATTTGCTGTGGATCGTGTGCTCTCTTCCGATTATCACAGCAGGGGCATCCACCACTGCATTATTTTACTGTACATTGAAGCTCCATAAAGATGGAGATATCAGAGTACTTCATGATTTTTTTAAGAGTTTTAAGCAGAATTTCAGGCAGTCCACACTGATCTGGATTCTGATGGTTGCAGCAGGAATATTTATTTATATGGAAAAAGAAGCTCTGGCAACAATGCCGGGATCCATGTCACAGATTTTTAATTATGTGATCTTTGCATTTATGATCAGGAGATTTGATTTCAAAACTCCGGAATGCGAGGATGATGATACAGAGACAAAACTTTATACAAAAGCAGACGTAAATGTAAGAAAAGAAGCAGGAAAAATAGCCGGATAATTAAGATAGTTTATCTGATTATCCGGCTGTTTTTGTCTGGCTGCATAGTAAGTTTCATAGTAACCTTCATGGTAAAACAAATTGACGTTATATATGAAAAGTGATATAATGTACAATGATTTGACATAAAATATATAAAAAAAGTACAAAATACACAAAAAATACTTACTGTAGAGGTGCTTCAATGTATGCAGAATTACAAATGGAACTGGAAACAAAAGAAATAAATTACAGGCAGTCATCAAATTTACAGGGAGTTATTATGGAAAATATTTCTCCAGAATATGCAGCCAGACTACATGGAAACCAGTTAAATCCTTATAGTCAATGTATCACGAGGGAAAATAACAACACCATCTGGACAATAAAGACTTTGAATGAAGAAGCATATGAAAATATAATTATGCCGTTGTCTGAATGTACAGATATTTTTTTGAGAAAAAAGGGATTATCAATTTCTGTATGTAATAAAAGGATGCACTTGAAAAATGATAATGAACTTATCACAGAGTTTTATGAGAAGAAATGTCCGAAATATTTGGAGATAAAGTTTCAGACACCCACAGCTTTTAAAAGTGACGGAAAATATGTAATATATCCGGATTTGGGCTTAATATATGCCAGTCTTATGAGAAAATACAGTGCTGTTTCAGAAGCTTTTGATATGTTTGATGAGGAAACACTGGGGGCACTTGTTGAACAGAGTGAAATCGTGCGGTACCGTTTGCAGACAGTACCATTTCCATTGGAGAAAGTTCAGATCACAGGTTTTACAGGAAGTATCTGTATTCATATTAGAGGACCAGAAACAATGGCAAGATATCTGAGAATGTTATTTAAATTCGGAGAATTTGCCGGAGTGGGAATTAAGACAGGCATGGGAATGGGAGCAATGAAATACGTCAGGAGGAATGAAGATGATTGACCAGAAAATTAAGTTGATTACAGGAAGTCTGCTTCATGACATAGGAAAAGTAGTTTACCGGGAAGGTAGTGACAGAAGAAATCATAGTGTATCAGGATATGATTTTCTTAAAGAAGAGGGAAAAATAGAGGATAAAGAGATTCTTGACTGTGTAAGATACCATCACTTTTCAGAAATCAAAAGTGCACGTCTGAAAGAGGATAATCTGGCGTACATCGTTTATCTGGCAGATAATATAGCTGCCTTTGCAGACAGGAGAAAAAAGGAAGACACTGAAGAAAAGGGTTTTGATCTGTCAGTCCCGCTTCAGAGCGTGTTTAATGTATTGAATGGAAATAACCAAAGTTTTTATTATCAGCCAGGTGATATGGATAATCAGGGGAAGATTAATTATCCTGCTTCTGAGAAAAAGCCATTTTCCAGAGAATTCTATATGAAAATCTGTCAGAGAATGTTAGATAATTTCAGAGGTATGAATTGGAGTGAAGAATATCTGAACTCCTTACTGGCCGTTATGGAAGCAAATCTTTCTTATATGCCATCCTCCACTTCAAATGAAGAATTAAGTGATATTTCTCTGTTTGATCATGTAAAATTGACTGCGGCAATTTCTAGCTGCATATATGATTATCTAAACGAAAATCATTTGAGTTATAAGACGGAATTATTTGATAAGAAGGATTTTTATGACAGGAACGCATTTCTCTTATGTTCTATGGATATTTCAGGAATACAGAGTTTCATATATACAATAAGCTCTAAAAATGCATTGAAAACTTTGCGTGCAAGGTCTTTTTACCTGGAAATTATGATGGAGCATATCATAGATCTTCTTTTAGACAGACTGCAACTGTCAAGGGCAAATCTTTTATACTCCGGAGGCGGACATTGTTATCTGCTTCTTGCAAATACAACGAAAACTGTTATACAGATTCAAAAATTTCAGGAAGAATTGAAGGAATGGTTATTGAAACAGTTCCAGACAGATCTTTTTGTTGCTTTTGGATATGTGCAATGTACAGGGAATGCATTCAGAAACGTTCCGGAGGGTAGTTATACAGAGTTATTCAGGAAAATGA
>ERZ507500.386-NODE-386-length-7085-cov-3.026316_pt1 | contig 7085 bp, 7 predicted proteins | sample MGYA00248673_ERZ507500 | MGnify/ENA primary metagenome ERZ507500 (study PRJEB26165, sample SAMN02676116) | human gut metagenome | isolation source: stool | host: Homo sapiens | place: USA | study: EMG produced TPA metagenomics assembly of the C.diff FMT (human gut...
ATGGCTGGACAGCGGACATTAGACAGCAACAGTCTAAACGGAATAGCTCACCGTAACGAGCAAGAAAGCCCTCAGAGCGGCAACTCTGAGGGCTTTCGTTTCGCTTCATGGAAATTTCACTTCATTTCTTAGCTACTATTAGTATATGCAAAATAAGTTAAAAAGTCAACTGCAATTTTTATTAATGCTTCGGCAATTAATGCTTCGGCAGTCTGCTCTTTAAAAACTCCACAAGTTCTGCCACACTCTCATCCATTTCTTCTCCTTTGTGGAGTATAAAACCAAAAATCACTTTACTGTCTCCAAGATCCAGAGGGATTCCCGGTGTAGTTCCTTCTTTGTTTTCTGACAGGTAACTTCCGCTTATATTTGCCACCTTACTGTTCTTCAGCATTTTTTCCATAATATAATCACTGTTGGTCAGCACGGAAATATCAATATCCTTCCATTGGAATGCATCTTCTTTTACAGCACCGATGTCAAAAAATTCATCCTGATAATTCTGTATAAAACGGATTCCCTCCAGGTCTTCCAGTTCTGCCCTCTCTTTGCCGGAATTGTAAAGCTCTGTCAGCCCTCCCGGATACAGCATTACATCTGTTTCATAGATAGGTTCGAAATGCATTTTGTTTTTTGACAATTCATACAGGAAATTTTCCTTCTGCTGACTGAGGATATATACAAAACCAATATCATCCATATAATCCCGGACTCTTTCCATTACGCTTTGTACACCTGCTGTTGTTACCTGGAAATGATATTTTTTTTCATAGGTTTCATTATAAAAGTCTACAAATTGATTGGCAAACCAGGAGCTGGGATTTAAAGATATCCGGATCCATTTTGTCATTCCGCTGGAAGCCATATTTTCCAGAACATTTACTTCATTTATAATTTTCGACGCATATTCATACATCTTATGCCCCTGTACTGTCAGTCTGATTCCTCTTGGCAGTCGTTCAAAAAGCTGCATTCCCAGCGTATCTTCCAGTCCCTTGATTACCTTGCTGACACTGGGCTGTGTAGAATACAGATTTTTCGCAGCATCACTGAATGAACCTGTCTGCGCACATACTACGAAATACTGTAATTGTTTTAAATCCATAAAGATTTTATCCCTCTTTCTGTTTTTATTATCTGAAATTCAGCCTGCAAGATTCAGCATTTTTAATAAGAACAGCCAGCTCAGGCCATAATAGGTAATTACTGCAACAAGGTCATTCACTGTTGTGATCAGCGGACCTGATGCTACTGCCGGGTCAATATTGATCTTCTTAAAGAACAATGGAATACAGGTGCCTACTGCACTGGAGATCAACATAGCCAACAACAGTGCCACACCGATACATCCGGATACTGCATAGGAAAACAAAAGTGTTTTTCCTTTAAACAGATAAATATACAATCCAATCAGCGCAAAAGACAGAATTCCAAGAAGTCCGCCATTACACAGACCAATTCTCATTTCCTTCCACACAAGTTCCAGTTTCTGCTTACCTGTCAGAGATTCATCCATCAGCACACGAATCGTCACAGCCAGAGACTGGGTACCCACATTACCTGCCATATCAAGGATCAAAGACTGGAAGCACATAATAATCGGAAGTGCAGTCACCACCTTCTCAAAAATTCCTACTACTGAGGAAACTACCATACCAAGTCCCAGAAGAATGATCAGCCAGGGCAGACGTTTCTTCATACTTTCTTTCAATGGCTCCTTTAAATCCTCTTCTGCTGTCAGACCGGCCAGCTTCGCATAGTCATCACCCATCTCATCATCAACCAGGTCAATGATACTGGCAGATGTGATAACACCCAAAAGCTGATTATCGTTGTCAAGAACCGGAATAGAATCCTCAGAATAATCTTTCAGTTCTTCGATACAGTCATCAATATTCTCTTCCGCATATACATATGGATAGGAAGTCACCACCAGATTCTCAAGCAGATCATCCCGTCTGGCAATGATCAGTTCTTTCAGATTAATGGCCCCATAAAATTTCTGCTGCTCTGTCACTACAAAAATAGTGGAGATATTGTCATTTTTTGCAGCCTGTTCGATCAGACTGCTCATTGCCTGCTTAACTGTCAGTTTATCTGTGATCACAATATAATTTGTTGTCATGCGGCTTCCGATCTCATCCTCATCAAAGGATGCGATCATCTCCACATCACGTCGAACCTCAGGTTCAAGCAGATCGATCAGTATTTTTTTCTTTGTTTTTTCAACTTTATTTAATACATCTGCAAGAGCATCTGTCTCCATTTTGGATAAAATGGCTGCTGCTTTTTTCACATCCATTTCATTCAGATACTCTGCTGCATTCTCCTCATCTGTATATTCAAAAATATCAGAGAGCATATCTGTATCCAGGATACGGTACAGCTTGCACCGCTCCTGTACAGTCAGTTTCGGCATTACATCTGCCAGATCATTCTCATGATAATCCTGCAGCCTTCCTCCCATAACGGCCGGAGAGGTGTTGCTGCGGATGATCTTCAGAATTTCTTTGGAATAATCCTGTACTCTTTTCTCCATTCTTTCATCCTCCGTTTTTTTGCATAAAAGCACACCAAAAGAAAGCAGTCTGTTATTTATTATATTTTACTGCCATTTCTTCCATGCTTTTTCCAGCACAATAAACCGCAGGGTATCAAACCATAACCTGCTATTCATCCGCTGTCCGTAACTGTCCGGCATCTTCGCCGGATCATTACTGCTCAATATGTAATTGCATGATTCGGGGGAATTTCATAAATACAGGATAAGAAATGAAAAAGACATCCGATCTTCCACATACAGAAACTGTCAGATCACAGACAGTAAAAAACTTCTATTTTATATGCATACATGGAAAATCCTGAAAATATATGACTACAGCAGAACAAAAACGGCTGCTATACTCATATACTCTTTTTAATTCAGATCCTGTGCTACTACTTCGCCCATGAGAATCGCAATTATCCATTCTGTTCCACCTGCCTTTTCTTTAAAATTTACGATTTCGGATATCAGACCCTGTTTTCGGGAATCTGATTTCTAACAGCAAATTTTATGCTGTTCCCTATTTTGAAACAGCATTTTTAAAATTATTTTCAATTTGCACAGTTATTGTAACCGCCCAGTAGAGAAAAAGCAACCCTGTTTTCTCATTTTTTACATTAATTTTTGTTAATGTTAACGATAAGTTTGCTTCTTTTATTCCTAAATGATAGAATATAATCAGAAATTTGCAAATAATAAGATTTTTGCCATAAACATGCAAGACTATAATTGATATTCACAGGAGAAAAAATATGTCATTTATCAGTGTATTTGATGTTATGGGGCCGAACATGATCGGTCCTTCAAGTTCACATACCGCAGGTGCGGCGCGTATTTCCTATCTTGCCCAGAAAATGATCGAAGGCCCGTTAAAGAGAGCCGACTTCATCCTGTACGGCTCTTTTGCAAAAACTTACCATGGTCACGGTACTGACCGAGCTCTGCTGGGTGGTATTATGGGATTCTCTACTGATGATATGCGCATCCGAAATTCTTTTGATATTGCTCATGAAAAAGGTCTGAAATTCTCTTTCACTCCAAATGAGCAGGAAACAGATATTTATCCGAACACCGTAGATATCTGCATGGAAAATGAAAAAGGCCAGAAAATGACCGTACGCGGCGAATCCCTTGGAGGAGGCAAGGTCCGTATTGTAGATATCAATCACGTACAGGTAGACTTTACAGGCGAGTACAGTGCAGTAATCGTGATTCATCAGGACACTCCCGGCGTTGTGGCCTATATTACCAAATGCCTGAGTGACCGCAATATCAATATTGCATTTATGCGTCTGTTCCGTGAAAGCAAGGGAGAGATTGCTTATACAATCGTAGAATCTGACGGCAAACTTCCTGAGAATATCGTTCCTGCGATTCGCGAGAACCCGAATATTCATGAAGTTATGATTGTACAGATGTAAAGAAAGGAGGATTTTTATCATGGATTTTAAAAATGCAAATGAACTCTTAGCACTCTGTGAAGAAAAAAATCTTCCTATCTCAGAGATTATGCGTATCCGTGAGATTGAGCTTGGCGAAACAGCCTCTGAGATTGTAAATAAAAAAATGACACGAGTACTGGGAATTATGAAAGATGCTGCTTTCTCACCAATCAGACAGCCGGTAAAATCTATGGGTGGTCTGATCGGCGGCGAAGCCAGAAAGCTGAGTCTCCACGCGCAGGAGTGCGCCTGTACTATGCTCCTGTCAAATTTCAGACTGCCGGACAGTTACATTTTTATTTAATTGTCCGAATTGCTTCAACAGCATCACCGACTGTCTGAATCTGTTCGACAGATTCATTATCCAGTTCAATGTCATACTCCTCTTCAATCCCCATAATAATCTGAAAAATATCAAGAGAGTCTGCACCAAGATCATCTACAAATGTAGTGTCTTCTGTGATCGAATCTGCATCAATATTCAGAACCTCTGCTATGATAGCTTTTATTTTCTCCAGTTCCATCTTCAACCCTCCTTCCTGTTTCTGTTCCTGTCCTGCTCTATTCTGCTCCGGACTTCAGTACTTCCTGATCCTCCAGGATACGCTCTGCGATCTTCTCGTTGATCTTCTCCTGTTTAAACTGTACACACTGGAAAATACCATGTTTGATCTCAATGGCTTTGGCACTTCCATGCGTCTTTACCACAAGTCCTTTAAGCCCCAGAAGCGGTGCTCCGCCATATTCCGTTGCATCAAAGGATTTCAGAGTTTCTTTCAGTGCAGGCTTTACCAGAAGTGCACCGATCTTACTTCTTGTGCTGGTCATCATTCCTTCTTTGATCTTCTGGACCAGGGCAGAACCAACTCCCTCATATAATTTAAGGATCACATTTCCCACAAATGCTTCGCATACGACCACATCCGCATATCCTGCCGGGATATCTCTGGCTTCTATACTTCCGATGAAATTAATGCTTTTGCATTCTTTCAGAAGGGGGAAAGTTTCTTTTACAAGTGCATTTCCCTTCTCCTCTTCCGCCCCGTTATTTACAATGGCAACTTTTGGATTTTTAATACCAACTACGTTCTCCATATAAATAGAGCCCATCTTCGCAAACTGCACCAGATGCGATGGACGTGCATCCACATTGGCACCACAGTCGATCAGAAGGGAAACACCCTTCGTGGTAGGGATCAACGGTGCAAGAGGCGGCCTCTCCACACCTTTACTTCTGCCTACCAGTACCTGTCCGCCAACAAGAACAGCTCCTGTACTTCCTGATGAAACAAAGGCATCTGCCTCCTGTTTCTTAACCATATTCAAACCTACTACGATTGATGAATCTTTTTTCTTACGGATTGCAAAAACAGGGGGTTCTGCTGTCTCGATCACCTGGGATGCATTGACAACCTGGATCTGGTTCTTCGGATATCCGGAATATTTCGCCAGTTCCTTATCTATCACTTCCTGTTTTCCTGTAAGAATTACTTTTATGTCCTGTCTCTCTGTTACAGCTTCCACTGCAGCTCTGACAGGTTCTGCCGGGGCATTATCCCCGCCCATTGCGTCCACTACAACTCTGACCTGTTCTGCCATATTTTTATATCTCCTGTTCACTTACTGTTCACTTACAGATGTCAGAATCAAAAGATATTTTCTGTTACTGACCCGGCATCCGCAAATTGCCCCGCTGCAAAGCAGCTCCTGCAATCTTCCATAATCTGTATCATACTAAAGAACCCTCTGCAAAGTCAATAGCATCTGAAAAAAATCACTTTTCACTTTTTTGTGCCTCGATTCGCTCCGCCAGATCATTCAGATAAACCCACCTGTCCATCTTCTCATCCAGATCTGCCTGTGCCTTCTCCTTCTGCTCCATGATCTCACGAAGCTTCACAGAATTGGTGGCATTGGCCTCCATATCCTTATCCAGCTTCTCCAGCAGTTCCTCCAGCGCTGCAATATCATCATCGATAGTTTCAAATTCCCTCTGCTCTTTATAGGTAAATTTCAGCTTCTGGGGACGATTCTGCTTCCAGTCTGCCTGAGCCGACTTCTTCTTTTCCGCACCAACTGCAGTGCTCTGTCCTTCAGATACTGCCCCGCCTTTTCTCGCCAGCGCCTCTGTATAATCCGTATATCCGCCCTCATACTGGGTCAGATGTCCATTCCCCTCAAAAGCAAAAATCCTGTCCACAATATTATCCAGAAAATACCTGTCATGAGACACTGCGATCACAATCCCTGCAAAAGAATCCAGATAATCCTCCAGAATGGTCAGTGTAGGAATATCCAGATCATTACTTGGCTCATCCAGAAGAAGCACATTCGGCGCCTCCATCAGAACCTTCAGCAGATACAGACGCCTCTTCTCACCACCTGACAATTTGGCAATGGGTGCATACTGCATGGCAGAATCAAAGAGAAACCTCTCCAGCATCATTGTTGCGGAAATCTTCCCGTCTCTGGTCGGAATATACTCTGCCACGTCACGGATATAATCGATCACACGCTGATTGGTATCCATATCCGGCACTTCCTGTGCAAAATACCCTATGCGGATGGTTTCTCCAATTTCCACTTCTCCTGCATCCGGCTGTATCATCCCATCAATAATCTTGATGAGTGTTGACTTTCCGCACCCATTAGGGCCAATAATCCCAAGACGCTGATTGCGCAGCACAATATAATTAAAATCATCCAGGATCTTCTTCTCACCAAAACTCTTGCTGATATGGTGAAGTTCGATCGTCTTCTTTCCCATACGTGTCTCAACAGAATCCAACTCCACATTCGCATCCCGCACCGGAGCCTTTCCATTCTTCAGTGCCTCCAGGCGTTCCAGACGTGCCCGCTGCTTGGTACTTCTGGCTCTGCATCCACGCTTTGCCCACTCCAGTTCCATGCGGAGTACGCTCTGTCTTTTCCTCTCACTGGCAAGCTCCATCTCCTCACGCTCTGCCTTCAGTTCCAGAAACTTCGAGTAATTAGCCTCATAAGCATAAAGGCCGCCATGGGAAATCTCCAGAATCTTATTAGTAACCCTGTCGAGGAAATATCTGTCATGAGTAACCATAATCACAACGCCCTTAAAA
>ERZ507500.405-NODE-405-length-6929-cov-4.732761_pt1 | contig 6929 bp, 6 predicted proteins | sample MGYA00248673_ERZ507500 | MGnify/ENA primary metagenome ERZ507500 (study PRJEB26165, sample SAMN02676116) | human gut metagenome | isolation source: stool | host: Homo sapiens | place: USA | study: EMG produced TPA metagenomics assembly of the C.diff FMT (human gut...
CAGTTCCTGTATGACTGAAAGCGTAAAGGTTGTTAAATCTTTCATAATCTGTTGGTTTTATAATATTTACAGTCTTTGCGTGCGCCATTACCGCACGCGATAAATATACTGCATTTTTCTGAAATTTGTTTACTTGCAGATAGCGGCCTGTTCCCGAAGAGTATTCGATACGTATTATACATCGCTTTTTTGTATACCTTTGTGCCCGTTTTTAACATAACTTATAAAAATGAAACCCTTAATTTAAATCTTATGACAACAAAATCAAACTGATGGGACAAGCTCCTTAAAATCGTAATCGTAGTGGCATCTGCCGTTCTCTGTGCTTTAGGCGTACAAGCAATGCCTGCTTAATTATGTTTCATATTTTATACCTTATACTTAAGTTACGTGAGATTTACCAACCTCATCGTCATCCACTGTTCCGCTACCTGCTGTGACCGTAGCTATACCGAACATGATTTGACAACAGACCACCTGGGCCAGGGCTTCTTCGGCGCAGGTTATCACTATTATATCTGCAAGAACGGTGATATAAAGATGCTCCGTCCTTTGGAACATTCCGAGGAGCGTGCCGCGGCTATAACGCTCACAGCATAGGTATTTGCTGCGAGAGCGGGCTGGATGAACGGGGACACCCTGCCGATACCCGTACCGATTTTCAGAAACACTCTTTGCGTATGCTTGTTATGCTATTACTGCGTGATTATCCCCACAGCCGTCTCTGCGGGCATCGCGACCTTAGTCCCGACTTCAATCGTAACGGCGAGATAGAACCCGAAGAATGGATAAAAGTGTGTCCTTGTTTTGATGCTGTATCATTCTGCAAGATCCGTTGCCCCCTAATCCGGTTTCATTGTAATGCGATTGTTATATGTGAAAGGTTATGTTATGCTTTTTTTACTAAATAATGTTATTGGGATAAACAATATTCATGTGTTCTTGTTATATTTGTAATCATTTCAATTTACTTAATAAATACAATTATGATAACAGAAAAATTACAGAATGCAATTAACGAGCAGATTACGGCTGAGATGTGGTCATCCAACCTTTATTTGGCAATGTCTTTCTATATGGAGAAAGAGGGGTATTGTGGTATGGCTTCCTGGTTGAAGAAGCAGTCGTTTGAAGAACATGCACATGCTTGTGAGCTGGCATCGTATATTATCAAGCGTGGTGGCAAAGCCAAACTGGATAAGGTTGACGTTGTTCCCAACGACTTCGGTACTCCGTTGGAAGTATTCGAACAGGTTTACGAACACGAATGCCGCGTATCAAAGATGATCGACGCTCTTGTAGACGTGGCTGCCGCTGAAAAAGATAAGGCTTCCCAAGACTTCTTGTGGGGATTCGTTCGCGAGCAGGTAGAGGAAGAAGCTACCGCTGCCGGTATCGTGGATATGGTGAAGAAAGCCGGTGCAGCCGGAATCTTCTTTATTGATGCGAAGCTGGGCGAAAGAAAATAAGTAAGAAATATAACCGGTAAGGTAACGGGTGGTAAGGCGTGGGCTTTATCACCCGTTTTTTGTCTGTCTGCTATCGTTGTTTGCGCAATATGTGAGTGGAACAAAGAAACCGTCTAAACAACGTTTTGATGAGATAATAGAAACAATACGTGAAATAGGGCGCGAGCTAATGACCGTGCCTGCATGAAAAATAGGGTAATGTTGCAAGAGTAGGGATGTGTTGCAACACGGAAACATTTATTATTTTCAGGCACGGATTACGCGGAATTACACGGGAGAAAGGATAAAGTAAATCCGTAAAATCCGCGTAATTCCGCGTAATCCGTGCCTAAAAAATCATTAAGTGCACCCCATTTCCTATTTCAGCACTCCCAATTCCTTTCCTACCTTAATAAACGCTTCAATACATTTATCCAGATGTTCCTTATTGTGTCCGGCAGAGATTTGTACACGGATACGTGCCTGGCCTTTCGGTACAACGGGGTAGTAGAAACCGGTTACATAGATACCTTCTTCCTGCATGCGGGCAGCATAAACCTGAGACAGTTTGGCATCATACAGCATTACTGCGCAAATGGCACTCTGGGTAGGCTTGATGTCGAAACCGGCAGCAGTCATCTTGTCGCGGAAGTAATTTACGTTTTCTACCAACTTGTCGTGCAGGGCGTCGCTTTCTTTCAGCATCTTGAATACTTCAAGGCTTGCACCGATGATGCCCGGAGCCAGGGAGTTGGAGAAGAGATAAGGACGGCTGCGTTGGCGCAACAGGTCGATAATCTCTTTGCGACCCGTGGTGAAACCGCCCAAAGCGCCGCCGAAGGCTTTGCCCAATGTACCGGTGTAGATGTCCACACGTCCGTAGGTGTTGTACAGTTCGCTCACGCCATGTCCCGTAGCGCCCACTACTCCGGCAGAGTGGGATTCGTCCACCATTACCAGTGCATCATACTTTTCGGCAAGGTCACATATCTTGTCCATGGGAGCTACATTGCCGTCCATGGAGAACACGCCGTCCGTTACGATGATGCGGAAACGTTGTGCCTGGGCCTCTTGCAGGCATTTTTCAAGCTCTGCCATGTCGGCATTGGCATAACGGTAACGTTTGGCTTTGCAGAGGCGCACGCCGTCGATGATGGAAGCATGGTTCAAGGAATCGGAGATGATGGCGTCCTCTTCGGTGAAGAGAGGTTCGAACACACCGCCGTTGGCATCGAAGCAGGCGGCGTAAAGAATGGTGTCTTCCGTCTTGAAGTAATCGGAAATGGCAGCTTCCAATTCCTTGTGGATGTCCTGTGTGCCACAGATGAAACGGACGGACGACATGCCGTAGCCGCGACGTTCCATCATGTTCTGAGCAGCGGCTATCAGGCGGGGATGATTGGATAATCCCAGATAGTTGTTGGCGCAGAAGTTCAGTACTTCCTTGCCTTTCACGGTGATAGCAGCTTGTTGTGCACTCTCAATCAGGCGTTCCTCTTTATAGAGTCCGGCTTCTTTTATTTCAGCAAGCGTTTTGCTGAGATGGTCTTTCATTTTACCGTACATAGCTTTTTATTTTAATAGGTAATACTTCGTTATTTGAAGCTCTACAAAGGACATCATTTTTCTTGGAATAAACAATATCTTTTTGATAGAAAAATGAAAAAAAAGTGTGTATATTTGCGACTCAGTAACGAAAGAATACCTTATAAATAAGTTGTATGAAAAATATTTTGGTAATTGGAGCCACAGGACAGATTGGCTCGGAGTTAACATTGGAGTTGCGCAAGCGCTATGGTAATGACCATGTTGTAGCCGGATATATTCCGAGCGCCATGCCGCAGGGTGAATTGAAATCCTCGGGTCCTTCGGCCATAGCCGATGTGACAGACCGCCAGTCTATTGAAGTGGTGGTGAGGCAATTCAAGGTTGATACAATTTATAACCTGGCAGCCCTGTTGTCGGTAGTTGCCGAGAGCCGTCCCGCCATGGCGTGGAAGATTGGCATCGACGGGCTGTGGAATGTGCTGGAAGTGGCGCGCGAATACGGTTGCGCCGTGTTTACGCCGAGCTCCATCGGTTCGTTCGGAGAGAATACTCCCCACGTAAAGACACCGCAGGATACCATTCAGCGTCCGCGTACCATGTACGGCGTAACAAAAGTGACTACGGAATTGTTAAGTGATTATTATCATACGAAATACGGGGTGGATACCCGTGCGGTACGTTTCCCCGGAATCATTTCCAATGTGACACCTCCGGGCGGCGGTACGACGGACTATGCGGTAGACATCTTTTATTCTGCCGTAAAAGGTGAGAAGTTCGTATGCCCCGTAAAGGCGGGTACATTTATGGATATGATGTATATGCCCGATGCCATTAATGCGGCTATCTCGCTGATGGAAGCCGATCCGGAACGGCTGAAGCACCGGAATGCGTTCAACATCGCTTCCATGAGTTTCGACCCGGAAATGATTTATGCGGCTATCAGGAAACATGTGCCCGACTTCGAAATGACCTATCAGATAGATCCTTTGAAGCAGTCCATTGCCGACAGTTGGCCCGATTCGCTGGATGACTCCTGCGCCCGCGAGGAATGGGACTGGATGCCGCAGTTTGACCTGGAGTCTATGACTGTGGACATGCTTGAAAAACTAAGAGCAAAATTAAATAAATGACCGTAGAGGTCGGTAAAGGATGAAACGATTACTAACGGGATTTTTTATACTCGTCTTTCTGTTCTCGTGTGGGAACAGAAAGACGAAAATGGATCCCTTTGCTACCATTACCGAAATGGTGGATTCGGCCGGGCATGAAGCCGATACGCTGCAACAGGCAGAAGTGAAAGAGGAGCCTGAGCCGTTGGAAGCGGACGAACTGTTTGACGATTTTATCTTCAACTATGCTTCGGACGAGGCTTTGCAACGGGCAAGGACGGAGTTTCCTTTGCCTTATTACAACCGGGACACTCCTTCGAAGATAGAGGAACGCTTCTGGAAGCACGACTACCTGTTTACCAAACAGAATTATTATACATTGCTTTTCGACCGTGAGAGCGACATGGACATGGTGGGCGACACTGCATTGAAATCCGTACAGGTGGAGTGGATTTATCTGAAAACACGTATGGTAAAGAGATATTATTTTGAACGTTTGAAGGGGTTGTGGAAGTTGGAAGCCATTGATTTTGCAGATATGCCGGAGAATGAGGACAGCAAGGAGAGCTTCTATGAGTTCTATGAACATTTTGCCAATGATTCTCTTTTCCAGCAAACACGCCTTCATAATCCATTGAAGTTTGTTACGGTAGACCCGGACGATGAATTTCAAATAATTGAAACTACCCTTGAAGCAGGACAGTGGTTTGCTTTTCAGCCGGTGCTTCCCCGCGAGTTTCTGACAAATGTAAATTATGGACAGAATGAGAATTCTAAATCGAATACAAAGGTAATTGAGATAAAAGGATTCGGTAATGGATTTAATAATACGCTTTACTTTGAACGGCGCAATGGGTTGTGGAAATTAGTGCAGTTTGAAGATTTAAGCGATTAACCCTGTTAATGACTGATGAAAGAAATAAAGGAGTATTCATTGTTGCCGCATAATACTTTCGGCATGGATGTAAAGGCGTCTGTGTTTGTAGAATATGGGTCGGTTGCTGAATTGAAGGCTATATTATCAAATAAGGATTATTTAAAACCGTCATGGTTGCATATTGGCGGGGGCAGTAATTTGTTGTTTACGGCAGATTATGAAGGAACCGTTCTGCATTCGGCCATTCATGGTTATGAAGTAGTGGATGAGAATGATAAAACTGTCGACATAAGGGTAGGAGCCGGAGAGGTATGGGATGATTTTGTGGCTTTTGCCGTGCGGCACGGATGGTATGGTGCGGAGAATTTATCTTTGATACCGGGAGAAGTGGGTGCTTCGGCTGTGCAAAATATTGGTGCATACGGTGCAGAGGTCAAAGATTTGATTGTTTCGGTAGAAACACTGGAAGTCTCTACGGGGCAGGAACGTGTGTTTGCTAATGATGAGTGTCACTATGCCTATCGTGAGAGTATATTCAAAAAAGAATTGAAAGGAAAATATATCGTTACTCATGTGACTTACCGTCTTGGAAAACATCCGCTTTTTAATCTCGAATATGGTAATGTGAGAGGTGAATTGGAGAAACGCGGATGCGAGATAACATTGGACAATGTGCGTAATACAGTAATTGAGATACGTGAAGCAAAGTTGCCGGACCCGAAGGTGCAAGGCAATGCCGGAAGTTTTTTTATGAATCCTGTTGTATCGCGTCTGCAATTCGAGGCATTGCAAAGAGAATATCCTGAGATACCTCATTATAATATGGGAGAAGATAGGGTTAAGATTCCGGCAGCGTGGATGATTGATCGTTGTGGCTGGAAAGGTAAACAGGTAGGCAATGCAGGTGTTCATTCCAAACAGGCTTTGGTATTGGTAAATTGTGGAGGAGCTACCGGAAGAGAAATCGTAGATTTGTCCCGGCAGATACAAGAGTCTGTCTTTTTGAAATTCGGGATAACTGTTTCTCCTGAAGTGAATTTTATTTAACTGTTATATGAAGATTACAATACTAGGCAGTGGAACATCTACGGGAGTACCCGAAATAGGGTGCAAATGCCCGGTTTGTACCAGCAATGATCCTCGGGATAACCGTTTGCGTTGTTCGGGACTGATAGAAACGGAAGGGCTCCGGATGCTGATAGATTGTGGTCCCGATTTCCGTGAACAGATGATACGGTTGAACGATTTCAAACCGTTGGACGGTGTTTTGATTACTCACGAACACTATGACCATGTAGGAGGCTTGGATGATTTGCGTCCTTTCTGTCGTTTTCGTGATGTGCCGGTTTATGCCGAACAATATACAGCAGAGCGTTTACGCCAGCGTATTCCTTATTGTTTTGCCGAACATCTTTATCCGGGAGTTCCCCGTATTACATTAGAGGAAATTGTTCCCGGTTCTCCTTTTATTATCGGCAATCCCGAAGGAAACAAAGTAGAAGTGACACCTCTTCGGGTAATGCACGGCAAATTGCCCATTTTGGGATACCGTATCGGCAAGATGGCATGGATTACCGATATGCTGACGATGCCCGGGGCTGAATATGATTTGTTGCAAGGACTGGATGTGTTGGTAATGAATGCATTGCGTCCCCAGCCTCATAATACCCACCAGAATTTGAAGGAGGCTTTGGACAATGCACAAAGAATAGGAGCCGGGGAAACTTATTTTATTCACATGAGTCATCATATGGGATTACATGCTGATGCTGAACGGTTATTGCCGCCGCATGTGCATTTTGCATACGATGGAATGAGAATTAGTTTATAAAGCCGGCTTCAACGAATACCGGCACAATCCGTTCAATCCGCATTCCGAACATTTCGGTGTCCGTGCCATACAAACATATCTTCCGTGTAAAATAAGCCAATGATGTGCGGTGGGCA
>ERZ507500.408-NODE-408-length-6913-cov-2.986877_pt1 | contig 6913 bp, 6 predicted proteins | sample MGYA00248673_ERZ507500 | MGnify/ENA primary metagenome ERZ507500 (study PRJEB26165, sample SAMN02676116) | human gut metagenome | isolation source: stool | host: Homo sapiens | place: USA | study: EMG produced TPA metagenomics assembly of the C.diff FMT (human gut...
AGAAAAAACGAATCTGTAGAAGTTCATCTTCCAGACCCGTCTTCTCTGCGATAATTATTCGGTTATAAAAATGTAAAATTTATGCAACTGCAAATTTCTTCAATGTACGATCAAATTCCCGGCTCTCCCCGTGGCAGTCTACTGTCAGTTCTCTGGTCAGATCCAGACTAAGTACACCAAGGATTGATTTGGCATCAATTAAAAATCTGTTGTAATAAACATCAATATCAAAATCACATCTGCTTGCAGCATTCACAAATTCCTGCACCTCTTCGGTTGCATTTAACTTGATTTTACTCTGTGACATCGTGATCACCCTTTCTGAAAACATTCTTTGTTTTTTTCTATCAGACGCCCATATTATGTTCCACATTTCAGAATTTGTCAAGTTTTTAAATTTATCCAATTTTCATAAAGCGCAGGGGTTCTATTGTGCATTTTGTTCGTTTATATATGTTTTCACAGCATTATTTTATACATTATGTATGACTTCATCCTATATTGGTTTTACCATTATGTGAGATTGATTCCATATATCATCGACAGGTTTCTGCATTTTTTATGAATTTTTGCGACTTAACACTTCACAATATCTGCAAACTCCGCATTTGTATAATCCGGAATCTCCATCGGATAATTTCCATCGAAGCATGCCTTACATAAGGGCAGGCCGCCCGCCATTCCTTCCAGATAATCTGTCTGCATGTAGCCAAGAGAATCTGCTCCGATCATTTTACAGATTTCCTCCGTGCTGTGGCTGGCTGCAATGAGCTGATCATTTGACGGCACATCCGTTCCGAAATAACATGGATGTAAAAATGGCGGTGAACTGATACGTACGTGCACTTCCTTTGCTCCCGCCTCTTTTAACATGTGGATCAGGTTTGCAATGGTTGTTCCACGAACAATAGAATCATCCACCAGAACAATCCTCTTATCTTTTACAACAGATTCCAGCACACTCAGTTTCAGATGAACGCTGGACTCACGTTCTTCCTGAGTCGGTTTGATAAATGTTCTTCCAATATAGCTGTTTTTATAGAACGCAAATGCAAACGGGATTCCTGATGCTTCGGAGTATCCCTTTGCAGCAGGGAGTCCGGACTCCGGTACACCTGTTACAAGATCTGCCTCTACAGGATAAGACTTGGCAAGAGATTTACCGCCACGGATTCTGGCATCATAGACCTTCACCCCATCAATGGTACTGTCAAGTCTTGCAAAATATATATACTCAAACACACAATGCGCACGTTTTGCAGCAGCAGACGCAAGCTCTTTATTTGACTTCAGTCCGTCTTTTGTGATCGTAAGAATCTCACCCGGCTCAATGTCACGGATAAATTCCGCACTTACAGATGTCAGAGCACAGCTCTCAGAAGCAATAACATAAGCATTTCCTCTTTTACCGAGACACAATGGTTTCAGTCCATATGGATCGCGGACTGCGATCAGTTTTCTCGGGCTCATAACTACCAGACCATATGCACCTTTGATCTTCTTTGCAGTCTTTAGCACTGCCTCTTCTACTGTTTTAGAATGCACACGTTCTCTTGCGATATGGAACGCAATAACCTCTGAATCTGTAGTTGTATGGAAAATCGCTCCATTCTGGATCAGTTCCCATTTCAGTTCCGGTGTATTAACCAGATTTCCGTTATGTGCAAGTGCAAGAGTTCCCTTTACATAAGACAAAACAAGGGGCTGTGCATTCTCTGCAACAGAAGCTCCTGTTGTGGAATATCTTACATGACCAATACCAATATCCCCCTCATATTTACGGACAACATCCTGTCTGAGAACTTCACTTACAAGTCCCAGATCCTTATGAAACTTCACATTTCCACGCTCTCCCTTAGTATCAGAAACTGCAAGTCCGCAGGATTCCTGTCCTCTGTGCTGCAGGGAAGTCAGTCCATAATATATGGACGGAACTACATTGCCGCCATCCAGATCATAAATTCCAAAGACGCCGCACTCTTCTTTTATTCCAGCCATCTGATTTCCTCCGATCGTATTCTCTTGTCTGACTTTAACTTTACTTTCAAAACCCGCTGACATTGTTTTCTTATGTTTGGTGGGTTCCAAAATCAAATTATAATAATAGAAACAAATTTGTCAACCTATCCTTTTTTTGCCATATCTCAAAAATTTTTTCTGAATTTTTTCAAAAAAAGTGCTTGACATCTGTTTTCATTTCGTTTATAGTACAGCACATAAAGCAAAGGCGCTTTGGAAAGATCTACAGAGATCTCATCCAGGGCGCCTTTTTCGTTTTATAAAACTTTCGTTTCATAGAAAATGTTCGATGAGGAATTTTCTATGAGACGAAAACCGCAGGCAGTCACAATGGTGATCTGTAGCGGCACTACACATATTCAGAAAATATTGCAAACCGAAAGGAGAGTACCTATATGGCACAGAATATCCCTGAACTGTACGGCAGCCTGGTCTTCAACGACAAAGTAATGAGAAGTAAACTGCCAAAAGACATGTACAAAGCATTAAAGAAAACAATCGAGAGCGGTACACACCTTGAACTTGATGTTGCCAACTCCGTTGCTGTTGCAATGAAAGAATGGGCTACCGAGAACGGCGCCACTCATTATACTCACTGGTTCCAGCCAATGACAAACGTAACTGCAGAGAAACATGACAGCTTCATTTCTCCTACAGGAGATGGTCAGGTGATCATGGATTTCTCAGGTAAAGAACTTGTAAAAGGTGAGCCGGATGCTTCCAGTTTCCCGTCAGGCGGTCTTCGTGCCACATTCGAGGCAAGAGGATATACAGCATGGGATCCGACATCACCGGCATTCATCAAAGACGGAACCCTTTACATTCCTACAGCATTCTGCTCCTACAGCGGAGAAGCTCTTGATAAAAAGACTCCTCTCCTTCGTTCCATGCAGACACTTGATAAAGAAGCTACAAACCTTCTCCATATAATAGGAAATAAAGATATCAAACACGTAAATACAACTGTAGGTCCTGAACAGGAATACTTCCTGGTAGACAAGGAATTATACAAACAGAGAAAAGATCTTGTATTCTGCGGACGTACACTGATCGGTGCTCCTGCTCCTAAGGGCCAGGAAATGGAAGATCATTACTTCGGTGCTCTGAAACCTCGTGTCGCAGCTTATATGCATGACCTGGATGTAGAGCTCTGGAAACTTGGTATTCCTGCCAAAACAAAACATAACGAAGTTGCTCCTGCACAGCACGAGCTGGCTCCTGTATTCGATACAACAAACGTTGCGGTTGACCACAACCAGTTAACAATGGAAGTAATGAAGAAAGTTGCCGACAAGCACGGACTTGTATGCCTTCTTCACGAGAAACCATTTGAGGGAATCAACGGAAGTGGTAAACACAACAACTGGTCTATGATTACAGATACCGGTGTAAATATCCTTGATCCGGGAAAAACACCTGCTGAAAATACACAGTTCCTGATTTTCCTGACAGCTGTTATCAAAGCAGTTGATGAATACGCAGATGTACTTCGTATTTCTGTAGCAAGTGCAGGAAATGATCACCGTCTTGGTGCAAACGAGGCTCCGCCTGCTGTTGTATCCGTATTCCTCGGTGATGAACTGACAGAAGTATTAAAATCTATCGAAAATGACGAATATTTTGCAGGAAGCCGCGCAGTCCAGATGGATATCGGTGCAAAAGTACTTCCACATTTCGTAAAAGACAATACAGACAGAAACCGTACTTCACCATTCGCATTTACAGGTAACAAATTCGAATTCCGTATGCTTGGTTCCGAAGCTTCTGTTGCAAACCCGAACATTATCTTAAACACTGCTGTTGCTGAGTGTGTTCACCAGTTTGCAGAACAGTTAAAGGATGTACCGGAAGACAAGATGGAGGATGCAATCCACGAACTGATCAAGAAGACAATTATTGATCATAAACGTGTTATCTTTAACGGAAACGGTTATACAGACGAATGGATTGAAGAAGCTACGAAACGTGGTCTCTTTAACCTGAAATCCACACCGGATGCTCTTCCTCAGTGGATCGCAGACAAGAATATTGAACTCTTTACCAAATATCATATCTTCACAAAAGAAGAAATTGAATCCCGTTATGAGATCTGGCTGGAATCCTATTCCAAGATTCTTAACATTGAGTCCAATACTATGGTTGAAATGGTACAGAAGGATTTCCTTCCATCTGTATTCGCGTATATCGACAAAGTTGCAGCTACTGCTGTTGCTAAAAAATCAGTTGTTTCAGATGTCAGCACAGCTTCTGAAGGAAAACTGATCAAAGAGCTGTCACAGCTTGCTGATGAGATTTCCACAGGTCTTGAGACCTTAAAAGCAGATACTGCCAAAGCGCTTGCTACAGAAGATCCTCTGACTAATGCAAAAGCATACCAGACAGTTGTTCTTTCTGATATGGATGAACTCAGAAAGTCTGTAGATGCAGCAGAAACTCTGATTCCGGATGCACTGCTTCCATATCCTACATATGACAAGCTTCTGTTTTCCGTTTAATTAACAGGTAATAACAGGGGAATATCTTTATGAACTCTACTTCATAATTCATTATCGATTTCCTCATCCATTAATCACACGATATTTTGATGTTCCCCTGTTTTACATATAATTTTGATTTTAAACTGCATTGCATACAGTCATACGAAATGTCTTTTCTATTACATCAGTTATGCAATACACTATAAATATGGATTTTATATTCGCAAAAGCGCGATGAACTGGCTACATTTCCAGGCATCGCGCTTTTTGCATTTTATAAAATATGAGGAAATTTTTATGAGGGAGGAATATTATTATGGAATTTTCCGCAGTAAACACAATATGGGTGCTGGTCGGCGCCGCGCTGGTCTTCTTTATGCAGGCCGGATTCGCAATGGTAGAAACAGGCTTCACACGAGCCAAAAACGCAGGTAACATTATTATGAAAAACCTGATGGACTTCTGTATCGGAACCCCGGTCTTCTGGCTGGTCGGCTTCGGTCTGATGTTCGGTGCAGGTAATGGATTTATCGGAAAGATCGGTGGTATTGCAACAGAAGCACACTATGGTTCAGGAATGCTTCCTGACGGAGTTCCTTTCTGGGCATTCTTAATCTTCCAGACAGTATTCTGTGCAACATCCGCAACAATTGTTTCCGGTGCAATGGCAGAACGTACCAAGTTCCTTTCCTATTGCATCTACAGCCTTATGATCAGTCTTGTTGTATATCCAGTATCCGGACACTGGATCTGGGGCGGTGGATTTATCAGCCAGATGGGATTTCATGATTTCGCAGGTTCCTGTGCAGTACATATGGTAGGTGGTGTGGCAGCTCTGATTGGTGCCATCATCCTTGGACCTCGTATCGGTAAATATACAAAGGGCGGCAAATCAAAGGCTATCCCAGGGCACAACCTTACAGTTGGTGCTTTAGGTGTATTTATCCTCTGGTTCTGCTGGTTCGGATTTAACTGTGGATCTACCACAGCAGCAACCTACAGCCTTGGCGACATTGCCATGACTACAAACCTTGCGGCAGCAGCAGCAACACTTATTACCCTGATTGTTACCTGGGTACGTTATGGAAAACCGGATATCAGTATGACAATGAACGGCGCACTGGCCGGACTGGTAGCTATTACAGCAAGCTGTGATGTAGTGAACGACTACGAGGCACTGTTCATTGGAGCAGTTGCAGGTGTCGTTGTTGTATTCGCAGTTGAATTCTTTGATAAAGTCGTAAAAATCGATGACCCGGTTGGTGCAATCAGTGTACACGGTGTCTGTGGAGCACTCGGAACCTTATTCACCGGTATTTTTGGTGAGGGATGCAGCTTTATCACCCAGCTGATCGGTTTTGTAGCAGTTGCGGCATATACCCTGATCCTGGCGTTCATCCTGTTCTTCGTCCTGAAAAAGACCATCGGACTTCGCGTAACCGAGAAAGAAGAGATCGACGGACTGGATATGCACGAGCACGGATGCAGCGCTTATGCAAACTTCCACTTCCACAATGACAAATAAAAAGAATCGATGAAAAAGGATCAATAAAAAGGTGGTGCGGATATGAAAAAGCTGACAGTTATTGTCAAACCCGCGAACCGGGAGGATGTCATCGACATCATGGAATCGTGTGCCGTGTACGGCGTGATGGAAACGGATATCACCGGATATGGAAACCAGAAGGGTTACCGGGTGATGTACCGCGGAACCATGAGCGGACCGAATGTGCTGATGAAATGCAAATTCGAGACCGTCGGTGACGATAAGACAATTGAAGTATTAAAAGGCTTTCTGGAAAAGAAGCTGTGTACCGGAAATATCGGAGACGGAAAGATTTTTGTCGAGAAAGTGGCAGACATCATCCGGGTTCGTACCGGCCAGCGCGGCGAGGAAGCATTATAAAAACAAAAGACAGTAAAAAGGTGCAAAGAGGCAGCCAGAACAGATCGTTCGGCTGCCTCTTCTGAGCTAAAAAAGCCGGAACGGGAGGAATGCTGCATGGTAAGATACATCATAAAACGTTTATTCATTGGAGTGGTGACGATCTGGGCACTGATCACCATTACCTTTTTCCTGATTCGGATTATGCCGGGCAGCCCGTTCGAGGCGGATAATCTTTCCCGGAGCGCGATTGAACAGCTCGAATCGACCTACGGACTGGATGAACCCATGTGGAAACAGTATATTCTTTACATGGAAAATCTGATGCACGGAGATCTCGGCATTTCCTATAAAAAGAACGTTTCTGTTAATACACTGATTGCAAGAGGATTTCCGTACACGCTAAGCATCGGACTTCTCTCTATCGCGGTATCTGCATTCCGGGCTGGATCGGCATGGCTCGTCAGGTAAGAGGCCAGCTGATCGCCTTAAAGGAGCAGGAGTTTTCCATGGCAGCACTCGTCATCGGAGC
>ERZ507500.426-NODE-426-length-6690-cov-3.379653_pt1 | contig 6690 bp, 2 predicted proteins | sample MGYA00248673_ERZ507500 | MGnify/ENA primary metagenome ERZ507500 (study PRJEB26165, sample SAMN02676116) | human gut metagenome | isolation source: stool | host: Homo sapiens | place: USA | study: EMG produced TPA metagenomics assembly of the C.diff FMT (human gut...
AAGCCCTCCACAAGCAGGAAGCAGAAAACAGGAAAGGCCATGCGCCCTATAGAACGCATGACCCAGTAGATATCAATAAGCGTTTGTCCACCTATCCCGTTATTTATCATCTGAAGAATAACCGTTGCCGCAATATGGTCTATGAGCATGGTAAAAATGGCTATAAGCTTAAGCGTGCTTCCACTGATACCAGACTTTGCGATAACTTTTTCCAAAATCCTATACTCCTGCCATATTTACGGTAATTCTGTCAAGATGCCAGATATCGTCCACATATTCCTGGATTGTTCTGTCTGAAGAGAACTTTCCTACATGTGCGATATTGAGCAGTGCACTCTTTCTCCATGCGCTCTTGTTCTTGTAATAATCATTAATCTTCTGCTGTGCATTTGCATATGAGCGGAAGTCTGCGAGGATAAAGTAGCGGTCAGCCACCTGTCCCTGCTGCGGATTGAGCAGTGAGTTGTAAAGCTCCCTGAAAAGCTCATGGTCATTTGGTGAGTATGTGCCGTCTACGAGCTGGTTTACTACCTTTCTTAGCTCGGCATCGTTATTATATACATCAACAGGATTGTAGTCATGTCTGTTCTCGTGTGAGATGACCTCATCAGAGCTCATTCCAAAGATAAACATGTTGTCAGCCCCTACCTCATCGAACATCTCGACATTGGCACCATCCATAGTTCCGATAGTGAGCGCTCCATTGAGCATAAACTTCATGTTTCCTGTTCCGGATGCCTCCTTGCTCGCTGTGGAAATCTGCTCGCTGACATCTGCTGCCGCAAAAATAATCTCGGCATTGGATACCTTGTAATCCTCGATAAATACTACCTTGAGCTTGCCGCCAATAGAAGCATCGTTATTTATCACATCAGCCACACTGTTGATGAGCTTTATTGTTTTCTTTGCATTTCTGTAGCCTGCTGCTGCCTTTGCTCCAAAAATGAATGTTCTAGGATAGAAATCCATAGACGGATTTTCCTTAATCTTGTTGTACAGATACATCACATGAAGGATGTTCATGAGCTGTCTCTTGTACTCGTGAAGTCTCTTAACCTGCACATCAAAGATAGAATCCGGATTTACATCAATACCATTGTGCTCCTTGATATACTTTGCTAAACGCACCTTGTTTGCTCTCTTAATCTCAGCAAACTCCTGCTGTGCAACAGGGCTGTCCGCATAAGCCTTGAGCTTTGAAAGCATTGTAAGATCTGTAATCCAGCCGGCTCCTACCTTTTTTGTTGCCCAGTCTGCAAGGAGTGGATTTGCGTGGAGCAGGAAACGTCTCTGAGTGATACCGTTTGTCTTGTTGTTGAATTTCTCAGGCATCATTTCATAGAAGTCTTTTAATTCCTGATTCTTCAGGATCTCTGTATGAAGGCGTGCAACACCGTTTACAGAGTAGCCTGCTGCGATTGCAAGGTGAGCCATCTTAACCTGTCCGTCATAGATGATTGCCATCTTTTTGATCTTCTCATAATTTCCCGGATATTTTGCCTGGATCTCAAGGATGAAACGACGGTTGATCTCTTCGATAATCTGGTATACACGCGGAAGCAGTCTGGAGAAGAGCTCGATCGGCCATTTCTCAAGTGCCTCGGACATGATTGTATGGTTTGTGTAAGCAACAGATTTTCTTGTTACTTCCCATGCTTCATCCCATCCAAGCCCTTCTTCATCCATGAGGATACGCATTAACTCTGCTACTGCTACAGTCGGATGTGTATCGTTCATCTGGAATGTTACTTTTTCATATAATTTATGGATATCGTCATGTTTCTTTTTGTATTTGGCAATTGCTGCCTGGAGGCTTGCAGATACAAAGAAGTACTGCTGTTTCAGTCTCAGCTCTTTACCTGCATAATGATTGTCATTCGGGTAAAGAACTTCTACGATATTGCGGGCAAGGTTCTCCTGCTCTACTGCTTTCTTGTAATCACCCTTGTCAAAGGAATCAAGCTCGAAGTCTACGATCGGCTCTGCATCCCAGATACGAAGTGTGTTTACTACATCATTGTCATATCCTGTAATCGGCATATCATAAGGAATGGCTTTTACTGCCTGATATCCTTCATGGATAAATTTGTTTCCGCCCTTTTCAGGATCGTACTCTACTCTTACATATCCACCGAAGTGTACTTCTTTGGCATATTCCGGACGACGCAGTTCAAATGGGTAGCCGTTCTTTAACCAGTTATCCGGTACCTCGATCTGATAACCGTTCTGGATTTTCTGTTTGAACATTCCGTAGTGGTAACGGATTCCGCAGCCATATGCTGCGTAATTTAAAGTTGCGAGAGAATCAAGGAAGCATGCAGCCAGTCTTCCCAGACCACCGTTTCCAAGTGCCGGATCCGGTTCCTGATCTTCGATACAGTTAAGGTCAAATCCCAGCTCTTCGAGAGCTTCTTTTACTTCACCGTAAGCGCAAAGGTTGATCAGGTTGTTTCCGAGAGCACGTCCCATCAGGAATTCCATGGACATATAGTATACGATCTTCGGATCCTGTTCGTCATAAGCTTTCTGTGTTGCAAGCCAGTTATCAATGATAACGTCTTTTACAGAGTAGCTTACTGCCTGGAAAATCTGCTCCTGTGTAGCTTCTTCAATTGTTTTTCGATAGAGGAATTTTACGTTGTCTTTTACGCTTTTCTTGAATGCCTCTTTCTTGAACATTTCGTTTGTCATTTCATACCTCCCGTAATGGTTTCACTGTTCACTTTATTCTCAGCAATACACCTTGCGGATATTGCCGGTGAACCTCTTCATTCCGTCAACTCTTCTGTTTTCTCATATCAGAGAAATTGGGGGCAAAGAATCTCTGCCTCCAATTTCCTCTCTGAAATCAGACTGTCAAGGATAATGATACTCTTTTTTCGACAGTCTGTCATGTGTATAATTGCCGAATTTTATAACAATTTTTTTTCGTGCATTGCGAAAGTAGTATATTTCCTGTGAAATACCTGTAACTCATCAGTTTCTTGTCAGTAATTGACCGAATGTTGTCTATTACAGTTTCTTAACACCCATAGTTACTGCTTCTTTGTTGATGTTCCACTCTTTCACATAACCATCGGTCTCGCCAAGTACCATTTCGTCCGCAAGTACTTCTGACTTGATCTCATCTTCGTGTGCTTTCATGACATCCTGAATCTTGTCGTTTCCGTGAGCGTATACTACGATCTTGTCCATAACTTCGAAGCCGGCTTCCTTTCTCATGGTCTGGATCTTGCTGATGATCTCACGTACAAATCCCTCTTCGATCAGTTCAGGTGTCAGGTTTGTATCCAGGACTACGGATGTTTCACCGTCAGATTCAGATACATAACCCTCTGTCTGTGCTGTTTCAATAAGAAGGTCTTCTTCTGTAAGCTCTACATCGTTTCCGTTGATATCCAGTTTCAGGACACCGTTGGTTCTCAGTTCGTTCATTGCTGCTGTTCCATTGATGTCTGTGAGAGCCTGTCTGATTCCTCCAAGGAGTTTACCGTATTTCGGTCCTACTGTACGAAGCTGTGGTTTGAAGCTGTAGGAGATAAAGGATTCTACATCATCTGCGAATTTTACTTCTTTGACATTCAGTTCGTCTGCGATGATGTCAGTGTAGAATTCACTCATTTTCTTCTCAGCTTTTACATACATGGTTCCGATCGGCTGACGGTTCTTGATGTTTGCTGTATTTCTGCAGGCACGTCCCAGAACTACGATCTCCAGAAGCTCTTTCATGTCTGCTTCCAGATCTTTGTCGATCCATGCTTCGTTTACAGTTGGGAAGTCGCAGAGATGGATACTCTCCGGAGCATCTTTATCCACGCTTCTTACCAGGTTCTGATAGATATCTTCTGTCATGAACGGAATCATCGGAGCTGCTGTCTTGGCGATGGTTACCAGCGCATGGTACAGGGTCATGTAAGCATTGATCTTATCCTGCTCCATTCCCTTTGCCCAGAAACGTTCACGGCTTCTTCTTACATACCAGTTACTCATCTCATCTACGAATTCCTGAAGTGATCTTGCTGCTTCCGGGATCTTGTAGTTTGCCAGATCATTGTCTACAGCCTGAACAGTTGTGTTTAATCTGCTGAGCAGCCATTTGTCCATTACAGGAAGCTGGTCATAGTTCAGTTCATATTTGGTCGGGTCAAAGTTGTCGATGTCTGCATATAATACGAAGAATGCGTAAGTATTCCACAGTGTGCTCATGAATTTACGCTGTCCTTCCACAACTGCCTTGCCATGGAAACGGTTCGGAAGCCATGGAGCACTGTTGATGTAGAAGTACCATCTGATGGCATCTGCGCCGTATTTGTTCAGTGCATCGAATGGATCAACTGCATTTCCTTTGGACTTACTCATCTTCTGTCCGTTCTCATCCTGGACATGTCCCAGAACGATTACGTTCTTGTATGGTGCTTTATTGAAGAGCAGTGTGGATTCTGCAAGGAGTGAATAGAACCATCCACGAGTCTGGTCTACAGCCTCGGAGATAAAGTTTGCAGGGAACTGCTGCTCAAATAATTCTTTGTTTTCAAATGGATAATGATGCTGTGCGAAAGGCATTGCTCCTGAGTCGAACCAGCAGTCAATAACCTCCGGTACACGATGCATTTCTCCACCGCACTCCGGACACTTCAGTGTAATCTCATCGATGTATGGACGGTGAAGCTCTACTGTCTTGGCTCTCTCATCACCGCTCATCTCGAATAACTCCTGACGGCTTCCGATGGAATGCATATGTCCACATTCACACTGCCAGATGTTCAGTGGAGTTCCCCAGTAACGGTTACGGCTGATACCCCAGTCCTGAACGTTTTCAAGCCAGTCGCCGAAACGTCCTTTACCGATGCTCTCAGGGATCCAGTTGATTGTATTGTTATTTCTGATCAGGTCATCCTTAACTGCTGTCATCTTGATGAACCAGGATTCTCTTGCATAGTAGATAAGAGGAGTATCGCATCTCCAGCAGTGCGGGTAGCTGTGCTCGAACAGCGGCGCATCAAACAGAAGGTCTTTATCCTCGAGTGCCTGCAGAACGGCCATATCTGCTTTCTTGCAGAAAGTACCTGCCCACGGAGTTTCCTCGGTCATCTCACCTTTTTCGTTTACTAACTGTACGAAAGGAAGATCGTATCTGTGACCGACCTTGGAGTCGTCCTCACCAAATGCAGGGGCGATATGAACAACACCGGTACCATCGGTCAGTGTTACGTAGGTATCGCAGACTACATAGTATGCTTTTTTGTTTCCGATTCTCTTCTCAGCGTACGGGAACAGCGGCTCGTACTCTTTGAACTCAAGATCTTTGCCCTGATAATGCTCCAGGATTTCAGCGCCCTCACCGAGAACGGTGTCTACCAGAGCGGCTGCCATATAATAGGTATATCCTTTGCTTGTTACTTTTACATAATCCTCATCCGGGTTGACGCAGAGCGCAACGTTGGACGGAAGGGTCCACGGTGTGGTGGTCCATGCCAGGATGTAAGCGTCCTCGCCTTTTACTTTAAAGCGGACAACGGCAGAACGTTCTTTGACATCTTTGTATCCCTGTGCCACTTCCTGTGCAGATAATGGTGTTCCACAACGTGGGCAGTAAGGCACGATCTTGAATCCTTTGTAAAGTAATCCTTTATCCCAGATCTGTTTTAATGCCCACCATACAGATTCGATAAAGTTATTATCGTATGTGATGTATGGGTTCTCCATATCAGCCCAGAAACCTACTGTATCTGAGAAGTCTTCCCACATACCTTTGTATTTCCATACGCTTTCTTTACACTTATCGATAAATGGCTCCAGACCATATTCTTCAATCTGATCTTTTCCATCAAGTCCAAGCGCTTTCTCAACCTCAAGCTCAACCGGAAGTCCGTGAGTATCCCATCCTGCTTTTCTCGGAACCATGTACCCCTTCATTGTACGGTATCTCGGGATCATATCCTTGATAACTCGTGTCAGAACGTGTCCGATATGTGGCTTACCATTTGCGGTAGGCGGTCCGTCATAGAATGTGTATGTCTCGCCCTCTTTACGGCTGTCCATACTCTTTTCGAAAATCTTGTTGTCTTTCCAGAATTTCTCGACTTCTTTTTCACGGTCAACAAAATTCAGATTCGTGTCAACTTTACGATACACAATATTTACCTCCTGTGTCTGATTACTGGCTGCTGCCTCATTTGTAAGGCCACAGCGGATTGTTTCTTCACAGATACCTGTTCGTGCCAATACTTCGGGCACTTATAAAAAAAGACCCCATCCTGTAAAAGGACGAAGTCTGATTCGCTGTACCACCTGTTACATTATACGGGCCTGTGTCCGGATCCCTGCGTCTTCTGCTGTGTTCTTATGCTCTGTGTTATGGCGCGGGCTGTTGTTCCATGTCTGTTCATGGCGGACAATTCTTTGTATCTGCCGATATATGTTCCCTGTAACGGAGGAAATCCGTCAGTTCTTACTTAATGATCATCTGTATATCAGATATTCTTCCGGCTGTTGCCGGACAACTTCGGAACTGAAGCTCAGGAGTGATATTCCGCCATATTTACTCGTCCCGGGCTCCCACCATCCCCGGTTCGCTACAAGCTTTCCATATGGCCTACTGTCTCCATCACAGCTTTTTCTATATACGCTGTCTATTATAGGTTGGGGAAAATCCATATGTCAAGTGTTTTCATGGATTTTTCTTTTTAT
>ERZ507500.430-NODE-430-length-6613-cov-2.603080_pt1 | contig 6613 bp, 4 predicted proteins | sample MGYA00248673_ERZ507500 | MGnify/ENA primary metagenome ERZ507500 (study PRJEB26165, sample SAMN02676116) | human gut metagenome | isolation source: stool | host: Homo sapiens | place: USA | study: EMG produced TPA metagenomics assembly of the C.diff FMT (human gut...
GTATTTTTGCAACTCAATTACAAAATGAGTATGCAACAATCTAATTATATAATTGAGGTAAAAGGTGTTTCCAAGTTTTTTGGTGATAAAATGGTCTTGGATAACATTAATTTATATGTAAAAAAAGGTGAGTTTGTAACCGTGTTGGGTCCCTCCGGCTGCGGAAAGACTACTCTTTTACGTTTGATTGCCGGTTTCCAGACTGCTTCGGAAGGCGAGATAAAGATAGCTGGAAAAGAGATCACGCAGACACCTCCGCATAAGCGCCCGGTAAATACCGTGTTTCAGAAGTATGCTTTGTTTCCTCATTTGAATGTGTTCGATAATATTGCCTTCGGATTGAAATTGAAAAAGATTCCCAAGCAGACTATCGAGAAGAAAGTAAAGGCAGCTCTTCGTATGGTAGGAATGACAGACTATGAGTATCGGGATGTGAATTCTTTGTCAGGCGGGCAGCAACAGCGTGTAGCCATAGCCCGTGCTATCGTCAATGAGCCGGAGGTGTTGTTGCTGGATGAGCCTTTGGCTGCTTTGGACTTGAAAATGCGTAAAGATATGCAGATGGAATTAAAAGAGATGCATAAGACATTGGGCATCACCTTTGTTTATGTGACGCATGACCAAGAGGAAGCTTTGACATTGAGCGACACAATTGTTGTAATGAGTGAAGGAAAAATACAGCAGATCGGAACACCGGTGGATATTTATAACGAACCCATCAATTCGTTTGTAGCCGATTTTATAGGTGAGAGCAATATTTTGAACGGAACAATGATACAGGACAAGCTTGTGCGTTTTGCAGGAGTGGAGTTTGAATGTGTGGATGAAGGTTTCGGTGAAAATATGCCGGTAGATGTTGTGGTACGTCCTGAAGATTGGTATATTTTTCCAGATTCGGATGCTTCACAGATTTCCGGTATCGTAACCTCATCCATCTTTAAAGGTGTGCATTATGAAATGGTGGTCGAGGCCAATGGTTATGAATTTATTGTACAGGATTATCATCATTTTGCTGTGGGTGAGCAGGTAGGTTTGTTGATAAAACCTTTTGATATCCATATTATGAAAAAAGAACGTGTATGCAATACGTTTGAAGGAGAACTGGCAGACGGAACGCATGTGGAATTTCTGGGATGTACGTTTGAGTGTCTGCCAGTGGCTGACATTGAGCCGGGGGCCAAAGTGAAAGTACAGGTAGATTTCAAGGATATCATTTTGCAGGATAATGAAGAGGATGGAACTTTAACCGGGGATGTACGTTTTATCCTATATAAGGGAGACCATTATCACCTCACCGTGTCATCGGACTGGGGGGAGGATATTTTTGTTGATACCAATGATGTATGGGATAATGGTGATCATGTAGGTATCAGCATCCTTCCCGAAAGTATAAAAGTAACTCAGGTTGTAGAATCATAATAAAGAAAAGAGGTGCTCAGAACGATACGATTTTTCTTGTCTTCACGTAAAAGCTGGACTATTCCTTACGTGATATTTTCGGCGGTATTTGTTATTCTTCCGCTACTTTTAATAGTGGTTTATGCATTTATGGATGATGCGGGTTATTTCACTTTGGGAAATTTTGCCAAATTCTTCGCTCATCCCGAGGCAATCAACACATTTGTTTATTCTATTGGCGTGGCCATTATCACAACAGTGGTATGTATCTTATTGGGATATCCTGCTGCCTATATTCTGACACAGACGCGGATGAAATATGCATCGACGGTGGTGGTATTGTTTATTCTGCCCATGTGGGTGAATATTTTAATACGTACACTGGCTACGGTAGCATTGTTCGACTTTATGAACGTACCTTTAGGAGAGGGGGCTTTGATATTCGGTATGGTATATAATTTTCTGCCTTTTATGATTTATCCTATTTATAACACATTGCAGAAGTTGGATAAAAGTTATGTGGAGGCAGCGCAAGACTTGGGTGCCAATCCGGTACAGGTGTTCTTTAAGGCTGTGTTGCCATTGTCCATGCCCGGCATCGTGAGTGGTATTCTTATGGTATTCATGCCCACTATCTCCACATTCGCCATTGCCGAGTTGCTGACAATGAACAATATAAAACTGTTTGGTACTACCATTCAGGAAAACATCAATAACAGCATGTGGAACTATGGTGCGGCGCTTTCACTTATCATGCTGTTCCTGATTGGCGCCACTACCTTGTTTGCTTCGGATGACAAGGGCAATGATGAAGGAGGTGGTTTATGGTAAAGAAAATATTATGTCAGGGATACCTGTGGCTTTTATTGCTGTTGCTCTATGCTCCTATTTTCATTATTATGATTTACTCCTTTACAGAAGCAAAGGTGCTGGGCAATTGGACGGGATTCTCCACAAAACTTTATTCATCGCTGTTCACCACGGGTACTCATCACTCGCTGACCAATGCGCTGATTAATACGTTGACCATCGCGCTGATAGCTGCAACGGTTTCCACTTTATTGGGGAGTATCACTGCCATCGGCATATTCAATCTGCGTGCCCGTTCGCGCAAGGTAATCGGTTTTGTTAATAATATCCCTATTCTGAATGGCGATATTATCATCGGTATCTCGTTGTTCCTGCTGTTTGTTTCGCTGGGTATCCCTCAAGGATACACTACCGTGGTACTGGCTCACATTACATTTTGCACCCCATACGTGATTCTGAGTGTATTGCCACGTCTCAAACAAATGAATCCGAATATTTATGAAGCGGCACTCGATTTGGGGGCAACTCCCATGCAGGCACTTCGTAAAGTGATTATTTCTGAAATACTTCCGGGAATGATTTCCGGTTTCATGCTGGCAGTCACACTGTCTATCGACGATTTTGCCGTGACCGTGTTTACCATCGGCAATGAAGGATTGGAGACATTGTCTACCTATATTTATGCCGATGCGCGGAAAGGAGGACTTACTCCCGAACTTCGTCCCCTTTCAACCATTATATTTATACTGGTATTGGTGCTGCTCATTATAATCAACCGCCGTTCGAGCAAGAAAAAAGAGGCATAAGAAGATGAAGATAAAGATGAATAAATGGATAATGGCATGTGTCTGCGGGTTGCTTTCGCTCACAGGATGCTACAATACGGGCGAACCTCGCGAAAATGTGCTGAAGATATATAATTGGGCAGATTATATCGATGAAGATGTGCTTGCCGAATTTCCCGAATGGTATAAAGAGCAAACGGGTGAGGATATCCGTATTGTATATCAGACATTCGATATCAATGAAATCATGCTTACCAAAATTGAACGCGGTCATGAGGATTTTGATGTGGTATGTCCTTCGGAATATATCATCGAGCGAATGTTGAAGAAGAATCTGTTGCTGCCTATTGATACTGTTTTTGGTAAGACTCCTAATTATTTGCATAACGAGTCTCCTTATATCCGTGAGCAGTTGGATAAATTGAGTCAGCCGGGGCGTCGTGCTTCCGATTATGCCATCGGGTATATGTGGGGGACGGCCGGACTTCTGTATAACACAGACCATGTTCCTGCGGAAGATGCCAAGACATGGGCAAGCCTGTGGAATCTCAAGTACAAGAATAAAATCTTGATGAAAGAGAGCTACCGTGATGCCTACGGAACGGCCCTTATCTATGCCAACAGCAAAAACCTGAAAGAGGGGAAGGTGACGGTAGAAGAGTTGATGAACAACTATTCACAGGCATCTGTCGATACGGTAGAGAAGTACTTGAAGGCCATGAAACCTATGATTGCCGGTTGGGAAGCGGATTTCGGAAAGGAGATGATGACCAAAAATAAGGCATGGCTCAACATGACTTGGAGTGGTGATGCTGTATGGGCAATTGAAGAAGCCGGTGCTGTGGGAGTGAACTTGGATTATGAAGTGCCCGAGGAGGGGAGCAATGTGTGGTATGACGGTTGGGTGATTCCTAAATATGCACGCAATGTGAAGGCTGCCAGTTATTTTATCAATTATCTGTGCCGCCCCGAAGTTGCTTTGCGCAATATGGATGCTTGCGGTTATGTGAGTTCTGTTGCCACTCCCGAAATATTGGAAGAGAAGCTGGATACTACTTTGAACTATTATGCCGATTTGAGCTATTTCTTTGGTCCCGAGGCAGATAGTGTCCGGATTGACAAAGTGCAATATCCCGACCGTCGTGTGGTGGAGCGTTGTGCCATGATCCGTGATTCGGGCGAACGTACGGAAGCGGTATTGGAAATGTGGTCGCGTGTGAAAGGGGATAATCTTGGATTGGGAATTGTGGTTGTGATATTTGTATCGGTCGGAGTGATGCTGGTTTATACGGTTTATAGGCGGATACAGCGTTATCAGCACGAGAAATTGCAACGCCGCCGCAGGAGACACAGAAAAAGAAGATAATCCTTTGCGCTTCCGGTGACACTCCGGACTTACGGATTTTATAAAAAACAGTAGAGGCTTCCTTGTTCAAGGAAGCCTCTGTTTCTCTCTATCTTTTATCTACTGAAATTAGATAATATATTGGTCTGAAATAGACTCGTTATTCATTACGCGGCGGATAGTTTCGGCAAACATGTCGGCGATAGTCAACTGTTTTACTTTGGCGCAACGGTTAGAATAAGGAATACTGTCTGTAAATACCATTTCTTCCAAACCGGAATCTTGAACACGTTCGGAAGCAGGACCGGACATCACACAGTGAGAAGCGATGGCGCGGACAGAAATGGCTCCGGCTTCCTTCATGATATCGGCAGCTTTGGTAATTGTACCGGCTGTATCTACCATATCGTCTACCAGGATGACATTCTTGTCTTTTACGTCACCGATAATTTGCATGGTAGCCACTACGTTTGCTCTTTCGCGAGTCTTGTTGCACAATACCAAAGGCACATCAAGGTATTTGGCATATGTGCTGGCACGCTTGGAACCGCCCACATCGGGAGTAGCGATTACAAGGTTTTCAAGGTTCAGTGACTGAATGTAAGGCAAGAAGATGCCTGATGCATACAAGTGGTCTACCGGAATGTTGAAGAAACCCTGAATCTGGTCGGCATGCAAGTCCATGGTAATCAAACGGTCGATACCTGCCACACTCAGCAAGTCAGCCACCAGTTTGGCACCGATAGAAACACGCGGTTTGTCTTTTCTGTCTTGGCGAGCCCATCCGAAGTAAGGGATAACGGCTACGATGCTCTTGGCAGAAGCTCTTTTTGCTGCGTCAATCATCAGCAGCAATTCCATCAGGTTGTCAGAATTAGGAAAGGTAGATTGAACTAAGAATACATGGGCACCTCTAATTGACTCTTCGAAGGAAACAGCAAATTCACCATCAGCAAAGTGTGTAATATTCATGTTTCCCAGTTCGCAACCGAGGCTGTTGCAAATCTTTTCTGCAAGGTATTTCGAATTTGTTCCTGAGAATACCATAAAAGGTGATGTTTTGCTCATTTTTGTAATAGATATTACCTATTTATTAATTTGCGTACAAAGGTACGTATTATAATTAGAATTTAAAAATCGAACATTAAAAATTAATTCGCGTTTCCTTGAAACGCCTGTTTTTCAGGCAGGAATATGTGTTGTTTTTCTCTGCTTTTAGTTAATCTGCCAACTTTTTCAGTTCTTCAGGTTGGGTTATTGCTTTTTTAAGGCTGTTATATTTCCACAGTTCAAAGCGGCTTTCGAAAATGTCTTTTTCTTCGGAACGGCGAGACCATAATTTGAAGAAGCGATATAAATCATGAATATACTGGCGACTGATATTCTCTTTTTTCAAGGTGGACTTCGTCATCTTTGTTATCTGTTCCAGCTGTTCTTGCGATACAGAGCTTTGCTCGTTCATCTGATGTATCATCAGCTCTCTTTGTGATTCAGGCATTTGTATCAAGCTGAAACAGAAAGAATATTTATCTGAATTGCAGAAGGAATCGCTATTGAGTATAATGTCCAATAAGGACATTCTCTTTTCTTCATTATCTCCAAATATGGTAACAATATCGGGAAATTGGCGGTCGAAAGGATAGAACCAATGTGACATTTGGCGGAAAAAGGGGAACTGCTTTAGTTGAGAGAATGTGCTCATATAAACATCAGCTCCCTCCATTTGCAATTCGCCCATTTCACGTAATTTGTCAGTAATGCCCGATTTGTCAATCCAGTTTTCCCATTCCGGGTTAAGATCATCGGAGTCTTCTGTTTCATCGAACCCGATTTTGTTGGAGTTCCCAATTCGCGGATTTCTCATCATTTCGGGAATGATTTCTTCCCGCATCTTCCTGTCTATTTTCTGTGTCTCGCGTGAAAGCTGCAATTGAATCTGTATGGTATGCAGGTTCTTAATAAAATCAGCATCTTCATTGAGTAGTGAGAGCTTTGCACGTGCTTCGGGATACATCATGATACGATGTTCATGGAAAAGTGCAGTTATCACTATACCTACGATAGCACGTTGGTTCACCATAGGATCAGGGTGATTATACGCTTCGAGGAGCAGCATATATTTTCGTATATCAAAAATTCTGGATTGGCTCATCGTGACGGCACTGATGAAGACGCAAAGATCATTGACCGGTACCAGAAGTGAATTGAGCAGTGTCTGGGCTTCCTGTGCTTCGGCTTCCGTCCAATATAAAGAAACCCAGGTTCTTTCGAATAA
>ERZ507500.441-NODE-441-length-6505-cov-3.288837_pt1 | contig 6505 bp, 7 predicted proteins | sample MGYA00248673_ERZ507500 | MGnify/ENA primary metagenome ERZ507500 (study PRJEB26165, sample SAMN02676116) | human gut metagenome | isolation source: stool | host: Homo sapiens | place: USA | study: EMG produced TPA metagenomics assembly of the C.diff FMT (human gut...
CGTTAATTTCTTAACTCGATGCAAATATAGTATGAGATTTTCATACTACAAAATATTTAAGCGTAATTTTTCATACCAAACTCATTTTATGGAGGAAAATATCAGATTCATTCAAATACTTGACGAATTAAAAGCTCAAGGGCAAATAACCGATTATGTACAAGCAGCAAGCATACTTGGCACAAATAAAGCTGGCATAAGCGACATAAAAAGTGGTCGGAAGAAATTATCAATAGAGCTACTCAGAAGTCTGAAATATTCATACCCTAATATTTCGATTGATTGGATCATCATGGGAACAGGGGATGCTTTCATAACAATGAAAGAGAAGCAGGAAACCACAGATGCACACTTATTCGTACAAACCATAACCCAACAAGCGGAAGAAATCGGCCGTCTCAAAGAACAAATTCGCCAAATGAATCTTGAAAAAGGGAAACCTGCATCGGATGCGTACACTTCTGGAGATGCAAATGTAGGGTAGAGCGCACTTTTACCATCCGGAGAACATGAAACGTTACCCTGAGGATACCCCCGATTATACCTTCAGACTCCCCTCTCTCGGTATTCCCCCTCCATCCACCCCATATAATCGCCTGAAAAGGACTGATAATCCGTTATATAATAATGTATGCTTTTTATAGGTGGTGGTTTTTAGGGTGGGTGTATCAAGGCATATTTTACACCTATCATTCAAAAAACCATATTTTACCATACTTCCAACTACCCCCTCTCAAAACCATGTTTACTAACCCCAGTTCTTATAAAAACTAACCCCACTTTCTAACCCCAGTACTATCCCCACCTCCAAAATTGCCACTCCAAGTGTCACACCAAATGTAGAAATCGCCATCTGAGAGCACAAAAAAAGGAGACCATAAGTCTCCCCCACAAGAATAACTGCCGAATGGTGATTTTCTTTCGTTCTAATGCCATTCTAATCTATTCACCTACTCTCCCCTCCTACTCCCTGAAATAAGCGTAGATTGCTTGATTATAGCCCTTTTAGTGCATACTGTACCATTACCGGACAGACCGGCATGTAACAAATAATTCTTGGTCGCACCCACCTGTTCCGCCGTCAAAACCGTATAAACAGCCGAAATACTACTAAAATACCAATCTCTTCGCTTTGTTCCGTCTATTCCGTGCGTCAAATGCACATGTACAACCTTTGCCATATCACTATATTTTATAGTACAAATATACTAAATAATCATTATATGGAATATTTTAGAAACATATAATCCAAAACAAGGCATAAAAAAAGCGGCCACAACCGCTATCTTCCTCTCCTGCTTACACACCATGTAAACTTCATGTAAGCCCATTTAAAGCAATCGCCAAACCGATGCAACCAAAACAGCCCTCCACGTAAACAGAAATTAAACCTGCGTAAACGTTTCGTTTTGCGGAAGTTCCTTCTATCCTTCCCCGTAACCTATTGTATTATAAAGCGATGTGTTGTTTTATTCAATATATCGTTTTATACGCTTCGTTCTGTGCCCCGTACATTATCTGAAAGTCCGGTTTGTCCTCCAACAGTTGCAAATGGTGCAGCGTGCCGAACTCGTCTATTTTGCGCCCCCACGCCCACACATCATTATACAAATCATCGCCCCACTGGTGCGGGTGGTCGAAACGGACTTTTACCTCTATGGTGTGTTCGTTTTCTTCTGTGTCCTCGATAACGCCCGTTACCATTAAGCCCGTAAAAATGCACTCGCAACGCCTGCCGATAAGCTCCTTGTTTACTTCTGTCGTTTTCATGTCCCTGAAATTTACTTGTTTATTACTCCGTTCTTCTTCGCTACCCATTCGTCACGCCTGCGGCGGCACTCGTCCAGCGTTTTGGCTACCGTGCTGAAAAGTTCGCCGTCCGTGTGGCGGTAGTCATATTGATAATAAATCTGTCCCCTGAAAGCCCCTAAACGGCATTTCACGAACTTTTCTTCTCCCGGTGTTTGGGTGATGCTTACCCCGTTTTTGTTAAGTGACTGCATGATGTTCTATTTTTTAAGTTATTATATTTCAATCGTATTATATTGTCAGTAAGGAAAGCAACAACAGGAAAAACAGAGCGATGCCCAGCAGATAAAGGGCTGACAGGCAGACCCGGAACAGGAAACGGGTGGCGCACAAAACGATATATACCGTTATCGCCGTACCTGCTCCGACTACGCTGGCGAGCCGCCACACAAGGCAGAACAGCAACACCCGCCAAAGGATTTTATAAATGCTTTTCCGTTTCATCGCTTGGTTATTTTTAGCGGGCAGGGCTTTGACACCCCGCCCGGATTGGTATTTGATTATGCCGCACGGAACACAAAACCGTCATCAAACCAGTAATCGCACATAAAGAGGTCACGGGCAAACTGTTTGTAATCGAAATAGGTTTTGGCGAAGTCCGGCAGGTCGTAACATTCCTCCACTATTTCATAGGCGAAATCTTCTTCATCGTCATATTGACCTTGATACTCGTCCCGGAAATCCCGTACAAGGTCGTCCGCATCTTCCTCGCCCAAATCATGGCTTTTATAGTTGCACCACACGAAAAAGGCTTCCTGCTCGGTGTCGCCCAAATCTTCCACCGCATCACGCAGGGCGAAGAAGTTTTCAGAAATCCAGCTTTCACCGATTAAGCCCTCCGGCACGTTCTCCCAGTCCTGAAACATGTATTCCGCATCTTCCTCGTCCTTGTGAAGTTCCCGGCAGGCTTCATAAAATTCTTCCTTGTCCGAATAGTCCGAAAGGTCGAGCCATGCGCCGGACAATGAACCGTTGTTGTACTTGGCATAAGTGCCTACATAAACTTTTGCTTCCGATAATACCTTTGCTTCCATATTGCTGTAATTTTTAAGTTTTTAATTTTATGCGGATTTGAGAGGTGAGGGAGTTGAAGTTTCACTGAACTTTTTTCCTGTTTCCCGTAAATCCGACTTTTTTTTTATGCGTCTTCCGGTCGGGTCGGTCGTTTTCGTTTCACATAGGCTTCAAAGGGTAGTGTTTAGAGTTTGCAAGGTTTCGGGCAAAAAATACCTCGCAACGAATGTCGCAGGGAAGATTTTTTCGCCGAACCGGGATGGCTTGACCTTGCGAAGTCGTGAAGAACACGTAACTACCTTTGCCTATTGAAATGATAAAAACGACTGTCCCGGCTGGGGGACTGCGTAAGAGGAAGATTTACAGATAGGGAAACCGGGGAAAAGTGCCTGTTCTCTTTCATCTTTTAGGGAACACTCCATGCGGGCGGGAAAGGCAAGGGTGTTGTGAGCTTGCTTGCAATACGCTTGTGCGGGTTTCCAACGGCTCTTTTCACGAAATACAGTCAGCCATGCCATGCACGGCTGGCGTTTCGGGGAATGTGCCAGCATGGAAAAGGATATGAAAAATGCGGGTAGTCGCCGGACTGCCCGCAAGGTGGAAGAATATACTTTATTGGGATATAGTTTGTTAGGTGGCATTTCGTTACCGAAATCGTTACCTATTCGTTTTTGTCACGGTTATAGGTAACGAAACCTACCGGACGGCGTTCTTTCTGTTGTTTCGACTGGCTCAAAAGCTGGGTAAGGGCTTGGTACAGTTCGTTGAACTGCGCATCGGTGCTTACCTCCAGTTCCTCGATGCGCCTTGACAGTTCCTCGTAACCGATTGCCATTTGGCGCATGAGGACAAAAGCCCGCATGATTGAAATGTTTACCTCTATGGCTACTTTGGAACGGAGAACAGAGGACAGCATGGCTACGCCCTGTTCCGTGAAAGCCATAGGCATAGCAACGCCGAAGTTGTAATCAGGGGGTATCACATTTTGTGATACCCCTATGGATAACAACAAGTTAGCTTCCTCTTTGGTGAGAACAAACATAAAATCATCGGGAAAACGCTCGATATTGCGCTTGACAGCCTGCTTCAAGGCTCGTGTTTCCACTTGATAGAGTTCTGCCAAATGATAATCGAGCATCACCCGGCAACCTCTGACTTCAAAAATCTTGTTTTGGATAATCTGCAAATCCATAATCGTATATTTTAGGAGATTTAGCAATGTTGGAATAATAGTAAGGACTGGTCACAAATTGTGACCAGTTCCCAATAATCAAGATTACATGGCGACTTCCTTGTAAATCTTCTCGATGCCGACAAACTTCTTGTCAAGCCCCTGCATATCGCTGCCTATCTTGCTGTTGGTGATGCGGGCGTAAATTTGCGTGGTTTCTATATTTGTGTGTCCCAGCATCTTGGACACCGTTTCAATGGGTACGCCCTTTGACAGCGTGGTGGTCGTGGCGAACGTGTGCCGGGCAAGGTGGAATGTCAGGTTCTTTTTAATACCGCATATATCGGCAATCTCTTTCAAGTAGGCGTTTAGCTTCTGATTGCTGATTACGGGAAGTATCTTGCCGTCCGGCAACTTGCCCTTGTACTTCTTCAAAATCATCTTGGGAATATCCAGCAGGGGAACATTAACGTCCGTATTCGTCTTTTGCCGCTTTGTCATTATCCAAAGGTTGCCGTCAAAGGACTTTTGGATATTCTCCTGCCGCAAGTTGGCGACATCGCTGTAAGCCAAACCGCAGAAACAGGAAAAGACGAATAAGTCCCTGACGTGTTCCAGCCGCTCGGAAACCATTTTCTTTTTAAGGATGATTTTTATCTCGTCCTCTGTCAGATAACCCCTGTCCACTTTTTCCAGCCGGATTTTATAGCTGGCGAACGGGTCGCCCACCAGTATGCCGTTGTTACGGGCAATGATGATGATACGCTTGAAGAACTGCATGAACTTGGCGGTGGTGTTGTAGCCGCACTTGCAGGCGGTACGCAAATACAACTCAAAATCGGTAATGAACATCGGGCTTATCTCCTTTATGGATATGTCCGATACGTTGTACTTGCTGCGGATGAACTCGGCAAGGTGACGGCGGGTCACTTCATACTTGCGGTAGGTCGCTATCGTCTTGGATATGCCCACAAGCTGCTTCACATCGTCATTGTGCTTTTGGAACAATGAAAGGATTGTTTCGTGGCTCTCGCTATGACCTAAAAACTCGTTTTTCACTTTCTCGGCGGTCACGTAGTTGTCACGCCGCTGCATTTCGTGATAAATGGTATTCAGGGAAGAACGTATGTCGTCTAAAAGGGCGTTTATCCTCCCGGCATCCCTGCCTTTGGCTTTGCCCGCAGCAATGTTCCAGTTATCGGGCTGGATGCTCTGTTTCGTACTGAACTGGCAAAGTTTGCCGTCTATGGTGATGCGTGCCATAATCATAACCTCGCCGTTTTTCTTTTCAGAACCTTTCTTCAAATAAAAAAGAACCTTGAATGTCGATTTCATAACTCAAAATTTTTAGTTGCAAAATTAGTTTTTACCTCTCGTTTTCGAGTTATGCAGACTATGGACTAATATAGTCATTATCAGGTCATTTATGGACAATTCGTTACCGTTTTTGTCCGGCAGGGAATAGGTAACGATTTAGTAACGAAACTTTGTCTTTTACCGTACTTTTGAAGTCTTGGAAGCAGGACTTTCGGGCAATAAAAAAAGCCACAAATCATTGATTTGTAGCTTTTTGTCCGTTTGCTGACCATTTCTGTCCAGCACGTTCAGCGGAGAGACAGGGATTCGAACCCCGGGTACCTCGCAGTACAACGGTTTTCAAGACCGCCGCAATCGACCACTCTGCCACCTCTCCAAAACTCCTTTAAGAAGTACTTTCTTCCTGAAAGCGGTGCAAAGGTACGCTTTTATTTTAAAACTGCAAATAGTTAGGTACTTTTTTTGCCAGAAAAATTTCAAATCGTATTTTTGCATTCAAATAACTAACGTAAGCAAGAAGGAACTTAAACATGATATATCCTCAGAACTTTGAGCAAAAAATAGGATTCGATTCTATCCGCCATTTATTAAAAGGAAAATGCCTCAGCACCTTGGGAGAAGAACGCGTGGACGAAATGGCTTTCTCTGAAAAATATGAAGAGATAAACGAACGACTGGAACAGGTAATGGAATTTATTCGCATTATTCAAGAAGAAGATGAATTTCCTGACCAATATTTCTTTGATGTACGTCCGTCTCTGAAACGTATCCGTATAGAGGGTATGTATCTGGATGAACAGGAATTATTCGATTTGCGCCGTTCATTGGAAACAATACGAGATATCGTACGTTTTTTGACCCGGACTACTGAGGATGAAGAGATGGAAGAAAGTACATCCCCCTATCCCGCTTTAAAAAGATTGGCAGGAGACATTATCGTGTTTCCACAACTTATCACACGCATCAATAATATTCTTGATAAATTCGGAAAGATAAAAGACAATGCCTCCAGTGAATTGTTGCGCATTCGCCGCGAACTGACATCTACCACAGGAAGCATCTCACGCAGCCTGAATGCCATTTTACGAAATGCCCAATCTGAAGGATATGTAGATAAAGACGTTACACCCACCATGCGTGACGGCCGATTGGTTATTCCTGTTGCTCCCGGTCTGAAAAGAAAAATAAAAGGTA
>ERZ507500.493-NODE-493-length-6078-cov-3.528972_pt1 | contig 6078 bp, 6 predicted proteins | sample MGYA00248673_ERZ507500 | MGnify/ENA primary metagenome ERZ507500 (study PRJEB26165, sample SAMN02676116) | human gut metagenome | isolation source: stool | host: Homo sapiens | place: USA | study: EMG produced TPA metagenomics assembly of the C.diff FMT (human gut...
GTGTGTGTGAGAGAGGAACAGCAGATGCCATATTCTACAGCCCGGCGCATGAGTACACAAAGGGACTGCTTCGTTCAATCCCTACAAAGACCAATTCAAAAACCAGGCTTGTTCCTATCGGAGGCACACCAATCAATATGCTCAACATGCCAAAGGGCTGTGCATTCTGCCCTCGCTGTGATGCCGCTATGAAGATATGTCTCACCGAAAAGCCGGAGGAAATCTGGGTTGGAGAAGATCATCTCGCATCATGCTGGATGAATATAAAGAATATGATGGAGGAGGGAAAATCAAATGAGTAATGAGACAAATAACAACGAGTACCTGCTCAAGGTAGACCATTTGAAGCAGTATTTCCCTGTTCATGACGGATTTAAAAAGATGGAGTTAAAGGCAGTCGATGATGTGTCATTTGCCATAAAGCCGGGTGAGACGCTTGGACTTGTTGGCGAGTCGGGCTGTGGAAAGACAACCGTAGGACGTACTCTTTTACGTCTGTACCAGCCGACAGCGGGACGCATTGAGTTTGACGGCAATGTATTGTTTGACAGTGAGAAGAAGATAGATGTGGATATGCATCCTTACCGTAAGCAGATGCAGATGGTATTCCAGGATCCGTATTCATCACTCAACCCTCGTATGACGGTTGAGGATATCATTGGAGAGCCTCTCGATGTGCACAAGCTTTACAGTAGCAAGAAAGAGCGCCATGAGATGATTATGGATCTCATGGAGACAGTTGGACTAAACGCAGACCATGCCACACGCTATGCACATGAGTTTTCGGGTGGACAGAGACAGCGTATCGGAATAGCAAGAGCGCTTGCAGTAGATCCGAAGTTTATCGTATGTGATGAGCCGATTTCCGCATTGGACGTTTCTATCCAGTCACAGGTTGTAAACATGCTGGAGGATATGCAGGCAGAAATGGGACTGACTTACCTGTTTATCGCTCATGACTTGTCTGTTGTGCGTCATATTTCAAACAGGATCGGTGTTATGTATCTGGGATCTCTGGTAGAACTTGGTGAGAGCTATGAGCTGAACCGTCATCCGATCCATCCATATACACAGACGCTTCTTTCTGCAGTTCCGGTACCGGATCCTAAGCTGAGCCGTACCAGAAAGCGTATCATCCTTGAGGGAGATGTGCCAAGCCCGATGAACCCGCCGAGTGGATGCCGTTTCCATACCAGATGTCCATATGCGACACAGAAGTGCCGTGAGGAGATGCCACAGTTCAAAGAGCATGAACCTGGACACTGGGCAGCATGTCATCTGCTGGATAAATAATACAGTCAAGCGGATATTCGCCTGACTATTTATCAGAGTACTTACAGAATACGAGAAAATATAATGTAAACTGGTGGGTAATACTGAAATAAATAGAAAGAATAAAAATAGGAAATAATTAACAAAATTATTGTTGCAATTATAGTAAAAAATCCGAAAGAAAAAGCTTAACATAGGTATTGGGTTCCTGTATAATGGAATTTATAATACAAATCGCTGACTTCTCATACAGCGAAAACCATAATAAAGGAGGACAAGTAATGAGAAAGGCAAAAACAATTATGTCTCTGGCTCTGTCAGTAGCTATGGTTACAAGCATGGCAGCTACAGCACCTGTAATGGCAGCAGAGAGCGAATCAACAGACGGATTTAATCTGAATCTCTGTATCGCATCTGAACCACAGAGTATCGACCCTGCACTGAATACAGCAATGGATGGTTCTGTCATGTGCCACCATATGTTCGAAGGTCTGGTCAAATGGGCAGACGACGGTGAAGGAAATGCTGTTACAGTTCCAGGACAGGCTGAATCCTGGGATAAAGAGACAAACGATGACGGAACAGTAACTTATACTGTACATCTTCGTGATGGTATCAAATGGTCTGACGGACAGGCCGTAACAGCAGGAGATTTCGAATATTCCTGGAAACGTCTGGCAAACCCGGAAACAGCAGCAGACTACTGTTACATGATCGACATGGTAAAAGGATATGCAGAGGTAGCTGACGGAAGTGCGGATCCTGACACACTTGGAATCAAAGCTACAGATGATACAACACTGCAGATCGATTTAACTTATGACTGCCCGTATTTCGAAGAGATCATGGCATTCCCGGCAACCTTCCCTGTTCGTAAAGATATGGTAGAGGGAAGCGAGAACTGGACATTTGATCCTGCAACTTATATCAGCAACGGACCTTACAAGATGAAAGAATGGTCTCATAACTCCTACATTCTTATGGAAAAGAATGAGAACTACTATGATTATGAGAACCTTGGACCGGACACAATTAAATTTGCACTTCTGGACGACAACAACGCGATCCTTAAAGGATACAACAACGGAGAACTTGATTTCATCGAGAACCTTCCTGTAGACGAAGTTGCTACTTACCTTGCATCCGGAGAACTTAACATCGCTGACTATATCGGAACATACTATGTATGCTTCAATACAGAAAATGAAGTATTCTCTGATCCTGCAATCCGTAAAGCATTCTCACTTGTAATCGATCGTAACTACATCGTAGATAACGTAACTCAGTCCGGTGAAGTTCCTGCAACAGGATATGTTCCATCCGGTATCTATGATGCAGACGGAGCAAGCGGAGATGACTTCCGTACAGTAGGCGGTGAATATTACAGCGTTTCTGAAGATGATTATGAGAAGAACTGTGAAGAAGCACGTCAGATCCTTGCAGATGCAGGATATCCAGACGGCGAAGGTTTCCCGACAGTTGAATATCTGTACAACACAGATGACAAACACAAAAAGATCGCTGAAGCACTCCAGAACATGTGGCAGAAAGAACTTGGCGTAACTGTTAACCTGGACAACCAGGACTGGAACGTATTCCTTCAGAACAGAAAGAATGGTGACTTCCAGATCGCACGTAACGGATGGATCGGTGACTACAATGATCCTTGTACATTCCTTGATATGTGGTATACAGGCGGCGGAAACAACGATGCTCAGTATTCTAACCCGGATTACGATGCACAGATCGATGCAGCAAAAGCTACTTCTGATCAGGCAGAGCGTATGAAAGCATTCCATGCAGCAGAAGATATCCTTATCGGTGAAGACAATGTACTGGCTCCTCTGTACTTCTATACACAGCCATACATGCTGAAAGATAATATCAAAGGTATGTATTACACACCACTTGGATACTTCTTCTTCGGATACACAACCCAGGAATAAGATCTGAGACAGGAATGAGTCTGGAAACGGACAGAGAAAGTAGTTTCGCATTCCTGCATAAAAATGCATAATTTTGAAAGTAAAAACAGCTCTGTGCGGAAGAGTTTAAGACTCTCCGCAGGGGCTGTTTTTGTTTTAGAACAGGAGATGGTAAAGTTTTCAGGCTGCCACTTTTTTATGATAAAAAGGTAAAATAAAAAACTAAATTTTACAGTATATGTTTGCATAAAAATCTATAAGATGATATGATTATAAATAAACGTTACAATAGCAATCTTACAGGGAGATAACTGGAAATGGAATTTTGGGATATTTATGATGAGAATAAGAAACCTACAGGACGTACCATGAAGAGAAATGACTGGTGTCTGAAGGACGGAGAGTATCATCTGACTGTGCTTGGCGTAGTAGCCAGACCGGATGGTACTTTTCTAATCACTAAACGTGTCATGACGAAAGCGTGGGCACCTGGATGGTGGGAAGTATCCGGCGGCGCTGCACAGGCAGGAGAGGAATCTTATGAAGCTGTTCTGCGTGAGGTGAAAGAGGAAACAGGACTGGATGCCCGAAACGCAGAAGGTGGTTATCTTTTTACGTATAAGAGAGAGAACCCGGGTGAAGGAGACAACTATTTTGTAGATGTGTACCGTTTTATCATGGACATTGATGAGAATGACTTACATTTACAGACTGAAGAGACAGACGGATATATGTTTGCCAGTCCTGACCAGATCAGAGAATTTGCAGCAGATGGAAAATTTCTGCATTATGACAGTATAAAAAAGGCATTTGAGATGTAAATATATGCAGAGATCCGTGGGAAAACCTTTCGGATGCTGCTTATGATATAAAGAGAAATGCAGCATCCGGAAGGTGATTCCTGAGAGGAAAGATAATGAAAAATATAATAAAGAACAGTCAGAAAAGGTTCGGGAGAATAATCCTGGTGATTATTAATATTCTTCTGATCCTGGCGGCGGTTCTGTCTTCTCTGGTTTATTCCGACCATATCAGGAATGAAAAAACGCAGATGCAGATAGATGCGTTTTGTTCCACTATGGAAGGAATGAAGCAGGTTTCCGGAAACTATCTGAAGATGGAGAAGGGATATGCAGAGAACTGGGCAAATTACATAGAACGCCAGAATATGACGATGGATGAAGCCCTGGATTATATCAAAAACAGCAATTCTCAGAAAGACAGGCATGCACATATTGTAGATATGGATAGAGGATTTCGCAGCAGTAAGTGATGTGAATGTGATCAGAAATGAGAGAATGGGAACTGCTTACGGAGATCAGATCATCCGTGGAGTAGCGGAGTGTATTCGTGCAAGTCTCAGAACAGGGGAGCAGGTTTACCGTATTCTAGGAGATGAATATCTCCTTGTTAATGAGATTGGCGGAACAGTAGGCTTCTGAAGAGTGCTCTGGTAGAGGATTTTCATACAATCCTTGAGAAGCATAATCTCTCTACAGACAGTATTATCCTGGAACTGACAGAGAGTGGATATCTGGAGACATCGCAGAATGTAATGAATATGAACATAAACTGCTGGAGCATATTATGTAAGATGGAATGCCGCCGGAAGTGAAGAACACTGAGGGCGCTTTCTTTCTGCCGTGATATAATCAAATCAAACTGCGAAGCAGTTATTCGGTTATGAGCAAATAGCGGAGCGGATGATTTTATCCGCTTAATCAAGTATGAAATGATGAGAGGAAAAAAATATGGAAAAAAATCTTGAGTTTATCGGGGAACAGTTAAAGAAATTAACTGCAATCCCAAGCCCGTCCAGCTATACGGAAAAGGCGGCAGAGTATCTGATGGAAACACTGAAAGAAATGGGATATGAGCCGGAGCTTTCCAATAAGGGAAATGTGCTCGTGACGATCGGAGGAGAGGGAAATCCGCTGGTCCTGGCATCTCATATTGATACTCTTGGTGCAATGGTACGCTCCATAAAAGATAACGGACGCCTCCGTCCTACAACTCTGGGCGGACATCAGTGGAGAACTGCTGATGGTGAGAACTGTACTGTTCATACGAGAGACGGCAGGGTTTATACAGGGGTTGTGCTGAATACAGAACCATCTGCGCACGTGGCAGATGAGAAAGTGGAACAGACAGAAGAGAATATGGAGATCCTGCTGGATGAGAATGTAGAAAACAAAGAGGATATTGATGCACTGGGAATCCAGGTAGGAGATATCATTGCTATGGATCCGCGGACTGTGATCACAGAGAGTGGATATATCAAGAGCCGTTTTCTAGATGATAAGCTTTCTGCAGCAATCCTGCTGGGACTGGCGAAGGCAGTGAAAGACGAAGGGATTACACTGCATCGTAAGGTATCATTGCTTTTCACAGTATATGAAGAAGTTGGACATGGCGGAAGCTATGTACCGGCAGATACAGCGGAAATGATTTCTGTAGATATGGGATGTGTGGGTGCTGATCTTGGATGTACAGAGCGTATGGTATCCATCTGCGCCAAAGATTCCGGCGGTCCGTACAATTATAATCTGATCACTGCACTGGTCAATACAGCGAAAGCACATGGTCTGGATTTCGCGATCGATGTTTATCCGCATTATGGATCTGATGTGGAGGCAACTCTCCGCGCAGGATATGACATCAGACATGGCCTGATCGGACCTGGGGTTTATGCTTCACATAATTATGAGAGATCTCATATGGATGGAGTGAAGAATACGTATGAGCTTGTGAAGGCGTATGTGACGGAATAAAAAATAAAGCAGCTGTTCTTTTATATGTTTTTTGGTAATTGGAATATTGGACAGGAACTGCTTTATGAGGTTAAATTACAAAAAATCTGCAGGAGATATCATATAATGGA
>ERZ507500.494-NODE-494-length-6066-cov-3.367327_pt1 | contig 6066 bp, 6 predicted proteins | sample MGYA00248673_ERZ507500 | MGnify/ENA primary metagenome ERZ507500 (study PRJEB26165, sample SAMN02676116) | human gut metagenome | isolation source: stool | host: Homo sapiens | place: USA | study: EMG produced TPA metagenomics assembly of the C.diff FMT (human gut...
CTACACGACGCTCTTCCGATCTACCGGAGACGAGACATAGGTCTTCAACACCTGTTCCACAAACATAGAAGAAGCCTCCTGTACATAATAGCATCCGGCATGAAACAAAGGATCAAACGTAAAAGTCGGACGTTCTGCCAAATATATTCCATTGGCAGACCAGGGAACTCGCTCCCCTTTTACCTCTCTATCACATTTGGCACTATTAACACGGATGCTCACAGGCGCTTCGTCCTGCAAGGCATCCTCCAACTGTCTATAATCATTATCACCCAGTAATTCATGGGTTCTTTGGGAAAAATCAGATGGTAAATTCATTGTTGTCAGCATACATTATGCTGCAAATATACTCTTTTTCCCCATATTGCTAAGTCTATTTCGTACGTTTTACCGTATAAATTACTTTTCCCGTCTTGTCGACCATGTGCATATCCAACTCTTTTTTATCTACCGTGAAGATAGAGAAGCCCGGTTCGGGACTACAGAACTGTGTGCCTTCCACAGCCTTCACCTTCCGACTCAGAGAAGCAGAGGTATTCACCACGTAATCAATATCACTGCCCGGCACACGAATATGCTGGAAGTTATGAATATGTCCGCAGGCATAGATATCCACTTTATGTTTACGCAATATAGGGTCCAGACGTTTCTGCATATCACTGCGTTCACTGTTGTCTTTCGGAGTCTCCGCATAAATGGGATGATGACCGATCACCACTATCCAATCTTCTTTGGCAACAGTCAGCACAGAGTCAATCCACGCAAGCTGCTTGTCCATATCCTGTTTGCAAGCATCCGGATAAGTAGTGCTTTCGTTGCGGTATTTGTCAATCAACGGAGCCGTATCTATCATCACAAAGCGAACACTTGTTCCCTTCTTATCGAATACTTTCGTATAATAACGGTCCGGCATTGACCAACGGCGACTCACGTTCGTATAATCCAATACTGCCTGTGTATTCCCACGATACTCATGATTACCCAAAACCGGGAACCAGTCTATCATCAACTCGGGATGGCTGTAAATCAGTTCATAGTTAGTCATCCAAAGCGGATCATTCACACTGCGTACCCCCTCAAAGTGATGGACATCACCGGCAGCAAACACACATTCGGGACCGATTGCATCAGCCATTTCGCCCATTAACTCGGCAATAGGTTTCTGGTCATAATAACCGTTTCTTCCCAAATCATTAGCCATATAGAAATTCAGTTGTCTTTCCAGCCCCTTCCACTCCTGCGGAGTCTGAGCGCATACATTCACACAGATAGCCGTACCGATAACGGCAATCCACACCCATGTCAATACTTCTTTTATTTTTCCTATCATCTTCAACATATTCATATTATTCATTTATTTAAAAACTTACTTTAAAACCTGCATTTACTTTCACTCCATAATATTCGGCCTGCATTGTCCGGTCTTTCGCTCCCTGATAGTAACGAAGCGGCTGGTTCAATAAATTGTTTGCTTCGGCATAGAACGTCATTTTCACCTTTCTGCCAAAAGTATAGCTGGCATTTACATCCATATAATTCACAGCATCATAGAATCTGTCATAAAACGTGCTCGGTCCCATTTCATCGATAAAGCTGGATGCATGGTTATAGCTTAAGCGTACATTCAACCCTCCTTTTTCAAAATAGAGAGAAGCATTGGCAGTGTGTTCGGGAGACCCCGGCAGACTCAGTCCGCTTTCGTTTTCGCGACCTTCAAAGTTAAAGTCTTCTACACGTGAGTGGGTATATGTATATGTTCCGTAGAAACCTACACATTTCAATGCCGGAGCGATGAAACCGAAATCACGCTGATAAGAAAACTCCAATCCCCACAGATTAGCGTTTCCGGCATTTTTAGGCTGAGTGAAACGAGTATATTCCGTGCCTTGATATTCATAGTTGGTCAGCACCTGATCGACAATGAAGTCATCTATCTTCTTATAAAAGAATCCTGCACTCACCAAACCGATACTCTTGAAATAATAATCCGCACTCAAATCGAAATTATAAGAGAGAGTCGGTTTCAAGTCTGAGTTACCAATCTTTATCTCGTTGTCGCCACGGTTAATATTCACACTCGGAACCAAAGCCGAATATTTGGGCCGGCTCAAAGTTTGTGTGTACGAACCGCGAATCTTGAAATCATCATTTACATCCCATTTCACCAAGAGAGAAGGAAGGAAATTCACGTAGCTGTTGGTCATACGGTCGGTCTTAGTGGTCTGGTCTGTTTCATCGTCATAGTTGCGCCCGGTATATCGAAGAGAAGTATGTTCCAAACGCAATCCTGCCATCAGGCTGATGTCACGGCTGAACCGATGATCGAAACGTACATAACCCGAACTGACAGTCTCACGCGCTTCAAAGTTCTCCGCCAATTCTGCCTGCACCTGCTCCTTTTCGAACTGTGAAGGGTCATTCAGATTCAATCCGCCGATATACTCTTTACCAGCAAACGAACCTACCTGATATTTATTGTCCGGCATAAACTTATCTGTACTTTGGTCGACTATATTCCGCAGACTGTTTTCCATAAAGGCATCCTCATCTATCGGTGTATATTCATAAAAGTCTATTTCTTTTTCTTTGGTTTTACGCACCACTTTCGCTCCGAACTTCAGTTTGGCACCATTATTCAGCGTTGCCTTGAAGTTGGTAGAGAACTTCAAGTCTTCTTCTTTTATATCCTCCTGTTGCTCGGTCAGTTCCTTTAAGCTGAATTTATCACTCAACGTCAGGGTAGAACCCGATTGAGGAGTAGCAAACGGTTGCCGTTCATCACTCAAATCCATATCAAACTGCTGCTTCTTTAACTGAAAATCGAGATAACGTTCATTCGGACGTTCTTCCGTAGCTTTGGCATAACTGGCGTTCCAGTCCATACCGATAGCTCCCCACAAATGTTCACCGCCCAAAGCAAAATCCATAGTGCGCTGACGTTCCAAACGGGCATTACGGTTATCGGGTGTACCGGCTTTAGTCTGAATACGAACAGTTCCCTTTCCGTTCTCATCCAAATCCTTTATAGTCGTGCGGTAACGGTTTTCCCAGTCGTTACGGTTATTGAAAATACCTTTGAAAGTCAATTTATGGTTCTCATTGATATCGAAATCAAATGCTGCCGAATAACTTTGGCGCTCACGGGTAACAAAGTATTGACGCATCTGGTAATCATTGACATACGCCTTTCCGTCTTCGCTTTTTTCCCACATAAACTCGGTATCATAAGAACCCGAAGGAGCATTTTGATAAGAAGCAGAAAGCAACATTCCCAGCCTGTCATGAAAGAAACGGTCACCATAAGTGAATCCTAAGTTCAGTTGGGCTTTCTCACTAATCCAGTTATAACCGCTTCCTGCTGTCGCATTGATAGTACGTTTATAAGGAGAATTCTTAGTCACCAAATTGATAGAGCCACCGATAGCATCACCGTCCATATCAGGTGTAACGACCTTACTTACTTCGATGGTCTGAATCATATCTGCCGGAATCAGGTCAAGCTGCACGTTGCGCGTATCCCCTTCGGCAGAAGGAACACGATTACCGTTGATGGTAACGGAACTCAAATCGGCGCTCGTACCGCGTACCTGTCCGAAACGGGCTTCTCCCTGGTCGTATTGCACATTGATACCACTGATACGCTTCAATGCATCACCGATATTCGAATCCGGGAACTTGCCTACCTGGTCGGCCGACACCACATTGGTGATTCCCATATTGTTTTTTTGCGTATTGATAGCTTTCTTCTGTCCTTGAAAAGCCCCTTTTACCTGCACAGCTTGTAACTCCAGTCCTTCACTCATCACAATATCCTTCTCCAATGTCTTGCCTTCGGGAACTGTGATGTTCATTTCGATAGGGCTATAGCCCACATAAGTTACCTTCACGGTATAAGTACCCGGTTTCAGATTGGGTAAGGTATAAAAACCGTTCACGTCACTAATCACTCCTGTTTTCAGATTCTCAATAAAAATAGAAGCTCCCGGAAGCGTTTGTTTGCCGTTGTCTATCACACGTCCGCGAATGGCACCTTGTTTTACCACCGTTTCATTGTTCCCTGCAAAAGCATTTCCACAAATACCTGCTGTCAGCAACATACAAGAGACTAATCTAATAACCTTTTTCATATATTTTTTTATGCGTTATAAATCTGCCGCAAAAGTAGATGAACCGGATTGCGTGGGAGTTACACTGCATTAAAGGTTTTGTAACAATCAGGTTTCATTTCTGTTACAAGGCTCCAAGCGGCAGGCTGATGGCGTCCTGACAAAGGAAATACCACCTTTTTCTCTGTTTTATGAAAAATATTTCGTCTATTTGCAACCAAAAGGAAGTCATCTTCCGTCTAACTTATAGAAAATAATAATAAACAGATAAAACGTATGAAACAGCTTTTTTTAATCTTTGCCTTCCTGATTGGATACAGCCTGACGGCTTCAGCAGAAAAAATAAAACTGGTTCCTTCGGCCGGTGACAGTACACGAATGGATACTGTAGTGATAAGTGAACTTAGCGATGCGGATGCTTATGCCCCGACCGATGCCCATTCAAATACCAATTTCAGTTTCTTCGGAGACAACATGTCAAACGATATGGGTGGGATTATTGTACTGATTTCCGTCATTATGATATTCGGACTGCCACTGTTCATCGTCGCTATCACACTATGGTTCCGATATAAGAATAAACAAGCCAAATACAAGCTGGCAGCCGAAGCGCTCGCTGCAGGGCACAGCATTCCGCAGGAACTCTTCAATGAGAGAAACCGCAACAACGAGATTATGACCAAAGGGATTACCCATATCTTTTTAGGTATCGGACTGGGAGTTTTCCTATGGGTTATGACCGGTGTCAAAGGACTGGCCGCTATCGGTTTCCTTATCTTCTGTATGGGAATAGGACAAGTGCTGATTGCTTATACCACCACTCCCCGCAAACAAAAAAAAGACGGCTCCTCCCCTACCCGGATGAGCGGTGACGGACACGAAGACACTCCACACAACGAACAATAAAGAATGGGGCAGCTCAACGACATATCGTTGGTAGCACAAGTGGTGGTCTTCAAAAACACCCGGGCGTTTGATACTTTGGTCAAAAAGTATCAATCGCCCGTGCGCCGTTTCTTCCTCCACCAGACATTGGGCGATGAAGAACTGAGCGATGACTTGGCACAGGAAACTTTCTTGAAGGCATACACCAATCTGAGCTCGTTCAAAAACCTCTCCAGCTTCTCCACCTGGCTTTATCGTATTGCCTATAATGTATTTTATGACTATATTCGCGGCAAGAAAGAGACTTCGGGACTGGAAGAGCGGGAAATAGATGCCTCCTGCCAAGTGGAACAAACCAAGGTAGGCGAGCAAATGGACATATATCGGGGATTGAGCCGACTGAAAGAAGCAGAGCGAACATGCATCACTCTGTTCTTTATGGAGGACCTGCCGATAGAAAAAATAGCGATAGTAACCGGTATGCCTGCCGGAACTGTCAAATCCCACCTCTCGCGTGGAAAAGAAAAACTTTCTAACTTCTTAAAACAGAACGGTTATGATGGAAAATGATGATAAATTGATTAGCCAATTCATGCATGCCAACAAGCATGAAATAGAAGACAACGGATTCTCACGCCGAGTGATACGGCAGCTGCCCGAACATGCCAAATGGATGTCCGATGTACTCACTACAGTCTGTACCGTGCTTTGCTGCATACTGTTCTATGTGTTTGACGGTTTCAATTTCTTGTTCGGTGTCATTGTAGAAGTCATCACTTCGCAATCTTACAATCTGATGAGCAACACAAACTTCATTTCATTGGCAATTGCTACGGTGGTGGTCATCATTATAGGTGTCCAACGAGTAGTCAGTTTCCGATAAATTGTGTACTTTTGCAGTCTGTAAAATGAAAATCCGAAGATGAAACAATATTTAAACCTGTTAAACCGCATCCTGACCGAAGGTGTCCATAAAGAAGACCGCACCGGTACGGGAACCATCAGCGTGTTTGGCCATCAAATGCGCTTTAACCTCGAAGAAGGCTTTCCCTGTATCACTACCAAGAAGTTACAT